>Ga0075432_10000310_pt1 | contig 13716 bp, 11 predicted proteins | sample RhiMethybrSRZTD1_FD_72781 | JGI IMG/M metagenome (GOLD analysis project Ga0075432, IMG submission 72781) | Populus rhizosphere microbial communities from Tennessee, USA - Rhizosphere MetaG P. TD hybrid SRZTD1 | ecosystem: Host-associated > Plants > Roots > Rhizosphere > Soil | place: USA... | reverse complement strand
AACCGCAATGGCCCGCCGCTGCCGTCGCGCGCAGCTACCCGGCTGGCAAACGACATGATTGCCGGGTCCGGGGCGGGCATTGACCCGCCCCGGCCACAGGCATAATCTCTCCCCACGGCGCCGGCTCACGGCCGCGCAACTGGTCAGAAAGGACCACGATGATCGATCCCCAATCCCAGCTCGAATTGTTTTCCCGCGCGGTTGATCTGCTCGGCGGCCAGCGCCCCACGGCGCGCGCCCTCAACGTCAGCGAACGCACCATCCGCATGCTCCTCGCCGGCGAACGCACCCTGCACGCCGGCTTCCTCGAGGACACCGCCAAAGCCCTGGTCGACCACGCCGACGCCTGCCGCGCGCTCGAGCGCCAGCTGTCCCCCGCCTTCGCCGCCAACCTCACCGCCGACCAGCGCGAAAATCGGCTCCACGGCAACAGCCGGCGCCGCCGCGAAACGCACGAGGCCGCGCCGGAGTATCACGGAGGTGACCGCGAACCGCTGGATTTCACCACGTTGAAGGCCCGGCGGCCGAGCGACGGGGAGGATTGACCCATGGCCATGATCCGCATTCCCTGCCTCGTGGCAAAGACCAACAAGGCCGGCATCACCTCGTGGTACTGGCAGCCCAGCGCCACCCTCGCCAAGGCCGGATGGAAACCCGTCGCCCTGGGCAAGGATGAACAGACCGCGATCGCCGCCGCCCGCGTCCGCAATGTCGAGGTGGAACAATGGAAACTCGGCGGCGGCGCGCCGGGGCAGGTGCGCAGGCGTGAACAGACCGGCACCGTCGGCGCGCTCATCGCCCGCTATGAAAAGGAAGTGCTCGGCGGGCGCAAGCCGAACGGACAGCCGCTGATCGCGGACAGCACCGCCCGCACCTATCGCTCTTCGCTGAAACGGATCGCGCTGTGGGCCGGCCGCCACCCCATCGCCTTCATCACCCGGGCGCGCGTCATGGCGCTCAGGAATGCCATGATGAAACCCGTGGACGAAGGGGGCGTTGGCCACCACGCCGCGCACCAGACGCTCAAAATGGGCCGCGTCCTGTTCAAGTTCGCCTTCGACCATGATCTCGTGCCGGCGAACCCGTTCAATAGCTTCGGCCTCGCCGCGCCCGAACCGCGCGACGTCATCTGGTCGCCCCCCGCGCGCGAGGCGATGATCCTCGCCGCCTACGATTGCGGCCAGCCCTCGCTGGCGCTGGCCATGATGCTCGGCTTCGCCAGCGGCCAGCGCGAACAGGATTATCTCTCGATGAACCAGCGGCAATACGTCGCCATCCCCGAACACAAGATGCAGCCGGAAGACTACGCCACCCTCGCCGCCATGGCGCCCGACGGGATCCCGCGCGGCATCCGCGTGCGCCAGCAGAAAACCGGCGCCTGGGTAGAGGTGCCCGTCGTCGGCCTGGTCCGCTGGGCGCTGGAACAGAACATCGCCACGGCCAAGGCGAACCACTCCACCATGGTCCTGCTCGATGACACCCGCCGCGGCGAAGCCAACCGCCTTCAAACCTACGCCGGCAAGGCGGGACAGACCCGCTTCCAGCGCGACTTTGCCGAGATCCGCGAATGGGCCGTCGCCGCCGCCCTCGGCGACGATGACACCGCGCTCGCGGCCGAGCTCGAGCAGCTGCAGTTCCGCGACCTGCGCCGCACCTGCGTGGTCTATCTCGGCGAACTCGGCCTCGACGCCCACCTCATCGCCGGCATCACCGGCCATGATATCGATGAAACGCAGAAGATCCTGAAAACGTACATGCCCCGCACCACCGGCCGCGCCGCCCGCGCGATCGCCATCTCCAGCCTGCGCCAGGCCAAGGACGCCGAAACCGCAGGCCGCGCCGTCACGAGGGAACAGAGCAATGGTTAGGGCGCAGCTGCGCCCCGTACCATCGCTCCTCGTAATTTGCACAGCATGGCACTTGCGCGATAGCCCGGGGCCACACCCGATCGGCAGCGAGTGCGCTGAATGCGGCCGCGACGTGGCCGTGCCGCGAGATGCCCGAGGCCAACCAATCTGCATCTATTGCGCGATCGACCACGGGATAATCCCGGCGGTTGAGGTGGAACCTTAACCCCGCCAAATACCCTTCCAATAAGAAGGCCTGACTTAGCGTTTATTGGAAGGTTTTTACCCCGCAAACCCGCAGAAATGCGTGGTTCTCCAACCTTCCCAAGCTGAATACGAGGGTTCGATTCCCTTCACCCGCTCCATCTTCACCGCAAGTGTACACCGGCGCGGCCGGTTCTGAAGCAGGCCGGCTCCACGGACTTCGTTGAACACGGGGTAATACGCGAGGGCAACGTTGTGCGTTTCTCGTAGGGCCAAACTTGGGCCCTTGCCCATAACCTCTCCCGCCCGGCTCTACCGGCAGGTCGTCCCCGTACCCGGATCCAGATCGATACACCGCCCGTCGATTTCCCCGCCCGGCACCTTCAGGCCGATGAACGGCGCCAGCGTCGGCAGGATGTCGACCGTATCGACGGGAAACGGCTGCTCATGCGGAACCATGCCCCGGTAGGCGAACAGCATCGGCACGCGGCGGTCATAATTCCACGGCGCACCGTGGAGCGAGACATATTTCGGCACGACCGGGAACGGCAGGATGTGCGAACGCGGCACCACGATGAGATCGCCCGAACGCGCCGGATCGTACGAGGCATGGGCTTTCTCCACCAGCGTCCACTCGTCCGCCGGGGTCGTCGGCGCGGGCGCGGCCACGATCTCCGCCGGGGTCAGGACTGCGGCAACCTGCGGCACGGCCTGGATGCGGGTCCGGGCCGAGGCCAGCACCTGCGCCCGCAAGGCGGCGGGCACTGCGGGGTTCAGGTAGATGTCACCCTGCATCGCATTGGCAAACAGCGTCTTGCCGTCCAGCCCCAGGTTGAACTCGCGCACCAGCTCGGTGCCGACCGACTGGAGCATGCCCGGCAGGTTGAGCCGACCGCTGTCCTCGAACCCGCGCAAGGCGTTGCGTTCCGGAATGTCGGACCCGCCATGATCCGCCGTCAGGACCACGATGTAGTTCACTCCGGTCTTGTCGAGCGCATCGAGGATTCGGCCGACCGTCTGATCCAGCGCCGCCTGCTGCATGCACATTTCCACGCCCGCCGTGCCATAGGCATGGCCGACATAGTCGTTGGCCGAAAGGCCGATGGCCAGCAGATCGGGGGCCGGCCCCTTGCCCAGCTTCATCGAACGCAGCAGGCCGATAGCGATGTCGGCGGTCGCTGCGTCGAACTCGGGCGAGGCGGTGAAAAACTCCTGCGGGTTGACCAGCCGGCCCACCACCGGGCCCTTCGGACCAACCTGCAAAGCCGCCACCCGGGCCTTGCAGGAGGCTGGCAAGGCGTGCGACGGCGGATGGGCGACCAGGCCTGCCACGCGCTTGTTGACCGCGGCCACCGGCCCGGGCAGCGCCGGATCGCGCCCGGGCAGCGTCACGTAGCTGGCCCCGGCCTTCGGGTCGAGGAACCACATCTGGTCGGTCGTGTGCCCGCCCATCATGATCGCGGCGCGGTCCTTGCCGGCCACGGCAACCACGCGCGAACGCGGATCGGCGCGCTTCATCCGGTCGCCCATCGTCGGCACCTTCAAGTGCCCGGTCGAAAGGACATAGTCCTTGGGCGAAACCGTGGTCCCGGCCACGGTCTCATCCTCAGCGCAATAGACCTCGTGGCTGCCCTTGGGCCCGCGCGTCACGCTGTAGTCGATCCAGGCGTTGGCGACGATCCCGGTGCGCGCCGGATGCGAACCGGTCAGGATCGTCGAATGGCCAGGACAGGTCTCGGTCGCCGCATGGCTCTGGTAGCCGGACGGAAAGACGATCCCGCTCTCCAGCCGCCGCATGCCCTTGCTATAGGTCTGACGGTATTCCGCAAAAATGTCGGCAGACAGCTGGTCGACCGAAATCGCCACGACCAGCGTGGTCGGCGGCGCCGCCTGCTGCGCGGCTGGTCCGCCATCGTCCGCCCGCACGGGCACGGCACTGGTTGCTGCAAGCAAGGCTGCAGCGGCTATGGTATACCTTCGCATGAATTCTCCGGACGCAGCTTCGGGTTGCAATGTTAGATACAGGACCACGCATAACGGCTCTCCCCGCCAAACGCTATCCGGCAACACAATGTGATAAGCCCTCCGGGCGATGCGCTAGTCGAGGTTGATGACGCTTTGGCGAACGCCCTGCCCGTCTTTATGCATTCCTTACGCGCCTGCCTCATGTTCCCCCTGTCGCCCTAATGCGCGCCCCTGCGATACCGAAGCCCTAAACTGGAGGATTTCGCGTGCACGGTTCTGCCACCCCGACCCGCAACCCGCTGGCCCTGCTGACGCTCGGCGCCATCGGCGTCGTCTATGGCGATATCGGCACCAGCCCGCTCTACGCATTCCGCGAAGCACTGGCCCAGACCGGGGCGGACGGCATCTCAGGGCCGGAAATCCTCGGCGTGCTCTCGCTCGCGCTGTGGGCGCTGATCATCGTGGTCTCGCTCAAATACGTCGCCTTCCTCACCCTGATGGACAACAATGGCGAAGGCGGCGTGCTCTCGCTGATGGCGCTCGCGAAGCGCGCTACCGGCGGCAAGTGGCTCATCGTCCTCCTGCTCGGCGCCACCGGCGCGGCGCTGTTCTATGGGGATGCCATCATCACCCCGGCGCTCTCGGTCCTTTCCGCTGTCGAAGGGCTCAAGACCATTCCCGGAATGGAAGGCATGACCGAGCCGGCTATTCTCGGCGTCACCCTCGGCATCCTCGTCGGCCTGTTCGCCTTCCAGGCCAAGGGCACCGCCGGGGTGGCCGCGCTGTTCGGCCCGGTCTGCGTCATCTGGTTCTTCACCCTTGCGGCGCTCGGTCTCTGGCACATCATGGAAGCACCCGCCGTGCTCGCCGCGTTCAACCCGCTCAATGCCGTGCGCTTCCTCACCTCGCACGGCGTCACCGGCCTGTTCGTGCTCGGCGCGGTGTTCCTAACCGTGACGGGGGCCGAGGCGCTGATCGCCGACATGGGCCACTTCGGCCGCCTGCCGATCCAGCTCGGCTGGCTGGCGCTGGTCTGGCCCTCGCTCACCCTCAACTACCTCGGCCAGGGCGCGCTGGCCCTCAAGTCGCTGGCGGCGGCCGAAGCGGGCGGCCACGTCCTCGCTAATGCCGACTGGTTTTTCCTGATGGCCCCCGATGCCTTCCGCGCGGTCCTCGTCATCCTCGCCACGCTGGCAACGATCATCGCCAGCCAGGCGGTGATCACCGGCGCCTATTCGCTTACCCACCAGGCCATCGCGCTCGGCCTCCTGCCACGACTCCAGATCCGCCAGACCTCGGCCCATCAGATGGGCCAGATCTATCTTCCCGCGGTCAACTGGTTCCTCCTTGCCGGGGTCATCATGCTGGTGTTCGGCTTCCGCAGCAGCTCGGCAATGGCCGCCGCCTACGGCATCGCCGTGACCGGGACGATGGTGGTGACCACCTGCCTCGCCTTCATCATCGCATGGCGCCGATGGAACTGGGAGCCGGTCTGGGCTGCCCTCCTCATCGCGCCGTTCCTCGCGCTCGACCTGTTCTTCTTCGGCGCCAACATCCTGCGCGTCACCGAGGGCGGCTGGGTTCCGCTGGCCGTCGCCGCGGGCATGGGGCTGGTCATCTTCACCTGGCTGAAGGGGCGCAATGCGGCGCAGGCCCGCACCAGTGAACTGGGGGTGGAGATGGACGAAATCGCCCGTGCGCTGGCCGCCCGCCCGCCGGTCCGCATCCCCGGCACGGCGGTGTTCCTCACCCAGAACCTTGAAATCGCCCCCGCCGCCCTGCTCCACAACCTCAAGCACAACAAGGCGCTTCACCGCCTGTCGATACTGCTCAAGGTCGAAATCCTGACCCAGCCCTGGGTCGAACCGGAAAACCGGCTGGAACTCGACCCACTTGACGAAAACTTCGTCCGAGCGCGGCTGCGCTACGGCTACATGGACAAGGTCGACGTTCCGAGCGACCTTGCGCGCAGCCACGGGCTGCTCGCAGGAACGGGCGGCACCTCGTTCTTCGTCGGGCGCAGCGCGATCCGTTTCGCCGCACGGCCCTCGCTGCCGCGCTGGATGACCGTGATCTACATGTTCCTCCACCGCAACGCGGCCGATCCAACCGCCTATTTTGCCATCCCCCCTAATCGGGTGGTCGAACTGGGCAGCCAGATAGAGCTATAAGCCCGGCCATGAACCGCACCGCCACCTCCAGCATCGAAGCCCTGATCGCGGTCGCGGCGGTTGCCTGGCTGACCTCGGCGCTGCAGCCCGTGCTGGGGCTGGCCTCCTCGGCCCTGCTGTTCCTCCTGCCGGTCCTGCTGGCGGCCACGCGCGGCGGCATTGTGCCAGCGCTGGTCGCGGTCCTCGCCGGCGCGGGCGCCTACAACTACTTCCTGCTCGAACCACGCTTCACCCTGCGCGTCCACGAACTTGACAATTTCATCAGCGTGATCGTGCTCGGCGCCGTCGCGCTGGTAACCAGCCGCCTCGCCACCCGGCTGATGACGCGCGAGGCCGAAGCCAATGAGCGCGCCCGCGCCAGCACGGAGGCGGCGGCCCTGTCCTCGCTGCTGGCGGCAGGCTCACCCGCAGCGGCGCTGCAGGACGGGCTCGCTTTCGTGGCGGAACGCTACGGCCCGGCCCGGCTGGTCGATGCGGCCGATCTCGCCCGCGCAGATACCGGCCTGACCTCGCTCGATCTGTCGGCGGCGGCATGGGCAATCCACAACGGCGATGTAACCGGCCACGGCACCGAAACCCTTGCGGCGGCAGACTGGACCTTCGTGCCCCTCGCCCCGCGCAGCCGGCCCGATCAGGTCGTGCTCGCGCTCGCCCAGCCCGCCGACGGCCGGGTTCGCCGCCCGGTCGATCTTGAACAGGTCAGCCAGCTGTGCCTCCTGCTCGGCCAGTGCCGTGACCGCGCCAGTCTCGAGGCGGAGCGGATCGAACGCGAACGGATTGAAACGAGCGACCGCCTGCGCCGGACCTTCCTCGCCTCGCTCGCCCACGATTTCCGCACGCCGCTCACGGTCATCGGCGGCTGCCTCGAACTGCTTGCCCCGCAAAGCCCGGTGGCCGCCGAAGCCCTCCTCGCCGCCCGCCGGCTTGATCGGATGATGGGCAACCTGCTCGAAGCGGCCCGCATCGACGGCGGTTCGCTGGCGGTAAACCTCGAAAGCCTCGACCCGGTCGACGTCATCGCCGCAGCCTGCGACGGCCTCGCGCCTCCCGCCGGGGTGGTCCTGCACCGAATCCTGCCGGCCGAACTGCCGTTCGTGCGCGGCGACCAGGTCCTGCTCCATCACATCCTCGCCAACCTCCTCGACAATGCCGCGCGCCACGCCCGCACGCGGGTGACCGTCAGCGCGGCCGTGGAGACAGACCGCGTCGTGCTCCGGGTGGAGGACGACGGCCCCGGCGTTCCCGCAGCGGAGCGCACACGGATTTTCGACCGGTTCAGCCGGATCGAGGGCACCGACCGCTCCGGCGGCAGCGGGCTTGGCCTTGCCATCGTCAAGGGATTTGCCGATGCCATGGGCGTGCCGGTAACCGTGGACGAACGCCCGGGCGGCGGTGCGCGCTTTTCCCTGTCGCTGCGCCTCGCCGCCGGAGCATCCGCATGAGCCGCATCCTGTGCATCGATGACGAGCCGGCCATCCTCCGGCTGCTCGAAGTGGTGTTGAAGCGCGACGGTCACGAATTGGTCCCCGCCGCCGATGCCCGCGCCGCGCTCGCCGCGCTCAGGGACGCGCCTGTCGATGCCATCCTGCTCGATCTCGGCCTGCCCGACCGCGACGGTCTGGAACTGCTCGCCGCGATCCGCGCCGCCTCCACCGTGCCCGTCATCGTCGTCTCCGCCCGCGGCGAGGTGCGCGAAAAGGTCGCCGCACTCGATCTCGGCGCGGCCGACTATGTCACCAAGCCGTTCGACGGCGACGAACTGCTCGCCCGCCTGCGCGCCGCCCTGCGCGCGGCCGACAAGGCCGGGAGCCCCGGCGGCATACTGGCCCACGGCACCCTGCGCATCGACGTCCCCCGCCATAGCGTGGAAAGCGCCGGCCAGCCGGTCGCCCTCACCCCCAAGGAATTCGCCGTCCTCAAGGCCCTGGTCGAGGCCGGCGGCCGCGTCCTGACCCACAGCGCGATTCTCGAGGTAGTCTGGGGCAAGGCCCACCGTGAAGACGTCGAATACCTGCGCGTCGTCATCCGCGCCCTGCGCCTCAAGCTCGAACGCGATCCCGCCCAACCCGAACTGATCCGCAACGAACCGGGCATCGGCTACCGCCTCGCCTGACGCACCACTGTAACCAAGCTGACTTCGAGATCGGGCAAAAGAAGCAGGTCCCCACCCTGCCGCGCCGGAGCGCACCATGCTCGACACCGCCCTCGATACGCTCGAACTCCCCAACTCGGCCACGCCGCCGGGAACCACCCTGCCGCCCTGGCTGGCCCTGCCCGAGCCCCACGGCTTCCGCCCCAAGCGCCGCTACCGCACCGTGTGGATTTCCGACGTCCACCTCGGCACACGCGGCTGCAACGCAACGCTGCTGATCGATTTCCTCCGCGCGATCGACTGCGAGACGCTCTACCTCGTCGGCGACATCGTCGATGGCTGGCGCCTGCGCAAAGGCTGGTTCTGGCCCGATTCGCACAACGAGGTTGTCCGCCGCCTGCTCAAGATGGCCCACCGCGGCACCCGCGTCGTCCTCATCGCGGGCAACCATGACGAGATGCTGCGCGAATATGCCGGCCTCTCCTTCGGCGGGGTCGAACTTGCCCTCGAAGCCGTCCATCTCACCGCCGACGGCCGCCGACTGCTCATCACCCATGGCGACAGCTTCGACGGGGTCGTGCTTTACGCCCGCTGGCTCGCCTTCCTCGGCGACAAGGCCTACGGCCTGCTGCTGCGCGCCAACATCGTGGTCAACGCGGTGCGCCGCCGCTTCCGCCTGCCCTATTGGTCGCTGTCGTCCTACCTCAAGAAGCGCGTCAAGAACGCGGTCGCCTACGTCTGCAACTTCGAGGACGCCGTCGCCCGCGAGGCCCGCAGCCGCGGCTTTGACGGCGTGGTCTGCGGCCACATCCACTGCGCTGAAATCCGCATGATCGGCGACGTCACCTACTACAACGACGGTGACTGGGTCGAAAGCTGCACCGCGCTGGTCGAAGACGCCCAAGGCGCCCTCAGCCTGGTTGACTGGAGCGAGGAAAGCCGCACCCCCGCCGCCGCCCGTCTCAAGGAGCAGGCCGCATGAGGATCGCCATCGCCACCGACGCCTGGTTCCCCCAGGTCAACGGCGTCGTCCGCACGCTGGCCGCCACGGTCGCCGAACTCGACCTGCGCGGCCATGAAGTCGAACTCATCACGCCTGACCGCTTCACCACCCTCCCCCTCCCTGGCGATGCAGGCATCCGCGTGGCCCTTGCCCCGCGCTTCGGCGCACGGCGGATGCTCGATGCCTTCCAGCCCGAGGTCGTCCACATCTCCACCGAAGGCCCGCTCGGCTGGTCGGCGCGCGGCTGGTGCCTGGCCCGGCAGGTTCCGTTCACCACCGCCTTCCACACCCGCTTCCCGGACTATGCCGCCGCCCGCATCGGCCTCAGTCCCGAACCGTTCTGGTCGCTGATGCGCCGCTTCCACGCCCCCTCGCGCGCGGTCCTCGCCGCAACCGGGTCGCTGGCCGATGAACTGGCCGAGCGCGGGATCGGCCCGGCCCGCCTGTGGGGCCGCGGGGTTGATCAGTGGCTGTTCCGACCCCACGGCGAACTGCACCCGGCCCTGCGCAGCCTGCCGCGCCCGCTGTTGCTCAGCGTCGGCCGCGTCGCGCCGGAAAAGAACCTCGAAGCCTTCCTCTCGCTCGACCTGCCCGGCACCAAAGTGGTGATCGGCACCGGCCCCGACTTCGAACGCCTGCGCGCCCGCTTTCCCGATGCGCACTTCCCCGGCGCGATGGCGGGCGAGGAACTGGCCAGCGCCTACCGCGCGGCAGACTGCTTCGTCTTTCCCAGCCGCACCGACACCTTCGGCCTCGTCATGATCGAGGCACTGGCTTGCGGGCTCCCGGTCGCCGGTTTCCCGGTCGCCGGCCCGCTCGACATCGTCGGTGCGAACGGACGCGGGCCTGACGGGGCCATGCCCGCCACCATTGGCGCGCTCGATGAAGACCTCGGCCTTGCCATCCGTCGTGCGCTCCGGCTTGACCGTCAGGCCGCCGCCGTCCTCGGCGCCCGATATACCTGGCACCGCGCGACCGACCAGTTCCTCGCCGCGATCCAGCAGGCCGCCGAAGTCCGGTCCGCCTCCGGGAAGACACCCGAACCGGTCTAGGTAATCGGTTACTTGACCAGCCACCGCCCCGCCCGCCATACCCGGCGGAAAGAAACGGGGAGAGACGAGTGACCGGCGCAGAATGGCAATTGGTGGCGGCCGCGCTGGCCGGCATCGCGGTGGCGGTGCTCGGCATCACCAAGGCGCGGCTCAGTCCGTTCATCGGCCTGCTCTGCGGCGCGCTGGTGGTCGGCATGGCCAGCGGCATGCCGCTCGCCGCCACGCTCGAGGCAATCCGCAAGGGCCTTGGCGATATTCTCGCCGGCACCGGCCTCGTCGTTGCCCTCGGCCTCACGCTCGGTGCCATGCTCCACCTCTCGAACGGCGCCCGCACCCTCGCCGATGCCGCGCTCGGCCGGATGAGCGACGGCGCCGCGCCATGGGCCAGCCTGTTCATCGCCATGCTGATCGGCCTGCCGCTGTTCTTCGAAACCGGGCTGGTCCTGCTGCTCCCGGTCATCGCCGCCGCCGCCGCCAGCCTCGCCGCGCGCCCCGGCAACACCGCCAGCCCGCTCAGCCTGTTCCTCCCCGCGCTTACCGGCCTGTCGGTGGTCCACGCCCTCGTGCCGCCGCATCCCGGCCCGGTGCTGGCAGTCTCGCTGCTCGGCGCCAACCTTGGCCGGACCATGGCCTACGGCCTCCTCGTCGCCGTCCCCACCGCGATCATCTCCGGCCCCCTGCTCGCCCGCTTCACCGCGCGCGGCGTTACCATCGACCTGCCGGTCCAGTCCGAAGTTGAAACGCCAACCCTTCACCCAGCGGCATGGCGCGCCCTCGTCATCATCCTGCTGCCCATCGTCCTGATCGGCACGGCAGAGTTCCCCGCCGCGCTCGGCGCCACGCCGTCGCCGCTCGTCACCGCGCTTGGCAATCCGGTGCTCGCCCTCCTCATCACCAACCTCGTCGCGCTCCCCCTGCTGTTCGGTGCCGCGCTGAAGGAACCGGCCACCACCGCCCGCGTCTGGAGCGAATCGATGCATCCCGCCGGCGCCATCCTGCTGGCCATCGGCGCAGGCGGCGCGCTCAAGCAGGTGCTGGTCAGCGCGGGCATGGCCGACCTGCTCTCCCGCCTTGCCGCCTCCGCAGTCGTCCCCCCGCTGCTGCTCGCCTGGCTCGCCTCGGTCGGCATCCGCCTCGCCACCGGCTCGGCCACCGTCGCTACGATCACCGCCGCCGGCGTACTGGCCAAGGCTGCGGCCTCCAGCGGGATCGATCCGGCGTGGTTCGTCCTCGCCATCGGCTCCGGCTCGGTGTTCTTCTCCCACGTCAACGACCCTGGCTTCTGGCTGGTCAAGAGCACCATCGGCATGTCCACGCCGGATACCTTCCGCACCTGGTCCGCGCTCGAAACCGCGATCTCGGTGGTTGGCCTTGCCTTCGTGCTCCTGTTCAGCATGCTCCTCGCATGACCGGCCAACACCCCCTCGCCATCTTCGTCACCGGTGTCGCCGGCTGCGGCAAATCCACCGTTGGCCGCCGTCTGGCTGAAAGCCTCCACGCCCCCTTCCTCGAAGGCGATGATTTCCACGGCCCCGCCAACGTCGCCAAGATGGCCGCCGGCACGCCCCTAACCGACGAGGACCGCTGGCCTTGGCTTGACCGCCTCGCCGCCGCCGCATCCGCCGCAGCGGCTGGCGGCGCCCCGGTCATCGTCTCCTGCTCGGCGCTGCGCCGCGCCTACCGTGCCCGCCTCGAAGCCGCGCTCCCCGGCCCGGCCGCTTTCGTCCAGCTCGCCGTGGACCGCGCCGAGATCGAGCGCCGCCTCGCTGCGCGGACCGATCACTTCATGCCCCCCGCGCTCATCGCCAGCCAGTTCGACGCCCTCGAACCACTCGATCCCGCGCCTCTCGCCTTCGCGCTCAATGCCGCCCTGCCTGTCGAAACGCTCTGCGCCGCCATCATGGGCCAGCTCGCCCTTGATCGATGAAAGCGCTTTCACTATCGTCGCCTGCAAAATCGGGAGAGACGCCGTGAAATCTGCGACAGCCTTGTGGACCCTCAGCCCCATCGCCGCCATTGCCGTCCTTGCGGCCGGCCCCGCCCGCGCCGAGGAACCGTTCGTCGCCTCCAGCCTCTACGTCCCTTCGGCCGACGGGACCCGCCTCGCGGTCGAGGTCTTCCGCCCGGCGCGAGCCGCCGGGCCCGTCCCCGTCCTGATGATCCAGCGCAACGGCGCCGAACGCAATCCGAACGAGGATGAAGCCGTCCGCTTTTTCACTACCAACGGTTACGCGGTCATCCGCCAGTTCCGGCGCGGCACCGGGGCCTCGTTCGGCACCCAGCGCGGTTTCGTCACCCGCGATGATGCGAACGACGCCAAGTCCGTGATCGACTGGGCTGGCGTCCAGCCGTGGTCCAGCGGCAAGGTCGGCACTTTCGGCTGTTCCAACCAGGGCGCCTGGCAATATGTCACCGCCGCCACCAAGCCCAAACACCTCGTCGCCATGGCCCCGGCCTGCGCCAGCCCGACCTTCTTCGACGATACAATGTCCCGCAACGGCGTATCGACCTTCATCTTCGAGGGCCGCCCGCCCTACAACGGCGAATGCGGCGAGGTGCCCAAGCCCGGCGAACCGGTGGAAACCGACAAGGACGGCGCGCTCGCCGCCGCCGCCGCGCGCGAACATCGCTGCAACGCCGCCTTCCTCGGCCAGTACCAGGCCAACATGCACCGCGACACGGTCAACACGTTCCTTGGCTATGCCCCTGGCATGGTCGACAGCGTAGCGATGCAGGCGGGCGAAGTGCGCAAGTCGGGGGTCAAGTTTCTCCAGCTCGCCGGCTGGTTCGATGCCAGCCCCGGGGGCCAGCTGCTCGGCCAGCAGCTGTTCGGCGGCCACATCGTCGTCGGACCTTGGCAGCACTGCTGGGCACGCGATCCGGGCTTTCCGGAATCCCGTTTTGAACAGCTGAAGGTCCAGCTGCGCTGGTTCGATGCCACGCTCAAAGGCGCCAACAACGGCATGCTGGGCGAAGCCCCGGTGCGCTACTACACGATGAACGCGCCGGCCGGCACCGAATGGCGCACCGCCGCCCGCTGGCCGGTCCCCGGCGCCCGCCCCGCAACCTACCACTTTGCCGCCGGCAAGACCGGCTCGGTTGATTCGCTCAACGACGGCGCACTGACCGCCGCCCCGCAGGCCCCCGGAGCAGACCGCTACCGGGCCGACCACTCGGTCCAGTATTTCGACGGGCAATATGCCGGACTGATGCGCTACTGGGCGGGCGACATGCGCCCGGGGGTTGACCGCAAGGCTGTCACCTACACCATGCCCGCGCTTGCCAGGCCGCTCGAAGTTACCGGCACGCCGGTCGTCCGCCTGTGGGTTCGCACTTCCGCCCCCGATGCCGATTTCTTCGCCGTCCTCGAAGACGTCGCCCC
>Ga0075432_10000308_pt1 | contig 13757 bp, 12 predicted proteins | sample RhiMethybrSRZTD1_FD_72781 | JGI IMG/M metagenome (GOLD analysis project Ga0075432, IMG submission 72781) | Populus rhizosphere microbial communities from Tennessee, USA - Rhizosphere MetaG P. TD hybrid SRZTD1 | ecosystem: Host-associated > Plants > Roots > Rhizosphere > Soil | place: USA... | reverse complement strand
ACGCCTTCGGGCAGGGCGGATTTGGGCAGGAATACTTCCTGGCCGTCCTCACCTGCGAGGAATCCGAAGCCTTTTTCCTTGTCATACCACTTGACCTTGCCGGTAGGCACGTAATCAACCTTCTTCGTTCTGGACTTCCTGTGACACGGCCGGCGGCCACCGCATCCGCACTGATATGCGGGTTCAGGGTATGGCTGCCCGGACCATGTTGGTCTGTATCTTCAAGGTTATCCTGCCGGGACCCGGATTCCCGCTTTGCGGCACGGGCTCAGCCGGGCTGTTAGCGTTACTTCCATGACACCCTCCCGCTACCGGCGGCCCCTGATGATAGTTGCGGCGGTTATTGCTGTCTTTTCGCTGGCTGCCGTGGGCGCCGTCATGGCCATCGCCTTTGGCGGCAGTGCCGCCCCGGTGTTTGTGACATCCCTGGCCCTGTACGGCCTGCCGCTGGCGTTCCTCCTGATGATATTCCTGGTGATCGACGGCGTCGCCGCCCGCCGCCGGGCAGGAAAGTCCGGCGGGCGGTAACGTTGGACTGATGTCCTTTATTCGCGCGCTCAGCAAGGAACTGGAGGCACGCAGCGACGACTCGTTGCGGGCCCTGTTCTCCGCGCGGCCGGACCTGGTCTCACCCAACGTTCCGGACTTTGCGGCCCTCGCGGCGCGGGCCAGCGCCAGGGTCAGCGTGCAGCGTGCACTGGAGCGCCTGAACCGGCCGCAGATGCAGGTCCTGGAGACGCTCCACCTCTGCACCAACACGGACACAGCCCACAGCGCCTCGGCCGCGGGACTCAAGAAACTCATCCGCGGCGCATCGCTGTCCGCCATCGAACGGATCCTGCACTCCCTTGAAGAACTCGCCCTCGTGCACCGCGCCGAGCCCCCGCACGGTGTCGCACTGCCGGCAGGGGCCCGCCAGCGCTACTACCTTCCGGTAGGAAGCCTCCGTGACGTCGTAGGGATATATCCGGCGGGACTGGGCAGGAGTTACACGGAACTTGTCCGGCTGCAGCCGGCCTTCGCCCAGCGCGTGGTGCAACTGGTGGGCGAACTGCACCACAGCGGCGCCTCCATCCACCCCGCCACAACACCCATGGAAGCCGCCCTGTCATTGCAGCATTGGACAGCCACGCCCGAGGCCCTGGAACGGCTCCTCGCCACCGCCCCGGAGCGCACCACGGCGCTCCTGGCCCGTTTCGGGAACTGGGCCATGGGCGCGGTGCCCCAGGCCCAGCGGCGGGCTTCCGTCCTCAATGAAGGCCCCGACGTCGGCCCTGTTGACTGGCTCCTGGCGAGGGGCCTGCTGGTACCGCTGGACGCCGCCCACGTGGAGTTGCCGCACAGCGTGGGGATCGCCCTCCGCGGCGGGGCCGTGATCGAGGACTTCACGCTGACTCCCCCGGTGCCCAGGCTGGGACAGACCACAGCGGCGCTCCGGCGAAATGCCGCTCTGGGCGCCATTGCCGAAACCCTCCGCCTGACGGGAGAGCTCCTGTACAACGTGCGCGAGCAGCCCCTCGTCACGTTGCGGAGCGGGGGCGTCGGCGTCCGAGAGATGAAACGCCTGGCGGACGCACTCCGGATCGACCTTCACGCCGCCGGCCTGCTGGTTGAACTCTGCGCCCTGGCCGGCCTTCTCCGGCTGGACGTTGACAGCTCCGCCTGGGTGCAGCCGGAACAGCTTGAGTGGCTTACGCTGCCGCGCCAGGAACAATGGCTCTGGCTCGTGAATGCCTGGCTGGCCAGCGAACGTGCCCCGTCGCTGGTGGGCCAGCCAGTCACCGGTCCGGGCGCGGGGGCCGCCCCGCACCGTGCGGCGGCGGGCACCACCATCAACGCGCTGTCGGCTGAAGCCCAGCGGCCGGACGCGCCCGTCATCCGGAAGAGGATCCTGGAAATCCTCAACGAACTGACGGACGAGGCCGCTGAGGCCGACGGCAAGGCGCCGGTGCTGGACGCAGCCGCGGTGCTGCAACGGGCAGAGTGGACCCAGCCCCGGATGGCACGGCGCTTTAGTTCGCTGATCCGCGGCGTCCTGGCCGAAGCGGAGATGCTCGGCCTCATCGGTTCGGGCGCGCTGAGCCAGTTGGGCTCGGCCATCGCCGCGGAGCGTCCCGATGAAGCGCTGGATATCCTGGGGGAACATCTCCCGGCCGCCCTCAACCACGTGTTGCTGCAGGCTGACCTCACTGCCGTGGCGCCGGGGTACCTGGCGCCCGAGTTGAGTGAGAAGCTGCTGGTGATGGCCGACGCCGAAGGGCAGGGTCCCGCGACGATCTATCGGTTCTCCGTGGCGTCCGTCCGCCGGGCGCTCGACGCCGGCCACGACGCCGGCAGCATGTTGCGTTTCCTGCGCGAGCACTCTGCCACCGCTGTACCGCAGCCACTCGAATACCTCGTGGAGGACACCGCGGCCAGGCACGGCAGGCTGCGGGTGGGCGTGGCGTCCAGCTTCATCCAAAGCGACGACGAGGACGCCCTGCTCGAACTCGTCAAGGAATCCAGCGCGTCCGGGCTGGGGCTGGTGCGCATTGCGCCCACAGTCCTGATTTCCCGCGCGGGCACCAAGGAAACCGCCCAGGTCCTGCGTGCACTCGGTTTGTCACCGGCCGTCGAGGAGGCTGAGTCAGGGCTGATCCGGCTGCGCCGGACCACCGCCGTTCCGGGCAGCGGGCGTCCTGTGTACAGTGCGCCGCGGACCGCACCGGCAGAGGCCGACGTCGACGCCCAGCTGGCGATTCTCCGCAGCCACGGTGCCGCCCATGGAGCGAACGGCAACGGAAGCCACCGCCCGGCGTCGGGGGCAACGGGAGAGGAAGCAACGCAGCTCGGGCTCGAAACCCTGCAAAAGGCCATCCGGCTCCGGCAAGCAGTCGTAATGAACGTGGTGGACAGCCAAGGGAATTCCAGCAGGGAAACGGTTGTTCCGGTCTCTGTGAACGGCGGCCGGGTGAGGGTCTTCGACCCCGCACGCGAAACCGAACGCGTGCTCTCGATCCACCGGATCATCGACATTGAGGCGGAAGAGGGATCCCAGCAGTGACCAGCACCCCACAAACCAGCGGCATCAGGGCCTGGGCGCCGTGAACGACGGGCCACTGATCGTCCAGAGCGACAAAACCATCCTGCTCGAAGTGGACCATGAGCTTGCCACCGAGGCCAGGCACGCCATCGCCGCCTTCGCCGAACTGGAGCGCGCGCCGGAACACGTGCACAGCTACCGCCTGACTCCGCTGGGGCTGTGGAACGCCCGCGCCGCCGGACTGGACGCAGAACGCGTGCTGGACACCCTGTTGAAGTATTCGCGCTTCCCGGTGCCGCATTCCCTGCTGATCGACATCGAAGAAACGATGTCCCGCTACGGCCGGCTGCGGCTGGAAAAAGACCCGCAGCACGGGCTGGTGATGCGGACCAGCGATTACCCCGTGCTCGAGGAAGTCTGCCGTGCCAAGAAGATCCAGCCCCTTCTCGGCCCGCGCATCGACGGCGAGACCGTGGTGGTCCATTCCTCGCAGCGCGGGCAGCTGAAGCAGCTGCTCCTCAAGATCGGCTGGCCTGCCGAAGACCTGGCCGGCTACGTGGACGGCACGCCGCACCCCATTATGCTCAACGAGTCCGGCTGGAAGCTCCGGCCGTACCAGAAACTGGCCACGGAGAACTTCTGGGCCGGCGGCAGCGGCGTCGTCGTACTCCCCTGCGGCGCCGGCAAAACGCTGGTGGGTGCGGCGGCCATGTCCACAAGCTCCACCACCACGTTGATCCTGGTGACCAACACTGTGTCCGCCAGGCAGTGGAAGGACGAGCTCGTCAAGCGGACCTCGCTGACGGCGGACGAGATCGGTGAGTACTCCGGCTCGGTCAAGGAAGTCCGCCCGGTCACCATAGCGACGTACCAGGTCCTGACCACGAAACGGGGTGGACTCTACCCCCACCTGGAACTGGTGGACGGCCACGACTGGGGCCTGATCATCTACGACGAGGTCCACCTGCTGCCGGCACCCATCTTCCGGATGACGGCCGATCTCCAAGCCCGGCGCCGGCTCGGATTGACCGCAACCCTGGTGCGCGAGGACGGCCGCGAAGGCGAAGTCTTCAGCCTGATCGGGCCGAAACGCTACGACGCGCCGTGGAAGGACATCGAAGCCCAGGGCTACATCGCCCCGGCTGACTGCGTGGAAGTCAGGGTGGATCTTCCCCACGACGAACGCGTTGCGTACGCCATGGCGGAGGACGCCGACAAATACAGGCTCTGTGCCACGTCCGAAACCAAGACCACGGTGGTGGAGCAACTGGTGGAACAGCACCGCGGTGAGCAGCTCCTGGTCATCGGCCAGTACATCGACCAGCTGGACGAACTGGGCGAACGGCTCCAAGCCCCCGTGATCAAGGGCGACACGTCCGTGAAGGAGCGCCAGAAGCTGTTCGAAGCCTTCCGGGCAGGCGAAGTGAAGACCCTGGTGGTTTCCAAGGTGGCGAACTTCTCCATTGACCTTCCGGAAGCTTCGGTGGCCATCCAGGTGTCCGGCTCGTTCGGTTCCCGGCAGGAGGAAGCCCAGCGACTGGGCAGGCTCCTGCGCCCCAAGCAGGACGGCCGCGCTGCGCGGTTCTACTCACTGGTGGCACGGGATACGCTCGACCAGGACTTCGCGGCGAAGCGCCAGCGGTTCCTGGCCGAGCAGGGCTATGCCTACCGGATCATGGATGCCAAGGACGTGGGACGGAATCCTTCGGCCACCTGATGCGGCAGCCGCCGGCCTCCGCGGAACCCTGTCCCGTTAGGGTCCCGCGGCCGAATGTCACCCGCGGGTGGCAGTCAGCTGATCCCCCACGATCCGTCCCGTTCCGTGGTTCCTGTCCGCGGGTCAAGCTGCGGTGCCTGATAGGCGAGTTCGCCGCCGCTGCGGCCGCCGAACGGACGTCCGTGGTCCGCGAACTCCTCCCGGAAATAGGCAAGGCACCACTGCCCCATCTGAATCCGGGCGCCCGTGCGAAGAACGGACTCACCCGTGGATGCGACACTGCCTGTCACCCTGCCGTGCGGCACCAGTACGTACTCGTCGTCCGCGTTGTGGACTATTTCCGCATGGAGCCCGTCCAGCCCGTCCAGTTGGACGTCCGAGGACCCGTCACTGCCGATCCTTACGATTTCCCTGCTCAGTGTGTATTCGCGGGGCACCTGGCCGTTCCACGTTGCCGAGTCCTGGACGAAGATGAGCCGGGGCCGGCCGCTTCCCCGGCTGTGGTGGGTGGTGGTGGCACGGCGGACGATGCTCCGCCTCACTGTCGGCATCAACGGCAGCGGAGTCTGCGGGGGCAGCAGCGAGAACCGCGGCGCGCGCCGTCCGCGTTTCATGAGTGGCGCCAGGGCGCCGAGCTTCCCCAGCTTGATGTGCGGCGAGCGCCTAATGAGCCGCTGCGGCGCCGGGCTGGCGACGGCTCCGAGGCTCACGATGTGGCCGTCCGGACCGTCAACCACCACTGAAAGCCCCCGCTCCGCAAGGGTCTTCGCCAGCGGCCGGATGTCATCCAGCGGCGGCATGCCGCCGGAACCGAACGGCTCAAGGCCGTCCACGGCAATTCGCGCTTCGGTGCCGCCGGCCTGTGCTGTTCCCCGCGTTACGGCTCCGGACCCATCGGTATAGGAAAAGTCCAGATCCATGTCGAGGCGGAATCCGTTCACGTCCGGATCAGCTCCGGTTCTCGTCTGACCCCGAGGCATCGTTGTCACTGGTGGTCACCCGGAGGCTGCCGTTGAGCTTCCAGGTGGCGCGAGGGGCGTCCGGGCCGATGTCGCGCGGAACCTCCACCGTCATGTCGATGAAGTTGTAGTTGATCGCGGCGCCCTTGCCGGTCAAGTAGGACCACATTTCCTCAGCCAGGTCTGCCCAGTCGCGGATGCTGCGGTCGGCCGTGCGGGTACTCTCGGGCGCTTGTATTTCCGTCATGGTGGTTGTTCCCCTTCATTGGGTGCCGCATGAACGATTGGTCCCGAATCCTCATGGACTCAGTGCGCCCACTCTAATACCGGCCGGTAGCAGGGGAAACCCTCCGCGGCCCGAACGAATTAGCCGCAAAAAGGGTTCCCCTCAGTCCGTGGCCGCGAGCAGGTCCAGGACAAACCGCGCCATGTCCGCACGCGCGGCCACCAGGGCCCGGAGCGCTTCTGAGTCCTGCTCTGCCAGCTTCTGGGTGGGGATTGCGGACAACCCGGTGAAGACGGCCATCGATGCCGCGTGGCCCCGCCTGACGGACGCCTCCTCGACGTCAGCCCCGGCATCGGCCAGGCCGGCGCAGTACGCCTCCAGGCACAGCGGTCCCAGCCGGTACAGCTCGGCCCCGCCCATGACGCCCTGGTTGACCCAGCCGGAGAGCAGCTGGCCCAGGTCGAAGCCACAACAGGCCAGGCCGAACCGCCCCCAGTCGATAACCGCGAACGACGCCGCGGCGGTGCCGGCGGGCAGGGACTCCACCAGCAGGTTTTGCGGACTCGCGTCACCATGGGCGGGAAGCTGGGGCAGGGCGGTCATTTCGTCCACCAGCGCGAACGCCCTGTCCGCCAGGTCCCGAAGGCCCGCGACCAGAGCGGCATCAGCGGCAGGAGCCACCGCCGGGTGCCGCCACAGGGAGTCGCCCTGGATCGCGGGGATGAAGACGTTGGCGCCCACACCCTCCACGAAGAACCGGAGCGCGCCGGGAGTGCTGGCATCCGGGATGGCGGCGACGCATTCCCTCGCCTCGGAGCTTCCCGACAGCCTGCCAAGGAATCTGGCTGCATCCACGAAACACCGGTCCGTCCAGCCGGCCGCCGCGACCTCGGCGACGTCCTCCATCCAGATCGCCGTGCGCTGGTTGTCGAGTTCCGCGATCTTGAAAACCTCGGGAAGCCGACCGCCCTGCGGCATCACCGAGCCGAGCGCCGAAGCGTAGACCTGCGCCTCGGTGCGCCACAGATAGTTGGCGGCGAGGGCAGCACGGAATGGCGGCGGCACCTGCCCGATGCCCTGCCACAGCAACGGCGACTGGATAACCTTGACCACCATGCTGAAGCGGGCGACGCCGACCGTGTTACTAGCGCCGGCACAACTGGTGCGGGCTGTTCCGCCGACCCGCCAGAGCCCTCCGGTGGTCATGTTGAACATGGGGAACTCGATTGCGTCGGCCCGGGCACCCAGCAGCTCCACGTCCCGCTCCCCGAGGGCGGCAGCGGCCAGCAGTGCCAAGTCATCGGGCTCCGCCCCGGCAGCACCCAGGGCATCCATGTTTTCGAGCAGTGGCGCCTTCATGGATTACCCCTCGGTAGCCGGGCGGCCTCTGGAAAGGCCTGAGACCAAAAATGGTAAAGTAACTTTATGATTGATGTCAATGAGTTCCCGGCAGACGCGCCTCCCCCGCACATCGCCGCCCTCCTTGCAGGGGCCTTCGACGCCCTCCGGGCTGAATTGAACGCGCGGACCCTCCCTGGACTCCGGCCCTCGCACTACCGCGTTATGTCCCTCATTCCGGGCGGCGGCCTGAGGTTGTCCGAACTCGCCGAGCGGGCCGCAATCACCAGGGCCGGAATCGGCCAGTTCATGAAGTACCTGGAGAATCTGGGATACGTGGCGCTCCGGCCAGACCCCTCGGACAGCCGGGCAAAAATCGTAAGGCTGACGCCTTCGGGGACCTCCGCCGTCGAACTTTCCACGGCAATCATTGCCGAGACCGAAACGCGCTGGGAGGCGGCGCTGGGGGCCGGGCGGTACCGGGAACTGCGCCGGTCACTGCAGGAAATTGGCCGGCTTGCGCCGCCACCGGCAGCCTAGTACCGGGTTCCACACATGGGACACTCAACTTTCATTCAGAAAACTCCCAGATTCTGGGAGCATCATGGGAGGTATGAAAAAGAACGGTCCCGAAGCCAAGCTGCTCGTCGTCGATGATGAACCAAACATCCGCGAGCTGCTCTCCACCTCCTTGAGGTTCGCAGGCTTCGAGGTCGTCTCGGCCGGCAACGGACGCGACGCCCTCGCCGCCGCCGAGCTCCATGCCCCCGACCTTGCGGTCCTCGACGTCATGCTCCCGGACATGGACGGCTTCACGGTGACCCGCCGGCTGCGCGCCTCCGGCAAGCACTTCCCCGTCCTGTTCCTCACGGCCAAGGACGACACCGAGGACAAGGTCACCGGGCTCACCGTCGGCGGCGACGACTATGTCACCAAGCCCTTCAGCCTGGACGAGGTGGTGGCCCGGATCCGCGCCGTGCTGCGGCGCACCCAGCCCCTGCTCGACGACGACGCCGTCATCCGCGTGGACGACCTCGAGCTCGACGACGACGCCCACGAGGTGCGCCGCGGCGGCACCGTCATTGAGCTCTCCCCCACGGAGTTCAAGCTCCTGCGCTACCTGATGCTGAACCCGAACCGGGTCCTCTCCAAGTCCCAGATCCTGGACCACGTCTGGGAATACGACTTCAACGGAGACGCGTCCATCGTGGAGTCCTACATCTCCTACCTGCGGCGCAAAGTGGACATCGACCCCGATGCCCCGGCGCTCATCCAGACCAAGCGCGGCGTGGGCTACGTACTTCGGACAGCCGAAAAGCGCTGACCTTGCTGCACCGTTGGAAGTCCGCCTCGCTGCGTTCCCAGCTGGTGGCCATCATGATGGCGCTTCTGCTGGTGGCCTTGGCCGTGACCGGTTCGGGAACACTAACCCTCCTGCACAGCTATCTGCAGGGCCAGGTGGACGACAAGCTCAAGGTCGCCGTCAATTCGGTCAAGCAGCAGCAGTCCTTCAACCAGCTGCTGCAACAGAATCCGAACATTCCCACCGACTACTCCCTCATGCTCCTGCGCCCGGACCAGGACCCGTTCCCTTTCGGCGGCAACAAGGACTCGCACCCGGACATCGAAAGCCTCTCCCCGGCCGAAGCCAACAGGCTCGACCTCGCCCCGTTCCAGGTCCGCGGCACCGACGGGCGGAACTGGCGCGTCGTGGCACTGCCTGTAGTTGACGGCAACCAGCGCAACGCCGTCGTCATCATCGGCCTGTCGCTGGCCCCGGTGGACTCGGTGGTGGAACACGCTTCACTGGTGGTGGTGGGAGTGGGCTTCCTGACCCTGGTGCTGGCCTTCTTCATTGCCACCTGGACAGTGTCCAGGTCCTTCCGTCCGCTGGCCCGCGTGGAAAGGACCGCCGCGGCCATCGCCGCCGGTGACCTTTCCCGCCGCGTCGATGTGGAGAATCCGGCCACCGAAGTGGGCCGGCTGGGCGGCTCCCTGAACGCGATGCTCAGCCACATTGAATCCGCCTTCGCGGCCAGGCTCGCCTCGGAAGAGCGGATGCGCCGCTTTGCCGCCGACGCTTCCCATGAACTCCGCACTCCCCTGGTGACGATCCGGGGGTTCTCCGAGCTCTACCGCCAGGGCGCCCTGACCAAGGACGAGGACGTGGCCATGGCCATGGGCCGGATTGAGAGCGAGGCCAAACGGATGGGCTCCATGGTGGAGGACCTTCTGCTCCTCGCCCGGCTGGACGAGCAGCGCCCCCTGCAGCAGAAGCCCGTGGATCTGCTGCTTCTCGCCAACGACGCCGTGGTGGACACCCAGGCCAGCGACCGGGACCGGACGATTTCACTGACAGGCCTCGACGGCGGACCGCCCTCCCCCGCGCCGATGCTGGGCGATGAGGCCAAGCTGCGCCAGGTGGTGGGCAACCTGATGGGAAACGCCCTGCGCTACACCCCGGCCGGGACGCCCATCGAGCTCGCCGTCGGAGTGCGCACCGGCGAGGCGGGCCAACGGTTTTCCGTCATCGAGGTGCGCGACCACGGCGCCGGGATCCCGGAGGACGAAGCGTCACGGATCTTTGAGCGCTTCTACCGGGCGGACACCTCCCGGACCCGGGAAACGGGCGGCAGCGGCCTCGGCCTGGCCATCGTTGCTGCCATCGTGGGCTCACACTCGGGGTCCGTCCGCATGGTCCCCACGGACGGCGGCGGCGCCACGATGGTGGTCAGCCTGCCGTTCCGGGACGAGGCAGCCGAGTATTTAGGCAGTAAGAACGACGGCTCAGGCAGTAGGAACGACGGCGGCGAAGCCGGCGAAGTTGTCCACATATAGGCAGCGGATGTGGCGCGGCTTTCCGCCCGTTTCCTAGGCTCGACGTAGCGGTCCGAACACCCCGGTCCGTCCGCAGGCTTGACCCGGCTTGCGAACAGCGTCGAAGGGCAATCACCATGAGCATCATCTCCGTAGATACCGAACTGCTCCAGCTCAAATCAGCCAACGTGAAGGCCACGGTTGACCGCATCAGCGCGGACGTCCAGGCCATGAAGCGGGGGCTGGATGAGCTGCAGGGCACCTGGCGCGGATCGGCGGCCACCAACTTCCAGGCGCTGATCACCGAGTGGACCATTACGCAGGGCAAAGTGGAGGCTTCGCTCGCCTCGATCAATATGGCCCTGACGTCAGCGGCCGCCACGTACGCCCAGGCAGAGCAGGGCAATACGCAGCGGTTCAGCTGATTCACGGGCTCAGCTGAAGCGGGCTAAGCCTCCGGGGTTCCCTGGTGGAAGCGCAGGCGCCACTGGGTGCCGTCCAGCACCCAGAGCGAACTGCGCAGCGACGATCCCGACCGGTCCTTGCTTCGGTACGTCAGCAGGACCGCCTGCGGTCCCACCCGGTCGGCGCCAATGATCTCCAGTTCGGCGGCAGTGCCCGGGCTCTCCTCGAGGGCCATCATCATGGCATCGCGTGTCCAGAACCGGCCCGAGCTGCCGATTTCCGTAAACTCCGGATGCAGCAGCACGCCGGTGCGCCCGATGTCGGCGCGGGTGTCGGGGCTGAGCAGTTCCCGTTCCAGTGCCTCAACGACGGCTTCGGGAGCTGCGTCCGGGCCCGGCTGCGCGAAGGGGTCCGTCTCCAGCTCACTGAATAGGTCCGGCTCGGTGAAAAGGTCCGGCTGGTTGCGGCTTCCGGCCAGGGTGAGGGATTCCTGGCGCTGCGGCACCCGGGGCGCGGCCTGTGTGGAGGCGCCTCCCTCGGGGACAATGCCGGCGCGGACAAAACCCGGTCCCGACCGTACTGCAATGCCCTGCTGATAGGAGGTTGCCGCAGCGCGCGCCCGGTCGTCGGCGGCCTCGTTGAGATCGTGCCCGGCGTGGCCCCGGACCCATTCGAAGCGGTACTTGCGTCCAGTCAGCGCCTGGTCGATTTCCCGCAGGATCTCCACGTTCAGGACCGGCTTGCCGTCAGCCTTCCTCCAGCCCTTGCGCTTCCAGCCGGGCATCCACTTGGTGACCGAGTTGATGACGTATTGGCTGTCGCAAAGAATATGCAGCTCCTCCTCGGGGAGGTGCGCGGTGCAACGGAAAAGATCCAGGACGGCCATCAGCTCGCCCTGGTTATTCGTGCCGTGCGGCCAGCCGCCTGCCCGCCAGCAGTCGTCGTTCACGTACCAGGCCCATCCGGCCGGACCAGGATTTCCTAAAGCCGAACCGTCGGCTGCTGCAGTAATCGTCACCGCACTATCCTGCCAGACCTGCCCGACATTGTGGCTTTCGGTGATGCACGGCCACGGCGGACGGTGGCTGCACCAGTGTCCGTGCGAATGTCCTTCCGAACGCAAAAGTGCGGCCCCCTCGCAATGAGGGGGCCGCACTCAGGTGCGCTTTGCGCGGTTGGGCAGGTTAGAAACCGCCCATGCCGCCCATCTCGTCGCCGCCACCCATGGCCGGAGCGTTCTTCTCCGGCTTGTCGGCCACAACGGCCTCGGTGGTGAGGAAGAGACCCGCGATGGACGCAGCGTTCTGCAGGGCAGAGCGCGTTACCTTGACGGGGTCGTTGATGCCGGCAGCCAGCAGGTCAACGTACTGTCCGGTGGCGGCGTTCAGACCGTGACCGGCGGGCAGGCCGCGGACCTTGTCGACAACAACGCCCGGCTCGAGGCCGGCGTTGAACGCGATCTGCTTCAGCGGTGCGTCGATGGCAACGCGGACGATGTTGGCGCCCGTTGCTTCGTCGCCTTCGAGCTGCAGGTTGGCGAATGCCTTGGCGCCGGCCTGGATGAGGGCAACGCCACCACCGGCAACGATGCCTTCTTCAACGGCAGCCTTCGCGTTGCGGACAGCGTCCTCAATGCGGTGCTTGCGTTCCTTGAGCTCAACTTCGGTTGCGGCACCGGCCTTGATGACTGCAACGCCGCCGGCCAGCTTGGCCAGGCGTTCCTGCAGCTTCTCGCGGTCGTAGTCCGAATCGGAGTTCTCGATCTCGGCGCGGATCTGGGAAACGCGGCCGGCGATCTGGTCGGCGTCGCCGGCACCTTCGACGATGGTGGTCTCGTCCTTGGTGACAACAACCTTGCGTGCCTTGCCCAGGAGTTCGAGGCCGGCGGTCTCAAGCTTGAGGCCGACTTCCTCGGAGATGACCTGGCCACCGGTGAGGATGGCGATGTCCGCGAGCTGCGCCTTGCGGCGGTCGCCGAAGCCCGGAGCCTTGACGGCGACGGACTTGAAGGTGCCACGGATCTTGTTGACGATCAGGGTGGCCAGGGCCTCGCCCTCGATGTCTTCGGCAATGATCAGCAGCGGCTTGGAGGACTGCATGACCTTTTCGAGGACAGCAACCAGTTCCTTGACGTTGGAGATCTTGGAGTTGACGATCAGGATGTACGGATCCTCGAGGACCGTTTCCTGACGCTCAGCGTCGGTGACGAAGTAAGCGGAGATGTAGCCCTTGTCGAAGCGCATGCCCTCGGTGAGCTCAAGCTCGAGGCCGAAGGTGTTGGACTCCTCGACGGTGATAACACCTTCCTTGCCGACCTTGTCCAGTGCTTCAGCGATCAGCGCGCCGATTTCGTCGTCACCGGCAGAGATGGACGCCGTGGCGGCGATCTCTTCCTTGGTTTCGATTTCCTTGGCGGAAGCGAGCAGCTCGGTGGTGACGGCTTCAACAGCCTTCTCGATGCCGCGCTTCAGGGACAGCGGGTCAGCGCCGGCTGCGACGTTGCGCAGGCCTTCCTTGACCAGTGCCTGTGCGAGCACGGTGGCCGTGGTGGTGCCGTCGCCAGCGACGTCATCCGTCTTCTTGGCAACTTCCTTGACCAGCTCGGCGCCGATCTTTTCGTAAGGATCGTCCAGCTCGATCTCCTTGGCGATGGACACACCATCGTTGGTGATCGTGGGGGCGCCCCACTTCTTTTCGAGGACGACGTTGCGTCCACGCGGGCCGAGGGTGACCTTGACGGCGTCGGCGAGGATGTTCAGGCCCCGCTCAAGACCGCGGCGTGCCTCTTCATCAAATGCAATGATCTTGGCCATAACGGCAGTAGTCCTTTCGGGACAGTCGTTAAGAATGAACCTTCGCTGTGGTGCCCGCGACGGACGATCCCTACCCTGCGGCCTCTGTATGCCGCGGGGTCCGGGATCTCACCCCAGCAAGGTGTTCCTTTAGCTCCTGGACCGGCTGCCCCACTCCGCGACCGGGCGGGCCGGGCGTCGTGTTAGCAGTCGGTGCGCTGGAGTGCTAAGTCAATAATTAGCACTCCCCCGGGGAGAGTGCAAGCAGTGCCCGGCCGGAACCGCCCGCCACGCGGGCACAATACGCTAGGAGCGATCAGCCACCGCTGCTGCTGGCGGTCTCAGTTCCAGTCATCGTGGCCAGGTTGTCCGCGCCATAGGTGTAGACCATGTAGTTCGCTTCGGTGATGTCGCCGCGGGAATCAAAGTTGATCCGTCCGGACCGGCCGTCGTAGTCCGGCCGCTGGCCTGCCCGGAGGGC
>Ga0075432_10000307_pt1 | contig 13761 bp, 10 predicted proteins | sample RhiMethybrSRZTD1_FD_72781 | JGI IMG/M metagenome (GOLD analysis project Ga0075432, IMG submission 72781) | Populus rhizosphere microbial communities from Tennessee, USA - Rhizosphere MetaG P. TD hybrid SRZTD1 | ecosystem: Host-associated > Plants > Roots > Rhizosphere > Soil | place: USA... | reverse complement strand
ATAGCTCCGGCCCGCGTTCGATGATCGGTACTGTCAGCAGCCAGATCCCGTCCTTTTGCAAGGACGTGAACAGCGCCAAGCCAGCGCGGATTCGAGCAGGCCCGAGCGGGGATTCTACGAAGTAGCAAGCTGTTGCGCCGATGCCGTCATCGCCGGTCGCAGCCGAGGGGTCGAAGTCTTGAGACACCTTCGACCTGAGTCGTTCCGAGACCTCGAAGAGCTTGCTGACGGAATTCTCGTCGCTTCCGACGTACGCCCTTATCGCCCCATTGCTCTCCTCTGTGACCTGACTGAGCGCCGCGCCTACTGTGGCCGCCGAGTCGGCAAGCGCTGGCATGAGGTAGCCATGCAGCCAAGCGTCACGCTCCATCGTTGCTGAGCGCTCGTCGAGAAGCGTCCGGACGCGCGGCTGGCCACCGAGCCGTCGCACAGCCGCCAATAGCTGCTCGTCGTCATGGGTCTCCGGTTTCTCAAACGAGAACCGTCGGTGCGCGGCGGCAAGCTCACCGTGAACAGCTTGCCAGTCGACCAGCCGCTCGGTTTCCTCAGCCAGCAAGCGCACTTGAAGGTTCTGGAGTGAGGCGTACCGCGGATCGCCGAGCCGCTCGTCCAATCGCCACGGAGACTGCAGCTGCGCCTCTCTGGCGGGCGGCTGGCTTCCGGCAAGGACAGCCCAAAGGATCTTGCCAAACGCATAGAAGTCCGCCCGCCGCTGATCGCGGTCCTCGTTCATGCCCGATTCATTTTCAGGTGCAATGTAGAGCCGAGAGCCCACGGCTTCATGGCCCGCCGTCAAAACGTTCGGCATCGTCGTCCACCTGCAAGCAGAGGCCAAAGTCGGCCAGGGCGACTTCGGACCCGCGCACAAGAATGTTCGCTGGCTTGCCGTCACGATGGGCATAGCCGTGCGCATGAACGGCGGAAAAAGCCTCCGCCACCTTTATCAACAATGCGATTCCGTCCGCCGGAGCCTCGCGAAATTCCGCGTTCTTGACATCGTCTTCCAACGATTTGTCGTACCACGGCATTTAAAGCGTCCAGGCAGCCCGACTAATCGTCTGTGGCTCGGTAGCGGGCGGTGAGCCGCGAGTCCTGCAGGGCGGCCACCCCGCAGTTGAGCGCTCGCTTCTCTCAAGCATCCGCTCGAAGGAACTTCTGCGGGGATCTCGAAGGAACTTCTGCGGGGATAGAGAACGAGGATGATCTCAGCTCATGCTGCGCTGACACCTGCAGCGGGACCGCTCGGGCGCGGCATCCCTGAATGGCTGCGACGACCGCGGGCGCGTAGCGTCAAGGTTCGTCACCCGTGCAAGGAGACGAAGATGGACGCTATAGGCGAGGTCAACGCGAGAGAACAACACGGCGACGCCGAGTCGCTTCTTTTCAACCCGCACACCTACGACCCGTCCCATTTCGACGACGTCACCAGAAGGCTGCTCAGGGCGACCATCGACTGGTTCGAGCACCTGGGCAAGGAAACGCTTCTGCAGAACTACCGCGAGTGTGTCTGGTACGCAGACTTCCTGAACTTTGTCGCCAAGGAGCATTTGTTCGCGAAGATGGGAACGCCGGCGCGCGAGGCCAACGGCGACCGCGACAAACGCTGGGACACCAGCAGGATCTCGGCGTTCAGCGAGATCCTGGCCTTCTACGGCGTGGACTATTGGTACGCCTGGCAGGTCACCATCCTCGGCTTGGGGCCGATCTGGCAGAGCGACAACGCCTGGGCTCGCAGGCGCGCGGCCCAGTGGCTCGACGATGGTGCGGTGTTCGCGTTCGGGCTGTCGGAGCGCGAACACGGGGCCGACATCTACACCACCGATATGGTGTTGACCCCGGATGGAGGGGGCGGTTTCCGAGCCACGGGCGGCAAGTACTACATCGGTAACGCCAACGTGGCCCGCATGGTCTCGGTGTGTTCGGCCGGCGGTCGGACGTGGATGGCCCGGACGGGTATGTGTTCTTCGCGGCGGACAGCCAGCACGAGAACTACCAGCTGGTCAAGAACATCGTCCAAGCGCAGATGTTCGTGGCCGAGTTCCGGCTGGAGAACTACCCGGTACGCCCGCAGGATGTGCTGCACACCGGGCAAGCGGCCTTCGCTGCCGCGTTGAACACGGTGAACGTCGGCAAGTTCAACATCGGGCCCGCCTCCATCGGCATGTGCGAGCATGCCATGTACGAGGCGGTCACCCATGCCCACAACCGCATCCTCTACGGCAACCGCGTGACTGACTTTCCGCACGTGCGCCGGTCCTTTGTGGATGCATACGCTCGGCTGATCGCGATGAAGGCCTACGGTGACCGCGCGATCGACTACTTCCGGACGGCCAGCCCGCGGGATCGGCGGTACTTGCTGTTCAACCCGGTCAGCAAAATGAAGATCACCACCGAAGGCGAGAAAGTCATCGAGCTGCTGTGGGACGTCATCGCCGCCAAGGGATTCGAGCCCGACACGTACTTCCGCGGCGCCGGCAAGGATGTCGGCGCGCTGGCCAAGCTCGAGGGCACGGTGCACGTCAATCTCGCGCTGATCTTGAAGTTCATGCCGAACTACCTGTTCGCGCCGACCGAGCAACCAGTGGTGCCTACCCGACAGGACGCGGTCGACGACGAGTTCCTGTTCCGCCAGGGCCCGGCGCGCGGCCTGGGCGAGGTCACGTTCGCCGCTTGGCGACTGGCCTTCGAGCCGTTCGCCGAGCTGCCCAACGTCGCACGGTTCCGGGAGCAGGCGGAGGGCTTCACGACCCTGCTGCGGACCGCGGCGCCGGACGCCGAGCAACAGCAGGACCTAGACTTCCGGCTGGTGCTCGGACAGCTGTTCACACTGATCGTCTATGCGCAGCTGATCCTCGAGCAGGCCGAACTGATTGGGCTTGACCCCGACGTACTCGATACGATCTTCGAGGTCTTTGTACGGGATTTCTCGGCGCTCGCGGTCGAGCTGCATGGCAAGGCGTCATCAACCGAGGCCCAAGAGCAGTGGGCACTGGCCAACGTGCGCAAACCGGTCATCGACACCGGCCGGTTCGCGCGGGTGTGGGAGCAGGTCGAGGCGCTCTCCGGCGCCTATCTGATGAGCCCGTGACCATGGCTCGAGGTGTGGAGCGGTCACCGTGGGCCTAGACCGGCGCTTCTCTGGAATCGTGCAGCTGGTTGCGTACCTCCTGAGGATCGCGGTCCTGGTTCTATGAGGCGGTCGGCGCGGGGGCGGCGATGGCGCCCAAGCGTCCCGGTCCTTCCTCGGCGTACCTCGGCGCGTATAAGGACAAGGCCGGCAAAGTGGCTGGACGGCGGTACGTCTATCGGCTGCGCGTTCGGCCCCATCCACCGATCAAGCTGTCCTGGTCCGTCACGATCTATGACGCCGACACTCGCGCATTGATCCTGAACGATCAGAAAGTTGCCAATCGCTTGTCGCGCATGGATCTGCAGAAAAACGAGGACGGCTCGGTGGATATCTATTGCGGGCCGCAGGCGCCGGCTGGCTTCGAGAAGAACTGGATCGCGACCGTCCCCGGGAAGAACTGGTTCGCGTACTTCCGCTTCTACCAGCCGACAGAGGCCTTCTTCGATCGGTCCTGGCCGTTGCCGGACTTCGAGCAGATATAGACGCGAACGCCCGACACGTTCTCGGGCTGCGGACGGTGTCTGAATCCGGCCTTGGCTACTCGTCGGTGCGGTCACAGCCGGTAGTGGCCCGGGGTCGCCGATGGTGGTGGCGGGTTGCGCCTTCTGTGTGGCGGCGTTGGCCGCCGCCGGGTTGAGCCGGTTCAACGCCCCAGGCCTGGGCACCGGTGATGCTCTGGTCGCCATGCACAGGCTCGTGTAAGGAAGGCTGCCAGATCCCTTGTTCTAGGCTCGGACCGTGGGCGCTGCCGCTTCTTCGGGAGTCCGCCTGGCCGAACTCGTTGCCACGATCTCGCTTGGAACCGACCTTGGGCTGGGGCAGTCGATGGAGCACATCTTGCGGCAGACTCTGGTCTCGCTGCGGATGGCCGAGCTCCTCGCCTTCGATGAGGCTGAGCGCGAAGTCGCCTACTTCTCGGGGCTGTTGGCATGGGTGGGCTGCCACACGGATGCATATGAACAGGCAAAGTGGTTCGGAGATGACATCGCGCTGAAGCGGGACGGCTACCACTACGACATGGGACGACCCGTCGATCTGCTGAGCTTTGCGTGGCACACGGTGGGACGGGGGCGCCCTCCGCTGGAGAGACTCAAGACGTGGCTGGAGCTCCCGCTGGCGGTACGCCGAAGCGCGATGGTGGACCTTCGCAACCATTGGCTGGCCGCGGACGAGCTGGCCGGCCGCCTCGGCCTCGGCGAACCGGTGCGGCGCAGTCTCAGGGAAAGCTTTGAGCGTTGGGACGGCAAGGGATTCGGCGGTTCGAGGGGTGAGGAGATCAGGCTGACCTCGCGCGTGGTTTGCCTCGCCGACGTGGTCACGGCCTATTACGAAGAGGGTGGGGAGAACGCTGCCGTCCAGGTGGCATGGCAGCGATCAGGCACGCAGTTCGACCCTGCGCTCGTCGAGCTCTTCTGCGCCAACGCGGCCGACGTGCTCTCCGGTCTCGACGGGCCGAGCCAGTGGGCGCAGGTCATTGATGCCGAGCCGACGCTTGCCCGAGTGATGACCGATCCCGAGTTCGACGTAGCGCTCGACGCAATCGCAGACTTTATCGACCTCAAGTCGCCGTACACACTCGGCCACTCCCGGTCAGTGGCCGATCTGTCCGGCGCGGCCGCCCGCGTGTTGGGGTTGCCCGATGAGGACTGTGTGGCGGTTCGACGAGCTGGCCTGGTGCACGACATCGGTCGGCTAGGTGTGCCCAACTCGATCTGGGACAAGCACGGCCCGCTGACCAGGTCGGAGACGGAACGTGTACGCCTGCATCCATATCTGTCCGAGCGGATGCTGTCCTCGGCGCGTGCCCTGAGCCCGCTCGCCGCGATCGCGGTCGAGCACCACGAGCGGATGGACGGATCAGGTTATCCGCGGGGGCTCAACCACGCATCCATCAGCGTGGTGGGGAGGGTGTTGGGAGCAGCCGATTGCTATGCGGCGGCCACAGAGCCACGGCCACACCGAGCGCAGCTGACACCGGAGGAGGCTGCTGCCGCGCTTCGCACCCACGTTCGGCAGGGACGACTCGACGCTGACGCCGTGCAGGCGGTCTTGGAGGCGGCCGGCCACCGCACCCGGAGGCGCCGGGAGCTTCCTGCTGGGCTGACCGCGCGAGAGGTCGAGGTGTTACGGCTGCTCACACGCGGACTCTCCAACCGTGACATTGCAGAGAAGCTGACAATCTCTCGCAAGACCGCGGGCAGCCACATCGAACACATCTACGCCAAGACCGGCGTCCGGAATCGCGCTGGCGCGAGCCTTTTCGCGATGCGTCACGGGCTCATGATCGACTAGCTAATGATCGGGTGTTTGCCCGATGAAGCCCGGGCGACTGCCATCTAGCGTTCGATTCATGACCACCATCACCAAGGACTTCGTCCGGGCCAACGACATCGACATTCACTACATCGATGCCGGAACCGCCGACGCGCCAACGCTGGTGCTGCTCCACGGCGGCCTGGTGAGCACCAGCGAGATCTGGGCTCCCACACCAATCAGCTACGCGTCTCACGTGCAGCGGCTCGCAGAGGAGTTCCACATCATTGCTCCAGACGCTAGAGGGTCCGCGATGACTAGCCATTCCGGTGGACCGGTATCGATGTCCATGCTTGCCGACGATGTGTCTGCGCTGATCGACGCACTCGGGCTCGACCGACCGGCCGTTGCTGGATTCAGTGAGGGCGGGCTAGCGGCCCTGCTGCTCGGCATGCGGCACCCTGACTCCATTCGGGCCCTGGTCTGCGACTCCGGTTATGACTTGCTCAATCCAGATGCACCGGCATTTGCGATGCTGCCTGGCCTGCTTGGTGGGCTGCCCCAAGTTGATCCTGACGTCGTCGAGCAGTCGTTTGGGCAGGACCCGGAGATGGCCGAGGTGTTCGCGCTGATGAAGGCCGACCAGGACACAGCCCGCGGCGACGGCTACTGGCGAACCTACGTCGAGCGCACCCTCGAGCGCTGGTCGCACTGGCCCGGCTACGGCTACGCCGATCTCGCCAGGATCACCGTGCCGACCATGATTTTGGTCGGCGATCGCGACCACTTCTGCTCTGTGGAGGAGGCTGCGGTGGCATTCAGGAACCTTGGCAATGGCCAGCTCGCCGTGATACCAAACATCGGGCACGTGATCAGCGCGGGCAAGATCGAGGCACTAATCAGCTTCCTCACTAGCTAGACCTGGCGATTCCTAGCGAGGAGCAGCTGGTCAGCCCTGGCGATGGGCGATCGGAATGGGAGCATCGTGCGCGCATCCCGGTGAGGTGTCAGGGCTCCTCAGGATCGTTGGCGCCAGTCCGTACGTCGCGCGAATTCACGTCACCCCCATCGGGTGAGCCTTCGATCGGTGACCTCGGCTGTCAGAGTGGGCCTACCTGGTGGTTTAAGGGGGGTCCCCTTCTCGGCCAGAATGAGTCATGCCGACAGACGAGCCGTTCGTAGGGCGGGCCGACGAGCTAGCCCTGCTGAACGCGGAGATGCGGCGGGTTCGCAGCGGTGAGCCACGGCTGGTGTGGTTGACCGGTGAGGCGGGCATCGGCAAGACGTCTCTATTGCGGCGGTTCGTCGGCGGTCTTTCGGGTGTACGTGTGCTATGGGCGAGCGGCGACGAGAACGAAACGGATCTGGCGTACGGAGTAATCAGCCAGCTATTGCCTGATCTTCTCGCGGGCGAGCCGGGCGCCGGTCTGGCCGCCCTGCGTCCCGAAACCGATCCGCTGGCCGCGGGTGCGGACTTGCTGTCCGAGCTCGGGATGCTGCAGAGCTCGGGCCCGGTGCTGGTAGTGATCGACGATGCCCAGTGGGCCGATCACCGCTCCGCCCAGGCCCTGGTCTTCGTGGCCCGCCGGCTCCGTAGCGACCAGGTGCTGATCTTGCTCAGCGGCCGCTCGGGCGCGCCGGATCCTCGGCAGCTCTGGGAGCGAGCGCTGGCACAGAGTCAGCTGACCCGACGGCTACCGCTTGGTGGCCTCACCGCGGAGGATCTGCGGCGGTTGTCGTCGAGCGTCGATGGCGTACTCCTCTCGCCAGCGGCGAGCCGGCGGCTACACGAGCACACCGGTGGTCATCCCTTGTACGCGCGGGCGCTGCTGGAGGAACTCCCCGCCGAGGCCCTGATGGAAGCCTCCGACGTGCTGCCTGCTCCGCACTCGATGAGCTTTCTGGTGCTCGTGCGGTTGGCCAAACTGTCGCCAGCCGCTCAGGACCTCGTGCTGGCGGCGGCCGTGCTGGGTTCGCGCTGCACCCTCTCCGACGCCGTGCGGGTGGCCGAGGTGGCCGATCCGGTGGCCGCGCTGGACGAAGCCGTACGAGCCGGTCTGCTGATCAACGGCCCGCCAGGCCATCCGCGGGACGTGGCCTTCCCGCACGTCCTCGTCCGGGCGGCGATCTACGCCGATCTGTCGCCCGCGCGGCGCCACGCCCTGCATCGGCGGTCGGGCGAGGTTTTAGGAGGAGCGCCCTCGCTCCACCACCGGGTGGCGGCGGCGATCGGTCCCGACGCCGAACTCGCGGGCGAGCTGGACACTCTGGCTGAGCAGGAACTCAGCCAGCTGAACTGGGCGGCGGCGGCGGAGCACATGCTGGCCGCTGCTGACCTCGCCGCGACCGCGGAGCAGAAGGGTCACCGCCTCGCTCGCGCCGTCGGGGCGATGATCGCTGACGGAGACGTCGCTCGGGCCGCTCGACTCGAGGACTCGGTGCGGGCGACACCGCCGAGTACGACGCGCAGCCGGGTGCTGGGCCAGATCGCGCTCTTTACCGGCCGACTTTCGGCAGCGCGCCGCGAGTTAGCGACGGCGCGCCAATCGGGCGGCTCGGGCGGAGCCCACAACCCTGACCAGGCCGCGATAGCGGCCTATCTGGGCCTGCTGTCGATGATCGAGGGGGACGTCGAGCAGGCTGTGGAGCTGTGCCTTGATGCGTTGCTCGCCGGACCACCGGCCGAGGTGACCCCCTTGGCCCGGTTCGCGCTGATGCTTTCGCTGGCCACGCAAGGTCGCCAAAAGGAACTTGTCGGACTCCTCGATTCCGCTACGGACGCTGGCTTTCTCCCGGCGAGCGGGTTCGAGCGACGGGCGTTGCGGGGCATGCTCGCGTTGTGGTCCGGGCAGGAACGCCTCGCCGAGGCCAACTTGTCGGCGGTGTTGCGGGATGCTCCACCCGGTCTGCTACTGCAGGGCCGGCTGATGCTCCAAACTGGCCTCGCGGAGGCGCTGTACCGCTTGGGGGACTGGGATGGCGCGGCGAGCCAAGCCGAGCTGGCGATTTCCCTGGCTGAGGATGCTGGGATCCAGCTCGGCCTCGGGATGACCTATGCAGTGGCGGGCTACGTGTCGGCGGGACGAGGGTTGTGGGAGCTGGCCGAATCGCAGGTAGCCATCGCGAGCAGCTCCGCCGAGATGCTGCCCTGGTGGGGGAGCCGGGCCTACGCGGCGGTGGCTCGGGCGACCCTGGCGCAGGCTCGCGGAGACTATCCGGCCATGCACCGCGCGCTGCGAGAGTTCGACGATCCCGCCGTACGCGAACGGGTCGACGGGCTTGGTTCCCCGGCCTGGCGAGCGCTGCGCACCGAAGCGCTCCTGGGATTGGGTCGCCTGGACGCCGCGGAAGATCAGCTGCGCGAGCTGCAGGACCGGACCAGGCAAGCGCCGGGATGGGCGTCGCTGGAGTCCGTACGGTTGGAGGCCTGGCTCGCCGAGCTGCGGCAGGATGCCCAGGCCGCACAGCAGGCGTACGAGCAAGGACTGAAGCTGGCAGTGGAGCTGCCGTCTGCGCTCAGCCGAGCTCGACTGGAAACAGGCTACGGCCGGTTCCTCCTGGCTCAGGGGGAGCGGCGACCCGCCCTTGATTTGCTGCGCGGCGCTCACGAAAAGCTGGAGGGGTTACGCGCCGCGCCCTTTCTCGCGGTTTGCGATTCGCTGCTGCAGACCGCTGGTCTCCGTCCGGCGAGCAGGGGCGCCCCCCTCGACTTCACCCATCAGGAGCTCGCGGTCGCGCGGCTGGTTGCCGCCGGTCGAACCAACTCCGAGGTGGGCCGGGAGCTGTTCATCACCAGTCGGACTGTCGCGTTTCACCTGAGCAACATCTACGCAAAGGCTGGCATAGCGTCCCGGCGTGAGCTGGCTGGACGATTTCCCGGCCTGCTCGGCTGATCCACCTCTCATCTCGAAACAAACCTGTCAGCCCACTGGAAGGTGCTGCCAGGGACAAACCGGCATCGCGTCCACCAGGCTTGCAGCCATGCCCAGCCGTTGCCGCCACTGGGAGGAGTGCAGATGAGGGTGATCGTCGAGGTGTATCGCGAGGCCGGCGGCCGACTGACCGGCGCGGTTCACCATCCCGATGGGAGCCAAGACGCTTTCGCGAGCACTCTCGATCTGCTGCGGGTTCTGGAGGCGCTCGACCTGAGCCGTACGGACGATCCCGCATCCCAATCCCAAGCGCGGAATGGGCAAGCGTCCGAGCCAGAAGCCGAGGTGAGTGATGACTAGTTTCTCGACAGCACCCCCCGCGACCACCCGATCGGGCGTGTCGCGCCGAGAGCTGTCCGACACAGTCAAGTACGCGCGTCTCTCGAGCATCTCGGGCATCATCTTTGCCGCGCTGTTTGTGGTGGCACTCGTCTTGGTCCATACCACGCCAACGTTGTCAGCCTCGGATGCGGAGATCACCGCCTACTACGCCGGGGGCAGCACGCTACTCGTCACCGTCGGCCTCTATCTGATTCCCTTCGCTGGAATCGTGTTTCTCTGGCATGCGCATTGCACCAGGCTGCTGATCGAAACGCGCACCGCGTCACCATCTGCTATCCCCTATGGGCTTCAGCTGGTGTCGGGTGTCCTGTTCGTCGTGCTGCTCTTTGCAGGCACGGCATCGGCTGGCTCTGTTGCGCTGTTGAAGGATCTGACCAGTGCGCCGTTGCCGTCGGCTGACTTCATCCGCGGCATGCTCGCGGTCGGCTACGGCATGATCTTCGTCTACGCGCTGCGCGGTGCCGGCATGTACGCGCTGACGACGACGAACCTGCTCCGCCAAGCCGGAATCATGCCCAAGTGGGTCGGCTTGATGAGCTACCTGCTGGCCGCCTTCTTGCTGTTGAGCACGGTGATGCACCCCGCTGCGATGCTCATCTTTCCCAGTTGGGTCGCGATCGCCGGCCTAGTGATCTTCATTCGTGCCGGCCGTGTCGCTGAACCGGCCACATCTGAAAGGCAATCCGCATGACCACATCGCCAAACCTCGAGCGTCGCACCACGACACCGCTGACCGTTGACGACATTCCCGGCCCGAAGGGCAAGCCGATCGTCGGCAACATGTTCGACGTGCCGCCCGAGCGCACGATCGTCACGCTGATGGAGCTGACCCGCGAGTACGGTCCGATGATCCGATTGCGCACCCCCGCCGGTGATCGGTTCGCGGCCTCGGGCCTGGCGATGATCGACGATCTGTGCGACGACGAGCGATTCGACAAGCTCGTTGGAGACGGCCAGAAGGCGGTCCGAAGCTTCGGCCGGAGCGCCGGATTGTTCACCTCCGACACCGATGATCCGAACTGGTCGAAGGCCCACAACATTTTGCTGCCTAACTTCAGCCAACAGGCGATGCGGGACTACGTCCCGATGATGAACGACATCGCGACGCAGTTGATGGACAAGTGGCAGCGGTTGAATCCGGGCGAGCCGGTCGATGTGACCGCGGATATGACCCGGCTCACCTTGGACACGATCGCGTTGTGCGGTTTCGGCTACCGCTTCAACTCCTTCTACCGCGACACCATGCATCCGTTTGTGGAGGCCATGTACGGGGTGTTGGGAGAGAGTCAACGACGCGCCCGGGCGCTGCCGATCCAGACCAAGCTGCGGCGCGGCGCTTCGAAGAAGCTGGCCGAGAACTACCGCTACATGGAGGGTGAGGTTCAACAGATCATCGACGAACGGCGCCGCGCCGGGAATATCGAGGATCACAAAGACTTACTCAGCCGGATGCTGACCGGGGTCGACAAGAAGACCGGCGAGAAGCTGGACGATGACAACATTGTGGCCCAGTGCCAAACGTTCCTGATCGCTGGCCACGAAACCACCAGCGGGCTGCTGTCCTTCACGATCAGCTTTTTGATCAAGCATCCCGAGGTGGTGGCCCGGGCGCAGGAGGAGGTGGATCGGGTGTTGGGCACCGACATTTCGGTGCTGCCCAGCTACCAGCAAGTGCAGGGCCTGACCTATGTGAATCAGATCCTCAGCGAAACGCTGCGGTTGTGGCCCACGGTGGCCGGGTTCACCCGCTACCCCTACCACGACGCCACGGTCGGGCCGTATCTGATGCCGAAGGGCTCCTCGATTACCGCGCTGTCGATCATGCTGCACCGCGACCCGGCCGTGTGGGGCGCCGACGCCGAGGACTACAACCCCGACCACTTCCGCCCCGAAACCCGCTCGCAGCTGCCGCCGAACGCGTTCAAACCGTTCGGTTCGGGTCAGCGGGCCTGCATCGGCCGCCAGTTCGCCATGCAGGAAGCGATGCTCGTCCTCGGCATGCTGCTGCAACGCTTCGAGTTCGTCGATTACCTGAACTATCAGCTGACGGTCAAAGAGGGACTGACGATCAAACCCGACGGCTTGTCCATCAAGATCAAACAGCGTCCCGGTCGCAGCACCGCAACCGCACCGATCACCCTCAGCAGCCCGGCGCCCAACCGGCAAGCCGCCGAACCGACGGCGCGCCGACAGCGGACCGGGGAAGGACACGACACCCCGCTCACGGTGCTCTTCGGCTCCAACCTGGGCACCGCGGAGGGGATCGCTACACGTATCGCCCAGGACGGCTCCGACCGCGGCTACGCCGTCACCTTGGGAGCCCTCGATGATCACACCGGCGTGTTGCCGCACCAGGGAGCCCTGGTCGTGGTGTGCGCCTCTTACAACGGCAAGCCGCCAGACAACGCCGAACGCTTCTGCCGCTGGATCACCAACCCGGCCACACCCGCTGACGCTGCCTCCGGGCTCGCCTTCTCAGTCTTCGGCTGCGGCAACATGGACTGGGCCTCCACCTACCAAGCCGTTCCCACGCTGCTCGACAAGCAGCTGGCCGCACACGGAGGCACCCGAATCCGGGACCGTGGCGAGGGCGACGCCCGCTCCGACTTCGACGGTCAGTTCTCCGACTGGTACTCCGGACTGTGGCCCGCAGTCACTGAGAGGCTCGGGCTGACGGAGGAGGCGTCGGCCGCTCGGTCCAGCACCGAGCCCCGCCTGCAGCTGAGCATGACCAACCGGCAGACCACCAATCCGGTGGTGGTCTCCTACCGCGCTCTGCCGAGCACGTTGTTGATCAACCGGGAGCTGCTGAATGGCCGGGACGCGGTCACCGGCGCGCGATCGGCTCGGCACATCGAGCTGCAGCTCCCCGAAGGAGCCGAGTACGCCACCGGTGATCATCTCGGGGTGATGCCGCGCAACAACGTCGACCTGATCCGACGGGTGATGGCTCGGTTCGGGCTGGACGCTGGAACTTACCTGACGATCACCCCGACGGGAGGCGCGTTCACGCATCTGCCCGTCGACGAACCGACCCCCTTATTGGGCGTCCTGGGGAGTTGCGTCGAGTTGCAAGACGTCGCCACCCGGACGGACTTGGCCGTACTGTCGCGGTACGCCACGGACCCGCAGGAGCAGGCGGAGCTCCTGACCATGTCCGGACTCGACGAGCAGGGCAAGGCGGCTTATCGCGAGAAGGTCGCCGGGCCGCGCAAGCCGGTGCTCGAGCTCCTCGATGATTACCCGAGCGTCGACCTTCCGTTCAACGTCTACCTGGAGGTGCTGCCACCGATGCGGCCGCGCTACTACTCCATCTCCTCCTGCCCCGCCGCTACGTCGACCTGCCACCTGACGGTCGGGGTGCTGCGCGGGCCGGCCCGTAGCGGTCACGGCACCTTCTCCGGGGTGGCCTCCGGTCATTTGGAGGCCAGCATGGAGGGCAGCACCGTATTCACGTTCGTACGCAGGCCCACCATCCCGTTCCACCCACCTGCCAACCCGCATGTGCCGATGATCATGGTCGGGGCGGGCACCGGCGTGGCCCCCTTCCGCGGCTTCCTACAGGAGCGGGCCAACCTCAAAGAGAAGGGAGTCCCCATCGGGGAGTCGATCTTGTTCTTCGGTTGCCGTAACGCCGAGAACGACTTCCTGTACGCCGATGAGCTCCAGGGGTTTGCTGATTCGGGGGTGACCGATCTCCAGGTCGCCTTTTCCCGGGCCGACGGTCAGCCCAGGACGTACGTACAAGATCTGATCGAGCGCGAACAAGATCATGTCTGGGACCTGCTCGCCGCCGGCGCCGTGATCTACATCTGCGGCAACGCCCACACCATGGCGCCCGGGGTCCGCGCCGCACTGACCAAGATCCACCAGAACAAGACGAGCGGATCAACCGAAGCGGCTCAGCACTGGCTGGCCGACCTCAAAGCAAGTGATCGCTTCCTGGAAGACATCTGGGGCGAGACGGCCGCGGGCATCTGACCCGACGACGATCTACGACGGATACCCCGACATCAGGCTCGACCTGGTCGAGAGCCGCACGTTCGACGGAGGGCTTCAGCTCTTGGAGTACGTGCCTACCGTGCTCGACGGGCCGCCGGGTAC
>Ga0075432_10000304_pt1 | contig 13795 bp, 14 predicted proteins | sample RhiMethybrSRZTD1_FD_72781 | JGI IMG/M metagenome (GOLD analysis project Ga0075432, IMG submission 72781) | Populus rhizosphere microbial communities from Tennessee, USA - Rhizosphere MetaG P. TD hybrid SRZTD1 | ecosystem: Host-associated > Plants > Roots > Rhizosphere > Soil | place: USA... | reverse complement strand
GCTCGAAACAGGAGCCATTGGCCGATGCCACCGCCCATCCCGCTCTCCGGCGCATCCTCCTGGAACCGTTGTGGCAGCCAATCCGAGCTGGCGAGGAGTTCCCGGAACGATGGCCCGAGCAGCCGACAGGCCTCGGCTGCCGACCCGGACCGCTCGACGGCCGCGCGCACGCTGTCGACGAAGCCGCGGACGACCGGCGTATCGAGGACCCACTCGTCCTCTTCGAGCGGGTCGAGCGCGTGGTGATCGACAACGTCGCACATCGCCGGAGGCGACAGACGTTAGTCGCCTGTCACGCAGATGAGTCCGTCGAGCCCGCGACCGCGAGGTCAGAACTCTTGTGCGGGCCCACCGGCGGCGGCCGTCTTGCTCGGGCACCTCCGTCGAGAGGTAGTGCTCGGAACGTGCACCTGCGATGCTCGCGGCGTGGCCGGCACGCGCGTCGCCGAGCGGCTCGCCGCGTTGCGTGAGCTCTGGGCCAATCCGGGGCTGCGGAGGGCGGAGCTCGCGTGGGGCGGTTTCCACACCGCCGAGTGGGCATCGCTTGTCGCTCTCGCTGTGGTGGCGTTCGCAGCGGGCGGCGCGGGCGCCGTCGGCGTCGTGTTGTTCGCCCGGATGGTGCCGAGTGCGTTCGTCGCGCCGCTCGTCGCGGTCGCCGGCGATCGCGCACCGCGTGAGCGGATCCTCCTGGTCGCACACTTCGTGCGCGCTGTGGCGTGCCTCGGGGCCGCGCTGGCGTTGCTCCTCGACACGCAGGCTCTCGTGGTCTACGTCTTCGCGGTGCTCGCGGCGGTGCCACTGGCAGCGCACCGGCCGTGCCACCTCGCGCTCGCGCCGCTTCTTGCTCGGACGCCGCGCGAGCTGGCCGCGTCGAACGTCGCCGCGCTGACTTTCGAGTCGGCGGCGGTCCTCTGCGGGCCGCTGCTTGCAGCGATCCTGCTCGCCGTCTCGGGCCCTGCTGCCGTCTTCGGTGCCTGCGCCGTACTGTCTGCGGGCTCGTTCGTGCTGATCAGCGGCGTTCGACCGGCACAAGTCGAGCGGGTCGGCGTCGCCGCCAGCACGATCGCCCGGGAGCTTCGTGAGGGCGTCGCAGCCGTCGCGAGCAACCGGCCGGTCAGGCTCGTCGTGGGCCTGTTCGGATCGCAGGCGCTTGTCCGAGGCGTTCTCGGCGTCCTGCTCGTGGTGATCGCGATCGATCTCCTCGGCCTCGGCGAACCGGGTGTCGGAATCCTGACTGCCGCTTTTGGCGTGGGTGGGCTCATCGGGGCGGTGGCCGGCATCGGGCTCGTCGGGCGCGGCGGGCTCGGACGGCCGTTCCAGCTTGCGCTCGCCGGCTGGGGCCTGCCGTTGGCGCTGATCGGAGTCTGGCCGGACACGGTCGTCGCGGTCGTGTGCCTTGCGTTCTCGGGCTTCGCGAACAGTCTGCTCGACGTGTCCGGGTTCACGAGCATGCAGGAGCACACCGACGATCGAGTCATCGGTCGGGTGTTCGGCCTGTTCGAGCTCGTCGTGATCGGAGCGGTCGCCCTCGGCTCGCTGCTCGGACCGCTCGGCATCGACCTGATCGGGGCAAGGGGGACGCTCGCCGCGGCCGGCGGGCTGCTCGTCGCTCTCGCGCTGCTCTGCCACGCCCCACTCGGCAGGCTCGACGAGGGGACGAGTGTCCGCGGCGCGGATGTGGAGCTGTTGCAGCAAACGTCGATCTTCAGCCCATTGCCGTACGTGACCTTGCGGCGACTCGCCGCCTCCCTCGAAGAGCACCAGGCCCTCGAAGGGGAAGCGGTCATTACGCAGGGCGAGCCCGGGGAGCTCGTCTACGTGATCGCCGCCGGGCGCGTGCGCGTCAGCCGCGACGGAGGTGTGATCCGCGAGCTCGGCCCCGGGGACGTCTTCGGCGAGCTCGCGCTGATGCTCGACGTCCCACGTACGGCGACGGTGACGGCGCTCCAGCCCGTGCGGCTCCGGGCGCTCGCCCGCGAGCCCTTTCTCGCTGCCGTCACCGGCAACCAGCTCAGCACCGACGCCTTGCGGACGCTGATCGCCGCACGCGCGCCACGCGAAGCCGAGGTCGCCGACGACATACTCGTGCCCTCGGTCGCAGGAGCCGGCGCAGGCTCCGACGACGCTAGCCCTCGTACTTGAATGAGATGTCGAGCCGAACGCGGTAGCTCGACACTTTGCCCTCCTGGATCGTGACATCGAAGCGCGTCGCCTCGGCGATCCGAATGTCGCGGACGGTCTGTGCCGCCGTCTCCACCGCGTTGCGCGCGGCCGCCTCCCACGAGTCCGGGCTGACGCCGATGACCTCGGTCACGCGGTACACGCTGTCGCTCATCTCGGCTCCTCTCTCTCGGGTCGACCCCGACGTGCACGATAGGCCCGTGCTCAAGGATCTCGGAGACGGCGTGCGAATGCCGGTTCTCGGGCTCGGGGTGTGGCAGATGGACGAGGGCGCAGAGACCGAGAACGCGGTCGAGTGGGCGCTCGAGGCCGGCTACCGGCACATCGACACCGCGCAGCTCTACCGCAACGAGCGGAGCGTCGGAGCGGCGATCCGGCGGAGCGGGATCCCGCGCGAGGAGATCTTCGTCACGACCAAGTGGCTGCCGACTGCGCGGAGCGCCGGTTCCGCGCTCGAGCAGAGCCTCGAGCGGCTCGGTATGTCCAACGTCGACCTGTACCTGATCCACTGGCCGGTGCCGTTCCGCTCGGGACGCGGCTGGCGCGACATGGAGGAGATCGTCGATCGCGGGCTCGCCCGCGCTATCGGCGTCTCGAACTATGGCGACGATCGCCTCGAGAGCACTGTCGCGGGCGCACGCCGCAAGCCGGCCGTGAACCAGGTGCTCTTCACCCCGTTCCACTACCGCCGCGAGCTCCTCAAGACCTGCGAGCGGCTCGGCGTCGTGCTCGAGTGCTACAGCCCGCTCGAGCAGGGACGAGCGCTCGACGATCCGACCGTCACCGCGGTCGCCCGCCGCGTCGAGCGCACTCCCGCCCAGGTGCTTCTCCGCTGGGGCGTCCAGAGGAACACGGTCGTGATCCCGAAGTCGAGCCGACGCGAACGTATCGTCGAGAACGCCCAGATCTTCGACTTCGAACTGGGCGACGACGACATGCGGACGCTCGACGCGCTCGACCGCACCGGCGGAACAGGGCGCGCCCGCTAGCGTCACGGCTCGCCCGCCACGCACGCTTTTGCGGCTGGGGCTCAGCTCGGTCGCAGTGTTAGGATCGAAGATCCGGCAGAGCGGCGAAGGAGGCGGAGATGCATGCGCTCGTCGTGCGCGTGACCATTCACAATGCCGACCGCACTCGGGAGGTGCTCAACGGCCAAGTGGTGCCTGGGATCTCGGGCGCGCCCGGCTTCAAGACGGGCTACTGGACGTGGTCGAGCGGTGGGGAGTTGAACGGTCTCTCGATGATCATTTTCGACTCGGAGGAGAATGCACGCGCGGCAGGCGATCGGATCAGCGCGATCGCGGCGAACGCACCCGACGACGTCACGCTCGATGGCGTCGAGGTTCGAGAGGTCGTGGCTTCGGCCTGAACCGCGGCTAGCTCTCACTCTGGCCTGAACCACAGCGAGTTCCACTCCGCACCGGCGCCGCTCCGTTACAGATCCGACTCAGAAAGCGGGGCGACGAGCCTCCGCGACCGTGACCGGGTGCGGCGCCTGCGGGCAGTGGTTGTCTGTGAGCCACCGACGAGGCCCAACTCTTCCGGGCCTGCACGGGCGATAGGGTGGTCGCGTGACGGACGCGATCCAGCCCAAAGGCCTTCCGGTCCCGGCGTCGCCCTACTCGCCGGTCGTCCGTGCGGGCGAGATGGTCTACACGTCGGGCCAGACCGGCGCGGGCGGGGACGGCGCGGTGGCCGAGGGCATCGAGGCGCAGACGCGCCAGACGCTCGAGAACGTCAGGGTGTGCCTCGAGGCGGCGGGCTGCGGACTCACGGACGTCGTCAAGGTCACTGCCTACCTCGCGGACATGGCCGACTTCGAGACGTACAACGCGGTCTACCGGGAGTTCTTCACGCAGCCGTACCCCGCGCGCACGACCGTCGGCGCCGCGCTCGCCCCGGGGCTGATGGTCGAGATCGAGGCGGTCGCGAAGCTGCCGTGACGGGGCCGCGGTGTGGGGTGACGCATGCGTGATCCATCCGGCAGGATCGCGCTCGTCACGGGAGGTTCGAGCGGCATCGGCGCTGCGACCACCAGCCTGCTCTCTGCGCGCGGAACGCGGGTCGCCACACTTGACCTGTCCGGCAGCGCCGGCGAGAGCGCGCTCTCCATCGTCGGGGACGTCGCCGACTCCGCGGATGTCGAGGCGTCCGTCGTGCGGGTCGAGCAGGAGCTCGGTCCGATCGACATTCTCGTCTGCGCCGCGGGCATTCCCGGCGCTTCGCTGCCGACCGTCGACGTGACGGACGAGGAGTGGAAAAGGACCATGGCCGTCAACGCGGACGGCGTCTTCTACTGCAACCGCGCGGTATTGCCCGGAATGATCGCCCGCGGCTATGGGCGCATCGTGAACATCGCGTCGATCGCGGGGAAGGAAGGAAATCCGATGGCCGCCGCTTACTCGGCCTCGAAGGCAGCAGTGATCGCTCTCACCAAGGCGATCGGCAAGGACGTTGCCCGAACGGGTGTCCTCGTCAACTGCGTCGCGCCCGCGGTCATCGCGACCCCGATCCTCGATGGCCTCTCTCAGGAACACATCGACTACATGGTCGACCGGATCCCGATGGGACGGATGGGATCGCCCGAAGAGGTTGCTGCTCTCATCGCCTGGCTGGCGAGCGACGAGTGCTCCTTCTCCACAGGCGCGACCTACGACATCTCGGGCGGTCGAGCCGTCTACTAGGGCGCCCGGCCAGGCCCGACCGTGAGCCTGCGGAGAGAAGAGGGCGCTCCCTCAGCGGCTGAGCAAGCTCCGTGTAGGGCGTGACGCCGCAGCGGCGGCTTCGTCCAATGCCCTGAGCCCGCGGGCAAGCTCCTCCGGCGTCGGCCAGGCGAAGCCGAGGCGGAAGAAACGGCGGTCCTGGTCGAACCAGTGGCCTCCGCCCACGTACGTGCCGTGCTCCTCGAACAGCACGCGGTAGAAGCGATCGATGTCGATGTCGGTTCGAACGCGCAGGAAGCAGACAGCTCCAGCCTGCGGCGCGACCCATTCGAATGTCGCGTTCGGTTCGATCCACTCGCGGACGATCGCCAGCTGCGACGCAACCCGCTCGCGGATCGACGGCAGGATGACGTGACGGCGTTCGAGCACGCGTGCGGTGAGCTCTTCGTCGAGCACGGCCCCGGTGATGAAGATCTGCTCCTTGGCGGCGAGGAACGTCTCCATCAGCGCTTCGTCGCGGCAGGTCAGCCAGCCGACTCGGAGGCCGGGAAGCCCATACGTCTTCGACATCGACGAGACGCCCAGAGCCCGCGGCGAAAGGCTGGTCGCCATGGGTAGGGGCGTGTCGTAGGCGAGGTCTCGATACGTCTCGTCGACGAGCAGCCGGGCAACGGGATGGTTGTCGACGATCTCGACGAGAGCACCGAGCTGATCAGCGCTGATCGTGCTTCCGGTCGGGTTGTGGGGGTAGGTGACGCTGACCAGGCGAGTGTCGGAGCGCAACCGCTGGGCGAGGCGCTCGAGGTCGAGCTGCCAACCGTCCTCGAACCGAAGTTCCAGCCGCTCGACGTCTGCGCCGATCGCGAGCGGCGTCTCGAGGTTCGTCGCGTAGTTGGGCGAACAGATCAATGCGTGCGCCCCTGGTTCGAGGAGCGCCGAATTGACGATGAACAGGGCGGCCGCGGCACCCGCGGTCACGAGCACATCCTCGGGCCGGAGATGTCCGCTGCCGGCTGCGACGAGCGCCCGCAGCCGTTCCGCCCCACGGTGATCGCCGTATGGCAGCACGATGTCGCCGACGTCCGCCTCGATGCCGTAGTCGGCGAGACGCATGTCGGAGAACGAGCTCTCCGAGAGGTTGTTCGTGATCGTGTCGTAGCCCAGCTGCTCGGGCGACTCCAGCTCGATCGGTGTCCGTCGGTAATGCACGTCTGCCTCTTTCTTAGGGAGTACCCGCACTCAGCTGAGCGTCCCATCCGCGCGCAGCCTGCCGCAGGGTCATCGCTGCGATCGCGGCGTCCTGGACGCCGACCCCTGTCAGATCGGCCACGGTCAGATCATCGTCGCCGGCGCGTCCCTCCGCGACTCCCTCCAGAAGCTCGCCGAGGGTGACCGTCTCCTCCTCGCGCCGCAAGCCGCCTTCGATCGCGTGATGGAGCTCCCCGGAGCGCGCTGCCTGGCCGCGGTCGTCGACCGCGACGACCGCCGCACGAGCGAGCACGTCGGCAGCCAGCTCCTGCTTCGCCGGGTCGTCCGCGCCGACCGCGGTGACGTGGGTTCCCGGATGCAGCCAGTCCGACTCGACGAGTGGCGCGCGCGAAGGGGTCGTCGTGATCACGATGTCCGCGCCGCGGACCGCATGCTCCACCGAGCCGCAGATCTGCACCGCGAGACCGCTGCCGGCCTCGATCTCGTCCGCAAATGCCCGCAGGCGTTCCGGCGATCGCGATGCGACCTGCACGCGATCGATCGGCCGGACCCGCCGGAGTGCCTGGAGCTGGTGGCGCGCCTGGCTTCCAGCGCCGACGATCGCCACGGTGGTCGCATCCGGGCGGGCGAGGAGATCCGCCGCGATCGCCCCCGCTGCTCCGGTGCGCAGCTCCGTCAGATAGCCGTTGTCGAGGAGCAAGCCGGCAAGGCTCCCGTCGAGCGCGCTCAGGACGAGCATCAACCCGCCGTGACGCACCGGGCCGCCGTCGCCGGGGTCGAGATCGGCGGCGACCTTGACGGTCCAGACACCATCCTGGTGGAGATGGCCGGCCTTGATGTGCGCGAGGCCCTCCGGGTCGGCGAAATAGAGCGTGCTCACGTTCGCAAGCGTGGCCCGCCCGCGATGAAGGGCACGGAACGCATCGGCGACTGCCCGGCGTGCCGCATCCGCGTCGACGAGCTGACGAATCTGCGCCTCGTTCAGAATCACCATGTGCGCCCCCAGCGGGTCGGCGAGAAGATAGAACCCGAACGATGCCACTGCCCGCACGCCTCGATTCACTCCGGGCCGCACTCACCGAGAGAGGGCTCGCGCAGGCCGTCCTCTCACACCCGGAGACGTTGGCATCACTCGGCTGCTTCGAGACACCCGTCGAGGATTGGCCCGTCGCGAATCCGTTCGTCGCGTTGCCGGCACTCCTCTGCCTCGGGAACGACGACGCCGTCCTCGTCTGCGCCGACTTCCACCTCCCGGACGTCCGTGCCGACGACATCGAGACGGTCACGTACCGGTCGTATGACTTCCAAAGAGCGCCCGACCCGCCGGGCGAGCTGCGCACGACCGTGCTCGCCGCGCTCGACGAGGCGGGGATCGGCCCTGGGCCGACCGGCGTCGAGGCAGGTCACCTGCCGCACGCGGTCGCGGCATGGCTGAGCGAGGCCGGGCGCGCACCCGTGGCATGCGACGCCGCCGTGACGACGTCTCGGCGTGTGGACTCCACCCGCGATCTCGTCGCGATCCGGGCTGCCTGCAGGCTGGCGGATGTCGTCCAGCAGGCGGTCAAGGACCTCGCGGCACCGGGTCTCAGCGAGGCCGAGCTGGCGGGCCTCGCAGCCGGTGCGATGAATCGGGAGGCCGGCAGACGCGTGCCGGCGATCCTGACCGTCACGACCGGCGCCGAGGCGACCGCCACCGGAGGGGGGGTCGCGACAGCGCGAGTCGTCGAGGCGAACGACCTCGTCCTCACCGACACGTCGCCGTGGATCGGCGGCGCGTGGTCCGACACGGCGAACGCAGTCTTCGTCGGGACCCCCGACCGGGAGACGAGGCGCCGCTTCGATGCCGTGCGCCGCGCGCTCCACGAAGGCATCGCGCTCTGCCGCCCCGGCGCCGTGGCCAAGGACGTCGATCGCGAGGTGCGCGGGCTGCTCGCCGAGCACGGCCCCACCTACCCGCACCACACGGGGCATGGGATCGGCGCAGCGTGGTCGGAGGAGCCGAGGATCACGCCGTACAACGAGATGCGAATCGAGGAGGGGATGGTGCTGGCGCTCGAGCCGGCGATCTACCTGCCGGGCTGGGGTGGCATCCGACTCGAGCATGTCTTCGCCGTCGGTGCGACAGACAACGAGATCCTGACGCGATTCGAGCACACGCTGTGAGAGCACAGTGAGGATCGGGACCCTCGAGACGATCCCGGTCAGCGTGCCGTACCGCCAGCGGGAGGTCAGCTCCATCGTCGCGCGGGACGGCGTCAGCGACGTGCTCGTGAGACTGACGACGGACGACGGGCTCGTGGGCTGGGGCGAAGCATGCTGCGGTGCCGATACGGCCTCTGTCGAGCTCGCGCTCCGGGCCATGGCGCCGTTCGTCGTCGGACGGGATCCGTGGAATCGCGACGCGATGCGGCGCGATGCATTCACGCACGGGCTGTGGCAGTTCCGCTCTGGCACGGGAAACTTCGCCTGGGCCGGGATCGACATGGCTCTCTGGGATATCTGCGGCCGCGCCTGCAACGAACCGCTCTGGCGGCTTCTCGGCGGGCTGCAGGAGAAGGAGGCGACGTACTTCTACTACGTCTCGCGCGGCGACCGGGAGGCACTCGAGGCGCAGGTGAGCGACGGCCTTGCCGCGGGCTTCGAGGTCTTCTACCTCAAGGTCGGGCTCGACGACGCGGACGACGCCGATGCCGTCTCGGCGGTGCGGAATGCACTCGGACCGCAACCTCGGCTGCGCCTGGACGCGAACGGATCCTGGACTGTTCCGCAGGCGCTCAGGAACCTCCGATCGCTCGCCGCCCACGACATCGACTTCGTCGAGCAGCCCGTTCGCGATCACCCCGTGGGCCAACTCGCCGAGATACGGGCGCGCGCCGAGACGGCGGTCTGCTCGAACGAAGGCCTGTGGTCGGAGGCCGAGGCGTACGCTCGCATCCGGGCGCGCGACGCCGACGTCTACTGCCTGTCGCCCTACTGGGTCGGGTCGATCGGCGGCTTCCAGCGGCTCTCGTGGCTCGCGCACTACGAGGGCCTCCAGATCTGCAAGCACACCCACGGCGAGCTGGGCCTCGCAGCCGCGGCAAGCCATCATGTCGTCCTGACGCTGCCAAACGGCGTCGAAGGGCATCAGCAAACGGCGTACCTGATGGAGCACGACATCCTCACCGAACCGATTCCGATCTCGACAGGGCCCCGGTGGGGGACGATCGACCGCCCCGGTCTCGGCGTGGAAGTCGATGACGACGCGGTCGCCGAGGCGGCGTCGCGGTACCGCACCGAGGGCCAATACCGCCCGTGGCAGGACTTCCAGATCGCGCGGGAGGAACGATGACGAGCGGCCGACTGGCCGGCAAGGTGGCGCTCGTCGTCGGCGGCGGATCGGGCATGGGTCGAGCCGGCTCCGTCCTCATGGCGGCGGAGGGGGCGGCGGTGGTCGTCTCCGACATCGCGCTCGACCGCGCCCAGAGCGTGGCAGCCTCGATCGAAGACGCTGCCGGCACCGCCGTGGCGATGCCGGTCGATGTCACGTCACCCGAGCAGGTCGAGCGCCTCGTCGCGGATACGGTCTCCCGCTTCGGCCGTCTGGACGTCCTCTATCACTGCGCGGCGGATGTCCACTTCGTCAACACGAAGGACAACCGGATCACGGAGCTCGACGACGACGTCTGGCGGCGAGTGATCGACGTCCACCTGACGGGGACGTTCCTCGTCCTCAAGCACGTGGGACGGCAGATGATCGCCCAGCGCTCGGGATCGATCATCGTCTCGAGCACCGTGGACGCACTCGTCGGCTGCGCCGGCCTCGACTCGTACACGGCCGCGAAGGGAGGCGTGACGTCGATGGTGCGCTCGTTTGCGGCGGGAATCGGGCGGGACGGGGTACGTGTGAACGCGATCGCCCCGAGCTTCGTCTCGACCGAGCCGCAGAGGGTATGGCTCGACGACGCGGACGCGAGCGCCACCATCGCCCGCCTGCATATCCTGCCCGTGCCGACACCCGAGCAGATTGCACCGTTCGTCGTCTATCTCGCGAGCGACGAATCCGCAGCCGTGACCGGCACCGTCTTCCCCGTCGACGCCGGCTATATGGCGTTCAAGGCGCAGGTCGACGTCATGGGCACGATGCAGGCCGGCTATTAGTCGTCCGACGATGGCTGGGATCGAGCTCGAGCACGTCACCAAGGCGTTCGCCGGCGGAGTCGTCGCGGTCGACGATGTCAGCCTCTCGATCGCCGACGGGGAGTTCATGGTCCTCGTCGGCCCGTCCGGCTGCGGCAAGTCGACGCTGCTGCGGATGATTGCTGGGCTCGAAGAGATCACCGACGGGACGATCGCGATCGGGGACGTCGACATCACCGCGCTGCAACCGGCCCAGCGCGACATCGCGATGGTGTTCCAGAACTACGCGCTGTACCCGCACATGAGTGTGCGCGAGAACCTCGGTTTCGGGCTCAGCGTCCGCCGCACGCCGAAGCGGGAGATCGCGCGGCGCGTGGACGACGTGGCGGCGCTCCTCGGCCTCGAGGAGCTCCTCGAACGCAAGCCGGCGAAGCTGTCCGGCGGCCAGCGCCAGCGGGTCGCGATGGGCCGCGCGATCATCCGCGAGCCCAAGGCCTATCTCATGGACGAGCCGCTCTCGAATCTCGACGCCAAGCTCCGCGTCGGGATGCGCGCCTCGCTCGCGGAGCTGCACGCCCGCCTTGCCGTCACGAGCATCTATGTCACCCACGACCAGACGGAGGCGATGACGCTCGGCCAGCGCGTCGCCGTCATGCGGGACGGCCGGATTGTCCAGGTCGACGCGCCGCAGCGGCTCTACCAGGATCCGGCCGACCTCTTCGTGGCGTCGTTCATCGGCTCGCCCTCGATGAACCTCGTCGATGCTGGTGTCGAGGGAGACGAGATCGTCTTCGGACAGTTCCGTGTCCGCCTCGACCCGGCCCGGCGCCCACCGCCCGGTGTCGAGCGCGTCACGCTGGGAATCCGTCCCGAGGCCTTCGAGAGCGGCGAGCTCGCCGCACCGGACCTGCCTCGCATCGTCGTGGCGGTCGACGTGCTGGAGGAGCTCGGCTCGGACGCATTCGTCGTCTTCCGCGTCGGGGCGCCGCGCATCAGCGTCGAGACGCGCGACACCCCGGACGACGAGGAGATCCTCCTCGCGGAGGACGACTCTCGGTTCACGGCGCGCGTCAACCCGACGACGGTCGGGCGCGTCGGAGCGCCGCTCGAGCTCGCGGTCGATCCGGCGCACTTTCACTTCTTCGACCTTCGAACCGGAACGACGCTCCGCGTGTAACCGGGTCGTGCGAGGGCCGAATCGAACCGGGGCGACCGCTGTCACTTGCCGATGCCGGCGGTCAGGCCGCGCACGAAGAAGCGCTGGCCCGAGAGGTAAAGCAGCACGATCGGCAGGATCGAGATGAGCGCGCCGGCCAGCACGAGCGGCTGGTTGGTCGCGTAGCGGCCCTGGAACTGGGCGAGGCCCGACATCAGAGTGCGAGCCTCGTCGTTCTGCAGGAAGACGAGTGCGATCAGCAGCTCGTTCCACACCCAGATCGACTGGACGACGACGAGCGTGAAGGCTGCCGCCCCGGAGAGCGGCAGCACGATCCGGCGGAGGACCGTGAAGGGGCCCGCCCCCTCGACCGCGGCCGCCTCGATCAGCTCCTCGGGCACCGTGCGGAAGAAGCTCGACAGGAAGAACACGCCGAACGGGACGAGCAGACCCGTGTAGAAGACGATCACCGACTGCAGGTGGTTCACCCAGCCCGTGTCGACCATGAACACGAACATCGGCACGAGCAGCGTGACGGGCGGCACGATCATCAGGGCGACGCTGGTCGAGAGGAAGATCTTGTGCCCGCGGAAGCGCCCGAACACGGCCGCGTACGCGGCGAGCAGCGCGACCAGCGTCGAGACCGCGACGGACGAGACGGTGACGAGCAAGCTGTTCCACATCCACCGGGGCAACGGCTCGTCGCTCACCATCGTTCGCAGCGAGTCGAGCGTCGGATGGGCAGGAAAGCCGGTGGGGTCGAGCTGGTAGTCGGCGTTCGTCTTGAGCGCTGTCGTGACGATGAACCAGAGCGGGTAGAGGGCCGCGAGGCAGATCACGATCAGGAAGGCGTGGCGCGCCACCAGCCCCACGAGACCGCCGGCGCCGGCTCTCACGCGGCGACCGCCCTCCGCCGCACCCACAGGGAAAGGCCGATCAACACACTCGCCATCCCGAGCAGCATCACGGCGACGCTCGCGGCGGTGCCGTTTGCCCCGTTCGAGAAGCTCCGCCAGATGTAGAGCTCCATCACGCTCGACGCATAGCCGGGTCCACCCGAGGTGAGGATGTACACGTAGGTGAACACCCAGGTGAGCATCGTGATCACCATGATCACCGTCACCAGCTCGATGACCGGCCGGATCTGCGGCACCAGCACTCGAAGCTGCAGGCTCCACCAGCCCGCGCCGTCGATGCGCGCGGCCTCGGCCGTCTCGGGCGGAAGCGCGAGCAGCGCGGCGGTGAACACGACCACGGCGAAGCCCAGCTGCTGCCAGATCACGAGCCCACCCACCGACACGATCGCGAGGCGAGAGCTCCCGAGCCAGTCCTGCGCCAGCGGCCCCAGGTGGACTTCGCGCAGCGCCGTGTTGAGGACGCCGTTCTCCTGGAGCAGGAACGAGAACGCGATCCCGATCGCCGCCGCGGGCAGCACGTACGGGAGGAAGACGATCGCCTGGTACTGGCGCCCACCGCGAATGCGGTCGTTGAGCACGAGGGCGACGGCGAGACCGAGCACGAGCAGCACGGGGACCGCAAGGAGCAGCTTCAGGTTGTTCACCAGCGATTGGTGGAAGGCCGGGTCCTCGATGACGCCGCGGTAGTTGTCGAGACCGACCCAGATCGGGGAGGCGAAGTTGCCCGCGTAGAAGCTGTCGCGGATGACCTGGACGAGCGGGTACCCGAACGCGAACGCCATCGCGCCCACGGCGGGCAGAACGTAGAGGTAGGGCCAGAGCACCCGCCGCCGGCGACGGCGGCGGGCACCTATGCGAGCCTCCCGGTTCAGCCCTCCGCCACCCACTTCGAGTAGGCGCGGAATTCGTCCGGATGCTGGCTCTTCCACTTCGCGATCTCCCGCTCCCAGAGCTTCACTGCGTCCGCGGGCGAGCCCGAGCCGGACGTGATCAGCTCACCGGCGGGGAGATCGGCGTTCCCGTCGACCTGGGGTGGAACGAAGTTCTCGGGCCACACCGAGACCGGCGACAGGTTGAGCTTGAGCCGCTGCTTGGCGAGGGGGTCCTTGACGAGTGAGGCCGGGAACCGCTTGTCGGCCGGGAACACCCCGGTCGCCTTGTACCACGCTCTGAGCGCCTGCGGGGTGTGCAAGAACGTGAGGAACTGCGCCGCCGCCCTCGGATGCTTCGACCAACTCGTGATGAACGCCGACGACGACTGGGTCGTGTCGAAGCTCCGCGCGAGCTTGCCCTTCCCCCAGATCGGGATGGGCCCGACACCCATGCCTTTCACCCCACCGAGCGTCTTCGCGGCGCCAGCGGCAAAGCCGTCGGTGATCCAGGACATGGCGACTTTCTTCTGGCCGAAGAGCTGGAGACCCTGGGTGAAGCTGATCGAGGCGACGTCCGAGTTGAGGTAGCCCTTCTTCTTCAGATCCGCGAGCGCCCCGTAGAACCCCGAGTACTTCGGATCGGAGAACTTGGCCTTGCCGATCATCGCCGCCTTGAGC
>Ga0075432_10000301_pt1 | contig 13803 bp, 10 predicted proteins | sample RhiMethybrSRZTD1_FD_72781 | JGI IMG/M metagenome (GOLD analysis project Ga0075432, IMG submission 72781) | Populus rhizosphere microbial communities from Tennessee, USA - Rhizosphere MetaG P. TD hybrid SRZTD1 | ecosystem: Host-associated > Plants > Roots > Rhizosphere > Soil | place: USA... | reverse complement strand
GACATGCCGATCATGGCTGAAGGGATCGCCGTCAGCTGTTCGTCGCCGAGTTCCTGCCCAACTGCCAGAACCTGCCGGTAGTAGGCGATCGCTTGCCGGGGATTACCTGCGACGTGGTGGATTCGGCCCATCCAATAGCGCACCCGACCCAAGCGGAGGCGGTCCTCGCCGGTGGCCCGGTCAACGGTCGGTAGCTCGCCAGCCAAGGCCTCAGCCGCAGCCAAGCGCGTGAGGTTCAGGTCCGGCGGGTCAGCGATCCAGGAGGCGGCAGCCTGCTTAATGGTGGTGTCGACGCGGCGGCGGCGGTTCTCGACTGTGTCGGGCAGTTGAGCCAGGGCATTCATTGCCTTCTCATAGTGGCCACGCGCCTCCGCGTCCGCGGACAGCCGAGCCGCCTCATCGCCAGCCTGTAGTAGGTAATCCGCCGCCTTGGCCCAAGCCTCAGCGCGCAGGAAGTGCTCGGCGATGATGCTGTGGAATTCCCCGAGCCGCTCGCCCAGTAGGGCCTCCATGGCCTCGCCGACCCGCCGGTGCAGTTGCCTGCGTTGGCGAGTCAAAAGAGTGCTGTAGGCGACGTCTCGGATCAACGCGTGCTTGAAGACATACTCGGTGTCGGGCCGTCGCCGGGTCTCCCGAAGAAAATCCAGCCGCTGCAGGTCGCGCAGCTGCGAGGAGAGCTGTCTGTTAGCGCCGCTCACCTTGGCCAGCACCGAGTACGGCAGGATCGGTCCAACAACCGATGCGACTTGGAGCACGCGCCTCAGAGGGTCAGGGAGGCGATCCAGCCGCGCCAAAATGATGCCTTGGACTGTGTCGGGAACCGTCAATTCGTCAGCAGAAGCGCTAAGTCGCCAGCTCACGCCCTGTCGCGTCAACGCGCCCTGCTCGACGAGGGATCTGGTGAGCTCCTCGACGAACAACGGAACACCCTCGGCCTTCTCCAGCACGAGTTTGCGTAACTCAGTGGAAAGCGAGTCGGCCTTCAGCAGGTTCATGGCAATGCCGGCACTGGCCTGCCCTGACAGCGGACCAAGATTGACGCTGGTGAAACGGCGGGGGTAGAGCTCCTCGATCTTCTCCCGGAGCGCCAACGACGGGGCATGAGTGTCAGGTCGGGCGACCAGCACGTACAGAATCGGGTGATCCTCGCCCAGCGGCAGCAGCTCCTCGATCGCCGCCGTCGATGCCTGATCGCTCCAGTGCAGGTCCTCGAAAACAAGCACTAGCGGGGCTCGCCCGGCAGTTGCACCCACCAGCGTGCGCAGCGCACGAACAACTTCATGCTGCAGCGGGTCTCCCGACAACCCCTCCAACAGGGAGGCCTCAGACTCCTCCAGGCGCATGCCCAACGCGGTGGCGATGAACGGATAGGCCCCTCGGGCATATTGCGGACCACATGCGCGGGTCACCATGTCACGCAGCTTGGCCGTTGCCGAGTGCTCGGTGTCTCCTACGCGGATTCCGGCCGCGCGGCGGATCTGCTGAGCGATGATCGAGTACGGCGCGTTTTGGGCGTAGGACAGCGCGCGTCCCTGCAGCCAGGTGACTGTCGGCGGGGCACACCCATGCAACTCGGCCACCAGCCGCGACTTGCCGATCCCGGCCTCACCCCAAATCGTGATGATGCTGCCCGCTCGTCCGACGGTCAACTCGTCCAAGCGCGCCTGCAGCGTAGCGAGGTCGCCTTCACGCCCCACGAATGCCGCGCTGTTGGCATCAATAGGTCGCCGATGCACGGTGTCTTGCTCGCTGAGCAGCCGAGCCGCTTTTCGCGGGCGAGTTAAGCCTTTGAAGGTGAAGGGCTCGGGTTCGCTAAAGCGGAACAAGGAGGCAACAAGCTGGCGTGTCTTGTCGGAGACGAGGATTTCGCTCGGTCTGGCCGCTGCCTCCAACCGCTGCGTCAGATGCACGGCGTCGCCGATCGTTGCATAGGTCGGCTGATAGTCCTGGCCGATGACCCGCATGACCACCGTGCCGGTGTTCACACCGATGCGGACCTCCGGTCGCCGATCCGCCCCAGCCATGCGAATGGGACCAAGTTCGGAGACAAACTCGCGAATGGCAAGCGCGGCGCGAAGGGCCCGTTCGGGATCGTCCTCGTGGGCGACCGACGCACCAAACATGCACAAGGCCCCATCGCCCATGACGTCGACGACTGTCCCTTCCAGGTCATCCATGATCCTGCCGATGCCGCCGACGAACTCGTCGAGCAACTCAGCCATCTCTTCATCGCCCAACGCACTGATGATTTCGGTGGACTGGACCAGATCGACGAACAGCACCGTCACCTGGCGCCGCTCGCCTGCTGTCTCCGTCCCGGCGCGAAGGAAACGCTGACGCAGCTTTCGTCGCAGATAGCCGCGTACCCTTTTCGAACGGGCGCGTCCGCCCCCCAGCGATGCATCCTTGAGGCGCGTACCGCAGCTGGAACAAAACCGCGCTTCGACGTCATTTACCGCACTGCAAATGGGACACACCCGCGGAAGAGCGGCCCCGCAATTGGCGCACTGGCGCGCGAAGTCCTCGTTGGAGGCTGAACACTCGCGGCAGTTAACGGCCACAGCCTCCCTCAGGCTCGACACGATTCCGAGCCTTCCGCGCCTTAAGACCCCAACGACAGCGGCTATCAGGCTCTCACAAGTAGCTTCCTCCACGACTCAAAGGATGGCCAGCCCTAGAGCACCTACATCGGCGAAGCTCAACGCGACCCCGCGGCAAATCCGATCGCGGTCGGGCGCGCGGCCCACATCAGCATCGCCGCATCTGAGGGGTCTGCTCCAAATCGCGTCGGCGGAATGAATGCCGAACCGCCGCGGTTGCCAGAAATGAAGGTCTGGTGCGGATATCGCCTCGCCGGGCCTATTGGAATGATCTTGGTCACAGTGTCGTGCACCATCGAAGCAATCCGTGAGGAAAAGCTCCATGACATCCGTGGCCGATTCGGCCCTTGAAATCCCAGCCGTCCAGTCCCTCGCCTCCACGTTCGTCGGGCGCCGCTATGTCCGGTTGGTCGTTGTGCTCGGCGCATTGATGGCCATTGGGCCGCTGACCATCGACACCTATCTGCCCGCGCTCCCGCAGCTCAGCAGTGAAATGGGTGCCACCGCTTCGCAGGCCCAGCTGACCATCACCGGGCTACTGGTCGGCCTTGGCTTCGGTCAGCTGATCATCGGGCCACTGTCCGACGCATTCGGGAGGCGCAAGCCGTTGCTCATCGGCTTGGGCGCCCACGGGGGCATGTCGTTGCTCTGCGCGGCGGCGCCATCGATCGGCCTACTAGCTGTCACCCGTACCCTCCAGGGCCTCGCCGGCGCCGCGGTCGCGGTGGTGGTCATGGCCGTGGTGCGGGATTTGTTCACTGGCATCCGGGCTGCCCAGCTGCTATCGCGGCTGATCCTGGTCCTCGGCCTGGCTCCCATCCTTGCCCCCTCTTTGGGCAGCGCACTGCTGAATGTCACCTCCTGGCGAGGCATCTTTGTCGCGCTGGCGCTGGCCGCGGTCGGCCTTTGGCTCGTCGCCTGGCGCGCGCTGCCGGAGACCCTGCCGGCTGCCAGTCGCCAGCCGGCCTCCCCACGCACCTCGATCCGGGCGTACGGGCGGCTGTTCTCTGATCCGATGTTCCTGGTCATGGTCGGTGTGGCAGGACTGATGTTCGCCACGCTGTTCGCGTACGTGGCCGGAGCCCCGTTCCTTCTTCAGGAGCGGTACGGGCTATCGCCGCAGATGTTTGGCTTGGTGTTCAGCGCGAATGCGGTTGGTTTGATTTTGATGACTCAGCTCAACCCGATGCTCGTCGGCCGATTCGGCCCGGTCCGGGTAATTTCAGTAGGAGTGCTGGCAGCGTTGACCGGAGCGGTCGCCTTGCTGATCACTGCCTTGACCAACTTCGGCGGTCTGCTCGGCTTCATGCTGCCGCTGTTCGTCGTGGTATCGGCGGCTGGTCTGTCCTTCCCAAACGCCCCCGCCATCGCGCTGAGCCGACACGGCGATATCGCCGGCACCGCCGCAGCCGTGTTGGGGGCAGTCCAGTTCATGATCGGCGGGTCTATCGCCCCGCTGGTCGGCACGCTGGATGATGGCACCCCACTACCGCTGGCTCTGATCATTGTCTGCACCACCGGTCTTGCGGCCGGCATGTTCTGGTCGGCGCGAGGGCGGATGCTCGAGCGTGAGGATGGGTAGCGTTATCCGCCCTGCTAGTGATTGATCAGTTGCTTGAACGCCGGTCGTTGCGTCATGTGGCTGCATGGCAGACGAGACAGCGGATACTGCGGTCGGTAGCCAGCAGGTGACTAGCTGTCAAAGCAATTCGTGTCTAGCCAGCGAACACAACGCCCTTAAATAATGCGACCCGAAGGAGCGTCGGCATGATCCGATTCCTCATCACCTACGACACGCCGGTCGACCCCACAGCATTCGACCGCCACTACCAAGACGTGCACGTGCCCCTGACGCAACAGCTTCCCGGCTTGATCGATTACACCGTCGTGCGGGACCCCTAGCCGGTTCGGGGCGCCGCGTACTACCAGATTGCCGAGCTCACCTGGCCCGACTGGGGGACGGCTCGCGCCGCCTTCGCGTCACCGCAAGGCCAGGCCACGGCAGCCGACATGGTGAACCTTGACGCTCCCACCCGGAGCTGTTTGTACGAAGTCCCTGATGACCGGTCGTCGACCAGCAGCCGCTGCAGTCACAGTGATAGTTAGGAAATGCACCATCAATTCAGTGCTGGGTTCAGTGGCAAGATCAGTGCTTCCGCCGATGTCGAAGCGACACCATCGCGCGAAGGTGCATTTATGGACATGGTGGAGATGCTGGCCTGGTGCGGTGCCGCCCTCTCCTGCGTTGTCTCCATCCCGCAAGCCATTCATGTCTTGCGGGCGGACCGGCTCGATGGGATCTCCGCGTCCACTTACTTGATCGTTTTGGGTAATGCTGGGGTCTGGACTGCCTGGGCGCTGCTTACTGGCGAATTCGCTGCTGGCGTACCCGGATTGGTCAACGGTCCCGCTGCCATCTTGATCTTGTGCAAGCTGCTGGCGGCCAGTCGCGTAGCACGAACCGACCAGGTGGCAGCGCCCGCGGCCTTGGGCAGATCACACAATCAGGCAGAGGCTCCTTAGGGAGTTACGCGCCTCGGACGGGCCAGACAGCTCCTGTAATAGGCATCCCGACTACTGAGCTTCGACAGGGGCCGACCGGCAGCGATACTACGTACGTGGCCACCGCGAGTGATCAACTCGTCGGGCGCGGCGAGGAACTGGCCTTCCTCAGGCACCGGCTCGCGGCTGCCCGCTCGGGTTCCGGCCGGCTCGTCCTGGTCGCAGGGCCGGCGGGCATCGGCAAGACCCGCCTCGTCGAAGAGCTGGTGCTGGATTGCCAGGATATTCCGATCGGCTGGGGAGCTGCGCTGCCGGACTCGGGCATGCCGCCACTGTGGCCTTGGACTCGGGCTCTTCGTGCGTTTCCCAGACCGCGTGCAGCGATCACAGCTGTGCTCGCTGGCTACATGCATCCGGAGTACGGCTCGGCCGAGGACGCCGCAGCTGCCACATTCGCGGCTGACACTGCGGTCTTGGACGCCCTGGAGGAGCATGCGGCAGCATCCGGCATGGTGCTCGTCCTTGACGACCTTCAATGGGCCGATGGTGCGACGTACCGGCTGCTCGAACGGCTGGCTGCCGAAATCCGGCGGCTTTCGTTGCTGGTTGTCGCGACACACCGGGATCCCGAGGATCCAGCACTGGATGGACTGATCGCGCGTGCCGGTACCGACGTGCTGCGGCTAAGTCCGCTCAGTTCCGAGGAGGCTGAGGCGCTGCTCGCAGCCGCGCTCGACCGGGTCGATCGAGCCGCAGCGCGCCAGGCAGCAAGACGATCTGGCGGAAGCCCGCTGTATTTGCGAACTCTGGCGCAGGTCGCGGCGGATCAGCTTCGTGGCCGTGCGCCCTGGACCGAAACGACCAACGCTCCGGAATTCCGGCATTTGGTCTTAGCGGCCATGCGCGGGGCGGGTCCGCAGGCAACAGTGGTCGTCGAGACAACCAGCGTGCTGGGCGCGCAAGCGCCCTCTTGGCTGGTTGCTCAACTGCTTGGCGTGGATTCGGCTGAGGAGGTCATGGAGTGGCTGCGGCCAGCCGTGCCCGCGGGTCTCATGGAAATCCGGCCGGAATTGCCCGATGAGATTTGCTTCGCGCATGCACTGGTTCGGGAGGCGGCGTACGCATCACTACCAACGCAGCGAAAAACGGACCTGCATCGCAGGGCGGCTGAACTGCTGGAGGAGCTCGCCTTCGGCCACGACGAGCAAGCGGGCGCGATCGCCAGGCATTGGGAGCAGGGACGACGGCCCGATCGTGCAGCCAGGTGGGCCGTACGCGCAGCGGATGCGGCTCGCGCAGCTGGTGCGTACGACGAAGCGGCGAATTATCTATTACTTGCGTTGAGGTCGGTCCAGCCCGGGGTGAGCAGCGCACCCGATATCCGCCTCGATCGTGCTGAGTTGCTCCTCGACCTCGCACGATCGCAATACCTCGGCGGGCGACTCGAGCAGAGCCTTACATCATGCGAACGCGCGGCTGATGAGGGTGAACGCACCGGCCGAGCCGACATCATCGGCCGGGCAGCGATCATCGTCCAAGGGGTTGGTCACCGTCGCACGAACCAGCACATCATGCAGTTGTGTAAGCGCTGCCTCGAGTTGCTCGACCCGGATACCGCGATGGATCTTCGGGCCCGGGTTGAAGCACAGCTGGCTTGTACATTGTTCGAGCTCGGGGAGCCAGACGGCGGCTGGTCGACCGCCGCCCTCGAACATGCTGCTGCCAGCGGTGATCCGAACGCAGAACTCGATGCGATTCGAGCGCGTGCGGCAGCTATTTTTCGGCCTACATTCGACCCTGAGCTGGTCACGCTAGCTCACCGCTCAGTCGAACGTGCGGAGCCGACGGGTCGACCACTAGCTCGGCTTTGGGGGCACATCTGGCTTTTGGATTCCGCGATCCATCAGGGAGATATCGCCAGCGCATGGCAGCAGCTGGGCGAGATCAAGACATTAGCTGACCGCACTGGATTGCCGCTGGCCCGCTGGCACTGGTTTCGGCGCAAAGCGTCGTTAGCTGCGCTCACAGGTGATTTCGCTGGCTGTCGGAGGTTTGCCACTGAAGCCGAGAGCGTTGCAGAGAGCTGGCACGACGAATCGGTCCACTTTACGCACCTCGGATTGATGGTGTGCCTCGCGCTACTTCGCCAGGACGCCGGTGATTTGCCAAATGGATGGATGCGGCTGATCCCCGACGTCGCCGATTTGCCTCCCGTGGGTCAGGCTATGGTCTCTGCAGGCCTCGTACTCATCGGGCGGTCTGAAGAGGCCGCAGCGATTTTTCGGCCCCTGGCTCGCAGTGCTGGCCAGTTCAAAGGTCTCAACTTCGGGGCGCTGCAGCATCTCACCGACGTCGGCCCGATGCTGGGTGATGCCGTCGGCTGCCGGGTGCTGCGCAATGTGATCAGCGAGAGCTTCGCCGGCACGGTCGCGATGGGCGTTGGCACAGTTTTCTATAAAGGCTCTTTGGCCCGCTGGCTTGGCGAACTGGACGTCGCTTGTGGGGACTTCGAGGAGGCCATCGCAAACCTCGCGGAAGGGCTTGCCGTTGACGCAAACCTCGGCGCTCAACCCTATGTTGCCCGCGGTCGACTCGCGCTGGCTCGAGCGTTCCACGCGAAGGGCGACCAGACTCGGTCTATCGAGCAGGCCCGCGCCGCGGCCGCTGACGCCCGACGGCTGGATATGCCCGGCGTGCTGGGGAATGCAGAGTCGTTGCTCGCAGATGCCGCTGCGGCGACTAGCGCGAAGGACCCGCTGACGAGCCGTGAGCGCGAAATAGCCCAGCTGGTGGCCGAGGGACTTTCCAACAAGGCGGTGGCAACCAAACTCGTACTCTCTGAGCGCACGGTTGAAAGCCATGTGCGAAACATCCTCACAAAGACCAATCTCCGATCGCGTACGGAGCTGACCCGCTGGGTCCTCCAAACGCCCCACTACTGATGCGGTGCTGAGTCCTCCTTCGAGCAGGCAACCGGTTGCAGCTCGACTGTGCAGCAATCTCCACCCGCTTCACAAGACGCGGTCCGTTAGTGCGCAATGATCATGGATATCTCGCTGCACTCGTACGAAGGAGAACAGCTTCGTGGACGTAATGGTTTTTCCATCCAACCGCCCCCCGAACCGCTTCTACCGCGGGGGCCGGAAGATCACCGACTTTCGTGGAGAGCCACCTGCCGGCGACCGCGAGCCGGAGGATTGGGTTGCATCGACTACGCCGCTCGCTGGCGAAGAGTCCCTTGGACTGAGTGCCCTTCCTGACGGTCAATCCTTGAAGGCCGCGATCGAGGAGAACCCCGAGATGTGGCTGGGAGCTTCGCATGTGGAACGCTTTGGGGCCGACACCCGCCTGCTGGTCAAGCTCTTGGATGCCGGCCAGCGTCTGCCCGTCCATGCCCATCCCGATGTGTCGTTCGCGGCAGAGCACCTGAGCAGGGCGCACGGCAAGGCGGAGGCCTGGTTCATGATCGACGGCGGCGAGGTATATCTGGGTCTCAAGCAAGATGTGATCAAGGATGAGCTCAAGTCGCTGGTGATTAGCCAAGACATCGAGACCATGCGCGGCCTGCTCCACCGCGTCGAGGTAAATCCCGGCGACATTGTCTATGTGCCGCCAGGTGTCTTGCACGCACCCGGCGAAGGAGTCTTCTTGGTGGAACTGCAGGAGCCGGAGGATCTCTCGATCTTGTTGGAGTGGCAGGGCTTCGAATTGGACGGCGAACGCGACGGACATCTTGGCCTGGGATTCGATCTAGCGCTGCAGGCGGTCGAACGCCGCGGCCGAAGCGCTGAAGAGATCCGTCAGTTGGTGCGTCCGGCCGGGTTCGGGTCCTCCGTCCTACCGGACGCGGCAGACCAGTACTTTCAGCTGGAGCGAGTTGCGTTTGATGAGCAAGCGACGCTCGAACCAGGCTTTGCCGTCCTGGTCGTCCTCAGTGGCGAAGCCGACCTCCTGGGCACGACAACTTCACGCTTGAGGGCTGGCAATACGGCGGTTGCGCCGAACTCATTCGGACCGCTGGTACTCCGTGGGCGCGCAGAGGTCCTCGCCTGCCGGCCGCCCCGTCCGCGCTGACATAACTTCATAGTCTTCCTCATAGAACGTCCTTCTGGATCGAGGTTTGTCGCGTGTCTCTCTATCGCCTGAACCGCCTGTTCAACCCAGAGTCGGGCCGAGCCCTGGACGTGGCCGTAGACCACGGCTTCTTCGGTGAGCGGTCCTTCCTGACCGGTATCGAGGACATGGATGCCGTGGTTCGCACCTTGGTGGCAGCGAATCCAGATGCCGTGCAACTGAGTCTGGGCCACGCCCGCCTGCTGCAGGCCGTTCCCGGAAAGCAGAAGCCGGCTCTCGTCTTGAGAAGTGATGTTGCGAACGTGTACGGGAACCCACTGGACGAGCACCTGTTCAGCCACCACATCCCGAATGCGATCGAGGAGGCGGTACGCCTGGACGCGGTTGCGATCTGTGCCAACCTGATGCAGTTGCCGGGGCGACCCGAGATCCGGGAGGCCAACATCTCCTCGATCATGGCTCTCCGAGCCGCGGCGACCATGTACGCCATGCCGCTGATGATCGAACCGCTGGTGATGAAGGACAATGCCGCCGCCGGAGGCGGATACATGGTCGACGGCGACACCGACAAGATCATGACCCTGGTCCGTCAGGCTCGAGAGCTGGGAGCCGATTTGATCAAGGCCGACCCGACCGACAATATCGAGGACTATCACAAGATCATCGAGGTCGCCGGCGATGTTCCCGTGCTGGTACGCGGCGGTGGACGTGTCGATGACCGCACCCTGCTGGAGCGGACGGCGGCGGTGCTGGCCCAGGGAGCCTGCGGCATCGTGTACGGCCGAAACGTCGTGCAACACGAGAATCCGTCTGGCATCACTCGAGCTCTGATGGCCGTCCTCCACGACAAGACCAGCGTCGACGACGCCCTCCGCCTGGTGGGAGCGGCGCGGTGACCAAGATCGTGAATATTGCCATCGTTGGCGGCGGTCTCATGGGACGAGAGATCGCCGCGGCGCTGCAACGGTGGCCCGCGCTGATCGACCACCCAGTACGTCCGCAGCTGATCGCAGTCTGCGACATCAACCCGGCTGCCCTGGACTGGTTCGATCAGATACCCACCGTGACGAGCAAGGTGACCGACTACGCCGACCTGCTCGGCGATGACGCGATTGATGTGCTTTATATCGCCGTACGCCACGACCTACACCAACAGCTGTATGTCGACACCATCCAGGCCGGCAAGAGCCTGCTTGCCGAGAAGCCATTCGGCATCGATGGGTCCGCCGCAGCAGCGATCATGGCGGCCGCCGCGGACAACCCGCAGTCATTCGTGCGGTGCGCAAGCGAGTTTCCGTTTTTCCCAGGTGCGCAGCTGGCGGTCAACTATGTGCGCTCTGGCGCCCTGGGCCGGATCATCGAGGCCCGCTGCGCCTTCCTACACGCAAGTGATCTTGACATCAACAAGCCGATCAACTGGAAGCGACAGGCACAGTACTGCGGCGAGGCCGGCGTCATGAATGATCTTGGGCTGCATGTGTGGCACGTGCCGCTGCGACTCGGCTGGACGCCGGACCGAATCTTTGGGATCCTGCAGGACATCGTGACCGAACGGCCGGTACCGAACGGCGGCCCCGAACGGTGTGACACCTGGGACAACGCAGTCCTACACGGGTGGGTGAACACGGATGGCTACACGTTCCCGCTGACGACGGAGATGAAGCGGATCGCCCCGGGAGAGAAGAACACTTGGGAATTCGAGGCGCTGGGCATGGACGGCGGAGTGCGATTCTCGACCAAGAACCCGAAGCGAGTGGAGGTCTTCTCCATTGCAAATGTGCCAGGGAGTGGTCGTGAACAGGTCTGGTCTTCCCTCGACGCCGGTAGCCAATCGGTGTGGCCGAGCGTGACGGGCCCGAATTTCGAGTCCGGATTCTCCGACGCCATTCTGCAGATGTTGGCCGCGTTCCTCGCCGAGCGAGAAGGGGCTCTGAGCGACCGGTTCGGTTGCGCCACACCGGAGGAGGCCGCCGTCACGCACGCGATCTACCGCGCGGCGATGCAATCGCACGAGACGGGCGAGGTCGCACGGGTGGGCGGCTGATGGCTGTGCACTCAATACTTGTCGCTGGGCACCTTTGCATCGACATCAGTCCTGAACTCAGCCGTGTTCCCGAGCTGGTGCCAGGCCAGCTCTACGAGATTGGCTCGGCACAGCTCACTCTCGGCGGATGTGTAGCGAACACTGGCCTTGCGCTCGCTGCAGCTGGCGTGCCAACTCGTGTCTGCGGATGTGTCGGCGACGACCCGCTCGGTGAGATCATCCGCGGCTTGTTGGCCGAGCAGGGAGTCGACCTGGAGGAGGTCACGACCACCGCAGAGGCGGCGACCTCGTACACGATCGTGTTGCAATCGCCTGATCATGACCGGACCTTCTGGCATCACTCCGGCGCCAACGCAAGGTTCACAGGCCGGGAGGTGAAGCTCGACGGAGTCGACATCCTCCATCTTGGCTATCCGCCACTGCTGCCTGCCTTACTGGACGACGACGCGAGCCCGCTCCTTGATCTGCTCCAGGAGGCCCGCAGCCGAGGGATCACCACGTCTCTCGATCTGGCCGTAGTTGATCGGCGGTCCAAAGCCGCCGACGTGAACTGGCGGCGAGTTTTCACCAAGATCATGCCGTACGTCGACATCGCTACTCCAAGCATCGACGACCTGACGTCGGCGCTCGGCATCACTCAAGTGCCCGACGATGATCTTGTGGAGGAATGCGCTCGCCGGCTCCTGGACGATGGATGCGCCGTCGCCGTCGTGTCGGCAGGGTCACGAGGAGCGTACGCGATCAGCGCTGGAGCCGATCGTCTAACCGAGGCCGGGACAGCACTCTCGCCCGTCCGGTCTTCATGGAGTTCGACGGCGGAGTGGGTATCGGCGGCTACGCCGAGCCGGGTTGTCAGTACGACGGGTGCGGGCGACGCCGCCAGCGCCGGACTCCTCTACGGCCTTGCACAAGGAGCCGGGCTTCGGCAGGCAACTCGGCTCGCTGCACACTTCGCCGCGGCCAGCATCGAGGGCAAGCGACCCTCGGCGGAGGACGCGGGCCGCTGGGCTGCCGAGCTGCCCGCAGCAGACTTCGACTGATCGCGAGCTTCCTAAAGCGCTCGGCCGCCACTGGCCGACGTCGCGGGCTCGCTAAGCGTCACATTGGCATCGGCTGCGGCCACCTCGACAGGAATGCGGTCATCTACCTGAGACAACAGCGTGCCGTGGTGTTGGACTGCTGTCGCGCCGTACCGCAACGCCGAGGCAAGCCGATCTGCAGGTGGTGAAGCGCTGGCATCAGCTGCGAGGTAGCCCGCCAGAAAGGCATCGCCTGCACCAACAGTGTTGATGGCCGGGACCGCCGCGGTACGTCCGTGTAGTGCGCCGTTGCCGTCGACCAGGACTGCACCGTCCCGACCGAGACTCACCAATACCGTGTCCAGCCCGTTCGCACGAAGCTGCTGTGCAGCGGCCGCCACATCACCGATTGTGTTGATCAATCGACCGGTTACCTCAGCCAGCTCAAGCGCATTGGGTTTTACGAGCTGTGGCGCCGCCTTCAGCACTCCCTGAAGCGTCGATCCCGAGCTGTCCACTGCAACCCGCAGACCTGCGGTGCGCGCTGCATGAATCGCTTCGATCAAGTGGCGTTCGGAGAACCCGTTCGGCAGAGTCCCACAAATTGCCAACCAGTCGACAGAACTGCACCAATCGAGCGTGGTGCTGACCAGGTCCGCGACCTCCTCCGAGGTCAGGGTTGGACCCGGTTCATTGATCTTGCTGCTGGTGCCGTCCGCCTCGATCATCGAGACGTTGGTACGGGTAGTGCCCGCGATAGTCATGGCCCGGTACGGCAAGCCCGTCGCGTCGAGCAGTTGGACCAGATGCGCTCCGGCCGGACCACCTGCTGGAAACACGGCTCGAACCGGGACACCGTGGCTGTGCAGCGCCAGAGCAACATTGATGCCTTTGCCGCTTGGCTCGGTGAGCGTCCCAGTGCACCGATTGACCGCACCACGGACGAAGGTGCCAAGAAACAGCGTGCGGTCCACGCTCGGATTCGGCGTGAGCGTCACGATCATGCAGACACGATTGGATCGGGAAAGACTCCATCTGATGCAAGTACGCCCGCAGCGCGGCCGGCGTATATGGCCGCCCCTCGCGCTCCTGCCTCTTGGACGGCTGAGAGTCGAAGGGCGCCGAGCCTGCGGCGCTTGGCAGCCATTAGCGCGATGCTGTGCGACCACCCACCGGTAACGATGATGTCTTGGTGCACCCCCGCTATGTCGGTCATTGAGTTGTGCAGCCGGGTGACTTCGTCCGTGGTCGCCTCGACGACCGCCCGCCAAACCTCACCCGGCGTGACGCCATCGACGATATTGCGTAGCTGAACCGCATCGGTGCCTATCCCTTCGACACGGACCCGACCTTGAGGCGCATCAAAGGCCGCCGCGTCGAGAGCAGCGAGCCCGTCCCGGTCCACGCCGATTGCATTGAGCACCCGTTGCATGGCGAGTCCACCCTCTGTGCCAGCCAGCAGCGACCAGCGACCGGGCTGGATGCTCCAATCGGTGGTAATTCCGGCGTTGGCCAGAGCGCGAACTTGCTCGTGCTTCAGATGTGCGGGAATCGTGCGCACGAT
>Ga0075432_10000299_pt1 | contig 13843 bp, 16 predicted proteins | sample RhiMethybrSRZTD1_FD_72781 | JGI IMG/M metagenome (GOLD analysis project Ga0075432, IMG submission 72781) | Populus rhizosphere microbial communities from Tennessee, USA - Rhizosphere MetaG P. TD hybrid SRZTD1 | ecosystem: Host-associated > Plants > Roots > Rhizosphere > Soil | place: USA... | reverse complement strand
CCTCGCGATGACGCCTCTAGAAACCAAGCGCCCGCTGCAGCTCAATGATCAGGGCCAGCTGCGCCACTTCCTCTCGCTCGACGGTTTGCGCCGCGAGCTGCTGACGGAAATCCTCGACACTGCCGACTCGTTCCTCGAAGTCGGCGCCCGGGCGGTGAAGAAAGTCCCGTTGTTGCGCGGCAAGACCGTGTGCAATGTGTTCTTCGAGAACTCCACCCGCACCCGCACCACCTTCGAACTGGCGGCCCAGCGGCTGTCGGCCGACGTGATCACCCTGAACGTGTCCACGTCGTCGGCGAGCAAGGGCGAAACCCTGCTCGACACCCTGCGCAACCTCGAAGCCATGGCCGCCGACATGTTCGTCGTGCGCCACGGTGATTCCGGCGCGGCGCACTTCATTGCCGAACATGTCTGCCCGCAAGTGGCGATCATCAACGGTGGCGACGGCCGTCACGCGCACCCGACCCAGGGCATGCTCGACATGCTCACCATTCGTCGGCACAAGGGTGGCTTCGAAAACCTCTCGGTGGCCATCGTCGGCGACATCCTGCACTCGCGGGTGGCGCGCTCGAACATGCTGGCCCTGAAAACCCTCGGCTGCCCGGACATCCGCGTGATCGCGCCGAAAACCCTGCTGCCGATCGGCATCGAGCAATACGGTGTGAAGGTCTACACCGACATGACCGAAGGCCTGAAAGACGTCGACGTGGTGATCATGCTGCGCTTGCAGCGTGAGCGCATGACCGGCGGCCTGCTGCCGAGCGAAGGCGAGTTCTACCGCCTGTTCGGCCTGACCACCGCGCGCCTGGCCGGTGCCAAACCCGATGCCATCGTGATGCACCCTGGGCCGATCAACCGCGGGGTGGAAATTGAGTCGGCGGTGGCCGACGGTCCGCACTCGGTGATCCTCAACCAGGTGACCTACGGCATCGCGATTCGTATGGCCGTGCTGTCCATGGCCATGAGCGGGCAAACAGCCCAGCGCCAATTCGAGCAGGAGAACGCCCAGTGAAGCTCAGCATTCTCGGCGCACGCGTTATCGATCCGGCCAGCGGCCTGGATCAAGTGACTGACATCCATGTTGAAGCCTGCAAGATCGTCGCCCTTGGCGCCGCTCCGGCCGGTTTTGTTGCCGTCGACACCATCGACGCCAAGGGCCTGGTGGCCGCCCCGGGTCTGGTTGACCTGAACGTTGCCCTGCGCGAGCCGGGCTACAGCCGCAAAGGCTCGATCGCCAGCGAAACCCGCGCAGCCGCCGCCGGCGGCGTGACCAGCCTGTGCTGCCCGCCGAAAACCAAACCGGTGCTGGACACCTCGGCCGTGGCCGAACTGATCCTCGACCGTGCTCGTGAGGCCGGCAACACCAAAGTGTTCCCGATCGGCGCCCTGAGCAAAGGCCTGGACGGCGAGCAGCTGGCCGAACTGGTCGCCTTGCGCGATGCCGGCTGCGTGGCCTTCGGCAATGGCCTGGAGAGCTTCCGCAACACCCGCACCCTGTGCCGGGCACTGGAATACGCGGCGACGTTCGACCTGACGGTGATTTTCAACTCGCAGGATCACGACTTGGCCGAAGGTGGCCTGGCCCATGAAGGCCCGACCGCAAGCTTCCTCGGTCTGCCGGGCATTCCGGAAACCGCCGAAACCGTGGCCCTGGCCCGGGATCTGCTGCTGGTCGAGCAAAGCGGCGTACGTGCGCACTTCAGCCAGCTCACCAGCGCGCGCGGCGTAGCGCTGATCGCTCAGGCTCAGGCTCGCGGGCTGAAGGTCACGGCGGACGTGGCGTTGTATCAACTGATCCTTACCGACGAAGCGCTGATCGACTTCAGCAGCCTCTATCACGTCCAGCCGCCGCTGCGCACCCGCGCCGACCGCGATGGCCTGCGGGCAGCGGTGAAGTCCGGTGTGGTATCCGCCATCTCCAGCCATCACCAGCCCCATGAGCGCGACGCCAAGCTGGCACCGTTCGGCGCGACCGAACCGGGCATCAGCAGCGTTGAACTGCTGCTGCCGCTGGCGATGACCTTGGTGGAAGACGGTTTGCTCGACCTGCCGACGCTGTTGGCACGCCTGAGTGCCGGCCCTGCCGAGGCGTTGCGCCTGCCGGCAGGGAAATTGGCAGTAGGTGGCGCGGCAGACATCGTGCTGTTTGACCCGACGGCCTCGACCGTGGCCGGTGAAACCTGGCTGTCCAAGGGCGAAAACTGCCCGTTCATTGGCCACAGCCTGCCGGGCGTAGTGCGTTACACCCTGGTGGATGGGCGGATCAGCCACCAGGCGTAAAACCCTGTGATGAGGGAGCTTGCTCCCTCATCACAACTTACTGGAAGGCGCCTCTGTTCTGCGCGTTACGAATCGAAATCTGATCGTTCAGCGTCCAGAAGTCATACAACACCCCCAGAAAGAACAACCCACCCGTAACCAGGTACAGCAACCCGCTGATCCACTTCCCCTGATACATCCGGTGTACGCCGAATACTCCAAGGAACGTCAGCAGAATCCACGCGACGTTGTATTCGATGGGGCCGGCAGTAAAGCGCAGGTCTGCTTCACGATCCATGGCCGGAATCAGGAACACGTCGATCAACCAGCCAATTCCCAGCAAGCCCAAGGTGAAAAACCAGATCGTCCCGGTCACCGGCCTGCCGTAATAGAAGCGGTGAGCCCCGGTAAAACCGAAAATCCACAGCAGGTAACCGATCACTTTGCTGTGCGTGTCTTGTTGTGAAACGGGTTGTCGATAGGTGTTCATGGATGGCCTCGATTCACGCGATAGAGAAATATTCTTGAATTCTTTGTGACTTTTTTACAGGCAGCCGACATACGGCGAATGCTACCTTGGGTCCCGTCAAAGCCTTGTAACACCTGACCTGTGTCCGACAATTGCGCCAAATTGCCGCTTATTTGGTTCCGTTGACCCCAAGGTTGAATCGACCAACGGCCTCGGAAGGGACAAAAAAGCTGTTATAAAGTTGCGCGCTAACCCATACGAGCCTTGCCTAATGCGTCCATTTTTCAAGACATGGCTAACCATTTGCCTATTATTGCCCCTGGCCGCCCACGCCACCAATCGTGAGCAACGTCTTCCGAACGTTAATGGTTACACCCCAAAATCCCATGTTTCTGCTCCTTCGAGCAAAAACCAACAAACAGTTAAGCGTTCCACCCAACTGAGCAGCGCCAACGGCAAGCTGGTCCCGCCGATGGCGACCAAGGAAAGCAGCAACGTGTTGAGCCGCGCGGTAAACGTGCTCGGCACACCTTATCGTTGGGGTGGCAGCAGCCCAAGTAAAGGGTTCGATTGCAGCGGCCTGGTGAAATACGCGTTCAACGACGCCACCTTCGACCTGCCACGCACCTCCAATGCCATGGCCAGCGGTCACGGTGAGAAAGTCGATCGCAACGAACTGAAGCCAGGCGACCTGATCTTCTTCAACATCAAGAGCCGCCGGGTCAATCATGTGGCCATCTACCTGGGCAACGACCGCTTCATCCACGCACCACGCCGTGGCAAGTCGGTAAGCATCGACACCCTGAAGAAGCCGTACTGGGATAACCACTACGTGGTTGCCAAGCGGGTTCTGCCGAAAGAACCGAACGCATTGCGGGTTGTTCAGCGTTGATCCGATTGTGGCGAGGGGGCTTGCCCCCGTTGGGCCGCGGAGCGGCCCCAAAACCTGCCACCAAGCGTTACTAGAAAGACCGCATCGCCCGAGTTTGCGACTGCTTCGCAGCCGAACGGGGGCAAGCCCCCTCGCCACAGGTCGCGCTCCAACCCTCAAAAATTATCCGGCGACCGCGCCTTCTCCCGCGCATGCTCGCGACTGATCACGCCCTTGGTCACGAGATCCTTCAGGCACATATCCAGCGTCTGCATCCCCAGCGACCCACCGGTCTGAATCGACGAGTACATCTGCGCCACCTTGTCTTCACGGATCAGGTTACGGATCGCCGAGGTGCCGAGCATGATTTCGTGGGCGGCAATCCGCCCGCCACCGACTTTCTTGATCAGTGTCTGGGACACCACCGCCAGCAACGACTCGGAGAGCATCGAGCGCACCATCGATTTCTCGTCACCCGGAAACACGTCCACCACCCGGTCGATGGTTTTCGCCGCCGAGGTGGTGTGCAGCGTACCGAATACCAGATGGCCGGTCTCGGCAGCGGTCAATGCCAGCCGAATAGTCTCCAGGTCACGCATTTCCCCCACCAGAATTACGTCCGGGTCTTCACGCAGGGCCGAGCGCAGGGCCGTGGCAAAGCTGCGGGTGTCGCGATGGACTTCACGCTGATTGATCAGGCATTTGCGCGATTCGTGGACGAACTCGATGGGGTCTTCGATAGTGAGTATGTGGTGATGGCGATGGTTGTTCAGGTAATCGATCATCGCTGCCAACGTGGTGGATTTGCCGGAGCCGGTCGGGCCGGTCACCAGTACCAGGCCTCGGGGGGACTCGGTAATCTTGCGAAACACGTCCCCCATACCCAAGTCGTCCATGCTCAGGACCTTCGACGGAATGGTCCGGAACACCGCGCCCGCGCCACGGTTCTGGTTGAAGGCATTGACCCGGAAACGCGCCACGCCGGGCACTTCGAAGGAAAAGTCGGTTTCAAGATGCTTCTCGAAGTCCACCCGCTGGAGGTCGTTCATGATGTCGTAGATCAGGTCATGCACCTCCTTGTGGTCCAGGGCCGGCAAGTTGATGCGTCGCACATCGCCATCGACACGGATCATCGGTGGCAGGCCGGCAGACAGGTGCAGGTCGGACGCGCCTTGTTTGGCGCTGAAAGCCAGCAGCTCAGTGATATCCATAGCGCTCCTCAATTCCAGTAGAATGCCGCGAACCTTCAGACCGCTGGCGCCTAATCCTCGCCTGAAAAGTCGCCGAGCGATGATCAGGCAAGGCAAAAGTCGGCGAAGAAGCGGAGTTGACGTCAGTCAATGAGCATTCTGAGTCGACTTTTAACGCCGCATGATCGAGTGTAGGCACTTTTCAGGCAGGATTTGATGTCCACGATAGCAGACAACATTGCTCAGGTTAGTTCACGCATCCAGGCAGCAGCCAAAGCCGCCCACCGCGATGAGAACAGCATCCAGCTATTGGCCGTGAGCAAAACCAAGCCCGCCGAGGCCCTGCGTGAAGCCTATGCCGCCGGGATCCGCGACTTTGGCGAAAACTACCTGCAGGAAGCCTTGGGCAAACAGCTCGAATTGGCCGACCTGCCCTTGATCTGGCACTTCATCGGCCCCATTCAATCGAACAAGACTCGTGCTATCGCCGAGCACTTCGACTGGGTGCACTCCGTGGATCGTTTGAAAATCGCACAACGCCTTTCCGAACAGCGCCCTGCCGATTTGCCACCCTTGAACATCTGTATCCAGGTCAACGTCAGCGGTGAAGCCAGCAAATCCGGCTGTACCCCGGCCGACCTGCCCGCCCTGGCCGATGCCATCAGTGCGCTGCCGCGTTTGAAACTACGCGGGCTGATGGCGATTCCCGAGCCGACTGAAGATCGCGCCGCCCAGGACGCCGCCTTTGCTGCCGTGCAGAGCCTGCAAGCCAGCCTGAACCTGCCACTCGACACACTTTCCATGGGCATGAGCCACGACCTCGAGTCGGCCATCGCCCAGGGTGCCACTTGGGTCCGCATCGGTACGGCCCTGTTTGGCGCCCGCGATTACAGTCGACCATGAACATGGCTGACTCACCTCTCTATAAGGACCTGACATGAGCAAGACTCGTATTGCCTTTATCGGAGCCGGCAACATGGCCGCCAGCCTGATCGGCGGCCTGCGCGCCAAAGGTCTGGACGCCGCGCAGATCCGCGCCAGCGATCCGGGCGAAGAAACCCGTGCCCGCGTGAAAGCCGAACACGGCATCGAAGTGTTTGCCGACAACGCCCAAGCCATTGAGGGCGTGGACGTGGTCGTACTGGCGGTCAAACCCCAGGCGATGAAAGTCGTTTGCGAAGCCATTCGCCCAAGCCTCAAGCCGAACCAGCTGGTGGTGTCGATTGCGGCCGGCATCACCTGCGCCAGCATGAACAACTGGCTGGGTGCCCAGCCGATTGTGCGCTGCATGCCCAACACCCCGGCTCTGCTGCGCCAGGGCGTGAGTGGCTTGTATGCCACGGCCCAAGTGAGCGCCGAGCAACGCCAGCAGGCCCAAGAACTGCTGTCGGCGGTCGGCATTGCTTTGTGGCTGGACGAAGAACAGCAACTGGACGCGGTCACTGCCGTTTCCGGCTCCGGCCCTGCGTATTTCTTCCTGCTGATCGAAGCCATGACCGCCGCTGGCGTGAAGCTCGGCCTGCCACCCGAAATTGCTGAACAACTGACCGTGCAAACCGCGCTGGGCGCTGCACACATGGCAGTCGCCAGCGATGTCGACGCGGCTGAACTGCGTCGCCGCGTGACCTCGCCTGCGGGCACCACCGAAGCGGCGATCAAATCGTTCCAGGCTGGCGGCTTCGAAGCCCTGGTGGAAAAAGCACTCGGCGCCGCCGCGCACCGCTCGGCCGAGATGGCCGAACAACTGGGCAAATAAGGAGCCTTACATGATTGGATTGAACACTGCAGCGATTTACGTGCTGCAAACCCTCGGCAGTTTGTACCTGCTGATCGTGCTGCTGCGGTTCGTGCTGCAACTGGTGCGCGCAAACTTCTACAACCCGCTGTGCCAGTTCGCCGTGAAAGCCACCCAGCCACTGCTCAAGCCGCTGCGCCGGATCATCCCGAGCCTGTTCGGCCTGGACATGTCCTCGCTGGTGCTGGCAATCCTCGTGCAACTGGCGTTGATGGCCCTGACCCTGCTGCTGACCTTCGGCACCACCGGTAACCCGCTGCAATTGCTGATCTGGTCGCTGATCGGCGTAACGGCGCTGTTCCTGAATATCTTCTTCTATGCCCTGATCATCAGCGTGATCCTGTCCTGGGTCGCGCCGGGCAGCCATAACCCCGGCGCCGAGCTGGTGAACCAGATCTGCGAGCCGGCCCTGGCGCCGTTCCGCAAGATTCTGCCAAACCTCGGCGGCCTGGATATCTCGCCGATCCTGGCGTTCATGGTGCTCAAGCTGATCGACATGCTGGTGATCAACAACCTCGCGGCCTTGACCATGATGCCGCAAATCCTGCGCCTGCTGATCTGATCCGGTGAGCTACTTTCGCTGGGACGGTGATGACCTGATTCTAGAATGTCACCTGCAACCTGCGGCCCGCAGCGATGATTTCGCCGGGCTGCACGGTGATCGCCTGAAGATCCGCCTGACCGCACCGCCTGTCGAAGGCAAGGCCAACGCGTATCTGATGGCGTTTCTGGCCAAGGCGTTCGGGGTTTCCAAAAGTCAGGTGAGCTTGATCAGCGGCGAGTTGAACCGGCAGAAGCGGGTGCGGATCTATTCGCCGAAGAAGCTGCCGGATTTGCCGTATCTGGTGCGCCCGGCCTGACCTCAATGCGGCGAGGGAAAATCAGGCCCGGCCTTTGCTTGCCGCTAGCCACAGTGGTCTTTAGACTTACGCCTCATTTCAATGAGAGCAGGGTCGATGCCAGCTGCCTTCCCCCCCGATTCTGTTGGTCTGGTGACGCCGCAAGTGGCGCACTTCAGTGAACCCCTGGCCCTGGCCTGCGGTCGTTCGCTGCCCGCTTATGACCTGATCTATGAAACCTATGGCACGCTGAACGCCACGGCGAGCAATGCCGTGCTGATCTGCCACGCCTTGTCCGGCCACCATCACGCCGCCGGCTTCCACAGCCCCGACGACCGCAAACCCGGTTGGTGGGACAGCTGCATCGGCCCCGGCAAACCGATCGACACCCGCAAATTCTTCGTGGTCAGCCTGAACAACCTCGGCGGTTGCAACGGTTCCACCGGCCCCAGCAGCATCAATCCGGAAACCGGCAAGCCGTTCGGCGCCGATTTCCCGGTATTGACCGTGGAAGACTGGGTGCATAGCCAGGCACGCCTGGCCGACTTGCTCGGCATCGGCCAATGGGCGGCGGTGATCGGCGGTAGTCTGGGCGGCATGCAGGCCTTGCAGTGGACCATCACCTACCCGGATCGCGTGCGGCACTGCCTGGCCATCGCCTCGGCGCCGAAACTGTCGGCGCAGAACATCGCGTTCAACGAAGTCGCACGTCAGGCGATTCTTACCGACCCGGAGTTCCACGGCGGTTCGTTCCAGGAATACGGGGTGATCCCCAAGCGCGGGCTGATGCTGGCGCGAATGGTCGGGCACATCACGTACCTGTCCGATGACTCCATGGGCGAGAAATTCGGCCGTGGCCTGAAGAGCGAAAAGCTCAACTACGACTTCCACAGTGTCGAGTTCCAGGTCGAAAGCTACCTGCGCTATCAAGGCGAGGAGTTTTCCGGACGTTTCGACGCCAACACCTACCTGCTGATGACCAAGGCGCTGGACTACTTCGACCCTGCGGCGAACTTCGACGATGACCTGGCGAAAACCTTCGAAGGCGCGAAAGCCAAGTTCTGCGTGATGTCCTTCACCACCGACTGGCGTTTCTCCCCTGCCCGCTCGCGGGAGCTGGTGGACGCGCTGATGGCGGCCAGGAAAGACGTCTGCTACCTGGAGATCGACGCTCCGCAAGGCCACGATGCCTTCCTGATTCCGATCCCGCGTTACTTGCAGGCCTTCAGCAATTACATGAACCGCATATCGCTTTGAGGAAGACATGAGAGCCGATCTGGAAATCATCCAGGAATGGATCCCCGCCGGCAGCCGCGTGCTCGACCTCGGCTGCGGTGATGGCGAGCTGCTGACCTGGCTGCGTGACCACAAGCAGGTCACCGGCTATGGCCTGGAAAACGACCCGGACAACATTGCCGAGTGCGTCGCCAAAGGCATCAACGTCATCGAGCAGGACCTCGACAAGGGCCTGGGCAACTTTGCCAGCAACAGTTTCGACATCGTGGTCATGACCCAGGCCCTGCAAGCCGTGCATTACCCGGACAAGATCCTCGACGAAATGCTGCGGGTCGGTCGCCAGTGCATCATCACCTTCCCCAACTTCGGTCACTGGCGCTGCCGCTGGTACCTGGCGAGCAAGGGCCGGATGCCGGTTTCGGAATTTCTGCCGTACACCTGGTACAACACGCCAAACATTCACTTCTGCACCTTCGAAGACTTTGAAGCGCTGTGTCGCGAACGTGAAGCCAAGGTCATTGATCGACTTGCCGTGGATCAACAGCATCGGCACGGGTGGGCCAGTAAGCTATGGCCTAATCTGTTAGGTGAGATCGGTATCTATCGCGTCAGCAGCCCCGGTCTGCCGGACCACAAGGTCGCGGTCTGAATCACGACACTTCGAGGAGAACGATCATGGGTCGTCTAGCGCTGTTTGTACTTACTGCCTGCCTGAGCGTCACCGCCATGGCCGCCGACGTCATCAAAGGTGAGCGCCAGGAAACCTTTGGCGACGTGACGGTGCACTACAACACCTTCAACTCGACCTTCCTGACACCGGACATTGCCAAAGCGGCTGAGCTGACTCGCAGTAAAAACCTGGGCGTGATCAACATTTCGGTACTCAAGGACGGCAAACCGCAAACGGCGCAAGTCAGCGGGACGGTCAAAGACCTGACCAGCCAAAGCGTCCCGTTGAAGTTCAAACAGATCACCGAAACAGGCGCGGTCTACTACATCGCCCAGTACCCGGTGCCACAGCAGGAAATCCGCACCTTTGAAATCAAGGTGCAGACCGGCGACAAAATCAACACCATCAATTTCAACCAAGAGCTCTTCCCCGGCGAATGATCAATTTCACGCAACTCGTATTGGCCAGCCATAACGCCGGCAAACTCAAGGAACTCCAGGCCATGCTCGGCGAATCGGTGCACTTGCGCTCGATCGGCGAGTTCAGCAGCGTCGAGCCTGAAGAAACCGGCCTGTCGTTCGTCGAAAACGCCATTCTCAAGGCCCGCAATGCCTCGCGCATTTCCGGCCTGCCGGCCTTGGCCGACGATTCGGGGCTGGCGGTGGATTTCCTCGGCGGTGCGCCGGGTATCTATTCGGCCCGTTATGCTGATGGCAAGGGCGATGCGGCGAACAACGCCAAACTGCTCGACGTCATGAAAGACGTGCCACAAGCGGAGCGCGGCGCGCAATTCGTCTGCGTGTTGGCGCTGGTGCGTCATGCCGACGATCCGTTGCCAATCCTCTGCGAAGGCCTGTGGCATGGGCGCATCCTGACCCAGGCCAGCGGTGAGCACGGTTTTGGCTACGATCCGCTGTTCTGGGTGCCAGAACGCGAGTGCTCCAGCGCCGAGCTTAAGCCCAGCGACAAGAACCAGATCAGTCACCGCGCCCGTGCAATGGATCTGCTGCGCCAGCGTCTGGGCTTGAAATGACCATTGAATCATCCGCGTCGCCGCTGATCTTCGGCGGCGCGCAATCGCCTCGGGCCGCTTTGCCTGTGCTGCCGCCCCTGGCGCTGTACATCCACATCCCGTGGTGTGTACGCAAATGCCCTTATTGCGACTTCAACTCCCACACCGCCAGCCCGGTGCTGCCGGAACAAGAGTATGTGGATGCCTTGCTCGCCGACCTCGATCAGGACCTGCATGCGGTCTATGGCCGCGAGCTGAGCTCGATCTTCTTCGGCGGCGGCACACCGAGCCTGTTCAGCGCCGAGGCGTTGGGCCGTTTGCTCAAGGGTGTCGAGCAACGCATTGCGTTTGCCAGCGACATAGAAATCACCCTGGAAGCCAACCCAGGAACGTTCGAGCAGGAGAAATTCCGCGCTTACCGGGCGCTGGGCATCAATCGCCTGTCGATCGGTATCCAGAGCTTTCAGGAAGAAAAACTCAAGGCGCTGGGGCGGATCCACAACGGCGATGAAGCCGTGCGTGCCGCCGACATGGCGCGCCAGGCCGGCTTCGACAACTTCAATCTGGACCTGATGCACGGCTTGCCCGATCAGACTCTGGACGATGCCCTGAGCGACCTGCGCCAGGCCATCGCCCTGAAGCCGACGCACCTGTCCTGGTATCAGCTGACCCTGGAGCCGAACACGGTGTTCTGGAACCAGCCGCCGACGCTGCCGGAAGATGACGCCCTGTGGGACATTCAAGAGGCCGGCCAGGCGCTGTTGGCCGAGCACGGTTACGCGCAGTACGAAGTCTCGGCCTATGCCCAGCCCGGCCGTCCGGCGCGGCATAACCTCAATTACTGGAGTTTCGGCGACTTCATCGGCATCGGCGCCGGTGCCCACGGCAAGCTCAGCCATCCGGACGGGCGCATCGTACGCACCTGGAAGACTCGCCTGCCGAAGGATTACCTCAATCCAGCCAAAAGCTTCAAGGCTGGCGAGAAAGCGCTGACCAACGAAGAACTGCCGTTCGAGTTCCTGATGAACGCCTTGCGCCTGACCGAGGGCGTCGAAGCGCGGTTGTATACGGAGCGCACCGGGATGCCCCTGGAAAGCCTTGCCGAAGGCCGCCGCGAGGCCGAACAAAGTGGCTTGTTGCAGGTCGAACCGTCACGTCTGGCAGCCACGATGCGCGGACAACTCTTTCTCAATGACTTGCTGCAGACTTTTCTGACATAAGGAAATCGAATGGATCTGGTACTCGACCTGCTCGCCACCGTGTCCCGCTGGAGCCGTAGCAACCTGTCGGAAATCTCTCTGGCGCTGGTGGGCTGCCTGCTAGTGCTGTTTGGCGCCGACCTCAAGGGCTGGGTCGACCAACGCCTGGGCAGCATCGCCGGCGCCTTGCGCATCCCGCTGATGGCCCTGCTGTGCATGGTCGGCAGCGGCGTAGCGCTGATCTATGCCACGCCATGGATCATCAAAGGCCTGAGCCAGTTCAACAACTACAGCCTGGCGCCGGTGTTGTTGGTGGTGCTGGTGCTGATCGGGGTTGTGGCAGACCGGCGCTAAGCCGGGCACAACACAAATCCCGTAGGAGCGAGGCTTGCCCGCGAAGAACGATGACACGGTGTATCAGTTACACCGCGGCGTCCCCTTCGCGGGCAAGCCTCGCTCCTTGGATTTCAGGTCGGTCAGCTCTGTTTTTCGAACTTCAGATCCCACACGCCATGCCCAAGACGTTCGCCGCGGCGTTCGAACTTGGTGATCGGGCGTTCGGCCGGGCGCGGGACGCACTTGCCGTCTTCGGCGAGGTTGCGATAGCCCGGGGCGACGTTCATCACTTCCAGCATGTACTCGGCGTACGGTTCCCAGTCGGTGGCCATGTGCAACACACCGCCGACCTTTAACTTGCTGCGCACCAGCTCAGCGAACGATGCCTGAACGATACGACGCTTGTGGTGACGGCTCTTGTGCCACGGATCCGGGAAAAACAGCATCAGGCGGTCGAGGCTGTTGTCGGCGATGCAACGGTTGAGCACTTCGATCGCATCGCAATCGTAGACACGCAGGTTGGTCAGGCCCTGAGTCAGCACGCCATTGAGCAGCGCGCCGACACCCGGACGGTGAACTTCAACGCCAATGAAATCCTGCTCCGGCGAAGCCGCGGCCATTTCCAGCAGCGAATGGCCCATGCCGAAACCGATTTCCAACGAGCGCGGCGCCGAACGGCCGAACACCTGATCGAAATCCACCGGCGCATCGGCCAGGGGCAGTACGAACAGCGGAGCGCCCTGCTCCAGGCCGCGTTGCTGGCCTTCGGTCATGCGCCCGGCGCGCATCACGAAACTCTTGATACGGCGGTGTTGGCGCTCTTCGCCTTCTTCCTGCTGGATAGGCGTGTCGTTTGATTCAGTCATCAATGGCTCTTACTTGATCAGACCATCCAGCGGCGAGGAGGCGCTGGCATAGAGTTTTTTCGGCATGCGGCCCGCGAGGTAGGCCAGACGACCTGCCACGATGGCGTGTTTCATGGCTTCAGCCATCATGATCGGCTGCTGGGCATGGGCGATGGCCGAGTTCATCAGCACCGCTTCACAGCCCAGCTCCATGGCGATGGTGGCGTCGGAGGCAGTACCGACACCGGCATCCACCAGCACCGGAATTTTCGCCTCTTCGAGGATGATCTGCAGGTTGTACGGGTTGCAGATCCCCAGGCCCGAGCCGATCAGACCAGCCAGCGGCATGACCGCGATACAGCCAATTTCCGCCAGTTGACGGGCAATGATCGGATCATCGCTGGTGTACACCATCACGTCGAAGCCTTCCTTGACCAGCACTTCGGCGGCCTTGAGGGTTTCGATCACGTTGGGGAACAGGGTTTTCTGATCCGCCAGCACTTCCAGCTTCACCAGGTTGTGGCCGTCGAGCAGCTCACGGGCCAGGCGGCAGGTGCGCACGGCTTCAATGGCGTCGTAGCAACCGGCAGTGTTCGGCAGGAAGGTGTAGCGATCCGGCGACAGGACTTCGAGCAGGTTCGGTTCGCCCGGGTTCTGGCCGAGGTTGGTCCGGCGCACGGCGAAGGTGACGATCTCGGCACCCGAGGCCTCGATGGCCAGGCGGGTTTCTTCCATGTCACGGTACTTGCCGGTGCCTACCAGCAAACGCGACTGGTAAGTACGACCGGCCAGGACGAAGGGCTTGTCGCTACGAACGATGCTCATGGGAAATCCTCTGTTGGGGTGAGGTTCTTGCACAATGATTCTGTGGCCGCTCGGGCCGGGCGGCTAGCCGCCGCCGATGGCGTGTACCACTTCGACCGAGTCGCCGTCGTTCAGCGTGGTTTCAGCGTGCTGGCTGCGCGGGACGATATCCAGATTGAGCTCGACCGCCACCCGGCGCCCGGTCAGTTCCAGACGGGTCAGCAGGGCCGCAACGGTTTCACCGTCGGGCAGTTCAAGGGATTCGCCGTTCAACTGAATGCGCATGCCGAATGCCGCCATCATTTTTAGGGGCTGGCA
>Ga0075432_10000297_pt1 | contig 13886 bp, 14 predicted proteins | sample RhiMethybrSRZTD1_FD_72781 | JGI IMG/M metagenome (GOLD analysis project Ga0075432, IMG submission 72781) | Populus rhizosphere microbial communities from Tennessee, USA - Rhizosphere MetaG P. TD hybrid SRZTD1 | ecosystem: Host-associated > Plants > Roots > Rhizosphere > Soil | place: USA... | reverse complement strand
GAGATCGCGGACACCGTCGCCTATCTCGCGAGCCCGGGCGCCAGCTTCGTCACCGGCGCGAGCCTGGCCGTCGACGGCGGCTATTCGGCCTGAGTGGCGGGTCAAGCTCTCCCGTCACCAAAGCCTTTTTCCACCCATCGAAAGGAACACACCATGAAGATCGGATTTATCGGCGCCGGCGACGGTGCGGTCGAGATGATGCGCGCCATCAAGCGCGCGCTCGACCCAAAAAACATCATGAACCCGGGCAAGATTTTCAGCCTGTAGGGAAAGCGCCGGCGACCTGCAGGCCGCCGACAAAAACCACGGGCGCAGTCAACTGCAGCGGTTTCGTCAAACGCCTGCGCGCAGGCGCTCACCACGTCGGCGCAGGCCTTCCAGCGTCAACAGCAGCAGCACCGAGATCAGCGTCAGCACCGTCGCCATGGCGAGAATGGTGGGGCTGAGCTGCTCACGCACACCCGACCACATCTGACGTGGCACCGTGCGCTGCTCGACGCCGCCCAGGAAGAGCACCACCACCACTTCATCAAAGGAGGTGGCAAACGCAAACACCGCCCCCGAGACCACGCCCGGCGCAATCAGCGGCAACTTCACCTTGAAAAACGCCCTGGTCGGGCCTGCCCCCAGGCTGCGCGCCGCCTTGACAAGGTTGTCGTTAAACCCAACCAGGGTGGCCGTCACCGTGATCACCACAAAAGGCGTTCCCAACACGGCATGCGCCAGGATAATGCCCAGCAGGTTGTTGCCCAGTCCAAAGCGGGTGTAGAAGAAATACATCCCGACTGCGGCGATGACCGCAGGAACCGCCATGGGTGAAATCAGCAGGGCCGAGATCAGCTCACGGTGGGGCAGATTGCGGTGACTCAGGCCCAGGGCTGCCAGCACGCCGAGAAAGGTCGCGATCAGGGTAGAGCACACACCCACAATCATCGTGTTCTTCATGGCCAGCGCCCAATTCGGCTCGTTCAGCAGTTCCTGGTACCAGCGCAGGCTGAAGCCCGAAATGGGGTAGGAGAAGTAGGGCTCCACATTGAACGACAGCGGGATGGTCACCAGAATAGGCAGCATCAGGAACAGCAGGATCAGGACACAGCCTGCCCTGAAGGCGTAATGCCAGGTCCGGCCCAGCCGACCCGTGTAGATGGGTAGTGTGTTCATCCGTCTTTCCTTTGTGCGCGAATCACCCGCGCATACACCGCATAAAGCGTCATGACACCAATCAGCAAAAGCGCCCCCAATGCCGCCGCCAGGCCCCAGTTCAAGGAGTTGTTGAGGTGGTCCGCGATGTAGAAGCTGACCATTTGATCGTTTGCGCCACCCAGGATGGCAGGCGCTACATAAAAGCCGAGCGCGAGAATAAACACCAGCAGCACGCCGGCAAAGACACCCGGCAGGGTCTGCGGCACATAAACGCGCCAGAACGCCACCGCGGCATTCGCCCCCAGGGACCGGGCTGCTCGCACGTAAGCCGGCGGAATGCTCTTCATCACGCTGTACAGGGACAACACCATATAGGGCAGCAGGATGTGCACCATCGCCACCACCACGCCGAAGCGGTTGAAGACCATCTGTATGCGCTCATCAATCAGACCCAGCGCCAGCAGCAGCGAATTGAGCACCCCTTCAGTCTGCAGCACCACCACCCAGGCCACCGTGCGCACCAGCATCGAAGTCCAGAAGGGCAGCAGCACCATGATCAACAGCAGGTTGCCCCAACGGGCAGGCGCATGCGCCAGGAAATACGCCAGCGGATAGCCCAGCAGCAGACAAATCGCAGCCACCAACCCGCTGATCCAGAACGTGCGCAGCGCCACGCTCATATACAGCCGGAGGTCAGTCGGTTGCCGTGACACGCCCTCGGCATCTCGCCGCAAGTCCAGCGCATGCAGGTAGTGGTCGGGCGTCAATTCCGCGCCAAGTCGGCGCATGGCCGCCCAGGTGTCCCGGCTGGCCCACTGCGCATCGATGGCCTGCAACTGAGTCCGGCCAACAGCGCCCGGTTCACGCTCTACCGCCCGGCCGGTTCTGATGAGCAGGTTGCGCAAACCCGGCGTATCGAAGTTGGCCTGCGTGGCGAGCTTGCTGACCTCCCGGCTACGGTTGGCGGCTCTCAGCTCTTCCGCGAAGACGGCCATCGTCTCATCCGACGGTAACCCAGGCCTGGCCGCGTCCCAGGCCTGCAATGCCATGCTGCTCCTGGGCATGACGCGGGAAAACAGCGGGTTGTCAACGCTGTTCCACAAGACCGAGACAATCGGCAGCGCAAAGGTGAACAGCAGGAACAGGAAGAGCGGCGCTATCAGCAGATAGGCCTTGAGCCGGCTCGCCCCCTCGGCGCGACGCAGGCTGCCGCTCAATCCGGCTGGAGCGGCCCGGGGCGAATTTTCAGGGGTATAGGTAATGCTAGTCATGTCTCGAGACCGGTAGGGAATTCAGGCAACATTGAGGCAAGCAGGACCGGGACGCCCGCAGGCATCCCGATCAGGTTTACTTGTTCAGCCAGACTGCAAAACGCTGATTGAGGTCATCAATGTTGTCGGCCCACCATTCGCCATTGATGGGAATGGCCGTCTTCATGTTCTGGGGCAAAGTGGGCAGTTGCGGCTTGATCGCCTCATCCACCAGCGTCACGGCCGACTTGCGCAGCGGCCCATAGGAAATGAAGCGCGTCTGTGCCGCCAGGTTCTGCGGCGCGGTGGCAAACTTGATGAACTCCCGCGCCACCGTCTGATTTTTGCTGCCCTTGACGATCGCAAAGGTCTCGAACACCGGAATCTGTCCATCCCAGATGATTTTGAAGGCCTTGCGATCGCGGCCAATCGCATCCTGAATGCGACCGTTGTAGGCCGAGGTCATCACCACTTCACCGTCCGCCAGAAGCTGTGGTGCCTGGGCGCCGGTTTCCCACCAGACAATATGCGGCTTGAGGGTGTCCAGTTTTTTGAAGGCGCGCTCCACGCCGGCAGGCGTGCTGAGGGTTTTATAAATCTCTTCCGCCGCCACACCATCGGCCAGCAGCGCCCACTCCAGATTGGCCTTGGGAGATTTGCGCATGCCGCGCTTGCCGGGAAAGTTTTTGACGTCGAAGAAGTCCCGCACCGATTTTGGCTGCGCGTTCTTGAAACGGCTGACATCGAAGGCAATGATGTTGGCCCACATCACCGAGCCAATCGTGCACCCGCTCACGGCACCTGCAACAAAATCTCCGGCGGCGGGGCTGCCGTCCGCAGCGGGTTCAAGGTCTTTCACATTCAGGGGCTGCAGCAGCCCTTCGTCGCAGGCACGCAACGCATCCTGCAGTTCCAGGTCCACCACGTCCCAGGTGACATTGCCGGTTTTGACCTGCGCACGTATCTGCGCCAGCCCGCCGCTGTAGTCCTCGACCATGACCTTGTGCGAAGTCTTCGCCGAAAAAGGCTTGACGAAGGCTTCCTGCTGGCTCTTGCCGTAGGCGCCGCCCCAGGACACCAAGGTCAGCTCACCGGCGTAAGACGCCGAAACCCAAGCCGAGCAGGAACCCGCAATCATCACCATCGCAGAAAGTATTTTTCTCTTCATGCTTGTCTCCAGTAGTTATCGTAAAAAGGTGACTCCGATGTCAGGCAAAAACCGTGCAAAGCGCTTCGGAGTGGGCAGCGCTGCGCGGCCTTATTTCAGGGCCCGGCAGTCCGCCGGTTTCCAGGAAAGGACCAGGGGACTGCCAACGTCAACCGCCACCGTCAAGCCTCCATTGGGAATCTTGACAATCAGCTCGGTGCCTTCGCCGCTTTGCGCAATCACCCGCAGGTGGTCACCCAGATAGACCAGCTGGCGCACCGTGACACGCACACTGTTCCAGCCGTCGCGCGGCGCATGCAGGACATGGACGCGCTCCGGCCGCACCGACACCCGCACCGCATCGCCGACGGCCGCTGCGCAGATATTGAGCGCGCGCAGCACGGCGCCGCCATCGGATTGCACCTCGCACATCTCGCCATCGAGCGCCAGCACCCTGGCAGAAATTTCGTTGTTCTCACCGATAAAACGGGCCACGAAAGCGTTCTCGGGACGCTCATAAAGGTCTGCCGGCGGCGCCAGTTGCTGGATCACGCCGTTGTTGAAAACCGCCACCCGGTCGGACATGGTCAGCGCCTCGGCCTGGTCGTGGGTGACGTAGACCACCGTCAGGCCCAGCTCCTTGTGCAGCCGCTTGATCTCGTACTGCATCTGCTCGCGCAATTGTTTGTCCAGCGCCCCCAGCGGCTCGTCCATCAGCACCAGGGCCGGTTCGAACACCAGGGCACGCGCCACCGCGACACGCTGCTGCTGGCCGCCCGACAGCTGGGCCGGCATGCGTGAGCCGAAGGTCCCCAGGTTGACCATGTCAAGCGCACGCTTGACCTTGAAGTCGATATCGGCCGCTGGCACGCAACGCACGCGGAGCGGGAACTCCAGGTTCTGGCGAACCGTCATGTGCGGAAACAGCGCGTACTGCTGGAACACCATGCCGATGTTCCGGCGCTCGGGCGGAATACGGTTGATCGGCCTGCCGGCCAGCGTGATTTCGCCGGCGGTGGCCGTCTCGAAGCCGGCCAGCATCATCAGGCAGGTCGTCTTGCCGGAGCCGGACGGGCCCAGCATGGTGAGGAACTCGTGTTCCGCGATGTCAAGATGGAGGTTCTCGACGACCAGTGTCTTGCCATCGTAGGTTTTCTGAACCCCCTGAAAACAGACGAATGGGGCGGCTGCGGCAACGGGACGCGCAAGCGGGCCCGCGTTGATCGAAACATCGACCTCGGCGAGCGATTGGGGCAGTGGATGCATTTCGATTTTCCGATTCAAGATTTCGAGGTGGCTCAGGACGCGGCAATGTTTTGCGGCGCCCCGCTGTCGGCCGGCGCTTGCGCGCGGCCTGCCAGCAACTCCCGCCAGTTGCTGCTGGCGACAAAGCCCAACTGATCACGCGCCTTGTCACCGCTGAAGACAGAGGCACGAGGATTGCGCCGGTAGTGTTCGACATCGACCATCGCGGGCAGCCTGCCCCAGGCGCGCTCATACCAGACCAGCGTCTCCTCATCACGGCAGCTGTCCTGCGCCGTGATGAAAAACTCGCCGCCACGCACCGACTCGGCTTCAAGCGCACAGCGAAATGCACGGGCGCAATCTTGCGGCGTGACATAGTAGAAAAGCCAGCGCGTTTCCTCGTCCTGTGCACGTGCCACGGTCGGGTCGATGTTCGGTTCAGTCAGCACCATCATGGGACGCAGGCACAGAACGGCCATCTCGCCCCGTCGTACGAAGCTGGCCGCCATCTCTTCAATCACGACCTTGCTGACGCTGTAGGGCTGGATGACATAACGCGGATGGCTTTCATCCACCGGCAACTGTTCGGGCGGAAACGCCGCATTGGCCTCTGACAGTCCGCAGGCCGAGATGCTTGAGCACACGACGGCTCGCTGTATGCCCAGCTCGTTCGCCGCCTGCAGCACGTGCCAGGTCCCCAACGTATTGACGCGGATGTAATCCTCTGCGGGAGCCTGAAAATCAAAGTCAATCGCGGCGAGGTGAATCACGGCATCCACCCCGCGCAGGGCCTCACGCACGCAGTCCAGATCCAGCGTATCGAGCTGGACAAACTCCACTGCAGCCGAGGGGGCCCGGCGATCAAGGACCCTGACCTGGTAGCCCTGCGAGAGCAGTTCCCGGACAACATGGGTGCCCAGCCGGCCACTGCCCCCGGTGACTGCAACCGTCTTGCATTGATGTTCTTTACCCACGAATTTGTCTCCTCATTTAGCGGCGGCGTTCGCCCATACATTGCGATGGGGCAAACGATAGCGAGCGAAGGAGCCGTGAGCAAATGGGATTAATTGAGTCGCGATGAGTTTTTCTGATGCGGCTGCGGATAAGGCGCCGGATCAAAAAAGCTCAGGGCCCATGAAGCTTTTCCGTTTGCACGGTCTTGTGCTGCAGAACTATTCTCCGGTCGTCAGTCAGCAGCCGGACCACAGCTGTGCCGGTCAAACAATCCACCCTCATGCATCGGAGATCAAGCGTCATCATGGACATCCCACTCAACACATCGACAGGCTCCCGCACGAACCCAGTCACGCCTGAAGGCAAGCATGTCCTGAAGGGACTGCCTCCCGAGGCCTATACCAGCGAAGACTATTTCCGCCTTGAACAGGAGCGCGTGTTTGCACGCAACTGGACCTTCGTCGGATTTGCCCATGAACTCGCCGAAGCCGGTACGGCCATCCCGGTCCAGGCGGCCGGCCAGCCCCTGCTGCTGCTCACGAACGAGCAGGGAGAAATCGGCGTGTTCCACAATGTCTGCCGCCACCGCGGGCTGCAACTGGTGCAGGAGCGCTGCAAGGTCGAACAATCCCTGACCTGCCCCTACCACGCTTGGTCTTACGGCCTGGATGGCGGCCTGGAGTCGGCCCCCCATTTCGGCGGTTTCCGGATTCAGGAAGTGCCCGGCTTCAAGCGTTGTGATTTCGGCCTGAAGGCGGTTCGATTTCACATCTGGAAAGACTGGATCTTCGTCAACGTGGACGGCAAGGCGCCCGCTTTCGAGGAGTGCCTGGCGCCCTTCAAGGCGGTACTGGAAGAAGTCGAGTACACCCGGCTCGAGCCCATCGGAAAGATCGACCTGGGCGAGGTGAAGGCCAACTGGAAGTTGCTGATGGAAAACTTCATCGAACCATACCATGTCCCCATCGTCCACAACGTCACGGCAGCAGGCCAGCCCCTGAAAGACCACTACACCATCGCCAAAGGCTTGTGCAACGGGGCCGGTATCGATCTGGAAAATTCAAAACAGATCCAGGAGGTCTCCGACAACCTTGACATGAGTGCCCGCTACCTGACGCTGTTTCCCAACTTCGTACTCGGTGTCTATCTGCCCGACCAGTCTGGCGTCCACCTCAACGTCCCGGTCTCGGCCGGCGTGACACGACAGTACCGCGTCCTCTACGGCATCAATGGCCGCGCCTACTCCGCCGAAGAACGCCGGAAGCTGTGCGAGCTGTGGCGCGCGGTGCACAAGGAAGACCACGACATCGTGGAACGCCTGCAGCTGGGCCGCGCGTCAAGCGTCATGAACGACGGCGGCGTCCTGTCTCCGTACTGGGAAGACAGCGTTCATGCCTTCCAGTCGCTCATCGTCAAAGCGATGGCGTGATGACAGCGGTCGACATTGCGATGGGCGCGGCAAATATCCCTGCCACCACGATGGCGCCGCTGCGACTGCTACACACCATGCTGCGCGTGCGCGATCCCGACCGGGCGCAGGCTTTTTATGTGGGCCTGCTGGGCATGCGTCTGCTACGGCGCGCCGATTACCCATCGGGACGCTTTTCCAATCTGTTTGTCGGCTATGACTGCGAGCAGAGCGGAACGGTGCTGGAACTGACATGGAACTGGGACCATACCGACCCATACGAGCCGGGGACGGCATTCGGCCACCTGGCCATAGGCACGCCCGATCTCTACGGCCTTTGTGAGCACCTGCGAAGCGCGGGCGTGCGCGTGATCCGGGAGCCCGGTCCGCTGGCCGACAGCCCGCGGGAAATCGCCTTCGTACTCGACCCCGACGGCTACAAGCTTGAACTGATCAAGGTGACACCATGAGCCACTGTGAATGGACCCGAATCTGCAGACTGGACGAACTCAAGGCGGACGAAGGGACCTCGGTGACGGTACAAGGCCAGCGGCTGGGTGTGTTCCTGGTCGATGGACAAGCCTGTGTCCTGTCTGATGTCTGTCCCCACGGCGAGGCCTTGCTGTCACATGGCTGGGTAGAAGACGGCGTCGTGGAATGCCCCCTGCATCAAGCCAGATTTGACCTGCGTACCGGTCGCGTTCTGACCGGCCCGGCCAAGAAAGACGTGACGACCTTCGAAGTCCGGGTGCAGGACGGCCAGTTGCTGGCCGTCCTGCACGCCGATGAAACGCCTGCCCACTCCCCATCGAAAGAACTCCAAGCATGAATTCCATCAATCCCGGCGACGTCATCTGGTCGGGTGAAAATCCCGGCATTTACCTCAAGGACGATGAACGTCCGCAACTTCCCTGGGGAACGCTAAGCCTCTTCTTTCGCATCGTGCTGTCGCCGCATGGCGCCGGCCGGGCCATGCTGGTGCTCGGTGCCCCTGACGTGGTGGCGGGCTATCCGCAGGTGGCCAATTTCTGCATCACCGACAACCTGCCCATGGCACGCTACCTGGCGGATGAATTCGTGACGCAATTTGGCGCCTTCAGGAACATGCCGGCGCTGCAGGGCATGAGTTGGCACACCATGACGGACTGCGCGACGCAGACCGACGGCAAGACCATGCACAGCGAAACGCTGCGCGCTCCGGGTATTGAGGCCTCGATGAACTGGCACAGCTTGCACGCACCGTTTGCCGCCGACGTCGCGCCGGCTGTTTCGGCAACGGGCGCCCACCAGATGTACAGCGTCTTCCGCGGCGCCGACCGGGGCAACGTGGTTGTCAACGGCAAGCCCCTGCCCGGGCGCGCTGTGGAGCGCGACTTTCTCGGCGGTCGGCTCAGCTCGGCCTTTCTCGCCTTCGCCGAATCCTGGGTTGCACCCCGGAAAGATCAGGCATGAACGCGCTCCACACCACCGCAGGCGCGGATAGCGCGGCGCTGCAGCGCATGCTTGCCGTGCAACCGGCATGGTCCGCCATCAGGATGGCGCGCGAGGTCGTTGCGCTGCAAGGCCGCTGGCTGCTGCATGCCGGCCCGCCCCTTTCTGAGCCGGCGGCCATGGCGCGGCCACAGCTGCACTCGGCCATGCTGGCGGTCCGGCATGAAGGCTGGGCCGCCAGCGACGAGGACGCCAGGGCGCTGCTGCTCACCGGTGCGGTACGCCTCCACCCGGCACAGGACCATGGTTGCGTGGTCCCCCTGGCAGACATCCTGTCGCCATCCATGCCGGTGCTGGAAGTCACAGACATGGCAGGCAACGCGGGGGCCTGCTGGTCCCCCCTCAACGGCGGCGACGGACCGGTGTTGCGGGTCGGACGACTCGACGCCGAATGCCTCGCCCGCCTGCGATGGCTGCGCGAGGTGCTGGCGCCTTTTCTGGTCCGGGTTCTGGCGTCCGCCCCAGCGCCTGTCGCGCTTTGGCCCCTGGCGCTGCACGGCTTGCGCCAGGGCGATGATCTGCACGGCAGAACGGCGATGGCAAGCCAGCAACTGGCAGGCGTCCTGCTGGAAGCCGGGTTCACGGCACCCGCCTCGGTGGTGGGATTTCTTTCTGGATCGGCCGGTTTCTTCCTCAACCCCTGGATGGCGGCCTGTAAATGCATGCTGAATGCCGCCGTGGGCTGCGCCGGCAGCAGTGTGGTGACCGCCATGGGCGCCAATGGCGTGGCGTTCGGCCTGCAGGTTGCCGGCCTGCCAGGCCGATGGTTCACGGCGCCTGCGCTGCCACCCGTGATCCCCGGCGCCACCGATGCGATGGCAGGTCAATCGCTGGGTGCCATCGGTGACAGCGCGGTCGTCGACGCGCTAGGTTTTGGCGCCATGACCTGTGGCATCGCCCCCCTCACGGATCAACGCCTGGCCCAGGTCCTGAGCCCGCAAGCCCTGACGCGCACCCGCCTGCTGCTCGACGTTCATTACCCGCAGGAAGCGATGCTGGGGGACGGCCTCGGTTTGCGCATGGGCCTGCGCGCCTCGCGCGTGATCGCCTTGGCTGCGCGGCCTGTGGTCAGCCTCGGTGTGCTGGACCGGAACGGCCGTGGCGGCCGCCTGGACGGCGGCTTTTTCACCGCACCCGTCGAACCGTTTTCGCACGCTTGTGCCTCACTGGAGAGTCATCGTGACCAAGCCATTGCATGAACTGACGGCGACCGAGGCCGCTGCTGCAATACGCGCCGGCAGCCTGCGCTCCATCGAGCTGGTTGATGCCTGCCTGGCCCGCATTGCCACGCGGGAGAACGAGGTACACGCCTGGACCCATATCGATGCGGCCGCGGCGCAGCAGCAGGCCAGGGCGCTGGATGCCCAGGCCCCGACCGGCCCTTTGCACGGCGTCCCCATAGGGGTCAAGGACATCATAGACACCCAGGGCATGCCGACCCTGCGCGGATCCTCTGTCTACCAGGGCTCCCGCATGCCCTGGGATGCGGCCTGCGTGTCCATGGCGCGGCGTGCCGGGGCCATTGTTCTGGGGAAAACCGTCACCACGGAATTCGCCTACTTTCAGCCGGGACCTACCCGCAACCCGCGCAACCTGGGCCACACACCGGGCGGCTCGTCAAGCGGTTCGGCGGCAGCCGTGGCCGACGGCATGGTGCCCCTGGCCTTTGGCTCGCAAACCGCCGGCTCGCTGACGCGCCCCGCCTCCTACTGCGGCGTGGTGGGCTACAAGCCAACCTTCGGCACTTTCACCCTGGCCGGCATCAAGCCGTTTGCGCCCTCTCTCGACACACTGGGCGTGATTGCGCGCAGCATTGAAGATACGGCGCTAATGCGCGCCGTGATGCTGGGCCTGCCCGCGCATACGCTGGAAAGCGGCCCGATTCATCAGCTGCGGGTCGGCTTCTGCCGCACGCCTTGGTGGACCGAAAGCCATAGCTACGCCCGCGCAGGCATGGAGGACGTCTTCGCGCGGCTCGCCCAGACCCGCGCGACGGTGGGGCAAGTCGACCTTCCTGCGTCCTGCGACCGGCTCGTGGAGGCGCAGAAAATTGTCATGGCCTATGAAGCGGCATTCAGCCTGTCTTACGAATACGACCGCCACAGCAAGGCGCTGAGTGCAGCGCTGCGGGGCCTGGTGGAGGCCGGCAGTTGCGTTGCCAGGGACGAGTACCTGCTCAATCTGTCGATCACAGAGCAGGCCCGGCGTGATGTGGCCGGCCTGTTCGACGACTGGGACGTGCTGCTGGTGCCGGCGGCCCATGGTGAGGCCCCTGAGGGCATCAGCGCCACCGGCGACCCCCTCTTCAGCCGGGCCTGGACGCTGCTGGGCCTGCCGACGCTGACCATGCCGGCGTTTCTGGGCCCCAACGGCCTGCCGGTAGGCCTGCAGCTGATAGGGCCGTGCAAGGAAGATATCCGTCTGCTGCAGGCGGCACTGAGCATCCAGTCGACGCTGCACCTGGGCGACATGACGGCGCCCGCCACCTTCCGGGAGAAACGCTATGTCTGAACGCTATGTCATCGTCGGGGCCGGCCAGGCCGGCCGTCGTGCCGCCGAAGAACTCAGGGCGCTACGCCATGATCTGGAGATCGTCCTCGTTGGGGAAGAGCCGGAACTGCCTTATGACCGCCCCGTGCTGTCCAAGCAGGCCCTGGTGGATTCCGGTGCCCTGACGGCTGCCTTCATCAATCCACCGGACTTTTACCGGGAGCAGCACATTCAATTGCGGACAGGCCAGCGCGTTGAATCCATCGACCGCCAGCATCGCCTGCTGCTGCTGGCGGGCGCTGAGCCGCTGGCCTATGACAAGTTGCTGCTGGCCACCGGCTCCCGCGCCCGGCGGCTGGATGTGCCGGGTGCATCCTTGCCGGGTGTTTTCCACCTGCGTACCGTTGCAGACGCCAGAGCCCTGAAGGCAGCCCTGCGCCATGGCGTGCGGGCCACGGTGATTGGTGGCGGCTTCATCGGGCTGGAGGTCGCCGCGACGCTGCGCCAGCACTTCGATGCCGCCGTGACCGTGCTGGAAAGCGGCTCCAGGCTGCTGGCCCGCGCCATGCCCAGGCAGGTCAGCCAGACCATGCAGGAGCGCCATGCCGCCGAAGGTGTGGCCCTGCACTTCAATGCGCGCATCCAGGCCATCGAGAAGACGCCGGCGGGCACGCTCTCGGTGCAGACATCCGCAGGGGCTTACCAGGGCGACATCGTGATCGTCGGCATCGGTGCCGAGCCCAACACGGAGCTGGCGAAAGCCGCAGGTCTCACGGTCAACAACGGCATCGTCGTCAATGCCTGCGGCGAAACGGACGACCCGGTTATTTTTGCCGCCGGTGACGTGACCAGCCATTACCACCCCTGGCTCAAGCGCTACACCCGTACCGAATCCTGGCAGGTGGCGGAGCACCAGGCGCCCTTGGTGGCACGCCGCATGTGCGGCGCCGACACGGCGTACGAGCTGGTGCCGTGGCTCTGGTCCGACCAATACGACCTCAATCTGCAGATGCTGGGCGATGTCGACGCGGTGGCTTCGTGGGTATTGAGGGGTGGAACGCAGGAGCGTACCTGGGCAGCCATCGGCCTGGACGGCGCCTCTCGCCCCGTCGCGCTGGTCGCCTCGAATGCCGGGCGTGACATGACGCTTTACCGGCGCCTGGTCCAGGCCGGACGCGCCGTCGAGGCCCACCATCTGCAGGACCCGGCGACCTCGCTTCGCGCCCTGTGCGCGACATGAGGGGAAACGCGCGGCGCGGGGCACGGCCCCCACACCATGCGCTCGGTAGAATTGCAACCTTCTCTGTGACCACAGTACCTGCGGAAAATTGCCATGATCCAGCGTCTTCCCTCACTGAATGCGCTGAAGGCATTTGAAGCCGCAGGTCGCCACCTGAGCTTCACCAAGGCTGCCAGCGAGCTGCATGTGACGCAGTCCGCCATCAGCCACCAGATCAAGATGCTGGAAGAGGACCTGGGCGTGCGCATGTTTCTGCGTGACGTCTCCCGCCTGGTCCTGACACCGGAGGCGCAGCAACTGCTGCCCGTACTGACAACACTTTTTGCCCAGATGAACGCCGCAGTAAATGCCGTGCGCGTGTCCGGCAAGCAGCGTCCTCTGCACGTTGTCCTGCGGCCCTATTTCGCGCAAAAGTGGCTGATCCCCCGTTTGGAGAAGTTCTGGTCGGCCTACCCGGACATCAATCTGCAACTCGTGCATTCCATTGCCCTGCCCGACTTCAGTCAGGCCAGCTTGGGGATAGTCTGGATCGACCAGCCGCCGCCGGACTGGGAGGCCATAGAGCTGATCAACGGCGACCTGACCCCGGTGTGCAGCCCACAGACGCTGGCGCGCTACCAGCGCCCCATCACGCCGGAAGACCTGGCCAATGAGTTGCTGCTTGATGAGGAGTCGCCGGCCAACTGGGACGCCTGGCTGGCGCTCGCCGGCATGTCGGGAATGACCCCACGTCGGCGCATCAGCATCGACGACACCAATGTGCGCATACGGGCGGCCAGGGATGGCCAGGGCTTTGTGCTGACCACCCTCGCCTTGCTGGAAACAGAGATTGCGGCAGGCCAGCTGGTCGCGCCCTTTACCCCATCGCTGCGCAAGTATTCCTACTACCTCGTCTATCCCAAACAAATGCAGCTCAGGCGCGAGATCAGGGATTTTGTCGACTGGATTCTGCAGCAGGCGCGGCCGGCCTGAGCATGTCACGCCGGCACTGGCCCGTTGCCGAGAACAAATGGCGCGCCTCTTCGGACACTACCTTGCCGGCAATCAGATCGGCGCGCTGCCTGGCCTATGAAAACGCACTCAACGCCGGCGTCGTCGAAGATGCTCTGAAGCCGCCGACCTACGGTTACCTAGTTCAGGCCGGCCCCTATCCCTGCCCCGCCGAGTACATCCGTATCATGGGTGGCACGACATGGCACCGGGCGACGCAAACGCAAGAAGTAAGCGGCCGCTGCTGTTTTGAGCTCCACCGCCATTGCAGGGGAGCATCCCGTGTTTCAACGCCCAGGGCTTGCCGGGCCGGCAGCCAGGCGGATCACAGGACTTAACCCAAGGAGTTGTCATGAGCACGCAACTGGAACGCAACAAGCACAACGTCACGCGCTTTTATGACCTGATTTTTATGACCTGATGTTCAATCAGTGCCAGCCGGCCGAGGCCGTGCGCCACTTCGTCGGGCTGGCCTATACCCAGCACAATCCGCTGGTTGCCGACGGCACGGCGGCCTTTATCGCCTAC
>Ga0075432_10000295_pt1 | contig 13941 bp, 14 predicted proteins | sample RhiMethybrSRZTD1_FD_72781 | JGI IMG/M metagenome (GOLD analysis project Ga0075432, IMG submission 72781) | Populus rhizosphere microbial communities from Tennessee, USA - Rhizosphere MetaG P. TD hybrid SRZTD1 | ecosystem: Host-associated > Plants > Roots > Rhizosphere > Soil | place: USA... | reverse complement strand
CAGGCGGCGTTCAGGCCGGCGGCGACGAGGCCGGGGACTGATCCGGGAGGGTGCCCAATATTTCCTGATAAAGGGAAACATGATCGGCCACCATCCGGCCCACGCTGAAGCGCAGCTCAGCGGCCCGGCGGCAGGCGGCCCGGTCCAGTCCGGGGGCCAGCGCCAGGGCCCCGGCCAGCTGATCGATGCCGGTCCGCAGGTACCCGGTGACGCCGTCGTCCACTATTTCCGGTGCCGCCCCGGAACCCGTGCCCACCACGGGGGTGCCGGTTGCCAGTGCTTCGATCATCACCAGCCCGAAAGGTTCGGGCCACTGGATCGGGTTGAGGAACGCCACGGCGCCGCCCATCAGCTGGTACTTTTCCGCCGCTGTGATTTCTCCGAGGAGCTCGACTTCCGGGCCGAGGAGCGGGGCTACCTGGCTGTCGAAATACTCCTGTTCTTCCGGACCCTGGATGCGGGCGGACATCAGAAGCCTGACGCCCGCCTGCCGCGCAATCAGGATGGCTTCCCGCGGCCCCTTGTCCGGGCTCATCCGCCCCAGGAATGCCGCGTAGCCGCCGGCGCCGTCTCCCACCGGCACGGCATCAACGTCGATGCCGTGGTGGATCACCCGGGCGATCGGCACGCCGGCGGCATCCGCGGCCTGGCGATGCGAAATAGCCACCATCGCCACCTCCGGTCCCATCAGCCGGTAGAGGTCGCCCAGCTGCGAGCTGAACGGTCCGTGGTTGGTGGTGACCACCGGCAGCGTGGCCGGGCGGTAGCGGAAGAAGGGGCCGGCCACCGTGTGGTCATGGACCAGGTCCACGTCCGCCAGGGCGGCATAGGCAAGGGCCACGTGGTAGAGCTCGGCACCCGCGGACCAGGTGGCGGCCGAGCCGGCGCTGGGCGGAGGCATGTCCGGAACCAGGGGGACCGGGCAGGTGCTTCCTGCCGGGGCGGCCAGCAGCACGTCGTGACCGGCAGCAACGAGGCCGCGGGCCAGCCCGTCCACCACCACTTCGGTGCCGCCGTAGCGGGGCGGGGGCACGTTCAGCCAGGGCGGAGCGATCAGTCCGATTCGCACGTTGGGTCATCTCCTCGTATCCCGGGGACGCCGCGTTATTCCGCCCGTTCAGACTGCCAGCCGCGGCACGGGTTTCCCAGTGCCTTTAGTCCCGTTACGCTGTCCCTTGAGCCGCTGTGTCCGTCTTGGTACTGTGTTGATATCAGTCTGGGGTTGATGCATTAGGAACTCGGTGAAGCAGTCCGCCGTTTGTGTCTCGCTGCCTTGGGGAGTCGCATGAGCCCGGACCTTCCGGTATTCGAGCAACGTTTATCACACGAGCCTGCCCGTGGCCGCCTGAGCGGCGATCCCGCTCAAAAAGTGCCAGCCCTCGAAATTTCAAACCCTGTCCGCCGTGAACCTTGCGTATGGTGGCCCTATGTGGCGTGAACCCATCCGGAGGCGCACGGAGGACCTGTTGCGCGACTTCGTGGCCCGCGCAGATGAACTCGTGCGTGCCCAGGACCAGATGCAGGGCCTGCTGGGCGCCGTGGTTTCGCTCACCGAAGACCTCAGCCTTGAAGCTGTCCTGGACCGGGTAGTGCAGTCCGCCTGCGAGCTGGTGGGGGCGCGCTATGGCGCGCTTGGCGTGATCGACGGCGACCATGAGCTGGGACACTTCATCACTGTGGGAATCGACGACGACGGCGTCCGGCTGATCGGCGACCTCCCCACCGGCCGCGGCGTGCTGGGACACTTGATCCGCCGGCCCGAGGCACTGCGGCTCGACGACCTCGGCAGGCACGAAATGGCCAGCGGGTTCCCGCCGAACCACCCCGACATGAAGACATTCCTGGGGGTTCCCGTCAGGGTCCGCGGTTCCGTCTTCGGAAACCTCTACCTGACCGAGAAGCTCGACGGCGGACCGTTCACCGAAGAGGACCAGGAACTCGCTTCGGCGCTGGCGTCTGCCGCCGGCGTCGCCATCGAGAATGCCCGGCTGTACGATGACACGCGCCGGCGGCAGCGCTGGCTTGAGGCCGGGCTGGAAGTCAGCGATCAGCTGAGTTCGGCATTGTTCCCCGACGAAACCGACAACCTTGACCTGGTTGCCGAACGCGCACTGACCGTCTCGGACTCCATCCTGGCCGTGATTGCCTACCCCGATGCCGAAGGCATCCAGCGCTGCCAAACCATGGTGGGCGTCCAGTCCCTGTCGGCCCGCCAGGAGCTGCCGCCGTCGGACGTCATCGCCGACGTCCTGGAAACTGGAAGCTCCGCCCTGGTCAGGGACCCCAACGAGGTCTTCGGACCCGGCGCCGACGAGAAACTTGGTCCGCTGCTGGTGGCAACGCTCGGACGGCAGAGCAGCGAACGCGGCCTGCTGATCCTGGCGCGCCCCGCCGGCGGACCGCCGTACATCCAGTCCGACCTGCAGTCCAGCGCCGTTTTCGGGTCCCGGGTAGGGCTGGCACTCGGACTGGTCCGGGCCCGGCTGCGGCGGGAAGAGCAGCTGCTCTCCAAGGACCGGGACAGGATCGCACGGGACCTGCACGACCTGGTGATCCAGCGGCTCTTCGGAGCAGGGCTGAGCATGCAGAGCCTGCGCCGGTACGTCCCGGACCCGGTGGCCCAGGAGCGGATCTCTGCAGTGACGGCCGAACTGGACGGCACCATCCACGAGCTCAGGGACACCATCTACTCGATGCGGACCGGCCATGGCCCGAAGGAACCACTCACCGGCCTCATCATGCGGACCATCCACGAGGGGATCCGTAACTCGGACTTTTCACCCAAGGTCCAGCTGACGGGACCGGTGGACGAAGCAGTGCCCGACGCCGTCGTGGAGCAGCTGCTGGCGGTGCTGTCCGAGGGGCTGAGCAACGCGGTGCGGCACTCAGGTGCCGATGAAATCGACATTTCGCTCACGGCCCAGCCGGAGGGCGTGGAACTCAGGATTACGGACAACGGCTGCGGGTTTGAAAACCCGACCCGCATCAGCGGCATCGACAACATGAAGCACCGGGCGATGGCCCTGGGCGGCGAGTGCTCCATCGAAAGCAGCCCCGGCCACGGTACGCAACTGACGTGGACCGCCCCTTCCGTGTGTCCCCGGCAGCCCTGACCCTCGGCAGCCCTGACCCCGGCGCCCGGTGGGCGAACGGTGTCAGCCGCGCAACTCGAAGCCCAGTTTCGTGAGGATTCCCGCCACCTGGAGTGTCACCGTGGCCCGGGCAAAGCGCGTTTCCTCGCTGATCTCGCGGTTGGTCATGCCCTGGCTCATGAGGGTGAGGACCCTGAGTTCCTGTGAGCTCAACCGGCTGTGACGGCGGCTCACCTGCGTTTTGTAGAGGCCTTCCATGACTTTGCGTTCGACGCCGGGCTCCAGCAGCGATTCGCCCGTGGCTACCCGGCGGATGCCCTCCAGGAGTGCGGTCCCGGGCAGCTGCCGGAGCACATAGCCGGCCGCTCCGGCCAGCACCGCGCTGCTGAGCGCGTGGTCGTCGTCGTAACTGCTCAGGAGCAGGCACCGGAGTCCGGGGTTGTCGGAGAGGATTTCCCGGCACACTTCGATGCCGGTGCCGTCCGGGAGATGAGCTCCGATCACCACCAGGTCCGGGCTCAGGGCCGGGATGCGGAGGCTTGCCTCGGAGGCCGACCCGCTCTCGCCGACCACGTCGAAGTGCGCCTCTTCGAGCAGCTCGCGGAGCCCCGTCCGGACCAGCGCGTGGCTGTCCAGGATGTATACGCGCGTCCCCCCAACAACGTCGTTCCCGATTGCTGGGTCAGTGGCCACCGTGAGCATCACCCAGTCCTTGCTTCATCGGATCGGTTATAGCCCCGCCCGTGTGCCCGCGGCCGCTGCGGCGGTTGTGGAAGGCGTAATAGAGCAGGTAGGCGCCGGCCAGCAGCGGCACCACTGCTGTCAGGTACTCCAGGGTGCGGAAGGTGACGGTGGCTTGAATGGCAAAGGCAAGCCCCAGGGTGGCCAGCACGGCGGCCGGGATCAGGGGCCATTTCATCCGCTCCGGGGTGAGCGACACCGTGGCGAAGGTTGCGGCGAGCCCCAGGAACAGCACGGCGGCCACCGGCGTTCCGTCCAGCCCCGGCGGCAATGCCACCATCAAGGCGAGCGTGAGCATGACCCCGCACGGAATCAGGGCCCACCAGTTGGCTGGCTCCCGGAAGTACACCGCCGCGAAGCCGGCGGAGAGGAACAAGAAGAACAATGCGCCCGGCCAGTCGCCCGCTGAACCGGGCCACAGCTGCGTGGTGGTGACCACCGCGGCCAGCCCCAGGAGGGCAAACCCCGGGATGGCCGCCCACCAGTTGGCGCGGTTCCTGGAAAACACCGCCAGGAAAACGGCGCCGGAGGTGCCGAAGATCAGCGGCCACACCAGAAGGGCGGTGTCCAGGACACGCAGGGCGTCCAGCAGCAGCAGGACGCCGGAAAGCAGGAGGACTGCGCCTGCGATGATGCTCGCCGTTGCTGCTTTCATGACGACGCTCCCGGGACTTGGCACGCGGTGATTGCCGCGCTTATGCATTCAGGTTAGGGCTTGCACGAGAACCGGGATTAGGGCACAAAGTCACTGAACGCCCCGGAGTCCCGCGGTGGAGACGCCCGTCTTCACCCGGACGTCGGACCCGGTTCCGGTTCGGCCAATTTGGTGTCCTGGCCCACCACCAGGACGGGGCAGTGCGCATGCGCGGCGCAGGCTCCGCTGACGGATCCCATGACCTGCGACAGGAAGCCGCCCTCCCCGCGCCGGCCCACCACCAGCAGCTGGGCATGGCGGCTTTCATCCACCAGTGTCTTTGCCGGCGGCCCGAACTTCACCGTGCGGGACAGCTGGGCCGGCGGAGATGCCCCGAAGGCCCTCCCGATGGCCTGGTCCACCAGGCGCTTCGCTGTTTCCTCGAGTTCCTCCATGCTGGGCACGCGCCCGGGCGGCATGTGGGAAGCGAGGTAGAAATCGGAGGTTCCGAGGCAGGTGATGATCTCCAGCGGGGCGTTGAGGCTGCCGGCCATGCGTCCGGCGAGCTGCAGCGCAGCTGTGGAGAATTCGGAGCCGTCCACGCCCACCACAATGCGTTCTTCAGTGTTCATGGGTTCCAGCGTGCGCCTGCCCGGGATCCCCTGCCTAGGGTCCAAAGTCACCGCGATCCGCCCATGACTTTTGGCTCTATTGACTTAACCGCTACATGAACGATCCTTAATATCAATCCGGTTCGGAGGTCAAAGATGCCGCTTTCTGAACATGAAAGGGACGTCCTCAGGCAGATGGAGCAGTCGCTTCACGAGGATGATCCGCAATTCGCCGCGCGCATGGAAGGCCAGTCCTGGTCATTGATGCGGCGGGTGGTCCTCGGTGCCCTGTGCGTGGTCTGCGGGTTCCTTGCGGTGATTGCGGGCGCTGTGGTGCAGCTTGTGTACCTGGGCGTCGCCGGTTTTGCCGTGATGGTTGCCGGCGGCTATTACGCATCCCTTGGTTTCAGTCCGAGCCGGCTTCCGTTCGGGCGCCCGAGCATGGGCCTGCCGGGCCAGTCGCAACACATCTGACGCTCCTTCACCGATGACATCACGCAGCCCGGTGCCCGCAGCCGCCCCGGATTCCGGCGGATCCCTGCCCGGACGCCGGCTTCTGCGCTGGGCCTGGATCGCCGTTGCCGCCATTCCTGCCGCGTTCGTGGCGGGCATGATCATTGGTGAAGGGCTGCTCACCCTGCAGGGCTACGACGGCGGGGATTCGCCCCCGCCGGGCGTCATTGTGAGCGCGGCGGGACCGGCCCTGTTGCTGATCCTGGCGCCGGAGCTGGCTGCGGCCGTCCTCGGGTTCAGGGCGCGTGGCCGCGGCGAGGCGTCAGGGATCATTCCGGCAGTCATTGGCATCGCTGCGGCTGCCTTCACCATCATCACCAACACCCTTCCCCTGTTGCTCCGGCTCGGCTGAAGCCCCCGGCGGGCGGGGGACGTTCTTTCCTAGGACTCAGAGGGCCAGCCAGAAGGGCTGCATCCGAGCGGCCGCGCCCCTAGGGTGGAATGACGACGGCGGCAGGCAGCTACGGACGACCGGCCGCCGACAACTACCCAGAGGAGTTCCTGATGAGAGTTGCTGTGACTGGCGGAAGCGGAAAGCTGGGCAGGAGCGTGGTGCGCCGGCTAACCGAGGACGGCCATGACGTCCTGAACCTGGACCGCACGGGGACCAGGGGCCGCGGCTTCACCGAGGTGGACCTGCGCAACTACGGGCAGGTTTTGGACGTCATCCTGGGCCTCGACGACCGCCACGGGGGCTTTGACGCGATCGTGCACCTCGGAGCCATCCCGGCGCCGGGCCATGCGCCGGATGCGGCCACCTTCGAGAACAACATGCTTGCCACCTACAACGTCTTCCAGGCGGCCCGGCGGGCCGGAATCAAGAAGGTGGTGTACGCCTCCAGCGAGACGGTGCTGGGACTGCCGTTCGACGTCGACCCTCCCTATATCCCGGTGGACGAGGAATATCCGGCCCGCCCGGAAAGCACCTACTCCCTGGTGAAGCACCTGGAGGAGCAGATGGCCATTCAGCTGACCCGCTGGGATCCAAACCTGAGCATCACGGGCCTGCGGTTCTCCAATGTGATGGACCCCGAGGACTACGAGGACTTCCCTTCCTTTGACGCCGATGCCACGTTGCGGAAGTGGAACCTCTGGGGCTACATCGACGGCCGCGACGGTGCGCAGGCGGTGGCCCGCGCACTGGAGAACGGCAAGCCCGGATTCGAAGCGTTCATCATCGCCAACGAGGACACGGTCATGAGCCGATCCAGTGCCAGCCTCGCCGCCGAAGTCTTCCCCGGCGTCAAGGTGGTCAAGGAACTCGGCGAACACGAAACGATGCTGTCCATCGACAAAGCCAAGCGCCTGCTGGGATTCGCTCCCGAGCACACCTGGCGCAGCTACCACTCGAACCGCACCACGCCCACCGAGGACTGAGGAGAACCATGCAGTACCGCACATTAGGCAACAGCGGCGCCGTCGTTTCCAACTACGCGCTGGGAACCATGACCTTCGGCACTGAAGCCACCGAGGAGACGTCCTTCGCCATCCTGGACGACTACTTCGCCGCAGGCGGCAACTTCATCGATACCGCTGACGTCTACAGCCAAGGGGTGTCCGAACAGATCATCGGCCGCTGGCTTGCCGCCCGCCCCGAGGTCAGGGACCGCGCTGTCCTGGCAACCAAGGGACGCTTCCCCATGGGTCAGGCCCCCAACGACCTCGGAACCTCCCGACGCCATCTCACCCGCGCCCTCGACGACTCGCTGCGCCGCCTCGGCGTCGAACAGATCGACCTGTACCAGATGCACGCGTGGGACCCCATTACGCCGCTGGAGGAGACGCTGCGCTTCCTGCATGACTCCGTCAGCAGCGGAAAGATCGCGTACTACGGCTTCTCCAACTTCCTGGGCTGGCAGCTGACCAAGGCTGTGCACGTCGCCGAGGCGCAAGGCTGGAGCGCGCCGGTGACGCTGCAGCCGCAGTACAGCCTGCTGGTCCGGGAGATTGAGTCGGAGATTGTTCCGGCGTCGCTGGACGCGGGGATCGGCCTGCTCCCGTGGTCCCCGCTTGGCGGCGGCTGGCTCTCCGGGAAGTACAAGCGCGACGAGGCACCGGCGGGGGCCACCCGGCTGGGCGAGAATCCCAAACGCGGCATGGAAGCCTGGCAGGCGCGCAATGACGATCCGCGGACGTGGGAGGTCATCGGAACCGTGGAGAAGATCGCTGCGGACCACGGAGTGAGTCCCTCGCAGGTGGCGCTGGCATGGCTGGCGGACCGCCCCGCGGTGACGTCCGTGATCCTCGGGGCCCGCACCACGGAGCAGCTGGCGGACAACCTCGCCGCTGCGGAGCTTGAACTGACGGAGGAAGAGACCCGGCGGCTGACGGAGGCCAGCCAGCCCCGGGTTGGCGTGTACCCGTACGGTCCGATGGCACAGGAGCAGCGCAGCCGGAAGATCGAAGGCGGCCGCTAGCCGGCGACGGCGGGGCCCCGCCGCTTCGGGGCCCCGCGGGGGGATAGGATCTGTTTACTATTCGCTGGGGGAGGACGGTTAACGTGGCAGGATCGCGGCAGCGGAACGTGGCTATTTTCCTGGACATGGAGAATCTCTTCGGCGGGTACGGGAACGACGTCACATCCGTGCCGCTGGCCACGGTGGTCCGCGCCATTGAAAAGGTCGTGGGGGACACGGGCCTTGGCGGGCGAACGGCGCTGGCGCGGGCATATGCCAACTGGGGACGCCCGGACATGGCCGGGTACCGGAGCCAGCTGCTGGCCCACAACATCAAGCCCGTCCAGATTTTCTCGTTTGACCAGCCCAGCAAGAACGCCGCGGACATCGAGTTGGTGGTCGACGCCCTCGAAGTGGCCGCGGACATGCCATGGATTGAGCTCTTTGTGATCGTCAGCGGCGACGGTGACTTCGTCCCGCTCCTGCGCCGCCTGCATGCGCTGGGAAAGCGGTCACTGGTTGCGACAACCTCCCAGCCGAACGCCGGCGTCGTCAACAAGGTCCTGCAGTCGGTGGCCGACCATTTCCATGTCATCGACATCCCGGCGCCCGCCGTCGTGGTGCCGGTGCCGGCAGTGAAGAAGCCACCGGCGCCCGCCAAGCCGGCGAAAAAGAAAACCGCGCCGCACACCGAACTTGAGCTCTACAAAGCCAGTGTCCACGCTTTCCTCAAGGACGATCCCACCCTCTGGGTGAAGGGCCTGGTCAACGCTCCCCGCCTCGGCCAGCTTCTGCGGGACCGCTGGCCCAACGTCACCTACAAGACCTTCGGCTACAAGACGCTGACGGCATTTGCCGAGCAGGGGTGCGGACTCAAAGTGACCACCGCGCCCGTTGCCAAGGCGGCGGCCGCCGGCAAAGCGTGACCGTCCCTCAGCTGACGGGAACAACCTGGTAGCCGTCGAACTTGGACACCAGTTGCCGGCCGTGATTGCCGTCGAACCGCAGCCACATGACGGCGGAATCATCGGTGGCGTCCTCCACCTCGCCGGTGCGCACCATCCGGCCGTCGATCCGCAGTTCAACACGGCTGCCAATCAGCTGCTGCCAGTCGTCGGCTGTCTCGGGCTCGGGGAGGGAGGCAGTCATTCCAGGTCCTTCTCTGTGATCGCTAACAGTGATGGAATGCTATCCGCGCCGGCACTGTGAAGCAAATCACATTTCCAGTGCGGGCGGGTTCCGCGGGGGCAGCCGGAGGGCCGCCGGCAAGGCCCGAAGAAGCGGCGGAGGCCGACGGCGGCAGTTGCCTGCCGCCGTCGGCCTCTCTTTGTCAGGAGTTCCGGACGGTGCTTGCCTGCCGGGAGCTGGCGGCCACTGCGACCGGGCGGTCCGCGGCGGTCTCCGTGCTTTCTGCAGCGGCCGGAGGCGTGGTCTTCAGCTTGAACCGCGTGCCGAGGGTGCTTCCTCCTCCGCGGCCGCTGCGGTTCTTGTTGAAGATGTCGAAGCCGACAGCGAGGAGGAGGACCAGGCCCTTGATGAGCTGCTGGTAGTCGGTGCCGAGGCCCAGGATGGACATGCCGTTGTTGAGCACGCCCATGATCAGCCCGCCGATCATGGCGCCGGCCACGGTGCCAATGCCGCCCTGCACCGCGGCACCGCCGATGAACGCCGCGGCGATGGAGTCCAGTTCGAACCCGGTGCCGCCGGCCGGCTGGGCCGAGTTCAGGCGGGCCGTGAACACGAGGCCCGCGAGGGCCGCCAGGACGCCCATGTTGACGAAGAGCCGGAAGGTGACGGCCTTGGTCTTGATGCCGGAGAGCTCCGCTGCATGCAGGTTCCCGCCGATGGCGTAGGTGTGCCGGCCGAAGATGCTGTTGTTCATCAGGGCGGAGTAGATGATCACCAGGGCCGCGAGCACGATCAGGACGATCGGTGTTCCCCGGTAGCTTGCCAGCAGGAAGGTGATGATCAGCATAAGCAGGGCAATGAACGCTGTCTTTACCGCGAACCAGGCCATGGGTTCGTTCTCCAGGTTGAACTTCCGGCGGATGCGGCGCTCCTTGATGGCCTGGAAGAGGATGGCCGCAGTGCCTCCGACGCCGAGGATGACGGTGAGCCATTCGAGGACGGAGGTGCCCCCGCTGATGTCCGGGAGGAAGCCGCCGCCGAGGGCGCGGAGTTCGTCCGGAAACGGGGTGATCTGCTGGTTCTTGAGGGTGATCAGCGTCAGGCCGCGGAAAATCAGCATGCCGGCGAGGGTGACAATGAAGGCCGGAATGCCGACGTAGGCGATCCAGTATCCCTGCCAGGCGCCGACGAGTGCGCCGACCAGGAGGCAGGCGGGGATGGCGATCCACCAGGCCCAGCCCCAGTGGACGATCATCACGCCGGATACGGCACCGATGAAGCCCGCGATGGAGCCGACGGACAGGTCGATGTGGCCGGCGATGATGACCATCACCATGCCGATGGCCAGGATCAGGATGTAGCTGTTCTGCACCACGAGGTTGGTGACGTTCTGTGGCTGCAGCAGGATGCCGTCGGTGAGGACCTGGAAGAGCAGGACGATCAGGATCAGGGCGACGAAGATGCCGACCTGGCGGAGGCGGCTTGCGAGGAAGCCGAGGGATTCTCGGAGGGCGGACATGGTCGCTATTCCTTCTCTTTGGTCATAAGGTGCATGAGGGTCTCCTGTGAAGCGTCGGCGATGGGCACTTCGCCGGTGATGTGGCCTGCTGACAGCGTGTAGATCCTGTCGCAGATGCCCAGCAGTTCGGGGAGTTCGGAGGAGATCACGATGACCGCCTTACCCTCTGCCGCGAGCTTGGTGATGATGGTGTAGATCTCGAACTTGGCCCCGACGTCGATGCCGCGGGTGGGTTCGTCCAGGATCAGCACGTCGGGGTCGGAGAACATCCACTTGCTCAGCACGACCTTCTGCTGGTTGCCGCCGGACAGCTTGCCGGTGATGGCAGCCACTGACGGTGCCTTGATGTTCATGCTTTGCCGGTAGCTGTTGGCGACGATGGTTTCCTGGTTCTTGTCCACCCAGCCGCGCTTGGCCAGTTTCCGCAGGGCTGCCATGGAGATGTTCCGCTTGATGTCTTCAATGAGGTTCAGGCCGTAGTGCTTGCGGTCCTCGGTTGCGTAGGCGATGCCGTGCTTGATGGCATCCGAGACGGTGGACGTGTTGATCTCCCGGCCGTGCTTGTAGACCTTTCCTGACACGGCGGTGCCGTATGTTCGGCCGAAGACGCTCATGGCCAGTTCGGTCCGGCCGGCGCCCATGAGGCCGGCCAGTCCCACCACCTCGCCTTTTCGGACGTTGAGGCTCGCGTTGGTGACCACCATCCGGGAGTGGTCCTGGGGGTGCCGCACCGACCAGTCCTCGATCCGGAGGACTTCCTCGCCGATCTTCGGGTCGCGGTCCGGATAGAGGCTGTCCAGGTCCCGGCCCACCATGCCGCGGATAATCCGCTCCTGGGTAATTTGGCCCTCGTCCAGACGCAGGGTTTCGATGGTCTGGCCGTCGCGGATAATGGTGACCGCATCCGCCACCTTGCGGATCTCGTTGAGTTTGTGGCTGATGATGATGCTGGTGACGCCCTGGCCCTTCAGATGGAGGATCAGGTCCAGCAGGTGGCCGGAGTCCTCGTCGTTCAGCGCGGCCGTTGGCTCGTCCAGGATGAGGAGTTTGACCTCTTTGGAGAGTGCCTTCGCGATTTCGACGAGCTGCTGCTTCCCGACGCTGATGTGCTGGACAGGCGTGACGGGATTTTCGCTGAGTCCCACGCGGGCCAGCAGCTTGGCGGCTTCGAGGTTTGTTTTGCGCCAGTCCACCCACCCGTTCTTCGTCAGTTCATTGCCGAGGAAGATGTTTTCGGCAATCGAAAGATAAGGGCTCAGGGCCAGCTCCTGGTGGATGATGACGATGCCGCGCTTCTCGCTGTCGCTGATGCTGTTGAACGTGCACGGTTCGTTTTCGAAGAGGATGTCTCCGTCGAATGAGCTGTGCGGGTAGACCCCTGACAGCACTTTCATGAGGGTGGATTTCCCGGCGCCGTTTTCGCCGCAGATGGCATGCACCTCGCCGCGCTTCACATCCAGCGTGACGTTCTGGAGTGCCTTGACGCCCGGAAAGGTCTTGGTGATTCCTCGCATTTGAAGAATGGGTGTGTTCATCGTCAATTCCCACTGACTGGTCGATCCTGGGCCTTCCTGCGGCTGCAGGGGCCTGCCGGAGGGGTGTGGCCGGACCGGTGACGGCCCGGCCACAACCCTCAACGCGGCTACTTGACGTCGGCGTCGGTGTAGTAGCCCGAGTCGATGAGCTCCTTCTTGTAGTTGTCCGCGGTGATGATCACGGACTCCAGCAGGTAGGACGGGACAACCTTGACCTTGTTGTTGTAGGTCTCCGTGTCGTTGACCTCAGGCTCCTTGCCCTTCAGGACGGCGTCGACCATCTTGACGGCCTGGGCGCCAAGCTGGCGGGTGTCCTTGAAGATGGTGGAATACTGCTCGCCGGCCACGATGGACTTCACTGAGCCCTTCTCGGCATCCTGGCCCGTGACGACAGGCAGGCTTCCCTTGGAGTAGCCGCCGGTGCTGGTCAGCGCGGAGATGATGCCGATGGACAGTCCGTCATAGGGGGACAGCACACCGTCCAGCTTGGTGCCGGAGCTGTAGGCGGCGGTGAGGATGTCCTCCATGCGCTTCTGGGCAACGGGTGCCTGCCAGCGGAGGATGGCGGCCTGTTCGAACTTGGTCTGGCCGCTGGGGACCTTGAGCGTGCCGGCATCCAGGAACGGCTTGAGGGTGTCCATGGCCCCGGTCCAGAAGAAGTTGGCGTTGTTGTCGTCGGGGCTGCCGGCGAACAGTTCGACATTGAACGGACCCTTGCCGTCCACCTTCTTGCCGCTGGCATCCACCAGGCCCAGTCCGGTCAGCAGCGAAGTGGCCTGCTGGACGCCCACGGTGTAGTTGTCGAACGTGGTGTAGAAGTCCACGTTGGGGGTGCCGTTGATGAGGCGGTCGTAGGCGATCACCTTGACGTTCTGCTCCTTGGCCTTGGCCAGGACGTCCGTGAGCGTGGTGCCGTCGATTGCGGCGATGATGAGCGATTTGGCGCCCTTGGTGAGCATGTTTTCGATCTGCGAAACCTGGGTGGGGATGTCGTCGTTGGCGAACTGCAGGTCCGTCTTGTATCCCAGTTCCTTCAGGGACTTCTCGACATTTCCGCCATCGGCGATCCAGCGCTCCGAGGTCTGCGTGGGCATGGAGATGCCCACAAGCGCCCCTGAATTATCCGAGCTGGCGCTCGGGGTGGCGGCGCCGCCCCGGCTGCCGCAGCCTGTGGCCCCCACCGTCACTGCGAGGACGACGGCGAACGCGCCCAGGAGTTTCTTGATTCTCACTATGTTCTCCTTCCGCGGACGGCTCGGTCCGCGAACTGGTGCTAAACCGGAAAGCATCTGCGCTTTGCGGCTGTGGGGCCGGCCGGGAGGATCCGGTCGACTGACGAGGCGGCCCGGAGCCCGCTCATCGGAAGTAAATCTCGCCGGACGGAGCGCAAGGCTCCGGCGCCGGCTGGGTGATGATCGAAATCATAGACCGAGTTGTTAGCGCTAACAACTCGTTGAGCTTAGCTCTCAGTGGATCTGTGAGTCAAATCACATTTTTGTCAGCGGGGAGCAGCCCGCGCCCGTTGAATTCCCTGATGCGGTCCGGCGGCGGCTCAGACCTCCACGAGGAACTGCGTATGGGCGTACCGGATGCCGTTGATCTGCAGTTCCAGGGCGTGGCTGCCAGGGTGGTGCACGCGGGTGGTCATCTGGCGGAAGGCGTGCCGTTTGGACATGGTCCGGGTTTCGCCGGGGTCCAGGGTCAGGGCTGTCAGTTTGAAGACCTTTTCTGCCTGGGAGCCGTTCGCCTTCATGTAGTGGACGATGTAGTCC
>Ga0075432_10000291_pt1 | contig 13962 bp, 13 predicted proteins | sample RhiMethybrSRZTD1_FD_72781 | JGI IMG/M metagenome (GOLD analysis project Ga0075432, IMG submission 72781) | Populus rhizosphere microbial communities from Tennessee, USA - Rhizosphere MetaG P. TD hybrid SRZTD1 | ecosystem: Host-associated > Plants > Roots > Rhizosphere > Soil | place: USA... | reverse complement strand
GCGTCCAGGCCGGCGTCGTCGACGTCGAACGAGTAGGAGTCCTTCATGATGAACTCGCGGCCGCGCAGCAGGCCGGCGCGCGGCCGCGCCTCATCGCGGTACTTGTTCTGGATCTGGTAGATGCTCAGCGGAAGGTCCTTGTACGAGGAGTACAGGTCCTTGACCAGCAGGGTGAACATTTCCTCGTGCGTGGGCGCCAGGAGGTAGTCCCCGCCCTTGCGGTCCTTGAGCCGGAAAATGCCCTCGCCGTACTCGGTCCACCGGTTGGTGGCCTCGTAGGGCTCCTTGGGCAGGAGTGCCGGGAAGTGGACTTCCTGGGCGCCGATGGCGGTCATTTCCTCGCGGATGACTTTCTCCACTTTGCGCAGCACGCTCAGGCCAAGCGGCAGCCAGGTGTAGATGCCCGGCGCTGCCCTGCGGATATACCCGGCACGGACCAGGAGCCGGTGGCTCGCCACCTCGGCATCGGCGGGATCTTCGCGCAGGGTGCGCAGGAACAGCTTGGATAGTCGAAGGACCACGGGTAGGAATCCGTTTCTTGGGAGGTGCCTGTTCAGATGACGGGCTGGGCAAATTCGTCTGGGTACTAATCTACCGTGGCGCGGCGGGTGCCGGGTTCCCGGCCCCCGGGCACCGGAGCCCATGCCCCCTCGTGTTCCCGCGCGTTCCCGCACCGGACGGAGAAGAGCCACGCCAGAACTGAAAGGAAGCCCCTGGCCGTTGCCGGCTGGTCATCCTGTTTTGGCGTGGCTCTTACGGCCCGTCGGACCCAGAAGTCCGGAGGAAGCGCTAGGCGTGCCTGCTGGGAAGGTCAACGTCCAGTGCCATCTGCTGATTTCCCCCTGAGACCGCACGCACCCCATCGGCGCGGCTAGGAAGAACCTATGTGATTCACGGCACCATTACAAGAGTCGTCACGCAGTTTTCGACAGTTGACTCTGTGTTACCGCATTCTCCCCGGCGGCCGTTCGGCTAGTCGATCAGGGCGGCTGCCTGGTCCAGCATGGCTTCCGCGGCCGCGAGGTCGGACTCCGTAACGCCGGTCCCTGTGGCCTGCGCCGAGATCAGGACTCCGCCCTTGACGGCGAAGGCCATCACGGTGCTCTGGGTTCCGCCTGTAGGCAAGGTGACGTCCGTTTGCATGGCAATCGCACCGGCGGTGCCGGCACCGCTGTCAAGCCGGGTGGTCTCGGCTGTCATGGACATTCCCTGGATGTTCATGCTGATGCTGCTGCAGTCTTCGATCTCGCTGCTGCGACGGGCAAGCGTCTGGTCCAGTTGTTCCTTCGCCACGCCTGACACGAGGGAGAGCGTCTGGGTGAGTTCCGCCGTAGACGAAGTGGAGGCACCCACCGCCATGGTGGTGTTGCTGTCCGGCTTGATCGCCGTCCCGGTGGCGATGGAATTGCACTCGGCCGGCTCCACCTGCACGTCGGTCATGAGGGACATCATCTGGTCGAGCGCCTGCGAGACCTTGTCGGCAGGCAAGACGGAGAGGGGTACGCTGCCTGAGTCCTTCACGGCTCCGGCGATCTCCGCGAGTTCCTCGGAGGTCAGCATGGTGAATGCCGCTTCCGTTGGCGTGGGGCTGGGGGTGACAGATGCGGCGGACGTTTCCGGGGACGCCCCGGCGCCAGCAGGGGCGGCAGGACCGCCGCAGCCGGACAGGCCAAGCACCAGGAGGGCAGAAGCCCCGAAAAAGCGCACAACGGACGTATTCATTTATCCCCCAATAAGTTCGAACGCCGGCCGTTGGGGCCAGCTAGAACAGAACTGTAGCGAAGGTGCCCACTTGGTGGAAGCCCACCCGCTCGTAGGTGGCCCGCGCCCGGGCGTTGTAGTCGTTGACATACAGGCTGGTGATGGGCGCCAGTTTCTGCGCCAGCATAACGACGGCGGCCATGTAGCCGGCGCTGAGTCCGAGGCCGCGGAAGGAGGGGTTCATCCAGACGCCCTGGACCTGGGTCACCTCAGGGGTGACGGCGCCGAGTTCGGCCTTGAACATGACCTGGCCGTCCCCATCGAGGTGGACAAGGGAATGGCCCTGCCTGATGAGGCCTTCCACGCGCCTGCTGTAAAACTCGCGGCCGCCCAGGAACGGCGAATATCCCACTTCTTCTTCGAACATGGCGGCGCAGGCGGGCAGGATCCTGTCGAAGTCGGCGAGCTGGCCGACACCCAGCTCCGTGTTAGCGGGCACGCCGGGCGGGCCTGCGATGGTCATCAGCGGCTGGTCCGCGCGAACCTCGTGCGCCGGTTGCCCCAGCTGTTCCAGCTGTTCATGCATGGCCAGGACCGTTTCGGCGGGGCCGAAGATGGAAGCGAACCGGCGGCCGGAGCGTTGTGCGTGCTCGGCCACGAGCCCGGCAAGGTCCGGGTCCAGCTGCACCGGAACGAGGTTCGCTCCGGCCCAGCACGCACCCACCAGGGTGTCGCCGTCGAACACGCCAAAGATGCTGGCCCCACCCATGGTGGGCGCGGCTGTTCCCGTGGCCGCCAGGTGGGACAGGATGAAGACGTTGGCTACAACGTCCTTCCTGGCCAACTCCCGCAGCGTGGCAGTGTCCGGACCGGACAGGACCCGGATTGAAATACCGGATCCTGCGGTCTCCCTACGAGACGCTAACCACGGGGCTACCCTTGACAGCATCTTCGCCATCGGCCTCCCCCATCTCTTCAGCGATTCTCATGGCCTCTTCGATCAGTGTCTCAACAATTTCGCTCTCGGGGACAGTCTTGATGACCTCGCCCTTCACAAAGATCTGTCCCTTGCCGTTGCCCGAGGCGACGCCCAGGTCAGCTTCGCGGGCCTCGCCCGGTCCGTTGACGACGCAGCCCATCACGGCAACACGCAGCGGGATCTCCATCCCTTCCAGGCCGGCGGTGACCTGCTCGGCCAACGTGTACACATCCACCTGGGCGCGGCCGCAGGAGGGGCAGGAAACAATTTCGAGCTTGCGGGGACGCAGGTTCAGCGACTGCAGGATCTGGTTGCCCACCTTGATTTCCTCGACCGGAGGAGCCGAAAGGGAAACACGGATGGTGTCGCCGATTCCCCGGGACAGGAGGGCGCCGAAGGCCGTGGCGGACTTGATGGTGCCCTGGAAGGCAGGCCCGGCTTCGGTGACGCCCAGGTGAAGGGGCCAGTCGCCCTGCTCGGCCAGCATCTCGTACGCGGCAACCATGATTACGGGGTCGTTGTGCTTCACGGAGATCTTGAAGTCGTGGAAGCCGTGCTCCTCGAACAGCGATGCCTCCCAGACAGCCGACTCCACCAAAGCCTCGGGAGTTGCCTTGCCGTACTTCTTGAGGATTCCGGGCTCCAGCGATCCGGCATTGACGCCGATCCGGATGGACGTGCCGTGGTCCTTGGCGGCACGGGCAATTTCCTTGACCTGGTCATCGAACTTACGGATATTGCCGGGGTTGACGCGGACCGCCGCGCAACCCGCTTCGATGGCGGCGAAGACGTACTTGGGCTGGAAGTGGATGTCCGCGATGACGGGGATCTGGGACTTCCGCGCGATGATCGGCAGCGCCTCGGCGTCGTCCGCTGACGGGCAGGCCACGCGCACGATGTCGCAGCCCGAGGCCGTCAGCTCAGCAATCTGCTGCAGCGTGGCGTTGATGTCCGTGGTGGGCGTGGTGGTCATCGACTGCACGCTGATGGGCGAATCCGAGCCGACGCCCACCGAGCCCACCTTGATCTGGCGGGTTTTCCTGCGCGGTGCGAGGACGGGTGGCGGTGCTGACGGCATTCCCAGGCTGACCGAGGTCACGTGGACTCCTATTTAGGTCGAAGTATCGATGGTGGGGTGGTTCCGGCGGGTTAAGCGGCGTGCTCGGCCAGCAGGCCGGTCACCGGGTTCCATTCCGTGGTGCGCGTGCCCGCAATGACCTGGGCGGCAGCGAAAGGATCCTGCTTGAGGATCCCGTTCAGCGCGTTTTCGTCGGCGGCCTTGAAGATCAGCAGGGCACCGGCTCCGTCGCCGTAAGGCCCGCTGGCCAGGAGTGCGCCTTCACCGGCAAGGGCAGCGGTCCATTCCCGGTGTGCCGGGCGGGCGGCGTTCCGTGCTTCGGTGGACTCGGCGGCGTATACGTACTCAACAGCAAAAACAGTCATACGGATACCCTATCGCCCTGCCCGCCGGAGTATGTATCCGGTTCAGCTAAGGAAGAGGATCTTGACGAGGGCAGCGACTCCGGCGGCCCACAGCATGGATGACAGCGTTCCGATGATGAACCTCTCTGCAGCAACAGGGGTCTCTTTCAGTTCCGCGAAGCGCCCCAGACCCTTGATGGCCACGACGTAGGCGATCGCCACGGGCTGCCCCGTCAGGATGGCCAGGCACACAGCCAGCCGTTCCAGGACGCCGATGATGGCTCCTCCGCGCAGGATCCGGGTGGTTGGTGCCGGCGGAGCGCCCGTCGCTGCGGGCACCTTTCCGGCAGCGTCTGCGGCCACGTCTCCGGCTACGGTGATCTCGCCGTCGACGGCTTCCCGGCCCGCTGATTCACTGTCCGCGGCGGCCCGGTCCACTGTGACATCGGCGGCGGGGTCGTTGGCAGCTTCGTCGGCGGCACGGTCCCGGGCGGCGCGGTCTTCTGCCGCCGTTGCCGCGTCCGCCTTGTCGTCGATGGTCCGGGCCAACCGGAACACCAGCGCGGTGACAGGCCAGCCGGCGAAACCAGCCGTCAGCAGGGCGAGGGTAATCCAGAGGGCGTTCACCTGTTTCCTTCCAGCACGGCGTCATGGGCCACGGCCAGGAGCATCTCTGCGGCGGGCCTCGCCGCCCATTCTTCCTGCCAGCCGGACCTCAGGACGGCGCGGCTCACCGACTGCTCCGTGATTCCGAGTTTTGCTGCGGCGAGCTTCTGGCTGCCGTGCCTGACTGACGCGTCCTGCTGCAGTGCGCGGAGGGTGTCCACCACTTTCCACTGGGCCTCCGTGCGGTCCTGCACCAGCCGGCCAATCAGCCGGAGGACTGCCTCGGCGTTCGCGCAGGCCCTGATGCCGGTTCCTGCCTCCGGGGGCGCCGCACCGCCGCGGCGCAGCCCGCCGGGAACCACGGACAAGGGAACATGGGCGGCGGCGGACTTGGCTTTTTCCACTGCCAGCCGGGCGGCGACGAACGCCGCACCCGATCCTTCCCGCGGGCTGGCCGGCAACGGGAGGTCAACTGCCCCCACTCCGATTCCCACGTACCACTGGCCGCTGCGCAGGCAATGAAGGGCGATGTCCACGACTTCCGCAGGCTTTTCCACCACCCCCTGGACTTCGTCGCCCACGGAACGTTCGAACCGGCCGGCGGTGGACTTCCGGTGGAGCTCGGCAAGCAGGCCGGGAACGCGGTCCCGGTCCCCGGTGCTGCCGCGCTGGTCGATGGTGAGAACGTACATACCGCAAACATAATCGACTGATTTCCAAACATCAATCGTTTTCGGCTGATTTATTAACATCAGTCAAAAAGAGCTGATTATGGAATCCAAGCCGGAATGGGCTGATTAGCCAAACAGGTTGACGGGCTTGACGATGTCCGCGTAGATCAGGAGGGCACTCATGCCCATCAGCAGGGCAGCCACGACGTAGGTCACGGGCAGGAGCTTGGCGATATCGAACGCCCCGGGGTCCGGCCGGCCGAACAGCTTGGCCAGCCGCCGTCGGGCTCCTTCATACAGCGCGCCGGCAACATGGCCGCCGTCCAAGGGCAGCAGCGGGACCAGGTTGAACACCGCGAGCGCGAAGTTCAGTCCGGCCAGCAATCCCACCAGGGCGGCCAGCCTGGACTGCAGCGGAACCTGCTCCATGGCGGCAACTTCACCGGCCACGCGGCCCACACCAACAACGCTGATGGGCCCGTTGGGATCGCGGGGCTCTTCGCTGAAGGCCGCCTTGGCAACGCCCACCACCCGTGCGGGGAGGTTCAGGACGACGCCGGCAACCTGCTGGATGTTTTCCCCCGCCATGGGCAGCACGGACGACGCCGGCTGGGCCACCAGGGCGGTCTGGGCACCGATCCCCAGGAAACCGACTTCCTGGTACTGCAGGGTCCCGTTCGAATCGGCGGCCTGCCGCCCGTCGGCGCCGATGACCGGCCGCGCCGAGAGCACCGGCGTCACGGTGGTGGTGACGGGCGAACCGTCGCGTACCACCGTGATGCTGACTTCCCGTCCCGCGGAGGCGCGGATCCAGCCTGTCAGTTCCTCCCAGCTGGTCACCGCCTTGCCGTCGAACGAGGTGATGGTGTCATTGGGCTTGAGCTGCGCCGCAGCTGCTGGAGTGAGCTTGCAGTCGGCGGAATCCGGGTCCACCGTCTCCCCGGCCTTGACCTGGCATTTGGAGACGTCCGCGATGGTGGTGGTGGGGGTGCTGATCCCGAAGCCCATCAGGAGCACGGCCGTCAGCGCCACGCCGATCAGCAGGTTCATGGCAGGGCCGCCCAGCATCACGATGACCTTCTTCCACACCGGCAGCCGGTAGAAGACCCGCTTCTCATCGCCGGGTCCCACTTCCTCGTGGGCCATGGAGCGCGCCTCGGTGGCGAGGGTCTGGAACATGCCGGTGCTGGAGGGACGCACCGTGCCGTCGTCCTTGTTCGGCGGGTACATGCCGATCATGGACACGTAGCCGCCCAGCGGGATCGCCTTGATGCCGTACTCGGTCTCCCCCTTGCGCTTGGACCACAGGGTGGGGCCGAAGCCGATCATGTACTTGGTGACCCGCACCTTGAACAGCTTGGCCGGAACGAGGTGGCCCACCTCGTGCAGCGCGATGGAGACTGCGATGCCGATCGCCACAAAGACGACACCGAGGATAAAGAGAATGACGGGACTCATGCTGAGATCTGCTGCTTCCTAGAGACTGCTCACTGCTAAACGTTCGTGGGTGCGCGCTCGTGCCCACGCTTCAGCATCCAGTACGGACTCCACTGTCAGCCCGGAAGATCCTGGGTGTTCGCTGAGCACCGCTTCGATGGTATCCACAATGTCGGTAAACCGGATCCGGCCGGCGTGGAAGGCCATCACGGCCTCTTCATTGGCGGCGTTGAACACGGCCGGGTAGGTGCTCCCCTGCTTGGCGGCGTCCTTGGCCAGGCCAACGGCGGGGAATGCTTCAGTGTCCAACGGTTCAAACGTCCAGCTGGTCGCCTGGGTCCAGTCGCACGCCGCGGCTGCCTTCGGCACCCGGTCCGGCCAGCCCAGCCCGAGGGCGATGGGAAGGCGCATGTCCGGCGGCGAGGCCTGGGCGATGATGGAGCCGTCCACGAACTGCACCATGGAATGGACCACGGACTGCGGATGCACCACCACGTCGATGCGGTCCAGCGGGATGTCGAACAGCAGGTGCGCCTCGATCACCTCGAGGCCCTTGTTCACCAGGCTGGCGGAGTTGGTGGTGACCATCAGGCCCATGTCCCAGGTGGGGTGCGCCAGGGCATCCTGCGGCGAGACGTTGTGGAGCTCCTCGCGGGTCCTGCCGCGGAAGGGTCCGCCGGAGGCCGTCAGGATGAGCCGGTCCACCTCGTCGGCTGTCCCGGACCGGAGGCACTGCGCGATGGCCGAATGCTCTGAATCGACCGGGACGATCTGGCCTTCCCGGGCGGCAGCCTTCACGAGGGCGCCACCCACGATCAGCGACTCCTTGTTGGCAAGCGCCAGCGTGGCGCCGGACTTCAAGGCCGCCAGCGTTGGCGCCAGGCCGATCGAGCCGGTGATGCCGTTGAGCACCACGTCGGCCCCGATTTCCGCAATCCTGGTGGAGGCGTCCGGGCCGGTGATGATCTCCGGGCGGTAGCCGGTCACCCCGGCCGCGCGGGCGGCGTCGTCGATCAGTTCCTGCAAGGCGGACGCATCGCCGCTGGCCGTACCGACGGCCCCGGCCTTCGTATGGACCGCCTGGCGGGCAAGGAGGTCCAGGTTCCCGCCGCCTGCACTCAGTGCCACAACCTCGAAAAGGTGCGGGGCGCCGTCGACGACGTCAATCGCCTGGGTGCCGATGGAACCGGTGGATCCGAGGAGAACGATTCTGCGTGGCTGCATCCGTTAAGTATCCCGCACGAAGGCCGTCCCGCCGCCGCCGGACGTTCCGGCGGACGTCCCGGCGGCATAGGCCGGCAGGCAGGTACCCGGGGACATTGACGCCGTGCGCGGCAGGCGTAACGTGAACAACGTGGAGTGGGCCGCATGGTTCGACGCGCCGGAGTATGAATTTGCCCGGCAGGTGCTGCAGCGCGGCGTCGCCACGATCTTCCTTGTGGCGTTCCTCTCCTGCCGCAACCAGTTCCCGGCGCTGCTCGGCGAGCGCGGGCTGCTCCCGGTCCCCGACTACCTGGACAGCTTCCGGCGGCGCCGCCGGCCCAGCCTGTTCCTGTGGCGCTACTCGGACCGCCTCCTGCGGCTCGTCTGCTGGTGCGGCATGGCCGTTTCGGCCACGCTCGTCCTGGGACTTCCGCAGCTGGGACCGCCCTGGCTGCCGATGATCGCCTTCCTGGCACTGTGGCTGCTGTACATGTCGATCGTCAACGTGGGACAGACCTTTTACGGTTTCGGCTGGGAGATGCTACTCCTGGAGGCCGGCTTCACGGTGGCCTTCCTTGGCTCGGACCAGACACCGCCGCCCCGGACCATCCTGATCCTGCTGGTGTGGCTGCTGTTCCGGCTCGAGTTCGGCGCCGGCATGATCAAAATCCGCGGCGGCAGCGAGTGGCGCGACCTGACCGCCCTGTACTACCACCATGAGACCCAGCCGATGCCCGGTCCGTTGAGCCGGCAGGCGCACCTCCTGCCCAGGCCCCTGCACCGGATGGAGGTCCTGGGCAACCACTTCGCGCAGCTGGTGGTGCCGTTCTTCCTCTTCGCCCCGCAACCGCTGGCCGGCATCGCCGCGGGCATCATCGTCTTCACCCAGCTGTGGCTCGTGGCCAGCGGAAACTTCGCCTGGCTGAACTGGATGGCAATCCTGCTGGCCTTCGCCGCAGTGAGCGATCCGGTGGCGCACGCCGTGCTCCCCGTCATTCCGCTGGACTGGCACACCTACGGTGCCGCCGACGGCGGTGCGCGGACCCCGGTGTGGTGGCTCGCCGTCGTGCTTGCCGTAACGGTGCTCCTGCTGGTGCTCAGCTACTGGCCGGTCCGGAACCTGCTACAGCACCGGCAGCTGATGAACGCCAGCTTCAATCGGTGGCAGCTGGTCAACACCTACGGGGCGTTCGGCACGGTGACCAAACTGCGGATCGAGATTGTGGTGGAAGGCACGCTCGACGACGAACCGGACGACGGTTCAGACTGGCGCGAGTACGGTTTCCGCGGGAAGCCGGGCGATGTCCGCCGGCTGCCGCGCCAGTGGGCTCCGTACCACCTCCGGCTGGACTGGCTGATGTGGTTCCTGCCCCTGCGCACCGTCCACGAGGAGTGGTTCTACGCCTTCCTGGCCAAGCTGCTCGAAGCCGATGGAGCCGTCCTGCGGCTCCTGCGCAAGGACCCGTTCGACGGCGCCCGCCCCCGTTGGGTGCGCGTCCACAGCTACCTGTACCGCTTCGCGACCCGGGCGGAATACCGCGAAACGGGCCAGCGATGGATCAGGACCCTGCTCTACGAGGCCATTCCGCCGCTGTCCCTGCCGCCGGGGTCACGCTGACTTGAGTGCGTAACGGCGCTCCGGACGGCCGGCACCGTACTTGAGGCGGACCTCGACCCTCGCCTCGTCGTGGAGGTATTCCAGATACCGGCGGGCGCTGACCCGCGATGTGCCCAGCAGGTCCGCGACTTCGGCGGCCGAAAAGTCCGCCCCGGCGGACTCGAGCACAGCGACCACACGGCTGAGGGTTTCCGGGCTGCAGCCCTTGGGCAGGCGCGGTTCCGTCCGTTCGGCGCGTTCCGCGCTTTCCAGCCCGAAGACCCGGTTGACGTCCGATTGCTCGGCCACGTCCTTGGACAGGTCGAGTCCCTGGTAGGCGCTGCGGTAGTGCTCCAGCCGTTCCTGCAGGTCCGCCTGCGAAAAAGGTTTGATCAGGTAGTGGACAATCCCGCCACGCAGGGCGCGGCGGACGGTCTCCACCTCGCGGGCGGCGCTGATCACCAGCACGTCCAGTTCCGGCGCCGCTTCCCGCAGCCTGGCCATGAGGTCCAGGCCGTTGATGTCGGGCAGGTGGATGTCCAGGAGGACCAGGTCGGGCTGCAGCCGGGCGGTCTCCGCCATGGCCTGGGCTCCGGTGTGCGCAACTCCGACGACGGCGAATCCCGGCGTGCGCTGGATGAACCCGGCGTGGACTTTGGCCACCATAAAGTCGTCGTCGACGATCAGGACGTTGATCATGGCCGGGCCACCCTTCCCGTAGCCGGCACCCCTTGTGCGGGCGTCCGTTTCAGCGGCGCCCGCTTGAGCCGTGCGGTAAAGACGGCCCCGCCGTCGTTGGCCACAGTGAGCTCGCCTCCGCTTCGTCGGCAGACAACACGAGAGAGGGCCAGGCCAAAGCCCCTGCCGCCGGCCGGGCCGGGTTTCTTGGTGCTGAACCCCTGCCGGAAGATCTCATCGGCCGCTGCCCCGTCGATGCCCGGGCCGGTGTCCCGGACCGTCACCACCACTTCCTCGGGAGTGTCCTCAACGCGGACCCGGACGGCCCCTTCGGCGACTCCCGTGACGGCGTCGAGAGCGTTGTCCACGAGGTTCCCCACCACGGTGGCCAGGTCCCGGGAAAGCTCATCGCCCACCGGCGCCAGCACCGAACCGGGATCCAGCTGCAACGGCACACCACGCTCAGCTGCGAGGCTGGATTTGGCGATCAGCAGGGCGGCGATCGCCGGGTCCTGGATGCGGCTGGTCACGTCGTCGTTGAGGCGTGTCCGGTCCACGGTGACGCCGTTGACGAACTGCACCACGGAGTCGTACTCGCCGATCTGGATCAGGCCCGAGATCACGTGCAGCTGGTTGGCGAATTCGTGGGCCTGCGCCCGGAGCGTGTCCGTGGCAGTACGCGTTGCCCCGAGCTCGCGTTCCAGGGATGAGAGCTCCGTCCGGTCGCGCAAGGTGGCAACCGAACCCATCACGCGGCCCCTGGACCGGATGGGCACCCGGTTGAGCACCACCAGGCGCTCCCCCACCAGCACCATCTGGTCCTGTCCGGGCTGCTCACCTGTCAACACTTCCTTGAGCGCAGGTTCAACGGGCAGGCCGGCAAGGTCCTTGCCCACGCAGTCCGCGGGCAGGCCCAGCAGCGCCCGGGCGCTGTCGTTGGCCACCGTGATCCGGCCGTGGAGGTCCAGCGCCACCACCCCCTCCTTCAGTCCGTGCAGCATCGCCTCGCGGTTCTCCACCAGGCCCGAGATTTCGCTGGGCTCCATGCCAAGGGTCTGCCGCTTGACCCTGCGGGCCAGCAGCAGGGAGCCGGCAACCCCCAGGACGCTGGCCACTCCAAGGTAGGTCAGCAGGTTGGGCACCGCGTCCCCCAGCCGCTCCCACGTGGACGGGTAGTTGCGGCTGATGGACGCGATGCCAATCATTTTCCCGGAATCATCAAGGACCGGTACGTGGGCCGAAAGGACCGGGGTGGCTGTTCCGCCCACGACGCCCGTCCAGGCGCGGCCCTCCATCACCCTGCTCGGGCCAAGTTCCAGCGGACGGCCGAGAAGTCCGGGATCGGACGACGCCACCACGGTACGGTCAGTCCGGGCGAGCGCCACCTGCGCGGACCCGGACACGGTGCGGACCGACTCCGCGACCGCGGACAGGGCCGCACTGCCGCGCGGTTCGGCGGAGGGAAGCAACGCCCTGACGGCGGGATTGCTGCCCAGCGCTTCAGCGGCGGACAGTGCACGGCGCCCCTCGATCCGCTCAAACGCTGCTGCGGACTGGGCGAGGGAGATCGCGACGACGGCGACGAGGACGGCCAGGACAATCAGCAGCTGGAGGACCAGATATTGCCCGGCGAGGGACATTCCTCTTCGTCGAGTCACTGTGGTTCTTTCCTCTGGTGGGTGGGTACCGGAACTATACCCCAGCGCGCCCTGCCGGGCGGATGCACGGCCCGCTCCGCCGTGAGACTAGCAGGAGCTCCGGTTGAGCGCCGGAAACGTGAACGAAATGAACTTAACTTTCTCTGCGTACACAAGAGTGATGCCGCTCACTTCCGCACCTAGCATCAAATGCACCAGTCAGTTTTGCTGACCAGCTTGACCAAGAACTTTACTGAGAAGAGGAACACCATGCGCCAGATCCGCGCATTGCGCATTGCCGCCGTCGCCGCCGGCATCGCCCTGATGGCCACCGGTTGCGGTGCCACCGGCAAGAGCTCCACGAGCGGCAGCTCCAGCGCTGCCGCCGGCCCCGTCACCGGGCTGCAGATCCTCGTCCCCAACACGCCCGGCGGCGGCTATGACACCACCGCCCGTGCAGCCGCGAAGGTTCTCGACGACGAGAAGATCGCCACCAACACCGAAGTCTTCAACCTCGCCGGCGCCGGCGGAACCGTGGGCCTGGCCCGCGTGGTCAACGAAAAGGGCAACGGCGACCTCACCATGCTGATGGGCCTGGGCGTGGTGGGCGCCAGCTACACCAACAAGTCAGCATCGAAGCTGACGGACACCACTCCGCTGGCCAAGCTCATTGAAGAGCCCGGCGCCATCATGGTCAGCAAGGACTCGCCGTACAAAACCATCGACGACCTCGTGAAGGCCTGGAAGGCCGATCCCGGCTCCATCGCTGTCGGCGGCGGCTCCTCCCCCGGCGGCCCCGACCACCTGCTGCCCATGCAGCTCGCAGGCGCAGTGGGAATCGACGCCACCAAGGTCAACTTTGTTTCCTACGACGGCGGCGGAGACCTTCTCCCGGCCATCCTCGGCAACAAGCTCGGCTTCGCGGCCTCCGGCGCCGGTGAGTACCTCAAGCAGATTGAATCGGGCGAAGTCCGTGTGCTCGCCACCAGCGGCGCGGAGCGGCTGGACGGCGTTGACGCCCCCACGCTGAAGGAATCCAACATCGACCTGGTGTTCACCAACTGGCGCGGCATCGTTGCCCCTCCGGGAATCAGCGACGCCGACAAGGCAACCCTCATCGCAGCCCTCGAGAAGATGCACGGTACCGAGGCCTGGAAGGAGACGCTGAAGACGCACAGCTGGACCGACGCTTTCGTCACCGGTGACGAATTCAAGACCTTCCTGACGGAGCAGGACAAGCGGGTGGCGGACGTCCTCACGAAGCTTGGCCTGGCGTGAGCTCTTCACCAACGCTGGCCTCACGGCTCAAAGGCCGCTCCGAGCTGGGGGTCGCCCTCCTGCTCGGGGCGGCCGGGGTGATGGTGTTCCTCGACGCCAACGGCCTGGCGACACCCTATTCCAAGTCGGACCCCGTGGGTCCCAGGACAGTCCCCTTCATCGTGGCCGGCCTGCTCGTCGTCTGCGCCGTGCTCCTGGCAGTGAACGTGCTGCGCGGCGGCAAGGGCGAGGCGGAAGGCGGCGAGGACGTTGACCTGGCCCACCCCGCCGACTGGAAGACGGTACTCCCCCTGGTGGGCGCCTTCATCGCGAATATCCTGCTCATCGACTGGGCCGGCTGGGTGATCTCCGGAACCGTGCTGTTCTGGGGCAGCGTGTGGGCCCTCGGCGGACGGCACTATGTCCGTGACGGCCTCATCTCCCTGGCCCTGTCCATCCTGACCTTCTACGGCTTTTTCCTGGGCCTCGGCATCGCACTGCCCGCCGGCCTGCTGGAAGGGATTCTCTAATGGACGTCTTCTCCTCCCTCATGGATGGTTTCGCCACCGCGCTGACCCCCATGAATTTCCTCTACGCCGTCATCGGCGTGGTCCTCGGTACGGCCGTGGGTGTCCTCCCGGGCCTCGGCCCGGCAATGACCGTGGCCCTGTTGCTCCCGGTCACGTATGCCCTGGAGCCCACCAGCGCCTTCATCATGTTCGCGGGCATCTACTACGGCGGCATGTACGGCGGCTCCACCACCTCGATCCTGCT
>Ga0075432_10000289_pt1 | contig 13999 bp, 12 predicted proteins | sample RhiMethybrSRZTD1_FD_72781 | JGI IMG/M metagenome (GOLD analysis project Ga0075432, IMG submission 72781) | Populus rhizosphere microbial communities from Tennessee, USA - Rhizosphere MetaG P. TD hybrid SRZTD1 | ecosystem: Host-associated > Plants > Roots > Rhizosphere > Soil | place: USA... | reverse complement strand
TCCAGACCGACGCGGCGATCAACCCCGGTAACTCCGGCGGCCCGCTCGTCGATCTCAACGGGGCCGTCGTGGGCATCAACTCCTCGATCGCCAGCACCAGTTCGGGTCCCGATGGCGGTCAAGCGGGCAACATCGGCATCGGCTTCGCGATCCCCTCTGACGTCGCGCTTCGTGTGGCGAACGACTTGATCACCACCGGCAAGTCCAGCAACGCGCAACTCGGAGTGAGCCTCAGCGGTTCTGACTCCGGCCTGCCGACCTCCGTCGGTGTCCCGCTAGCTCAGGTCGTGAGCGGTGGACCGGCTGACAAGGCTGGCCTCCGGGCTGGCGACGTGGTGACCGAGATCAATGATTTCCACACCACCACGTCCGACGGCTTGATCGCTGCCACCCGGTTCTATGCGCCCGGGACGACGGTCACGGTGACGTTCGTCCGTGACGGCGGTGCACCCCAGACCGCCGATGTGACTCTCGGTACCGCCTGATTCTTCCTGGCTCGCCCGTACCCGTAAAGGTTGAACGCGCGAGCCGGGGCACAACCCCTTACATCTCGCCCGTGCGACCCGCCGCGCGGGCGAGATGCTTTTCACTATCGAGGCGCGAGTGTGTCTGGTGGTTGGGCGCTATCGCGCGCGGCGCTCCACTCGTTCGACATCGAGGATGGTTACCGAGCGGGGCTCCAGCCGGATCCACCCCCGTGCCGCAAAGTCGGCCAGCGCCTTATTCACGGTCTCGCGGGAAGCACCAACCAGCTGTGCAAGCTCTTCCTGGGTCAGATCGTGGTGCACATGCATGCCGTCGTCGCGCTTGTCGCCAAACCGCTGCGCCAGCTCTAAGAGCTGCTTCGCGACTCGACCCGGCACGTCGGAGAAGACAAGATCGGCAACGACATCGTTGGCGCGCCGGAGGCGTGCGGCAAGCTGACCAAGGAGGCCCTGAGCGACCTCGGGGCGCCCGGTGAGCCAGGGAATCAACTCGTCGTGCTCGAGGGTCCGCAGCTCGCATGCGGTAACCGCGGTGGCGGTCGTGGATCGTGGGCCCGGATCGAAGACGGATAGTTCGCCGAACATTTGGCCAGGCCCGAGGACGGCAAGCAGGTTCTCCCGCCCTGCCGATCCGCTTCGCCCCAACTTGATCTTGCCACTGACCACGATGTAGAGGCGGTCCTCAGAGTCGCCTTCGTGAAAGAGCACATCCCCCTTGTTGAGGTGGAGACTGCCCATGGCAGAGGAGAGTGCGGTCGCGGCTTCGTCTTCCAGTCCGGCAAACAGCGGTGCCTTCTTCAAGACTTCCGGATCCACGCGGTACCTCCCTGATCACGGTACGGCCGTCGAGGCAAGGCTACCGTTGAATGCTGAGGAACGTCAGGGCCGTAACCCGCACTGCCAGCGTCAATCGCGCGAGCAGTGCCCCGGTGAAATGTGGCTCTCAACTACTGTGAGGACATGAGCTCGAGAAGGCCAGCCGGCACCGCGGAGCTGGCCTCCGATATCGGTGACCAGGCGCCGAACATGCCGTTCGACAAGTCGCACACTGCGCTCGTACGCCGGGCCCGCACGATCAACCGAATCCTGGCAGCCACCTACCCGGACGCGCACATCGAACTTGATTTCACCAACCCACTCGAACTCCTGGTGGCCACCATCTTGTCCGCGCAGAGCACCGACAAGCGCGTCAACTTGGTAACTCCGGTCGTCTTCGCGCGCTACCCCAACGCCGCTGCGTACGCCGCCGCAGAGCGTGCGGAACTGGAGGAGCTCCTCAAGCCGACAGGCTTCTTCCGGGTCAAGACCGACACGTTGATCAAGCTAGGCGCCGCCCTCACCGAGCAATTTGGTGGTGAGGTGCCCAAGCGTATGAAGGACCTTGTGACCCTCCCCGGGGTCGGCAGGAAGACCGCGAACGTAGTACTCGGCAACGCATTTGGCCTGCCCGGCATCACGGTGGACACCCACTTCGGGCGCCTCGTACGACGTTTTGGATGGACGACCGAAACCGATCCGGACAAGGTCGAAGTCGCGGTCGGCGCTCTGTTCCCGCCGAAGGACTGGACCCAGCTGAGCCACAACATCATCTGGCACGGTCGCCGCCGCTGCCACGCGCGGAATCCGGCGTGTGGCGCCTGCCCAGTCGCTCGCCTGTGCCCCGCGTACGGGGAAGGAGAGACCGATCCGGCGAAGGCCGCCAAGCTGGTGCGGGAGCCCCGGGGATGATGAGGGCTCCCCGACGCTCGATCACTCACCTCCTGTGGTCGAAAAGTCCGCGCTGGTCGGAAATTCGACCTGAAAACGGGGTGGGAGGGTTCGAAAAGTCCGCACTGGTCGGAAATTCGACAGCGAAAGCGGACGCCAACAGTCGTAAAGTCCGCACTGGTCGGAAATTCGGTTCGGGACGTCAGGCAGCCGTAGTCGCCATCCTCGTGATGGGGCTTGCTGGTTGTGGTGGGCCGCCCGTACTGGCCCGATCGACGACGCCAGTCGAGTCACCGAGCGGGGTCGCGCCGAGCCAGGAGCCAACGGCTGATCTTGCGGCCATGAAGAAGGCGGCGGGTATCGCGGACTGTCCGAAGTCCGATCCGAAGGTGGCGGCGGTACCGTCCGGACTGCCCGACGTAGTGTTGCCCTGTCTCGGCGGCGGTCGCGAGGTCCGACTTGCCGGGCTACGGGGCAAGCCGATGATGATCAACGTCTGGGCCCAGTGGTGCGGGCCGTGCCGTGAAGAAGCGCCCTATCTCTCCGAGGTCGCCAAGCAGAACAACTCCGGCCTCATGATTGTCGGGATTGATCACGATGATCCGCAGCCCGAGCTGGCGATCGAGTTCGCGCAGCTGTCCACATGGAAATACCCGCAGCTGTCAGACCCGGATGTCGTGCTGCGTGCAGCGCTGCAGATCAGCGGGCCACCGCAAACCTTCTTCGTACGACCAGACGGCACGATTGCGTATCGGCATGCCGGGCCATTCGATTCTGCCGAGGAGATCCGCGATCTGGCGCACAAGCATCTCGGGGTCAGCCCGTGACCGATGCCGAGCCCGAGCGACCTGAGTGGCTTGAACCGCTCATCGACTCCCTGTCGGAGCAGTCCAGGCTGGACCGGATCGTTGCCCTCCGACCTGGAATCGGGGCTCGACCAGCGGCGGTGTTGATCTTGATCGGTGACGGCCCGGAGGGACCGGAAATCATGTTCGTCGAGCGGGCCGCCGGCTTGCGTACTCACGCGGGGCAGATTGCCTTTCCGGGCGGCGCCGCTGATGTTGGTGATCACGATTTGGCCGATACGGCCCTGCGCGAGGCCGCCGAGGAGACCGGTGTCGACCGCGGCGGAATCGAGGTGCTCGGCGCGCTGCCGCCAGCCCATGTGGAAGTAAGCGGTTTCGACGTCACGGCCGTCATCGCCTGGTGGCGCGAACCCAGTCCGGTGGCGGTGATGGATGCGCGAGAAGCCGCATCGATCGACATCGTGCCCGTCGCTGTTCTCACCGATCCCGCGCATCGCGCGCGTGTCCGGCATCCGTCCGGGTACACCGGACCGGCGTTCGAGGTGAACGGACATCTCATCTGGGGGCTGACCGCACACCTGCTGGATGGCGTACTCGAGCTTGCGGGGTGGCAACGGCCATGGGACCGGAGTCGGGAGGTGCCCATTCCGGCGCGTTACCTCACCGACCGGGCAGACCGAGGAGGACCCGATGCCCACTGATGAACACAGCTCCGAACTGCTGGCGCGCTGGAACGCCACCTTGCCCCGGCAGGCCGAGCTCGGCGAGAACTTGATCATGCGCTACAGCGAGCCGCATCGGCGTTATCACACGACGAAGCACTTGTTCCAGGTGCTGACCATGATCGATCGACTGGCAGATGATCATGATCTATTTCTGGTGCGGCTTGCCGCTTGGTATCACGACGCCGTCTACGCCATTCCGGCCGGCCAGATCAGCAACGAGGAGGCCTCGGCGCGACTGGCGCTGCGCGAGCTAAGCCGCGTCGGGCTGGAGCAGGAGGATCTGAACCAGGTTGCACGGCTCGTACGGCTGACCGAGACCCACCTGCCAGGACCGCGTGATCCCGAGGGCGAACTGCTCTGCGACGCCGATCTCGCGATCTTGGCATCCACTCCAGCTGAGTATGCCGATTACATGGCTGCCGTCAGCGCCGAGTACGCGCGCCTGCCGGAGGAGGAGTTCTTGGCCGGACGGCTAGCGGTGCTGTCGGAGCTTGCGGAGCGCGAGATCTTCCGGACTGCCAAGGGTCGGCAACTGACCGATGCCGCCCGTGCCAACCTCGCCACAGAGATCAACGTGTTGAGGAATCGCCTCGATATCCCTGTGGAAGGATCGGATGTGTGATCTCTGAGCCAGCGCAGACTTCCTTTGTCCCCGTTGACCGTCCGGCCGATTGGTGGAGGTCGGCGGTGGTCTACCAGATCTACCCGCGATCTTTCGCTGACAGCAATGGTGACGGAATGGGCGACATTCCGGGTATCACGTCACATCTGGACTACCTAGCTCAGCTCGGGGTCGATGTGGTCTGGCTGTCGCCGGTCTATGCCTCGCCAATGGATGACAACGGCTACGACATCAGCGACTACCAAGACGTTGATCCGATCTTCGGCGCCCTGGAGGATCTGGACCGGCTGATCACGGGTCTGCACGAGCGTGGCATCAAGATCGTGATGGATCTTGTTGTCAACCACACCTCAGACGAGCACCCGTGGTTCATTGAGTCGCGCGATCCTGACTCGCCGAAGCGGGACTGGTACTGGTGGCGGCCGGCACGCCCGGGATCCGAACCAGGCACCGAGGGAGCGGAACCAACGAACTGGGAGTCGGCGTTCTCGGGCCCGGCCTGGCAGTTTGACGAGCGCAGCGGGGAGTACTACCTCCATTTGTTCAGCCGCAAGCAGCCAGACCTCAACTGGGAGAACCCAGAGGTGCGACGCGCCATCTACGAGATGATGAACTGGTGGGTCGATCGGGGCATCGACGGCTTCCGCATGGACGTGATCAACCTGATCTCCAAGCATGATCTTGTCGACGGGGTGCCGGCTCCGGGCCGCACCCGAGTCCCGTGCTTTCTGTTCACCGCCAATGGTCCGCGGCTCGATGAGTTCCTCGCTGAGATGAACGTTGAGGTGGGTTTGGACGCACGTAGCCTGCTCACGGTCGGTGAGATGCCAGGCTCGACGATTGAGACAGCACGGAGGGCAACGGATCCGGCGAACCATGAGTTGAACATGGTGTTCACCTTCGAGCATGTGAGCCTCGACTCTCGGTCAGGTGGCAGTGGCAAGTTTGATCTGGCTCCGCTTTCCTTGCCGGCGCTGAAGAAGAATCTGAATGAGTGGCAGCAGGCGCTTGCCGATGTCGGTTGGAATTCGCTGTATTGGGACAACCATGATCAACCGCGGGCGGTATCACGGTACGGCGACGACAGCCCCCAGCATCGGGAGAACTCCGCGAAGACGCTTGGCACGGTGCAGCACATGCACAAGGGCACGCCGTACATCTATCAGGGCGAAGAGTTGGGCATGACCAACACCTACTTCACCACCATTCAGCAGTACCGCGACATCGAGTCGATCAACTACCATGCTTCGGCGCTCAGCCTGGGCATGGAGGTGGAGGCGGTGCTGCACTCGTTGTCGGTGAAGAGTCGTGACAACGCTCGTACGCCCATGCAGTGGGACGGCAGTTCTCACGCTGGGTTCACCGAAGGAATTCCCTGGCTTGCGGTCAATCCCAATTACGTCACGATCAATGCTGCTGCGGAAGTTGACGATCCGGACTCGGTGTTCCACCACTTTCGCAAGCTGATCAAGCTACGCCGTGATCATCCGGTGATTGTCCACGGAAGGTTTGAGCTGCTGCTACCTGATCATGAACAGATCTGGGCGCTCTCTCGAACTCTCGATGATCAGGTGTTGGTTATGATTGCGAATTGTTCCTCGAAGCCGGCCAGTGTGCCGCAGGATGCCCTTCCAGACGTCAGCGGCGCTGATCTGCTGCTGACTACGCACCACGACTCGGCATCGCCGGAGCTCGAACCGTGGGAATCACGTATCTATCTCGTGGGCTGAGCTGGCATTCGTCTGGGGCGGCGCTGTTTCTCGGTCGGCGGGCGCGTTGAGCTGCCGTGCCCGGGCAATGAATGGCAGGGCCAGCGCGGAGCCCGCTGCCGACCAGAGATAGGACACCTGGTAGCCCCAAACGTCGGCGCTCTTGCCCAGCGCAGGCTGAAACACGATTCCGCCGGCGCTGTTCATCAGTGAGTCGAAGGAGAGAATTGTCGCGCGTTGTTGTGACGGAATCATGCCGTTCAGGTAGGCCTGTCGGATCGGCCCACCGGCAAAGGCCACCAATCCCCAGAGCATGATCAGGACAACGACCGCCCAGAAGTTCGCGGTGAGTCCGATGAGAGCCAAGATGGCGACTCCGAGCGCCTCCAAGATCAACAGAGCCGACGTCCGGCGCTTGACGGCTCTACGAATCCATGGCGTAAGCAGGCCGCCGATGATCTGGGCTCCTGCGACGAGGGCCGCGACGAGGCCGGCGATGCCGTATGCCTTCTGATTGCCCCAAAGGTTCAGCAGATGAGGCTGCAGGGCGTAGTAGACGTAGATCGCCACACCACCGCTGAACATCCCAGCCAGCATGATCGCCCGGACCGCCGGCACCTTCAGGCCATGTTCGATCGAGCTGTTCAAGATCTTCTTCATCTCAGCTGCTGGGCGATCTCCACGCGCGGGCGTAAAGCCAAGGTCGCGCATCATCACCAGCGCGACGAAGAACATCCCAACCAGGACTACGGCGCGGACCACGTACGGCACGCCAAGGTTGGTGAGTTGGGCGAGATACCCACCGGCCACCGAGCCGCCCAGTGTGATCGCTCCGAAAATCACCTGTCCATGCGCAAAAACGCCTTCGAGCTGGCCCTCGAACCTGGTCGCGGTCAGCGCGTCGACCAGCCAGGCATCGGTTGCACCCGAGAAGAAGGTGAATCCGAGTCCCAAGAGTGCGGAAACGATCGCCCACCAACCGAACTCTGCGCGCAGCTGCCAGAGCAGCACGTAGAGACCCGTCGTTGCCGCGAGAGTCAGGGTGCCGCAGAGGAATGAGGCCCGGCGGCCCCAGCGGTCCGCGACGACCCCCGTCGGAATCTCGAAGATGACCATGCCGGCGGTGAAGCAGGCGTTGGCCGCGAAAGCCTCGAAGTTCGTGAGCCCGGCGTCCAGCAGGAAGATCGTGTTGATTCCCCAGATCAGGGATGCCGCCAAGGCGTTGCCCGCCGAGAGCACGTAATACGTGCGACGGACCGTCACCGAGGTCTGCTTCACACATTCACACTAATTGCGTCGGCTCGTACAAACTTGACCTCTCCAGTACGCGCGTCAGACGCGCACGATCTTGTTGCCCCTGGTGATCACAGAGCGGTGAGCCAATCGAGAATGGCCGTCGTGACGATCGCTGGATCCTCCTCGTGCGGCAGATGTCCGACGCCCGGCAGACTGATGAGGTCGTGGCGTGCGGCGACCCATTTCTCGGCCCCGGCCATCGCAGGGAGCGGAACCAGCTGATCTTCCTGGCCATGGATTGACAACAAGGGCACAGCGACCGGGCGCCGGAGTGCCCGGCGGAAGTCACGGCCAGTGGCGCGGAAGTTGTTGCGGACGAACATCCGCTGATACTCCAAGGCACAGTGCGGGCTGGGCCACAGCATCAAGGCGTCTCGGTAGTGCCGAGCTTCGGCGGCCGTGAGGAACCCGGCTCCGTCGGCAGCCCAACCGCGGAGCAGTTCCTCGATATAGAGCCCGTCGTCGGCCATGATCCGCCGCTCCGGGAACAGCGGTATCTGAAAGAACGCCAGGGTCGTGAGGCTCGTACGCCACGGAAAGGCCAGCGGATGTGGGGCGGCGACGCTGATAACCGCACGGACCGGCCCTGGCGCGTACGCCATAGTCGCCCACGCCGCCATGCCGCCCCAGTCGTGCCCGACCACCACACCGTTGGCGAATCCCAGACTCTTGATCACTCCGGTCACATCGAGTGCGGTCGTCTGAGGGTCGTAACCTCGCGGGGTCTTGTCGCTGGCCCCGTAGCCGCGCAGGTCCATGGCGGCCGCACTGAATCCGGCCGCGTCAAGCGCCGGCAACTGGTGGCGCCACGCCCACCAGAACTCTCCAAATCCATGCAAAAGCACGACGAGCGGACGCTGGGGACTGAATTGCTCGCCGACCGCGACATGGAAGCGAATCCCGTTGGCCGCGATGTCGCGATGCCGCCATGGCCCATCAATCAGGATGTCGCGTACCCCGGCGCCTGCCATGTGCGCGGATCGGGAGTTCCGGCTGGTCGCCGCCGCAGATGATCAGGTGATGGCCTTGGCCGGCGGGACGACCTCGCCTTCGATCTGTGGCGCGCTCGCCGCAGCAAGTGCAGTTTGCGCCGCACCCTGGACCTCGCTCATCGTCTGGTTGGCCTGGGCGATGGTGCGCTCCGGTGGCTTGATCCTCTTGACGATCAGGTACCCGGTCCCGGCGAGGATGCCGGCGAGCAGCAAGAGTGCGCCGCCAACGATCAAGAAGGCGAGCCATGCCGCGAGGCCCGCTGCTACGAGACCAAAGGCCGCAGCGAAATAGAGAATGATGGTCGCCGAGATCCCGAAGTATCCAGCGGCTCCGAACAGCCCAGCGCCGGTGCCGCCCAACTTCGCCGCGGGCACGAGCTCGGTCTTGGCCAGCTCGATCTGGTCCTGCACCAGCAACTTCACGTCGTCGGTGATGTTCTTGATGATGTCCCCGACTGCAAGATCAGCCACGTCCGCTCCTCTCGTCAACCGTGAGCCTACCGACCTTGGGTCATGCGTTCTCCGAATGGCGCCTTCGGCGAGCTCAATGCGACGAGCCGGCACGTGGCCGCCTTCGTAGTCCTCCTTGATCAAGTTCAGCCGCGAGTCTGCTGAATTCAGGGTCTGTACCGGACTGTCCGCTGTGTCTAGTGTGGTCGCGGGAGGGCGCTATGTCGGTTGCCGGTGGCTGTCTGATTCGGGAGGCCGATCCCGGCTTCGATGATGATGCTGTCGCAGCGTTGATGGTCGACTATCTGACTTGGGCCATTGAGCGGCTCGCCAGCGTGTACGGAGTCGATGAGCCGCCGACACATCCATCGCTAGTTCGGGCCGGACTGTCGAATTACCGTCCGCCGTTCGGGAAACTGCTTCTGGCCGAGTGCGACGGACGCCCCGTGGGTGTCGGCGCGATCCGAACGCTGAGGTCTGGGATTGCGGAAGTGAAACGCATGTATGTCGAGCCAGGCTGGCGAGATCGACATGTGGGGTCAGCAATCCTGGATCGGCTGCTCGACGAAGCGTGTGAGATGCGCGCGCCCATAGTACTTCTCGACACCTGTCGGTTCATGACCGAGGCGCATCGGCTTTACCGCTCACGCGGCTTCGTGGAGCGTTCGCCATACGAAGGCAGTGAAATCCCTGCGCGACTTCAACATCTGTGGATCTTCTTCGAGCGGAGCGCGCCTCTCCCTGGGCAGCCCAGCTAGTCCGCGGATGTCTGCGCGGTGGCCAGGTTCTCCTTGATCAACGTCATGACAGAGGAGTCCGTCAGTGTCGTGACGTCACCCAGCTCCCTGTTCTCGGCGATGTCACGAAGCAATCTGCGCATGATCTTGCCGGAACGGGTCTTAGGCAGCTCCTCAACCACCATGATCTGACGTGGCTTGGCAATCGCGCCGATCTCTTTGGCGACGTGGGCCCGCAGCTCCTGGACAACCTCCTCACCGCCTTCCCCTGCGTCGGCTCTCAAGATCACGAACGCCACGATCGCTTGACCTGTCATCGGATCGCTTGCGCCCACCACGGCGGCCTCGGCGACTTTCGGGTGCGACACAAGGGCGGATTCGATCTCGGTCGTCGACATGCGGTGGCCGGAAACGTTCATGACGTCGTCGACGCGACCAAGCAGCCAGATGTCGCCGTCCTCGTCCTTCTTGGCGCCATCGCCGGCGAAATACATATCCGGGAAACGTGACCAATAATTGTCGATGTAACGCTGATCATCTCCCCAGATGGTGCGTAGCATCGCCGGCCAAGGCTTGGTGATCACCAGGTAGCCGCCCGATCCGTTGGGGACAGGCGCAGCCTCGTCGTTGACCACCTCGACCTGAACGCCCGGTACTGCCTTCATCGCCGCGCCCGGTTTGCCCGCGGTCACGCCTGGCATCGGAGAGATCATGTGCATGCCGGTCTCGGTCTGCCACCAGGTATCGACGACCGGCGTACGATCACCGCCGATGTAGTGCCGGTACCAGACGTACGCCTCTGGATTGATCGGCTCGCCCACCGTGCCGAGAATGCGCAGGGACGACAGGTCGAAGGCTTCGGGAATGTCGGGACCCCACTTCATGAACGTGCGAATCGCTGTCGGTGCGCAGTACAGGATCGAAACTCGATACTTCTCGATGATCTCCCACCAGCGGCCCTTATGTGGGGTGTCGGGCGTGCCTTCATACATCACCGACGTAGTGCCGTTCGCCAGCGGCCCGTACACCAAATAGGAATGTCCCGTCACCCAGCCGATGTCCGCAGCAGTCCAGAAGATGTCAGTTTCGGGTTTCAGGTCGAACGCTGCCCAATGCGTGTAGGAGACTCCGACCAGATATCCGCCGGTGGTGTGCAGAATGCCTTTCGGCTTGCCGGTGCTGCCCGAGGTGTACATCACGTAGAGCGGGTGCTCGGCGGGAAAGTACTCGCATTCGTGCTCATCGGACTGCTTGCCCACAAACTCGTGCCACCACAGGTCGCGTCCCTCTGTCATCGGCACATCTTGCTTGGTCCGCTGGACCACAATCACATTGCGTACGTCGCAGCCGTACTGCAACGCTTCGTCGACTGCAGGCTTCAGCATTGACGCGGTGCCCCGGCGGTAACCTCCGTCAGCGGTGATCACAATCCCGACGCCGCAGTCGATCACCCGCGAGTAGAGCGCATCGGAAGAGAAGCCACCGAAAACCACCGTGTGAGGTGCGCCGATCCTGGCGCATGCCAGCATCGCCACGACGGCTTCGGGAATCATGGGCAGATAGATCGCAACCCGGTCGCCGGCCTTGACGCCGAGCTCGATGAGTGCGTTGGCTGCTTGCTTCACCTCGCGGGCCAGCTGAGCGTATGTGATCACTCGGGTGTCCCCCGGCTCACCCTCGAAGTAGAAGGCGACACGGTCCCCGTTGCCGGCCTCAATGTGCCGGTCGAGACAGTTGTACGCGGCGTTCAGGGTGCCGTCAGCGAACCACTTGGCGAAAGGCGGGTTACTCCAGTCCAGCACCTGGGTCGGTTCGGTCTGCCAGCTCAAGCGTTGGGCCTGCTTGGCCCAGAAACCCTCGAAGTCTGCCTCTGCCTCGGCGTAGGTTTCGGCCGTGACGTTGGCGTTCGCTGCGAGGTCGGCGGGCGGAGGAAAGCGCCGGTCCTCGTGGAGCAGGTTGGACAGGGCCTCATCAGTCACGGCTATTTCTCCTCACGAGCATTGATGATCGGGGCAGGCCGACGGCCCAGTTGGGCGTCCCGGACCGTCGGCCTCAGCCTACGACCCTCACTCTGGGTCGACTGGTGGAACCTCAGGTAGCTGCACCTGACTCCATCGGAACCGCACCTGACTCCACCGGAAGCGCGGCTGCACCTGACTCCATCGGAAACGCACGTGCACGTGCGTTCCTCTCGCGATACACACTTTGCAACGTGTGCATCGCGCCAGGCGCCTAGTGCTGTAGTCTACACCGTATGCATGCGGGGGTGTATCTCAGACAGAGCCGAGATCGCGATCTGGACGAAGATACTGGGGAGAAAAAGGGTCTCGCCATTGCCCGCCAGCGTGAGGACTGCCTCCGGCTGTGCCGCGAGCGTGGCTGGGAGGTTGCGGAGGAATACCCAGACAACGACTTCAGTGCCTACAGCGGCAAGAGGCGCCCCCATTACGAGCGCATGCTGGCCGACATCGAAGCTGGCGAGGTGGACGCGGTCGCCGTCTGGGATCTCGACAGGCTGCACCGGCGACCGATCGAGCTCGAGCATTTCATCGACCTTGCCGACCGGTGCCACCTAGCGCTTGCCACAGTGTCGGGTGATACCGATCTTGCAACCGATTCGGGCCGATTGTTCGCGAGAGTGAAGGGTGCCGTGGCTAGAGCAGAGGGTGAGCGCAAGTCGGCAAGGCAGCAACGGGCAGCGCTGCAAGCGGCGCAGCAAGGCAGGCCGCACACGGGCGCCCGTGCGTTTGGTTATGAGTCCGATGGCGTCACGGTGCGCCCGGGCGAAGCTGAGGCGCTCGCTCGCGCCTATCGCTCACTGTTGGCTGGCAGCAGCCTCACCAGCATTGCCAAGGACTTCAAGGCGCAAGGCTTCACCACCAGCAAGGGAAACGCGGTCACCCGTAACGCCGTACGCGCGATGTTGCTCAACCCAAGGAACGCTGGACTGAGCGCGTATCGCGGCGAGGTTGTCGGTCAAGCTCAATGGCCTGAGATTGTTGATCAAGACACCTTCGAGGCCGCTAGGGCGCTGCTGGCTGACGATCTTCGTGTGGCCAACCACAGCAATGCGCGCAAGTGGTTGCTCGGTGGATTGGCACAGTGTGGCAAGTGCGGCGACGGCACCAAGGTGGGTGTGAGCTATCGGCACAACAGGTCGGGCACGATCTCGCGTATTTATGTGTGCAGTACCAAGCACCACCTGTCTCGCGAAGCCACCTTCTGCGATGAACGCGTCATTCAGCGGGTGATCGCTCGACTTAGCCGAGACGATGCGAGGGACCTACTGGTTGATCATGATCGGCCAGATGTCGAGGAGCTGCGTGCCGAGCAGCACACCTTGCACGTGAGGCTTGATCAATTCGCTATCGACTACGCTGACGGCACAATCACGGCGTCCCAACTACACAAGGGAACTGAACGACTCCGCGCGCGGCTAGCTGAGCTTGAAGCGCAGATGGTCCATATCGATCGCGCGCCGTTGCTGGAGGACTTGATTACTGCCGACGACGTGTATGGGGTGTGGCTGACGTTGCCGCTGGATCGACGGCGCGCAGTGATCAGCTTGCTGTATGAGGTGACTCTACTGCCGCGTCCTGGTGGGCGTCCGCCGGTGGGTGACCCGCTGGAGAACGCGGAGCTCGTGGCGACGGTACAGATGGAGCCGAAGATCTAGGCCGTCCAGTTGTGGACAAGGTGTGCAATCGTGTGCATAACTGATCAAGGTCTGTGAATTGCCACTTTCGCGATCATGAAACCCAAGCATCTGCTAGGCTGATCTCTATCGCATAACTGCTGGAACGCTCCCAAGCTGTAACAGGCCGGTTCGGTGAGAGGCAGGAGTCGGGAGACCTGGTGACCTTGATGTTTTCCAGGTGGCTCCCGTGGCATCCACTATCAGCCAAGCCAAAGCGCGACTTTCTGCCCTGAGCAGGCACCGCAACCCTAACGACCCCGCTATCGCCCGCGCCCGCGCAGAGCTTGACGCAGCTGTCCGCGCAGATCGGGAAGCCCGCCGTCAGGCTGTGCAATCCGATCCCGAATACCGCGTACTCAAGATCTCCGAAGTAATCAAGCAAGAGGTTCTGAGCGACCCCCCGCTCAGCGACGCGCAAAAAGCAGCCCTGGTCGCTCTACTTCTGCCGCCAGGCCATGGACATAGGACCGCCTGACGAGGGCGATCGCCGCCCCCTGCCGGGAAGCGGCGCTCAGCAAATAGATCCGACCGAACTGGCACGTGAACTTCCGGATGGCTCTCAGCAAAAGAAATCCTTTAAGCGGAACTCGATGTCGGTAACCGAGATCTCAGGTGCCGTACGGGTGGCCGAGAGCGACCCTCGGGTCTCGATCCAAGCCGCCGAACTGGATGCGCATCCGGAGCGGTTGAACAGCCCGACCGGCGTGGTCGACCTACAACGCGGCACGGTGACGCGCCACGACGCCAGCCTGTTGCTCACCCGGATCACCGCA
>Ga0075432_10000288_pt1 | contig 14002 bp, 10 predicted proteins | sample RhiMethybrSRZTD1_FD_72781 | JGI IMG/M metagenome (GOLD analysis project Ga0075432, IMG submission 72781) | Populus rhizosphere microbial communities from Tennessee, USA - Rhizosphere MetaG P. TD hybrid SRZTD1 | ecosystem: Host-associated > Plants > Roots > Rhizosphere > Soil | place: USA... | reverse complement strand
GACCGCCACTGGCTGCAACGCCTGGCCGAACATTGCCTCGGCTGGTCGCCACGCGTCACGCTGGTCCCGCCGGACGGGATCACGCTGGACATTGCAGGGAGCGAACACCTGTTCGGCGGCGAGGCCGGACTTGCTGCGCAGGCCGAGGAGGCCTTCGCCGCGATCGGCATGCGCGTGCGCATGGCGGCGGCATCCACCGCACAGGGCGCGCAGGCCCTCGCGCGTTATGGGCGCCTGCCTGTGGTGGATGAGCGGCAGGCGCTGCGCGGGTTGCCGGTGGCGGCGCTGGTACTGGACGAGGACGCCACGCTTGCCCTGCGCCGTGCGGGGCTGAAGACCATCGGCGATCTCGCCGCCCGTCCGGCTGCCAGCATCGCGGCCCGTTTTGGCGCAGACGCGGTGACCGCGCTGCGCCGCCTGCTGGGGGATGAGCACGCCCCGATCGCCCCGCTCGCGCAGCCCGAACCGCTCCATTTCGAGCGCCGCTTTGCCGAGCCCGTCGCGCTTCAGGCGAGCATCGCCGCCTGTTTCCTCGACCTGCTGCGCGAGGGGGCGCGGGAGCTGGAGGAACGCGACCTTGGCGGGCGGCGCTTTGTCCTGACCCTGTTCCGCAGCGACGGCGCGCGCCATCGGCTGGCGATCGAGACAGGCCTGCCCACGCGCGATCCCGCGCCGGTGCTGCGCCTGTTCGACGAGCGGATCGCCGCGCTGGCCGATCCGCTCGACCCCGGCTTCGGTTATGACCGGATCACCCTGTTCCTGCCGGTTACCGAACCACTGGCGGCCAGCCAGACGGCACTGGACGGCAGCGGGCAGGATGCCGCGGCGCTGGCCGACCTGATTGACCGGCTGAGCACGCGGCTGGGGCCGGCCAACCTGCGCCGGCTGGTCCCGCACGACAGCCACATTCCCGAACAGGCCCAGCTGGCCCTGCCCGCGCTCCATATGCCTGCGCCGGTGCCATGGCCCCCGCCTCCACCGGGCGAGCCGCCGCTGCGCCCGCTGTTCCTGTTCGATCCCCCGCAGCCGGTTGAAGTCATTGCCGAAGTGCCGGACGGGCCGCCCCATCGCTTTCGCTGGAAGCGCAAGCTGCATGAGGTGCGGCTTTATGAAGGACCCGAGCGGATCGCCGCCGAATGGTGGCGGCGCAAGGGTGGCGAGCAGCCGGGCAAGGGCGGGCTGACCCGCGACTATTACCGGATCGAGGATTTACGTGGGCGGCGGTACTGGATCTTCCGTCACGGGCTTTACGCAGAAAAGCCGGATCCGCGCTGGTACATGCACGGCCTGTTCGCATGAACCAGGCCCCGCCTTTTGCAGAGCTTGTCGCGGCCACCAACTACAGCTTCCTGCGCGGAGCCTCCCACCCGGCGCAGATGGTTGGCCGCGCCCATGCCCTGGGCATGAGCGGCATCGGCATTGCCGACCGCAATACCGTGGCCGGCGTGGTCCGCGCGCACATGGCGTGGCGGGAGATCGGTGGGCTTGCCAGTGGCTTCCGCCTGGCGGTGGGGGCGCGGCTGGTATTTGCCGATGGCACCCCGGATGTGACCGCCTATCCCGCCACGCGCCATGGCTGGGGGCGGCTGACCCGGCTGCTGACACTCGGCAACCGCCGTGCGGAAAAGGGGAATTGCACGCTGCATCTGGCCGACCTGCTGGACCATGCCGAAGACCTGCTGCTGATCGCAACCGGGCGGGATCGGGCCGTGCTGGAACGGCTGGCGCAGGCCCGTCCCGGCGCGGTCTGGCTCGCCGTCACCATGCCCCGCGCCGGCGCCGATGCGCGGCGGCTGGCCGAGGCCGAGGCGCTCTCCGCAGCCACCGGCGTGCCCCTGATCGCCACCAACGACGCGCTTTACGATCGGCCCGAGGCACGGCCGCTCCACGACGTGCTGACCGCCATCCGCGAGGGGACGACCATTGCCGAAGCGGGCCGCCGCCTGAAGGTCAATGCCGAACGCCACCTCAAGCCGCCGGCCGAAATGGCGCGCCTGTTCAGCGCCTGCCCCCGCACCATCACGGCGACCATCGAGCTGCTCTCGCGCATCGCCTTCACGCTGGACGATCTGCGCTACGAATATCCGCACGAGCCGGTTCCGTCCGGCGAGACCCCGCAGGGCTGGCTGGAACACCTGGTCCACGAAGGCGGCCGCACCCTGTTCCCGGATGGCCTGCCGCCAGCCTACCATGCCGTGCTGGGCGAGGAATTCGAGCTGATCCGCAAGTGCGGCTATGCGCCTTACTTTCTCACCGTGCATGATATCGTGCGCCACGCCCGCAGCCTTGATCCCCCGATCCTGTGTCAGGGCCGGGGCAGCGCCGCCAATTCGCTGGTCTGCTATTTCCTCGGCATCACCCCGATCGATCCGGTGCGGGAAAAGCTGTTGTTTTCGCGGTTCCTGTCAGAACAGCGCCGCGAGCCGCCGGATATCGACGTGGATTTCGAGCATGAGCGCCGCGAGGAGATCATGCAGTACATCTATGCCCGCTATGGCCGCGAGCGGGCCGGCATCGCCGCCACGGTGATCCACTATCGTCCGCGCAGCACGCTGCGCGAGGTGGGGAAGGCCCTGGGCCTGACCGAGGACGTGACCGCGCGGCTGGCCTCGACCATCTGGGGCAACTGGGGCGACGAGGTGCCCGAGGACCGCGTGACGCAGGCCGGGTTCGACCCCGCCAATCCCGCCATTGCGCGGCTGAAGGCACTGGTCGAGCAACTGCTGACCTTTCCCCGCCACCTGTCGCAGCATGTGGGCGGCTTCGTGCTGACCGAAACCCGACTCGATGAACTGGTGCCGATCCACAACGCGGCCATGCCGGACCGCACCTTCATCGAATGGGACAAGAACGATATCGATGCGCTCGGCCTGATGAAGATCGACGTGCTGGCGCTGGGAATGCTCACCGCGATCCGCAAGAGCTTCGACCTGCTGGGCAAGCATGGGCTGGGCGAGCTGACTCTGGCATCCGTCCCGTGCGAGGACCAGGACACCTACACGATGCTCCAGAAGGGGGACAGCATCGGCACCTTCCAGGTCGAAAGCCGGGCCCAGATCGCCATGCTGCCGCGCATGAAGCCTGCTTGCCTTTACGATCTGGTCATCCAGGTGGCGATCGTCCGCCCCGGCCCGATCCAGGGGGGCATGGTCCACCCCTATCTGCGGCGGCGCAATGGCGAGGAACCGGTGGTCTATCCCAGCCCCGCACCGCCGCACGATCCGGACGAACTACGCGAGGTACTTGGCAAGACGCTGGGTGTGCCCATGTTTCAGGAGCAGGCGATGAGGCTGGCCATCACGGCTGCCCGGTTCACACCGGATCAGGCCGATGGACTTCGGCGCGCCATGGCGACCTTCCGCCACCACGGCACGGTGCACAATTATGAAGACCTGCTGATCGAAGGCATGGTCACCCGCGGTTACAAGCGGGACTTTGCCGAGCGCTGCTACCTGCAGATCAAGGGCTTCGGCGAATATGGCTTTCCCGAAAGTCACGCCCAGGCCTTCGCCTGGCTCACCTATGTTTCCTCATGGCTCAAGTGCCATCACCCGGCGGTGTTCACCTGCGCCCTGCTCAACAGCCAACCGATGGGGTTCTATGCCCCGGCTCAGCTGGTCCGGGATGCACAGGAACACGGGGTGGAGGTGCGTCCGATGGATGTGAACTTCAGCCATGGGGACTGCACGCTGGAAACGAAGGATGGCGGCCCTCTGGCACTGCGGCTGGGGTTCGGCCGGATCGACGGCTTTCGCGAAGACTGGAGCAGGGCCATCGTGAATGCCCGCCGGGAGGGGCCTTTCGCTTCGACGGAAGATCTCGCGCGCCGGGCAGGACTGCCCGCATCAGGTTTGCGCAAGCTGGCCGATGCGGATGGCTGTGGTTCCTTGGGGCAATCCCGCCGTTCCGCGCTGTGGGAAGTGCGCAGAACGCCCGCCACCCAGTTGCCCTTGTTCACCTCCGCCGCTGCGCCGGAACTGGGGGACGAACCCGATGCCCGGCTGCCCGTCATGCCCGTGTCTGAAGAAGTCGTGGCTGATTACCAGACCGCACGGCTTTCGCTGAAGGGGCACCCGATGCAGTTCCTGCGCGCCGCCCTGACCCGCGAGGGGATAGTCGCCTGCGCCGATGCCAATGCCGCGCCCGATGGCCGAAAAGTCCGAGCTGCAGGCATAGTCCTCACCCGCCAGCGCCCCGGCACGGGCAATGCAGTATTCATCACGATCGAGGACGAGACCGGCGTGGTCAACGCGCTGCTCTGGGCACGCGATCTCGACAAGCAGCGCCGCGCCGTCATGGCCGCGCGCCTGATGCTGATCGAGGGAGAAATCCAGAAAAGCAAGGAAGGCGTGGTCCACCTGATGGCCGCGCGGATCATCGATCGCACCGGCCTTCTCGAACGCCTGACACATCAGGAGCATTCCGGGCCCGCCATTTCGCGCGGCGAAGAGATTCATCACCCCCAGCGCCCCCATACCCATGGCCATCCGCGTAATGTCCGGATCCTGCCGAAATCACGGGATTTCCACTGACGCCGACAAAGCGGTCACCCGCGATCCTGGGCCTGCTCGCGAAAGCGGGCGGGCGTTCGCGCTGAGGCGTATCGGGAGGGACGCGGCAAAAGTGCCTGGGCGCGCGCAGGTGCGTTCTTCCGCCTGGCGCGTCCTGGCCGCATTTTCACAGCGGCAATGGTGATCTGACCGTTGCGCCAGAAATGCGTCACCGCAGCGTCTGCAAAGCTTCACAAAAAGGTCACGGCACTTGCCTAGGCGGACCGCATAGCCGGCGCGCATTTCTGGCGGCGGTGCATTGGGGAACCATCGATATGTACGCCGCAAGGTTCACTGCGGCCGCTTTTGCGGCCTTTCTGCTTGTGCCCGGAATTCAGGCCGGGAGTGCGCAGGCACAAACCGCAAGCCCCGCCCAGGACAATCGCCTGCGCTGGCTGGACCCGGTGACCTTTGCCCCGGCGAATGCCTTTGCCCCGCCCCCGGCGCCCGGATCCGACGTTGAACGGCTCGAATTCGAGCGGCTTCGCGCGCTGATCGCCGGTGCATCGGCCGAGCGGCTGAAGCGCGCCGCATGGGACGGCGATCACGAGGATCCCGCCGCATTCAGCGAGGCAGCCGGGCGCGACCTGGCCCAGTTCCCGGCAACCGCGTCCCTGCTCGCCGCGATCTCCGGCGAGGTTGACCGGGCGGTCCACGCCGCAAAGGCCTATTTCAAGCGGCCCCGGCCGTACCAGATGGATCCTTCGCTGCCCCACTGCGGCAAGGGCTCCACGGCGCCGACGGGCTACCCCAGCGGCCATTCCGGCTATGGCTGGTCGGTCGGCTGGACACTGGCTCGCCTGATCCCCGAACGCGCGCCGGCCATCCTGGCCCGTGCCCAGGATTACGCGCTGAGCCGCGAGATCTGCGGGGTCCATTTCATCAGCGACCTCGAAGCCAGCCGCGGCGCCGCCACGGCCGCTGCCGAACAACTGCTCGCCGACCCGCGCCTTGCATCGCAACTCGCCGCCGCCCGCGCCGAACTTGCCGCGCGCTGAGCGCCTTCCACCACGCATACCCAGACCATGAGGGACTGACATGACCACGCTTCCTTTCCGCGCCGCCCTGCTGGCGGCCTCAAGCCTGCTGACCATCGCCCTGCCGGCCCACGCGGCAGAAACCGCCGCAGATACCGCCGCCGAGGCTGCTGCTGCGGACGACCAGTCGACCACCGCCAACCAGGCCGGCCAGGCCAACGACAAGCAGTCGCTGACATCCTCGGACATCATCGTCACCGGATCGCGCGTGGCCGAGACCGCGCTGTTCACCGCATCGCTGACGACCACGCAGCCGCAAGCCGCGGTCAGCCGGGACTATATCGACCACGCGAACGCGGCAGCCGATTTCAACGCGCTGATTTCGATGACGCCGGGCGTTTCGATTTCGGGCACCGGCAACGGGCAAGGCTTCAGCGAGTCCAAGGCCGTGATCCGCGGCTTCCAGGACGGCGAATACAACGTCACCTACGATTCGATCCCCTTTGCCGACACCAACAATCCGACCCACCATTCCACCGCGTTTTTCCCCTCGACCACGATCGAGACCGTCGTGGTCGACCGCGGCCCGGGCAATGCCAGCCAGCTTGGCCAGGCGACCTACGGCGGCAACATCAACATGTATTCGCGCGCCGCGAAGGACACGATGAGCGGCCAGGTCGAGACGCTGCTCGGCAACTGGAACACCTTCATCGGCCGCGCCGAATTCCAGAGCGGGGCGATGGCCGGGCTGGGCGGTGCCAAGCTGGTGGTCACCGGGCAATTCCTCCGCTCGGACGGCGCGCTGACCTTTTCGCCGGTCAACGCGAAGAACATCTACGCCAAGCTCGTCATGCCCATCGGCACGGCCAACACCCTGACCGTGATGAGCACCTATAACCGCAACTTCTACTATCAGTCGGACACGCTGAAGGGCGCCAGCTGCGGTGCCTTTGCGACGGCCGCCCCCGCCGGGACGACCCTGCGCGCCGAAAACTGCGCGCCCACCTCGAACATCGGCCAGTTCGGGCTGAACTACGGGATGTCCGGCGATCCGGCCCGCGCCGACTATTACAAGTACAACCGCACGGACAAGACGACCGACTTTTCCTATGTCCGCCTGCAGAGCGAGCTGGGTTCGGGCCTGTCGATGGACAACCGGGCCTATATGTACGCCTATACCAACAATACCCTGTCGGGGAACGGCAAGGTCAGCGTGACCAATGTTGGCGGGGTCGCCACCTTCGTCAATTCGGGCGGCACGGTGATCCCGGGCTATACCGGGACCGGGCCCTACAAGATGGCCGCGGCGCTGCCCGGCAACATCGCGGGCTATGACAAGGGCAACAAGTACCGCGTGCTGGGCTATATCGGCCAGCTCAACTATGACTTTCTCTTCGGCAAGGTCCGCGTTGGCGGGTGGTATGAAAAGGCCAATACCGATCGCCGCCTGCTCGACTTCGACTGGAGCAGCAACCGCGCGCCCAACTACAACGAGACCACCGGGCTCGACCTGACCTCGCTCGCCTCGGTGTCGCAGGCCAATATCCGGTATCTGCAGCACTCGACCTGGAGCCAGTATCAGCTGTTCGGCGAGTTCGAGATCCATCCGGCCGACGGCCTTTCGATCACCCCGGGCGTGAAATACGTCCACTTCACCCGCGGCATCGACGGCCCGGTCAACCAGACCACCCGCAAGCCGATCGACATGAAGGCGACCTGGACGAAGACCCTGCCGTTCCTGACGGCCAACTGGCAGCCGCGCAGCAACTGGTCGGTCTATGCCCAGTATGCGCAAGGCATGTACGTGCCGGACCTGTCGAGCTTCTATTCGGCTTCTGCCGGCCTTGCCGCTTCGCTCGACGCGCTCCAGCCGATGACCACGACCAACTACCAGATCGGCACCGTGTGGCACGGCAGCCGCATCTCGGTCGATCTTGATGCCTATGCGATCAACGTCAACAACAAGCTCGGCTCCTGCACCACGGCGGGCTGCGACACCTCGCTGACGATCAACATCGGCCAGGTCCGCTACAAGGGCGTCGAAGGCCAGATCAATGTCGAGGTCATCAAGGGGCTGAACCTCTTTGCCAATGCCTCCTACAACTACGCCCACTCGGTCACGAGCGGGGCGCAGATCGCCAAGACGCCGTTTGCCACTGCGGCGGTCGGCCTGAATTATCACGCCAACGGCCTGTGGGTCTCGTTCAACCATAAGTTCACCGGCACCCAGTATGCCAACGAATATTCCGGCACGGGCCTGCGCAACTACCGCATCGCCCCTTACGGGGTGGGCGAGTTCTCGATCAGCCAGGACATCGGCGATCGGCCGCGCATCGGCGCGACCGTCTCGAACGTATTCAACAGCCGCGCGATCACCTCGATCTCGACCGGCAAGACGTATGGCGTCGATGACCAGTTCAGCTTCCTTCCCCCGCGCTCGTTCATGGTCGATGCGCGCGTGAAGTTCTGATAGGGACGGACCGCCGGTCGGGTGACGGGGGCACCTTTGAGGGAATGAAAACCTTGCGTCGAAGAGCCCCCGCGCAGTCGCGCGCCCCGGCGCAGGAGCATGGCCTTTCGCGGCCTCGGTGGTGTCTCGCGGTCGTGTCGGCGTTCATCGCGCTGGCGGCGGCCCCGGCCGGCGCCGGCCCCCCGTTCATGATCGACGATCCCGACCCGACCGAAACCGGGCATTGGGAGATCTACGCCCCCGTGGCCGATTTCGACGGTCGGGGAAGCGATTTTGCCGGGTCGACCGGGGCAGAGATCAACTACGGCGCGGCGCCGGGCGTGCAACTGACGCTCGGCCTGCCGCTAGCCATGTCGCACGATCGTAGCGGATGGCAGACCGGCGCCGGGGACATTGAGGGTTCGGTCAAGCTGCGGGTGATCAACAACGCGCGGTCCCATGTGCGGGTCGCGCTGTTTCCGGGATTGACCCTTCCCACCGCCACCCACGGCCTCGGGGCCGGCCGGGTGACCGGATTTGTTCCCGTCTGGGCGCAGTACGACCGGGGCCCGTGGTCAGTGTTTGGTGGCGGGGGCTATGCGATCAACCCCGGGGCCGGCCGGTCGGACTATTGGACCGGAGCCATCGCGCTCAGCCGGGCGGTGGGGCCGAAGCTGGTTGTCGGGATCGAGGCCCGGCGCCGCGGCGCCGACGAGGTGGGCGGCAGCGGCGAAACCAGCCTCGGGATCGGGGTGATCCGCCAGTTGCACGGGGCACTGCGGCTGCTCGCATCGGGCGGCCCTTCATTCGACGATGCCGGCGGCCCGGCCGGTTACCATGGCTTCGTGGCGTTCGGTCTCTATTTCTGAAAAGGCAAACAGGCGTGATGGATCAGGAAAGCAGGCAGGCCCTGTCGAAAGTGCCGGCGGTGACCCTTGGCTTCTGGGTGATCAAGATCCTGGCCACCACGCTGGGCGAAACCGGCGCCGACCTGTTCACACAGCAGTATGAGCTTGGCTATCTGGCCGGGATCGGCCTGTTCGCCGCGCCGCTGTTGCTGCTGGTGATCGCCCAGATTCGCGCCCGCAGGTTCCACCCCCTGCTCTATTGGGCAACCATCCTTGCATCGACCACGGCCGGGACCGCACTCGCGGATTTCTTCGACCGAGATCTTGGCGTTGGCTATGCCGGCGGCTCGGCGATCCTGCTGGCCGGCTTGATGGCCTGCCTTGCGGCATGGCGTGCAGCGACCGGCACCGTCTCGGTCGCCAGCGTCAACAGCCCGAAGGCAGAGGCGTTCTATTGGCTGACCATCACGTTTTCCCAAACCCTCGGCACTGCCTTGGGGGACTGGTCTGCGGACGATGGCGGCCTTGGCTACCTTGGCGGCGCGGCGCTGTTCGGCGGGCTGCTTGCCATCGTCGCGCTATGCCATGCCTGGACTTCGGCATCGCGGGTCGCACTGTTCTGGGCCGCGTTCATTCTCACCCGGCCTTTGGGAGCAACCGTCGGCGACCTGCTCGACAAGCCTCTGAACCAGGGCGGTCTCGACCTCGGGCGCGACATGGCGACGCTGGTGCTGATCGCCGCGATCGGCGCCGCGATCTGGCTGGTGCCCCAGCGCGCCGGCGCAGCCTGCTGCGCTGGTGATGGCAAGGGTCGCCAAGGTGCCGGAAAGCCCTGACCAGGGGCCGGGCTCGGCGATCCCCCAGCTTTCGTGCGTTTCCTGGAGGGCCGGCTGGACAAATTGGCCTGGCGCTCGCTACCAGCCGCGGGATGAGCATTATCGCAACCGTCATGAACAGCGCCACCGGGCGTCCCATCCAGAAGATGACTTTCCAGCGCATGCCCAAACCCTGGATCACATTCAATCTCCAGAACGGCGAACAGGTTACTGCGGAGCGCATTGACGTCGGCAAGCCAGCGCCAGGGAAGTTCATCGCGCCGGTGGAGATCTGGGTGACTGCCAAGGCGCAGGATTGAGCGGGGCCGGACGATGGAATCGGCCGAGCTGACCATTCGCCTGCTGCGCGCGGCGTTCAACCGCGCGCTGGCCGAGGCCGACATGGATGCCATCGCCGCCGTCCTGGCCAAGGACGCGGTTCTTGTAACCGGGACCGACAGCGCCGTCCTGTCCGGCCGCAAGGCGCAGTTGCTGGCGTGGAAGCGTGAGTTCAGGGCCAGTGATCGGACAATCTACACCCGCCTCCCCCACACCGTTGAGGTTTCCGCGGTGGAGCCGATTGCCATGGAGCATGGCCGCTGGGAGGGGACGAGCTGTGCCGGCCATTGCCATGCCCGCGGAACCTATTCGGCCAAATGGCGCAAGGTTGCCGGGACCTGGGTGATCGAGGCGGAGATATTCGTCACGCTTGGCTGAGCCTGGCCGGCGCGTTCGATTTACAGCTGCTTTGGCATCCCCAGATGCTGCAGGAAATCCGGCTTGCCGAGGCTGACGCCGTTGGCCCGCAGAATTGCGTAAGCGGTGGTCACGTGGAAAAAGAAATTCGGGAGCGCGAAGCCGGTCAGGTAGGCGCTGCCGGTGAACTGGTAGCCCATGCCGTTGGGGAATTTCAATTCGACGGCCCGCCCCTCCGCGCCGGCAAAGGCGTCTGGCGAAACGCTTTCGATGAAGGCAATCGTGCGGGCGCAGCGGTCCTTCAACTCGGCAAAACTTGCTTCCGTGTCGGGCATGGATGGCGCATCGATGCCGCACAGGCGCCCGACCGCATTCTTGGCGCTGTCCGACGCCATCTGGAACTGGGCCGTCAGCGGGCGCATGTCAGCCGCCAGCCGCGCTCCGATCAAGTCGCTTTCGGATTTTTCGGCCGACGCCTTGTCCAGCCACGCGGTCATGTTCTGAAGCGCTTGGGTGAACATCGGCACGCTGGCTTCGTAGATCGTGAAGCTCATGGCTTTTCCTTTGGCTGGGCAGTTGGCCGACGGTCTATGGCCGGGCATGCCGGAAGGGGCAAGCCTGCCGGGCGGCGAGTTGACGCCGGGTGTCGAGATCGCATACCCCGGAAGCAGACGACCAGCCTGTTCGAATGGCAGGTGGCCGGCGTCCATGGGGCGCCGCGCCAGTACGGTGATACGGCCTGGCGTGAAGTTCTGAGGAGAGACGGCAAGATGTCCGACAAAACGCGCAACCTCGTCCTGGCGCTGGCCGCTTCGGCTGGTGTTCTGGCCCAGCCGGCAGCAGCCTTGGCGCAAGCTTCCGCCGCCCCTGCCAATGTCCCCGCGCTCGAATTTGCGTTCGAGGAAGTGGTTACGCTCGCCGCCGACATCCCCGTGGGGGAAACCTCGCTCGGCATGCGCAAGATCGTTCCAATCACCGGCGGGCGGTTTGAAGGACCGGGGATCAGGGGGACGATCATTCCGGGGGGATGGGACTGGCAGCTGATGCGCAAGGATGGCTGCCTCCAGATCGAGGCGGACTACATGCTGCGGACGGACGACGGCGTGGTGATCAATGTGATCAACAAAGGCGCCTCATGCCGCGGAGCAGACGGCCAGCGGCAGCCGTTGCGGACCCAGCCGGTATTCGAAGCGCCTTTGGGCAAGTACGAATGGCTGGGAAAATCCGCGTTCATCGGGACGCTTGAACCGGTCCGCGAGAATGGTGGGCCGGCTGTGAAGATCCGCTTCTACAAGGCGCGGTAAGGATGGCCGGACACCGTCGTCTCGCCCTGCCCCTGCTGGCGTCCCTTGGCGTCGTGCTGGTAGCTGGTGGAACCGGCGCAAAGCCTGCGGCACTGGGCAGTTCCGGGATCGGCAAATGCGAGGCCCTGACCGGGCAGCGCCTGCCGGGGCTGGGCCGCATCACCGCAGCGCAGGCAGGGCCGGCCCAGCTCCCGCCCGGTCCCCGAGGCCAGCCCGCCCAGGTCCTGCCGCCCCACTGCGAGGTCAGCGGGATCATGCAGGAACGGCAGGGGCGGCTGGGCCAGAACTATGCGATCCGCTACCGCTTGCGGCTGCCGGACAGCTGGAACGGCCGCTTCCTGTTCCAGGGCGGCGGCGGAAGCAATGGCGAGGTGGGCGATGCGGTGGGCAGCGCCACCGCCGGACCCTCGGCGCTGGCGCGCGGCTTTGCGGTGGTCAGCCAGGATAGCGGGCACGACAACCGCCTGAACGTCGACCCCCGGTGGGGCGGCCAGATCGTGTTCGGAACCGACCCGGTGGCCCGGGCGAACTATGGCCACGCTTCGTTGCCGCTTGTTACCGCCGCCGCCAAGCAGATTGTCGGCAGGTTTTACGGCAAGCCGGCGCAGCGAAGCTATTTCCTTGGGTGCTCGAAAGGCGGGCAGGAAGGCATGGCGGCGGCGCAGCGCTATCCGCGCCTGTTCGATGGTATTGTCGCCGGGGCGCCCGGTTTCGCCCTGCCGCGCGCCGCGCTCAACGAGGCATGGAGCGTGCAGCAATTTGCCGCGCTGGCCAGCGCCCGCGATGGCCAGCCGGCGACGGTCGCCTCCATTGCGCGGACCTTTACTCCTGCCGACATGCTGGTGGTGCGCAAGGCGGTTCTGGATACCTGCGATGCCGCTGATGGGCTGGCCGACGGGATCACCGCCGATTTTCGCCAATGCACACCCGCAAGGGTGCGCCAGAATCTGCGGTCCGCCGTCTGCCGTCCCGGGAAAACGGACGCCTGCCTGTCGGAGGGACAGGTCGACACGCTCGATCGGCTGATGGGCGGTCCGCGCAATGCGGCAGGACGCCCGATCTATGCCACATGGGCATGGGACGGCGGCGTGGGCAGCCCGATGTGGACGATGTGGCGGACCGGCAGCGATACGATGCCGGCATTCGACATTGCGCTTGGCGGAGCCTCGCTTTCCACCGTGTTCAGCGTGCCGCCAAGCCCGGTCGGCACCGCGCCCGACGCGATCCTGGCGGGCCAGCTGGCACTCCGCTTTCCGCAAGCCGAAGCAATGATTTACCGCAAGGGGGCGCCGTTCACGCGGAGTGCGTGGTCCGACATCGGGATGCATTCCGCCAATCTTGACGGCTTCCTGGCCCATGGCGGAAAGCTGCTGGTGCCGCACGGCGTGGCAGATCCGGTGTTTTCGGTTGAAGATACCATTTCGTGGTGGGACCGCGTCCATGCGCGGTACAGGGCGCGCACCGCGGCAAGCCTGCGGGTCTTGCCAGTCCCAGGAATGGCGCATTGCGGCGGCGGACCGGCCACTTCGGGATACGATATCCTTGGTGCCATCACCGACTGGGTCGAACTGCGCAAATCGCCGGACCACATCGTCGCAACCGCCGGACCGGGCACGCCCTGGCCGGGCCGGACCCGCCCGCTGTGCAGCTGGCCCGCCGTGGCCCGCTATCGCGGCGGCGATCCAGAGAAGGCCGAAAGCTTTGCTTGCGCGCCCTGACCGCAGTGGGTGCGTGAAGCGCCCGCGATCGCGTTGTCAGACAGTCCGCCGCCTCGATCCGCCAGGCACTTATCCCGTCACACGGGATTGGGCCTTGCTGCCGCAGCGATCTCGAACGATGGTGCGCGGGTGATGGCTTCGGGCCATCCCGCCACCGTGCCGTTTGGCGGAAGTTTACTGGCGAACACAAGTTTGGCGCCCAGGCGCCGCACCTTGTTGCCGGTCAATTCAGAAGACAGTCTTGGGAGATAGAATAATGTCCGTACAGACCGATACACGAGAGATTACTGCCGCCGTCGTCCGGGAAGAAGGCAAGCCCTTCCTGATCGAGCAACTGCGCATCGGCAATCCGCAGGCCGGCGAAGTGCTGGTCCGGATCGTTGCGGCGGGGGTCTGCCACACGGACATCATCATCCGCGACGCCTATTACCCGGTGCCGTTCCCGGTGGTCCTCGGCCATGAAGGTTCTGGCGTTGTGGAAGCTATTGGCCCGGGCGTGACCAGGGTCGCCGTGGGCGATCACGTGGTGCTTTCGTACAATTCGTGCGGCGTGTGCAAGCCTTGCATGACCGGGCATCCCGGCCACTGCGCCGAATTTTTCGCGCACAATTTCGGGGGCTGCCGCAAGGACGGATCGACGGCAAC
>Ga0075432_10000285_pt1 | contig 14066 bp, 6 predicted proteins | sample RhiMethybrSRZTD1_FD_72781 | JGI IMG/M metagenome (GOLD analysis project Ga0075432, IMG submission 72781) | Populus rhizosphere microbial communities from Tennessee, USA - Rhizosphere MetaG P. TD hybrid SRZTD1 | ecosystem: Host-associated > Plants > Roots > Rhizosphere > Soil | place: USA... | reverse complement strand
CCAGGACCGTAATTGCGTGTTCGACGGCCGGAACGGTGCTGACGAACGGCAGTTCTGGTGGCGCCCAATGCATCGACGGCATTTAGGTTTGATTAGGACAGCGAAAATCCATGTCCCGATTGAGCCGGAGCAGGTTTCATCGATATTTACTTATTTTTCAGAGCCTCGCGTAGCGTTCATCAATTACTTTTTCGCCTGAAACCCGCCGCCGCCCGATGGGGCAGAAGGCTATTCAAAAAGCGTAGCCCCGGGTGGAACGGAAATCCTCCCGCGCAGTTGCGGCGATCGGGGGACTTGCAGGTCTCCCGCGCAACGGAGGGCAAATATGAACAAACTGGCCGAAAAAGCGCAATTCAAACTGGATCGCCGCGAGCTGGTGAGCGCCCTACGCAAGCTTCGCAATGGCGATTTTACGGCCAGCCTGCCCGAGGATGCACCCGACGAAGACCACGAAATCGCTTCGTTGTTCAATGAAGTTGTCGGATTGAACCGCCAAATGACGGAGGAGTTCCAGCGCCTTTCCCGCGTCGTGGGCAAAGAAGGGAAGATCGGACACCGTGCATCAGTGCGCGGAGCGGTCGGGGACTGGGACCTGACCCTGTGCGCCATCAACGAACTGATCGACGACATGGTGCAACCGACAACCGAAGTGGCGCGCGTGATCGGTGCCGTGGCCAAAGGCGATCTCTCCCAATCGATGGTAGTGGAGATCGAAGGGCGCGCCCTGCGCGGGGAATTCCTGCGGATCGGCAAAGTGGTCAACACCATGGTCACCCAGCTGGCCAGCTTCACCTCGGAGGTGACGCGCGTTGCCCGCGAGGTCGGCACCGAGGGCAAGCTCGGTGGGCAAGCCAACGTCAAGGGCGTGGCCGGAACCTGGAAGGACCTGACCGACAACGTCAATCTCATGGCGGCGAACCTGACCGGGCAGGTCCGCAACATCGCCGAGGTGACGACAGCCGTGGCGCTCGGGAACCTGTCGAAGAAGATCACCGTCGACGTGAAGGGCGAAATTCTCGAGCTCAAAAACACTATCAACACGATGGTCGATCAGCTCAACGGCTTCGCCTCCGAAGTGACGCGCGTCGCGCGCGAGGTGGGTACAGAAGGCAAGCTGGGCGGGCAGGCGCAGGTACCTGGCGTTGCGGGCACGTGGAAGGATCTGACGGACAACGTAAACCTGATGGCAGCGAACCTCACCGGCCAGGTCCGAAACATTGCGGAAGTGACGACTGCGGTGGCATCGGGCGATCTTTCCAAGAAGATCACCGTCGACGTGAAGGGCGAGATCCTCGAGCTCAAGAACACCATCAACGTCATGGTCGACCAGCTCAACGGTTTTGCCTCCGAAGTGACCCGCGTGGCGCGCGAGGTCGGCACGGAAGGCAAGCTTGGCGGACAGGCCCAGGTGCCGGGAGTGGCGGGCACGTGGAAGGACCTGACCGACAACGTCAACCTGATGGCGGACAACCTCACCGGACAGGTCCGCAACATCGCGGAAGTTACCACAGCCGTCGCCTCGGGCGATCTTTCCAAGAAGATCACCGTCGACGTGAAGGGCGAAATCCTCGAGCTCAAGAACACCATCAACGTCATGGTCGACCAGCTCAACGGCTTTGCTTCCGAAGTGACCCGCGTGGCCCGCGAGGTTGGTACCGACGGCAAGCTTGGCGGACAGGCCCAAGTGCCGGGAGTGGCTGGCACGTGGAAGGACCTGACTGACAGCGTCAACCTGATGGCGGCCAACCTGACCGGCCAGGTGCGCAATATCGCAGAGGTGACAACGGCGGTGGCTCGCGGCGATCTGTCCAAGAAGATCACTGTCGAAGTGCGTGGCGAAATCCTCGAGCTGAAAAACACCATCAATGTGATGGTCGACCAGCTAAACGGTTTTGCCTCCGAAGTCACCCGCGTGGCGCGCGAGGTCGGCACCGAGGGGCGTCTCGGAGGCCAAGCCCGGGTGCCGGGCGTAGGCGGCACGTGGAAGGATCTGACCGACAACGTCAATGCGATGGCCGGAAATCTCACCGGACAGGTGCGAAATATTGCCGAGGTGACCACCGCTGTCGCACGCGGAGACCTCTCCAAGAAGATCACTGTGGACGTAAAGGGCGAGATCCTCGAGCTCAAGAATACCATCAATACGATGGTCGACCAGCTCAACTCGTTCGCCTCCGAAGTGACCCGCGTGGCTCGCGAAGTCGGCACCGAAGGTCGCCTGGGCGGGCAGGCGCAGGTCGAAGGCGTTGGCGGCACCTGGAAGGACCTGACCGACAACGTCAACGCGATGGCTGCCAACCTGACCGGCCAGGTCCGCAACATCGCCGAAGTGACCACCGCCGTCGCGCTTGGTGACCTTTCCAAGAAGATCACCGTCGATGTGAAAGGCGAAATCCTCGAGCTCAAGAACACCATCAACACCATGGTTGACCAGCTCAACTCGTTCGCCTCGGAAGTGACCCGCGTTGCCCGCGAGGTGGGCACTGAAGGAAAGCTTGGCGGCCAGGCCAATGTCCGCGGCGTGGCGGGGACGTGGAAGGACCTGACCGACAACGTCAACCTTATGGCCGACAATCTGACCGGTCAGGTTCGCAACATTGCAGACGTGACCACGGCGGTGGCGCGCGGGGATCTGTCCAAGAAAATCACCGTCGACGTGAAGGGCGAGATCCTCGCGCTCAAGAACACCATCAACACCATGGTCGATCAGCTCAACGGCTTCGCCTCCGAAGTGACGCGCGTTGCGCGCGAGGTCGGCACCGAAGGAAAGCTGGGCGGCCAGGCGCAGGTCCCCGGGGTCGGCGGGACGTGGAAGGACCTGACCGACAACGTCAACCTCATGGCCACCAACCTCACCAATCAGGTGCGCGGTATCGCCGGGGTGGTGACCGCGGTTGCCCAGGGCAACCTCAAGCGCAAACTCACGTTCGACGCGAAGGGCGAAATCGCCGCCTTGGCCGAAACGATCAACGGGATGATCGAGACACTGTCAACCTTTGGCGATCAGGTCACGAACATGGCGCGCGAGGTCGGCGTCGAGGGGCGGCTGGGCGGGCAGGCGCGCGTCCCCGGCGCGGCCGGGCTGTGGCGGGATCTTACCGACAACGTCAACGCGATGGCCGCCAACCTCACGAACCAGGTCCGCTCGATCGCGGAAGTCGCAACTGCGGTGACGAAGGGCGACCTCACCCGGTCGATCGCCGTGGAAGCCTCGGGCGAGATGGCCGCGTTGAAGGACAACATCAATGAAATGATCCTCAACCTTAAGGATCAGACGCTCAAGAACGCTCAGCAGGACTGGCTCAAGACCAACCTCGCCCGGTTCAGCCGCATGCTCCAGGGCGAACGAGACCTGGCGACCATTTCCAACCTCATCATGTCGGAACTCGCTCCGCTGGTGAACGCCCAATACGGCGTGTTCTATGTTTCGCGACGCGAGGAGGAGGAAACCCGGCTGGACCTCGTCGCCAGCTACGGCGCGGAAAACCACCGCGATCTCAAGCAGCGCTTCACCTTGCGCGAAGGGCTGATCGGGCAGGCCGCCGCAGACAAGCGGCCGATCCGGTTAAACCAGGTTCCGGGCGATTTCATCCGGATAGGCTCCGGCCTTGGTCATGCTGCGCCGGCCAACATCAACATCCTGCCCGCTCTTTTCGAAGACGAGGTCAAGGCCGTCATCGAGCTCGCATCGTTCGAGGAGTTCAACGAGACCCACCACAGTTTCCTCAACCAGTTGATGGAAACGGTCGGGATCGTGCTCAACACCATTGCGGCAACGATGCGCACCGAAGGCTTGCTGGAACAGTCACAGCTCCTGACGCAGGAATTGCAGGCCCGCCAGACCGAACTGACCCGCAAGCAGGAAGAGCTTCACGCCACCAACGAGGAACTGCAAGAAAAGGCGCAACTTCTCGAAAACGAAAAGAAGCAGGTCGAGGAAAAGAATTTCGAGATCGACATGGCCCGCCGGGCCATCGAGGAGAAGGCGGAACAACTGGCGCTGACCTCCAAATACAAGTCAGAGTTCCTCGCGAACATGAGCCACGAACTGCGCACGCCGCTCAATTCCCTGCTCATTCTTTCCAAGCTCCTTGCGGACAACCAGCAGGGCAACCTCAACGAGAAGCAGGTCGAGTTCGCCCGCACGATCCATGGCGCAGGAACGGATCTGCTCAATCTGATCAACGATATTCTCGACCTCTCGAAGATCGAATCCGGCACAGTTTCGATCGAGCTCGGGGACATGTCGCTCGCCGGCATGAAGCAGCACATGGAGCGCACCTTCCGCCAGCTGGCGTCGGAAAAGAACCTCGCCTTCGAGGTCGCGTTTGACGAGGAATTGCCGGCCTCGATCCAGACCGATGAAAAGCGGCTCCAGCAGATCGTGCTCAATCTGCTGTCGAACGCCTTCAAGTTCACCCAGACAGGCGGCGTTACGCTGAACGTCCGCCAGGCGCGGCATGGCTGGAGCGCTACCCACCCGGTCCTTGGCGACATGGACATCGCACTCGAAATCTCCGTGAAGGATACCGGCATCGGCATCCCAGCCGACAAGCAAAAGCTGATTTTCGAAGCCTTTCAGCAGGCCGATGGCACCACCAGCCGGAAGTATGGCGGCACAGGCCTGGGTCTTTCGATTAGTCGGGAAATTGCCCGCCTCCTCGGCGGCGAGCTCCAGGTACGTTCGGTGCCGGCCGAAGGTTCGACCTTCACCCTGTTTGTCCCGATGAAACCTGTCGCTGCCCATGCGGGGCTGGTTGCCCCCGAGCCCGCCGGGGCCGGAGCGATGCTGGGCTATGCTCCCCAGGACGACCGCGACGACCTCAACGGCAGGCCCTTTGTGCTTATCGTGGAGGATGACCCGACCTTTGCCAGCATCCTGCTCGAACTGGCCCATCAATCGGGCCTTAAGGCGGTTATTTCATCCGCCGGTTCCGGCACAGTCGCGATGGTCCGAAAGCTGCGGCCCAGCGCGATCACTCTTGACCTTGGCCTTGCCGACATTGACGGATTCGTGTTGCTCGACCTGCTTCGTCACGAGGCCGATACTCGCGACATCCCCGTCCACGTCATTTCCGGGGCAGAACAGGCGGCCCATGCCCTGACCCTCGGCGCAGCCGGGGTAACTGAAAAGCCTGCCAGCCGGGAGGAACTGTGCGAGCTGTTTGCCTCCATAGCGACGGCCGCGGGGCGAGAAATGCCGCGACGTAAGCCTTCGCGCCGGGCGGCGAAAACCAAGGTCAACGAAGCTGGCGCACTTGCCGGACGCCGCGTGCTGATTGTCGACGACGACATCCGGAATATCTATTCGCTCACCAGTGTCCTGGAATCGCATGACGTCGAAGTCGTCCATGCCGAACGCGGTGCAGAAGGCATTGCCTTGCTGGAATCTATGCCTGACATCGATGTCGCCCTGATCGACATCATGATGCCAGAAATGGACGGCTATGAGACGATGCGCCAGATTCGTAGCCGTCCCGCTATCGCCGCGACACCGTTGATCGCAGTAACGGCCAAGGCGATGAAAGGCGACCGCCAGAAATGCCTTGATGCCGGCGCGTCCGACTACATCGCAAAGCCGGTCGACATCGATCTCCTGATGGCGTTGCTTCGCGTCTGGATCGGCCGTGGGACTGCGGCCATCCGGCGAGGAACGCAACGCCCTGCGCCGATCGCTGGTCCGGGCGCGCGAGCCGCGTGATGGGCGGCGCCACCGTTGACCCGGCGGGGGAAGCAGACCTTGCAGAGGAGGTACAGGCCAACGCGCGCATCCTGCTGGTGGATGACGATGAGCGCAATCTGCTCGCGATGTCTCAGGTCATCGGGGACATTGCAGAAGTGGTTACGGCAGCCTCCGGACGCGATGCATTGCGCCACCTTCTCCAGGGCGAGTTCGCGGTAATCCTGCTCGACGTCTACATGCCGGGAATGGACGGCTACGAAGTCGCCCAGCTTATCCGTCAACGCAAACAGTCAGCCCGAATTCCGATCATCTTTCTGTCGGCGGTAAATAAGGAAACGGAGCATCTGCTGCGCGGTTACGCGATGGGCGCGGTTGACTATGTGTTCAAGCCGGTCGACGCACTGGTACTTTCCTCCAAAGTCAGCGTGTTCGTCGAACTGTTCAAGATGCGCAAGCGCATCGAGGCAAAAAGTCGGGCCGAGCAGGCGTTGCGCGAGGCCGGTTTCAAGGCACAGCTTGATCGGCTGCGGATCGAGAGCGAACTCAGCGCGTCACGGGCACGGCAGGCATCCATCCTCGCTGCCCTGCCGCTTGCGCTGTTCGAGGCAGTGGCTGATGAAACCGGTCAGCTTTTCCGCGAATTCGTCGCAGGCGACCTTTCCCGGCTGGCTGGCGTCGATGCGCCCGATATCGAGTCCGGGAAGATCCGCTGGGAGGAACGCATTCACCCTGACGATGCCCTCGCCTTGCGGGCCGCCGCGCCCGATCCCCAAAAGGGAGTGCTGTCGACCGAGTACAAGTGGATTGGCAGAGACGAGAGCCACCGCCATTTCATGGAGCGTTGTGTACCCCTTGCCCGGGGCGATGATGGAACTACCCGCTGGGCGGGCACCCTGATTGATGTGACCGAACGAAAGAAGCTGGAAGCCCAATTGGTCCAGGCCGGGAAGATGGAGGCGCTGGGCCAGCTGACCGGTGGCATTGCCCATGATTTCAATAACGTCCTCGCGGCAATTCTGGGCGGCGTGAACCTGCTTGAGCGGACATCCGATCTCGACCAGCGCAGCCACCGCCTGATCGAGCAGATGCGCTTTGCCGCCGACAAGGGAGTTGATCTGGTCCGCAGGATGATGACGTTCGCTCGCAAGCAGGAACTCACCCCGGTCATTCTGACGCCGGCCGAACTCTGCGAATCCGTTTCAGGCCTGATCGAACAAACACTCGGCTCCTCGTTCGCCCTGCAATGCGAGTGCAGTGGCGGCGAACTTGCCTTCTTCGCCGACCGATCGCAGCTCGAACTGGCAGTGGTTAACCTCATCATCAATGCTCGCGATGCAATGACCGATGGCGGCCGAATTTCCCTAAACGTCTTCCGACCCGCGTGGGAAACGGTGCAGGCTCTTGCCCTGTCGGAAGGCGACTATCTCTGTGTCGAGGTCCGGGACGAAGGGTCGGGCATTCCAGCGGGGCTGCTCGAAAGAATTACCGAGCCATTCTTCACGACGAAGGCGATCGGCAAGGGCACCGGTCTGGGGTTGTCCATGGTGATGGGGTTCGTCCAGCAATCGGGCGGCAAGCTGGATATTTCAAGTGAATTGGGAAGGGGCACATCCGTCCGTATTTTCCTTCCCGGAAGGGAGTTCGCGCCTGCTGACGAAAATCGGGGCAAGGCAGCCTCGCAGGTCAAGCCGGTTCGGCAACACATCCTGGTCGTTGATGACGATACGGGGGTTCGCACCGTTGTTGCAGAGCAACTGCGTTCACTGGGTGCATCGGTAACTGAAGCCCACGACGGCGCCGAGGCAATTAGGCTGCTTGCCTCCACCGACCTTGCCGTCGACATGATTCTGTCGGATTTTGCCATGCCTAGCATGAATGGCCTTGAGACCCTCGAACAGGCCCGGAAACTGCGGCCGGATCTGCGCAGCGCGCTGATGACCGGCTATGCCGATGAGGCGCTCCATGCTGCCGCTGAAGCCACTCCAATTCTCCGAAAGCCCGTTCCGCTCGAAGATCTCGCCAATTTGCTCGGTGTTGAGCCGATGCGTTCCGCGAGCTGATAGTCGGATCCGGCAGGTACGCCCGAAGGCGCACCATTGTCGACGGGAACGGTATCCCGCCTACGCGCTTGAATTGACGTGCCATTTCAAACGGATTGAGATCAATGGGCAGAAGCCGCAGATCCGCGATGTGCCTTGGGGCCAGGACGTGCCCCAGATGACCAGCATCGCCAGGCCCAAGGCGCGATGGCCAAGCGTTCTCTGGATTGTCCGTCATGGTCAGAGCGCAGGAAACGTGGCGCGGGACCTCGCAACCGAACAGGGTCTTTCCCGCATCGCCTTGCAGCATCGCGATGTTGACGTGCCGCTCTCCGAATTGGGCAGGCGTCAGGCCGAAGCACTCGGCCGCTGGTTCGCCGCCTCGGCCGAACGTCCTGACGTGTTGCTGGCATCGCCATACATACGGGCCGTGCAGACGGGCGAATTGTTTCGTTCGAGCGGCGGGTGCAACCCTGATGAGAAGATTTGCATCGACGAGCGCCTCCGGGAAAAGGAGTTCGGCATTCTTGACGGGCTGACGCCTATCGGGATTCATCAAGTCCATCCGGAACAGGCAGAATTCCGGCGGACTCTCGGCAAGTTCTACCACCGACCGCCAGGTGGGGAATCGTGGGTCGATGTCATTTTCCGTTTACGCGCCCTGCTCGATACCATCTCGCTCCACTACGCAGAGCGCAAGGTGATGATCGTCGCTCATCAGGTGGTTGTGCTGTGTCTGCGCTACATCCTTGAGAACCTGTCAGAAGCGGAAATACTGGCGATTGACCGGGCCGGAGACATCGCGAACTGCGCGGTCACGGAGTACCGTCTAGATCAGTCGCTGGGTCATGACGGAACGATGGTATTGAGCCAGTACAATGTCACTGTTCCGATGGAGCTGGAACACACCCCGGTCACGACCGCTCCAGACAAGATGGTGGCGGCGCGTGGGTAATGGGCTGATCCCGCTCGACAGCAATTGGCTGCGTGCGAACCCCCTGCCGCAGCCCGACAGCACGGTGAGCAAGAACGAACGCGGGCGGGTGCTGACCGTTGGAGGGAGCCGCGAGGTGCCGGGCGGGATACAGCTTACCGCTGAAGCGGCGCTTCGTGTCGGCGCGGGCAAAGTCCGCATCGTCACTGTCGAATGTGCGGCAACTCCGATTGGCATCGCCATGCCGGAAGTGGCGGTTACCGCTATGCCCGAAACGGAAGATGGGGAAATTGCCCATTTCGGGGATATTTCCGGCAAGTTGGGCAAGTTCGATGCCGTGATTGCTGGACCGGCCATGACCTCGCCGCGAGCAGGTGCCCAATTGGTCGACAGGTTGCTGGACTCTGAGTGGAGCGCGGTCACCCTGGTCCTTGATGCGGCGACGCTGCTCGATCTGGCGCCGCGCATCCGGCGCTTGCGAGAAAGAAGGAGTCCCGCCATTTTGACACCGCACCTCGGGGAAATGGCCGCCTTGATGGGATGCGATATCGAGACGATCGAAGCGGATTGCCCCGCAGCGGCGCGTTCTGCGGCGGAGCGGACCGGCGCGGTGGTCGTACTCAAGGGTCCCACCTCCTACATCGCCAGCCCAGGCGGTGCAGTCTACGCCTACCCAGGCGGAGGTGTTGGGCTAGCGACCGGCGGGTCGGGCGACGTACTGGCGGGGATCGCGGGCGGCCTGGCAGCGCGGGGGGCCGATCCCGTCATCGCGGCTGTTTGGTCGGTCTGGCTGCATGGAGAGGCCGGTCGCAGGTGTGCGGAAGCCATCGGCCCGCTCGGTTTTCTGGCCCGCGAGTTGCTCGCTCAAATGCCGAAATTGATGCTTCCGTTCTGAAGGCGGTGATAGGCGCCGCGAGCGGCGCCGAGATAGTGCCGCGCATACCGCACGTAGAGCATCACCACGAGCCGAAGCACCTCCGGCGAGGTGTGCCGGAATGAGTTAGCTGGTTTTCGAGGGCGAGGCATAGGCCTGCTCTACCGCGCGCGCCGCCCCATCGCTATCCGATTGAGTTGCTTTGACATCACCCTTTTCGCGACCGGCAGTCGACACTCACTTTCGGTCTCTGTTAGAAATGGCTCAGCGCACGGGAAAGGGCGGCCGCCAGCACGTCTTGGCTAAACGGCTTTGAAAGTTTGACGATTGTCGGCCTAAAGCCAGGCGGCAGTTCGCCATAGCCCGTTGCCAGGATGATCGGTAACTCTGGGCGATGCAGCGTGGCTTGCTCCACAAGTTGAGCGCCAGTCATTCCCGGCATGGCCTGGTCGGTGATCAAGAGATCGATGTCCGGATGCGTTTGGAGCAGTTCGAGCGCGCTTTGGCCGGAATAGGCTTCAAGCACCTTGTGACCGAGATCTTCAAGCAAATCGACGGTGTTCATAAGCACCAGCGCGTCGTCGTCTACGGCAAGAATCTTTAGAGCACCTTGCAGCGTTGCAGACTGGTCGGGAGACGGATCAGCCGTCACTGCAGACGCGCCTTCAGAAGTAGCCGGCAGCCATAGCGTGCCTGTTGTACCCTGTCCCACGACGCTACTTAGCTCGAAGGCACCCCCCATCTGCTTAGCAAGCCCGTGGATCATCGCAAGACCTAGCCCAGTGCCTTTGCCAACGCCCTTAGTCGTGAAGAACGGCTCCGTCGCCCGTTCAAGCGTGGCGGCATCCATACCATGCCCGCTGTCCACCACGGAGAGCCCGACGTAGACCCCGGCCGCCAATCCTGCGGGTCCGCCCGGACGGACCACGGTCTTTCCAAACGCCTTGATCTCGACCCGGCCTCCTTCAGCCATGGCGTCGCGGGCATTCACCGCGAGGTTGATCAGCGCCATTTCGATCTGGGTGGGATCGGCAATTACCGGCGGCAACTCGGCTTCAACCACAAGCGAAACAGGCCAGGCGGGGCCGAGGGTGCGTTCGAGCAATCCCGTCATCCCATGCACAAGCCTACTCAGATCGACCTCTTCAGAGGTCAGATCCTGCCGCCGTGCAAATGCCAGCATGCGTTGGGTCAGGGTCGCGCCGCGCTCTGCGCCTTGTTCTGCGTTATCAATAAGGCGGCGAATTGCTGGATCGTCCGGTACCCGTTTACGCAGAAGGGCAAGGCTGCTGAGAACCGCCATTAGCAGGTTGTTGAAGTCATGGGCGACCCCGCCGGTCAACTGACCAATCGCCTCAAGTTTTTGGCTCTGCCGCAGGGATTCCTGAGCCACGCGGAGTTCTTCAGCCTTGGCTTTTGCCAAACTGACATCTCTGCCGACTGCGATGAAGTTCAAGCCACCCGGTTCGGGCGCAACAGTCCATTCGATCGGCTTCCAGCCGCCATCTTTTGTAAGAATGCGATTTTCAAAACTGGTTGGCTGGCCATCCTGCGCCATGTGGCCGATCGCCTCCAACGTGGGAGGCATGTCATCAGGATGCATGAAGGTTGCGTAGCCTCGGGAAAGCAGTTCGCTTTCGCTCCAGCCAAGTACCTTTTCCCAAGCTGGGCTAACCGCCGACATCATTCCAGTGTAATCGGCACGTGCAAGCATGTCCTGTGACAGGTTCCACAACCGGTCTCGTTCAGCAGAACGTGCCAGAACCTGGGATTCCAGCGTTTCGTTCAATTCCTTCAACTGCGCTTCGGACTGCTTGCGCGGAGAAATATCCTTGAAAAGCACCGCCACCTGGCGGCGTTCAGCTGGTTCCACCCGAAACGCCCCCAATTCCAGCGTCCGACCGGTTTCTACCAATTCGCGTTCGAAGCGGATGGGTTTCCCCGTCAGCATTACACCCCGGTAAATGCGTGCCCAGGCATCCGCCTCGGCAGAAGAAACAATCTCACGCAAACGCTTGCCCAGAATGTTTGGAATGCCAGCGTTTGCTTCATATGCTGGATTAGCTTCCACGTGCACGTAGTCTGACAAAGGCCCGTGTTCGCCATCGAGGAACTCGATGATTGCGAAACCTTCGTCGATGGAATTGAACAACGAATAATACCGAGCCTCGCTGTCGCGCAACGCCTCCAATCGGGAGCGTGCTTCGTATTGCCGCCGCCGGCCCCGCAAGGCCGAATTGACAATGCTGACCAAGGTCGTCGGGTGGAACGGACGTTCGACGAACGTCACATTGCCAAGTACCTGGAGATAACGTTGCGCCGCTGGATTGCGCTCGATCCCACCGCCTTGGCGGGTCAGGAGAACGAACGGAAAATCAGACCATTCAGGTTGCTCAGTGATCCAGCGGGACAGGGCCGCAAGATCTGCAGTTCGAATGGATTCTTCAGCCACAACCGCCAACCCGGCACCGGATTCGAGGGTGTCAACAAGCTCCACCAAGCCGCCGCAGGCGTTCGCTCGCACACCGGCCTCGGCCAGTATCGAAACCGCAATCTCCGCATCGCGTCCATGCGGAGCGAAGATAATCGCCCTTTCAGAGAACTCGGAAATCACGGAAGGTCTTTCAGCAGGCCTGGCCCGTCTCCCGTATATGTCGGGACACCTCTCAAAACGCCCTGGAATCCGGTAATCGGCTCGCCAATGCGAAATCCGTCATTGCCGATGCGGTATTCGCGGATCGTGTCTTCGTGGCCTCCGATCCGCTTCTTGATGATGGAAATGGCCCGCCGAACCCGGCCGAAAGCCTCAAAGTAGCGTAGCAACACAACTGTGTCGGCCAGGTAAGTGACATCGACGGGTGATCGCATGTCACCGACCAGTCCATGCTGTGCCACGGTTAGAAACGTCGTAGCGCCTTGCCGGTTTAGATACTGGAGCAGCTCGTGCATGTGCAGGATCAGGGCGTTTTCTTCGGGCATTGCAGTTTGATAGCCATTCAGGCTGTCCACGACGATGGTACGCACACCCCCTTGCTCCACACGGGCCCTAACGCGCTCGGAAAATTCGCCGGGAGAAAGTTCCGCTGCATCGACCTGCTCCAGGATGAGCGAACCAGCTTCTATATGCGGCAACAGATCCAATCCCATCTCGCGCGCGCGATCGATCAGGAGGCCCAGCTCCTCGTCGAACACGAACATGGCTGTACGTTCAGCACGCTGAATGGCGGCCATGACGAAGGTGAGCGCCAACAGCGACTTGCCGGTGCCAGCAGGGCCGAGGATCAATGTGCTGGATCCGCGCGGCACACCCCCACCGAGCAAGGCGTCAAGCTCTGCGCTTTTGCTGCCCAGCAGCGTCCTGGAGAAGTTGCCGTGATGCTCAGCAGATACCAGTCGCGGGAATGCCCTGATCCCGCCAGTATCAATCACAAAATCGTGGAAGCCGCCGCGAAACTTGCGACCGCGATATTTGAGCACCTTCATTCGCCGCCGTTCGGACCCGTAACCGGGAGAAAGTTCCTCAAGTCGGACGACGCCGTGGGCAATGCTGTGTACGGTCTTGTCCATCATGTCAGCCGTCAGATCATCCAGCATCAGAACGGTCGTGTTGCGCTTCGAGAAATAGTGTTTGAGCGCCAGAATTTGCCTCCGGTAGCGCAGAGAACTCTGGGCGAGCAGCCTGATCTCGGATAAGCTGTCGAGCACGACGCGGTCCGGCTGTTCCTGCTCGAACACACTGACAATGCGCTTGGTAGCCTCGCCAAGTTCGAGGTCGGAAGAATACAGCAGGCTTTGCTGCTGCTGTTCGTCCAGCAAGCTTTCCGGAGGGACGAGCTCGAAGACGGTGATCTCGTCGAGATTCCAACCGTGCGATTTGGCGCTTTCCCGAAGCTCCTCGTCTGTTTCGGACAAGGTAATGTAGAGGCACTTTTCGCCCTTTCGCGCGCCTTCCATCAGAAACTGCGTAGCGATCGTCGTTTTTCCAGTCCCTGGACTGCCTTCAAGAAGGAATAGCCTGCCCCTGGCGAGACCACCGCCAAGAATGTCATCAAGTCCTGCGACGCCCGTCAGGCTGGCTTCCTGCATTCCACTTTCACTGCCGACAAGATCAGGCGACATAGGCAAAACTCCCATTGACGGACACAACGCGGACAACCGCATCAGGTGCCCGAGCCACACGCCACGGCGGGAAAAATTCCGCGATGGCGGAGCAATCCATTAGCCGACGCCCCGTCGGCCCGGCAGCTTCGCCGCCATGCAGGTGGTGCCAAAGTGATTGTACCAGATGGTGACGAGGCTGGACGTCGGGTAGGCTTGGGGGCGTTGTCAGAAGGATTGCTCCGGGTAGTGTTGGTGTGGCGCGAGCGGTAGGATATGCCCATGCCGCGCCCTCGAAAATCCGCCTCGCCGTTCCGATATTTCCACTCGTCGCCGGAGGTGATCCGGCTCACATGGGGATTTCGACGTCAAGCGGCATTCTAGCGTTTCATAAGCAGCGTCCTATCAAGTTGCGGCATCCAGGTTGAGCCCGCATCG
>Ga0075432_10000283_pt1 | contig 14091 bp, 12 predicted proteins | sample RhiMethybrSRZTD1_FD_72781 | JGI IMG/M metagenome (GOLD analysis project Ga0075432, IMG submission 72781) | Populus rhizosphere microbial communities from Tennessee, USA - Rhizosphere MetaG P. TD hybrid SRZTD1 | ecosystem: Host-associated > Plants > Roots > Rhizosphere > Soil | place: USA... | reverse complement strand
GGTTTTCGCGTCAATGAACTCGGTTTCGATGTACAGATCAGTGTCTTGATCCCGGTGGCCGGTGGCGGCCTGTGTCGCTCCGACAACGGTCGCGCTAGACGCCCGATCAAATGTCACCGCAAACATCGTTGCCCCTGTAGCCCAAAATATTGCACTCCGCGCGCTCGCTTTCACGCCATTGGGTACGCCTGCCTTAGCTGTTACAGGTGCGGTGTCCGCCTTCAAGTTCTTGAAAAAGCTCGTAGACTAGCCCGAGTAGATAGAGCGCGATACCCGGTCCATAAGCGAGACATGCCGCGAAAAGGCAAATGCGGAATATGCAGCGTCAGCATCCAACATTTGAATTCAGTCGTTTTCATAGGTGCGAAAATCGCGCCTCTCCTAGTGGGAGAATGCCCCGGGACGTCGTCGCGAATGCCGCGCTGATGTCCCGTCTGAAGCTTGATCCTGCGCGCCAACTTCTGGGCGCCCAGTGCTCGGGCACGCTCATACTTGCAAACCTGGGCCTGCTGAACGACGTGCCGACCTGCACAGATCTGATCACCAAACCATGGGTGAGGAGGCCGGCGTGGCGGTGCTCCATCAACCGTTCGTGGCCAAGGGCAGAGAAGAGCCCGCGAGGGGAGTGTCGTCAGATTGAAACGGCCTGATCAATCGATTCGGACACGCCCTACACACGTATCAACCAACATAAGGCTTTTGGTCATAGGCTCCAGATCCACCGGCCTGAGACCTCCGGCAGAACGTAGATCTACTACAGTTTCCTCTACTAATCCCCAAGGGGCGTCATCTATGGCAGCGGATCAGGATCGTTTTTCACGCGCTTTCAGTTTTGTTCTTAACAACGGCACGGAGTTGTTTCCGGTACAAATGAAACGGAGGGATACCGGAATGGTCGCTTACCGCATTTCACGCGGAGGGGCTGCCGGAAATACATTGGAGGCAGGCGAAGAAGCTGATGAAGCGACAATGATTCATAAGGTCTTGAATCTTGGTTATGCCGTCCGCTGTTCTTCGCTCGATGGGAATACCAAAGGCTTGTACAAACCCGGTCAGAGATCGGTGCGCGAAGTGCGTCGAGAAGCAAGCCTAACGATTTAAATCGTTTGCTTCTTGTAAGGGGCTACACGCCCCCTGATGATTATCACATTAGTTTTGAAGCTTGAATTACCTCTAATTTTGTAGATGCCTTCGATAGTTCGCTTCTGGCCGATTGCTATCTGTCGCGAAGGGCAGTGAACGACTCATTGCAGCCGTTTGACGACTGCAAATGGCCGTTTTCTGCCCCTCGCAATGGGCCTCAATCGAGCGACAGCGCGGTTCCATACCTTCCGAACTCCAAGCGTTTTCTCCTCTTTTATCTAGCCGTGGCGACGGACTCAGTTTCACGAAAAGCAGTTATAGCCCTGAAACAGCAACGTGCGCCGCTCTGTCCTCGGGTCCCAGCGTTCAAACAATTCAGATGCATCAATATGCCCATCAAGTATTGTCGTTGATGGATATGTGATTGTCGTTTTCAGAAATTGCAAAGCCTGGATATCGGTGCTTATTATGAATACATAGATAAATGTATCCAATTATCCAGGTAGCCAAAAATGAAATCTCTACCCTGTGAGCTCTTCAAGGACCAATGTTTTGTCGCAGGTCGCTGGATTGAAGCGCAAGACAAGCGCTTCATCAGTGTGACCAATCCCTCTACCGGCCTGGTAATTGGCTCAGTGCCCTGCGTCGGCAATGCCCAGACTCAGGACGCGATCGAGCGCGCCAACCTGGCCCTGCAGGATTGGAAAGCGACCCCGGCCAAAGAGAGAGGCAGGCTGTTGTTCAAATGGGCTGACCTTGTTGAGTCACGTACTGAGGAACTGGCTTGTATCCTGACGACGGAGCAGGGCAAGCCGTTGGCTGAAGCGCGCGGTGAGATTGGCTCTACTGTTGCCTACCTGCGTTGGTTCGCCGAGGAGGCGCGTCGTATCGAGGGGCAAGTGCTACCTGCACCTTCGCTGGATCAGCACTATCTGGTTTTTCGCGAGCCGGTGGGGGTGTGTGCAGCGATCACACCCTGGAATTTTCCTTCATCGATGATCGCTCGCAAAGTTGCCCCCGCACTGGCGGCAGGCTGCACCATCATTCTCAAACCTGCTGAGCAGACACCGTTGTCAGCGCTGGCCCTGGCTGCCTTGGCGGAAGAGGCCGGCCTACCTGCGGGGGTATTTTCAGTGATCACCGGGGACCCGAAGGAGATTGGCGCCACCCTGTGTGCCAGCGAAACGGTGAGAAAGATCAGCTTCACCGGGTCCACCCAAGTGGGGCGAATCCTGATCGGGCAATGTGCCCCGTCTATCAAGAAGCTTTCTCTGGAACTGGGGGGCAACGCGCCTTTTATCGTGTTCGACGATGCGGACCTGGAAGCCGCAGTCAAATCCCTGGTTGCGGTCAAATTCCGCAACGCCGGGCAGATGTGTACCAGTGCTAACCGTGTTCTGGTGCATGCGGGTATTTACGATGAATTCCTTGAGCGCTTTACCGAAGCGGTGAAGGTACTGAACGTTGGCGATGGCCTTGACCAAGGAACTCACGTCGGCCCTCTGATCGATGGGCGCGCCGTGCACAAACTCGAAGTTTTGATCGGCGATGCCCTGTCCAAGGATGCACGCCTGTTGTTGGGCGGCAGCCAGCATTCGCTAGGCGGCACGTTCTTTGAACCGACGATCCTGTCCGAGGTGGATGCCTCGATGCGAATGTTCCGTGAGGAAATTTTTGGGCCCGTTGCCGCACTGTGCCGGTTCTCCTCAGAGGAGGAGGCCATCGCGATGGCCAATGCCACCGAATACGGTCTGGCTGCCTACTTCTTCAGCCGGGACATGGGGCGGGTGTTCCGTGTCCTGCGCCAGTTGGAGTACGGCATGGTCGGCGTCAACAGCCATTTGATCGCCAATGAAGCCGCACCTTTTGGCGGTGTCAAACAATCCGGACTGGGCCGAGAGGGTGCCCGGGAAGGAATCAACGAGTATCTGGAAACCAAGTTCGCTTGTCTTCAGGTCTGACTTAAGCCTTTCCATGCTGAGTGAAAAATAATGTCCAAAACATTCAACTGGGACCTCCCATATCCATCGCAAAAAATGCCGCTGTTGGCTAAGAACGTCGTTAGCACTTCGCAGCCTCTGGCGGCGCAAGCCGGTGTGCGAATGCTGCTGGCTGGTGGTAATGCGGTGGATGCGGCGTTAGCCACAGCAATCGCCCTGACCGTGGTCGAGCCGGTCATGAACGGTATCGGCGGCGACCTGTTCGCCCTGGTCTGGGACAACGGCCAACTCCATGGGATTGATGCCTGCGGACGGGCTCCAGCCGCTTGGGATCTGGAACATTTTGCCGGCCATCAGCGCATGCCTGTGGTCGGCTGGGACAGCGTAACAGTGCCGGGGCAAGTAGCGGGCTGGGCTGCACTCTCTCGACGCTTTGGAAAGTTGCCTTTCCAGCAACTGTTCGAGCCAGCAATCGAGTATGCGCAAGAGGGCTTTGCCGTCAGTCCGCAGATTGCCCGGCAGTGGCAGGCCCAGGCCCCCGAGTTGATGGAGCAGCCAGGTTTTCGTGAGGCCTTTACGCGAAACGGTGAAGCGCCCGCGGCAGGTGACTGGTGGCATTTCCCTGAGCAGGCGACGTCGCTCAAGAGCATCGCGCAAAGTCATGGCGAGAGTTTCTATCGTGGTGAGATCGCCGAACGAATCCTGGCCTTCGCCAAGCAGTGCGGAGCCGCTCTGTGTGCCGACGATCTGGCGGCAATGGAAGTGGAATGGGTCAAGCCGATCAGCCAGGAATTTCGAGGCTATACCCTGCACGAGATCCCACCAAGCGGCCAGGGCATCGCCGCGCTGATGGCGCTGGGGATGCTGGAATCGTTTGATATTGAATCGATGGGTCTCGACAGTCCTGATGCCTATCACGTGATGATCGAAGCCATGAAGCTCGCCTTTGCGGATTTACATGCGCATGTCGGTGATCGCACACACATGAAGCATTCGGCCGAATCGCTGCTGGACAAGGATTATCTGCGCCAGCGCGCACAGCTTATTCAACCGCAGGCTTCAGCGGTCGTCGCGGGTACCCCAACGCTTGGCGGTACGGTCTATCTCGCGGCGGCGGATGCTGACGGGATGATGGTTTCATTCATCCAGTCCAACTACAAAGGTTTCGGCTCCGGTGTCGTTGTACCCGGTACCGGTATCAGCTTGCACAACCGTGGCATGGGTTTCGTTCTGGAGCCAGGGCATGTGAACCAGGTAAGCCCGGGGAAAAAGCCGTTGCACAGCATCATCCCGGGTTTTATCAGCCGTGGAGGCGAGCCAGTCATGGCCTTGGGGGTGATGGGCGGCAGCATGCAAGCGCAAGGTCACCTGCAAATGATGGCGCGTCTGGCCTGCTTCAATCAGAACCCGCAGGCCATGAGCGATGCTCCGCGCTTTCGCGTCGAGGCGGGGCCGGTCGTTCACTTGGAAGCGCATACCCCGATTCATGTCATTGAGTCGTTGAAAGAACGTGGTCACCACCTGCAAGTTCATGAGCGCGGGAGCATGGAGTTTGGCTGCGCCCAGCTCATCCAATGTGGCGTGAACAGCAGCTATGTTGCCGCCTCCGATTCCCGTCGTGATGGCCAGGCTGTCGGTTATTGATCCACCATTTTACTAGAGACCAAAAACATGCACGCATCTACCGAACAGAACCTTTCCCGCCTTGATGCACAGCATCACTTGCACGGGTTCAGCAATGCTGTAAAGAACCGAGAGGAAGGCTCCCTCATCATGGAGCGTGGGGAGGGCATCTACGTTTTTGACGAGCAGGGTGAGCAGTACATCGAAGCGCTGTCCGGGCTCTGGAGTGCGGCGGTCGGCTTCAGCGAGGAGCGCCTGGTCGAGGCGGCCACGCGGCAGATGAGGAAGCTGCCGTTCTACCACACCTTCACTCAACGCTCGAACCAGCCCTTGGCTGAACTGGCGCAAAAGCTGATCACTCTTGCACCAGTTCCCATGAGCAAGGCGTTCTTCACCAACTCGGGCTCCGAAGCCAACGACACGGCGATCAAATTAGTCTGGTACCGCGCCAACGCCTTGGGTCATCCAGAGAAGACCAAGATCATCTCGCGTAATCGTGCCTACCACGGCGTGACGCTGGGTGCCTCCAGCCTGACCGGTTTGCCCCATGTCCAGGGTGGCTTCAATTTGCCATTGCCAGGCTTTTTTCATCTGACCGCGCCGCACTATTTTCGCGAAGGTCGGCCGGGTGAATCCGAAGAGGATTTTTCCCTGCGCCTGGCACAGGAGCTGGAAGCCCTGATCCAGCGCGAGGGCGCCCATACCATCGGCGCCATGTTTGCTGAACCGCTGATGGGCGCGGGAGGCGTGATACTGCCACCAGCCGGTTACTGGACCTTGATTCAGGCTGTCCTTAAAAAGCACGACATCCTGCTGGTCGCCGATGAGGTGATCTGTGGTTTTGGTCGGACCGGGAAAATGTTCGGTAGCGAGCACTTTGGAATAACGCCCGACATGATGGTGCTTTCCAAGCAGCTTTCTTCCTCCTATCTACCGATTTCAGCTTTGCTGATCAACGAAAAGGTGTACTCGGTGGTCGCAGCGGAAAGCGCACGTCGCGGCACCTTTGGCCATGGTCTGACGGCAGGCGGACATCCGGTGGCCGCTGCGGTGGCGCTGGAAAACATCAAAATCATCGAAGAGCGAGAACTGGTGGCCAAGGCCTGTGCTCTGGGTGAGTACATGGCTACTCGATTCGCCAGTCTTGCCGCGCATCCGCTGGTAGGGGAGGTGCGGTCATTGGGGTTGATCGGTGCGATCGAGTTAGTCGGCAAAAAGGATGACAAGTCTCCACACATATCCGCGGGAAATTTGGGGGCGATGATGTCTGCGGCGTTGTTCCGTCGTAAAGTCATCACACGCAACATCGGTGACGCAATTGCCTTGTGCCCTCCGTTGATTATCACTCGAGAGCAACTGGCAGACGTGCTGGATCGCTACGAAGAAGCGCTGGCCGAAGTGACTGCCGAGGTCCAGGTCAGTCGTTGAAATAAAAGACAGGAGCACGGTGGTATGAAAGTCGAGCAGCATTTAAAAGAAATCGGTATTGAATTGCCGCTTGCCGAAGTAGGTGAAAACTACTACGGCACCAAGTATGGAAAGATGAAGCCTCATTATATCAGTGGCAATCTACTGTTTCTTTCCGGACAAACAGCAGGATTGGATGCGCAAGGTGAGGCGAAATATCGCGGTCGCGTGGGTCGTTCCATCGATGTTGTCCAAGCGCGTGAAGCGGCAAAGTTGACGGGTATTAATTGTATTGCCGCGATCAAGAACGCGATTGGTGATCTGGACCGTGTAGTGGGTATTGCCAGGGTTCTTAACTTTGTAGCTTGTGACATTGATTTTACCGAACCGCATCTGGTGTCGAGTGCCATGAGCGATTTGCTGGTGGATGCCTTTGGGGAGACAATAGGAATTGCCCCAAGGGCAACGATCGGAGTCACGTCACTTGCGGACGATTACTGTTTCGAAACCTGGGTGACTATCGAGTTTTCCTGAGCATAAACAGAGGGTGTCATGGCTGAGCAAATCGAATTTAACGGACTAGCACTTTCGGCTGAAGGTGAGGCGTACCGCTTCATCGAAACCGGAATCCGGCAGGGTCGTTACCGTGCGGGAGAGCGGCTCGTTGCTGAAGATATTGCCGCTGAGATTGGCATGAGCCGGATGCCGGTGCGCGAAGCCTTCCGCAGGCTTTCAGCAGAGGGGTTGCTGCAGATCAGGCCGAATCGCGGCGCAATCGTTCGCGGCCTGAATGCGATGGAAATGCGCGAAGTATTCGAAATTCGTGCCAGCCTTGAAGCCCTGGCGGCCGGTCTCGCGATGCCCAAGTTGACACCGCAATCCATCGCGACGCTGGAACACCTGCTTGACCAGATGGAACTGTGCAACTCGAATTATTCCGAGTGGGTCACTAAACACCGTGAGTTCCATGAGTATTTGTCGGGATTGGCTAGCATGCCACGCCTTAATGCTCAGCTCGTAGGGCTGCACTCTTCATTGGAGCCTTATATGCGCATATGGCTGGAACATGCGGATAAACCAATGACTTCGCGAGATGATCATGCCGGTATTATTCGAGCCCTGAAGAGTGGCGATCGTGAATTGGTAGAGTCGGTAGTGCGAGAGCATGTAAGAGCCACAATTCCCGCACTGGTAACCTTTGTAAGTTAATGGTCTGCGAATAACTTAAGTTAAATAAAATACGCATTTTGGCGTGACCTCCTTAGTTTCTATGGAGGTCGCGACAGGGATGTTTCGCCTTGAATTCAACAACAATATATAAAGAGGTGCAGCATGTTCAAACAAATTGTATTGCCGGTGGCATGCAGTGCAGCACTGTTATGTTCCATTACGGCGCACTCATCGGAACCTGTACAGGTTGGCTTCACGGCGACGTTGACTGGAGATTTTGCCTCCTATGGTCTGGACGTACGCAAAGGTTTTGAACTGGGTGTGGAGAAGGTCAACGCCGAGGACGGCGTCGAATTACAGATCAAGGTTGCCGACGACCACGGTCAGCCCAACGATGGCGTGCTGGCGGCAGGCCGTTTCTGCGAGGACCCGCGCACTCTGGCGGTGGTTGGGTACACCTTCAGTTCAGTAGCGCTCGCTGCAGCACCGATCCTGAAAAAGTGCCAGATGCCGATCGTGGCATCGGCCATCACCAGCCCGCAGTTGACCGGCATCAACAAGTACTTTCGGCGTTTGATCATGACTGACGTGGCCCAGGGCGCGATGATGGGGGAGTACGTCGCCCGAACGATGGGTGTCAAATCCGTCTACATCCTGTACCAGCAGGACGATTATGGCATCGGGATCAACAAGGCTTTCGCCAATGCCTTCGTGGCCGCGGGTGGCACGTTGGTCGGGCAGAGCAGCTACAACCTGGGCACCAAGGATTTCAGGACCATTCTTGCCGGCGTCAAGCAGCAGAAACCCGATGCGATCTTTGTCGGCGGCTTCTATACCGAAGCAGCAATGATCGCCAAACAGACCAAGTCGCTGGGCATCGATGCCAGGCTTATCGGCACTGATGGCGCGCTATCGCCACAGCTCGTGCAGTTGGGCGGTGCCGCCGCCGAGGGTATGACGCTGTATGGCATGTTCGACAGCCATTCGCAGACGTCAGCGCAGACCGCCGCGTTCGTCCAGCAATATGCAGCCAAGTACAAACAGGAGCCCAGTGGCTGGGCAGCATTGGGCTACGACACCGCGTTAACGCTAGGTGCAGCGGCGAAGGCTGCCGCCGCAACGGGTGAACTCAATCGAGCATCCATGAACGATGCGTTAAGCAGCATCAAGAACCTGCCAGGTGCGACGGGCGACATCTCCTTCCAGGCTGACGGGGACCGATCAGGCTCACTGCGTTACTTCACTGTGAAAAGTGGCAAGTTCGTGCTCGCCGATCAGTAATGACATTGCGGTGCGCAGGGATGGTCCGCTGCCCCTGCAAAACTGCTGGAGATCCTCATGCTTTACTTTGAGCAGCTTCTAATAAATGGCCTGATACTCGGGTCCATTTATGCCTTGGCGGCGGTGGCTTACACGCTGGTTTATGGTGTAGTCAAAATGGTGAACTTCGCATTTGGCGAGCTGTTCATGCTGGGCGCCTTTATCACCCTGTCACTGATGGTGCCCGAGCTTTCGCTGTTCGGACATCTGATGGCGATGCCGGACCTGAGCTTTTTCCCGGCAGCCCTGATCGCGATGGTGGCGGTGGCGGTGCTGGGTGCACTGATCGACCGGATCGCTTATCGGCCTCTACGCAATGCACCACGCATGGCCTCGTTGATTACATCGATTGCAGTCTCGGTACTCTTGCAGAGTCTGGCCCAGACGATCTGGGGACCCAGCTCACTGAGCTTTCCAGAGACACCACTCGCTCATCTGCCTTCGATCCAGCTCGGTGAAATCACTATCACCGGCATCGAATGGGTGGTCATGACTTCCGCACTGTTGGCGATGATTGCTATGCAGTTGTTCGTCAATTACACCTCGCTGGGGCGTGCCATGCGGGCGTCGGCTCAGGACCCGACGGCGGCCTACCTGGTGGGTATTCCGGTGAACCGAATCATCGGCGTGGCCTTCGTACTCGGTTCGGCGTTTGCTGCGTTTGCCGGCATTCTCTATGCCCAATCGTTCGAGTTCGCCAGCCCCACCATGGGGTTCGCACCTGGCTTGAAGGCTTTGACGGCAGCGGTGCTCGGAGGAATCGGCAGCATTCCCGGGGCTGCGGTTGGTGGGTTGTTACTCGGCTTGGTCGAATCGATTTGTTCCGGCTATATCCCTGGAGCCGCCATCTACCAGGACGCTCTGAGTTTTGTCCTGCTGGTACTTCTGCTGCTGGTTCGCCCTCAGGGGCTGCTCGGTAAGAAGGAAATGAATAGCCATGCCCGTGGAAGCCTGACCAGCGACAGAAACGACAAAGGCTCTTGGATCACTGCGCCATTTCGTTTGATGGACGGTGTGTTTGCCTCACGTCTGATGGCGAGCAACTTGATCAAATTCGTCGCTATCGCGGTAGCCGTCGGCATCGGTTTTGGCATCCAGTCCGATTACTGGCTCGGCATTCTGGTGATGGTCCTTCTCTATGGAATGCTCGCCAGCGGGCTGAATATCGTGGTCGGTTTCGCAGGCTTGCTGGACCTGGGCTTCGTCGCTTTCTGGGCAGTCGGGGCGTACTACACCTCGATTGTTTTCGTCAGTGTGCTCCAGGGCATGTATGGCCTGGATATCAGCGCAACCTGGTGGGTGCTGTATGCCAACCTCATCGTTGGCGGGGTGATTGCTGCGATGTTTGGAGCGTTCCTGGGGTATCCGACGCTGCGGGTCCGTGGTGATTATCTGGCGATCATGACGCTGGGGTTCGGTGAAATCGTGCGGGTCGTTGTGACCAATTGGGTCCCGGTGACCAATGGCCCGATGGGGATTCGCGGGATTCCTTCGCCCATGTTGTTTGGCTACGAGATCGGCTCAACACGAGCGCTGTACTTCTTCGCCCTGGCGCTTAGCGTCGTGCTGCTGTTTTGCATCGGCCGGGTCGTGCGTTCCTTTGTTGGCAGGGCTTGGGTGGCGTTGCGCGAGGATGATGACGCGGCAGAGGCGATGGGCATCCATGGTACGCGCTACAAATTGCTGGCTTATGCGTGCAGCGGATTTGTCGGTGGCCTGGTGGGGGTGTTCTACGCTCACTTCCAGCAGTACATCAGCCCCATCAGTTTCACCTTGTTCGAGAACATCGTCATTTTGATGTTGGTGGTGCTCGGCGGCCTGGGAACCATGATCGGTCCCTTCGTCGGTGCAGCGGTCTGGATAGTGTTCCTGCAAGCCTCCCTCAACATTCCCTTTGTCGAGAGCTTCCCTGAGTCTCGATACATCCTGCTGGGCGCAATGTTGATCGCATTGATGCTTTTCCGCCCCAGTGGTTTAGCCGCCAAGGCGCGTCAGCGTCTTGTAATGGGGTAATCCGATAATGTCTGTAGTCAAACATGAGCGTTTCACTCCCATGCTGATTGAAACGATGACCACGCAAAGACCTGTCAGTCTTAACGGCACTACATCGAGCGTCGTCCTGCGAGCCAGCGAGCTGACAGTTCGGTTTGGTGGCCTCAGTGCTGTCAGCAACTTGAATCTAGAAGTGCGCAGCCATTCGGTTCATGCACTGATAGGACCGAACGGTGCCGGCAAGAGCACGGCAGTCAACGCCTTATCGGGATTTGCCATTCTCACCACAGGAAGTGTCAGCATCGGTGGCAAGACTTCGGGCCGTTGGACTGCCCACGCTATCGCCAAGGCAGGCCTGGCCCGGACATTCCAGAACATCCGCCTGTTCGGCGAGATGACGGTTTTGGAAACCATTCTGGTCGGACGCCACGCAGGCTTTTCGGGCGGGTTGTTCGCGGCACTGTTCAGGACAAAATCTGCTGTCGATTTCGAGCGCAATACAGTTGAAGAAGCCAGGGCGTTGATCCGGTTTGTCGGGTTGCCGTCCAATGTCGAAGATGTACCTGCCAATTCGCTGCCCTATGGTCATCAACGCCGTGTTGAGATAGCCCGTGCGTTGATATCCAAACCCAAGGTGCTGCTTTTGGACGAACCATTGGCGGGTATGAACGTGGCGGAGAAGGCGGCCCTGAGCGAGTTGATTCATCAGGTCAGGGAGAGTGGGGTGGCGATTCTGCTGATCGAGCATGACATGGATGTCATCCGAAGCCTTGCCAACTTCACGACCGTGCTTTATCAGGGGAAAAAATTGATTAGCGGGACCACAAATGACGTGCTGAGCCATCCAGAGGTTCAGGCTGCCTATCTGGGGAGGGCCAAAGCATGAATCATCTGCTTGAGGTCAGTGGACTTTGTGTCGCGTATGGCGGCATCGAAGCCGTGAAGGGCATATCTCTGTCGGTAGGCACGGATGAGATTGTGAGTCTGATCGGCAGTAATGGTGCCGGCAAGACTACGACGCTGCGTGCCATTTCCGGTCTGTTACCTTGCAAGGGTGGAAAGGTTAACTTCCAGGGCAAGGACATTACCACGCTTTCGCCAGATGCGCGGGTGCGCATGAAATTGTCCCATGTACCCGAGGGGCGTCACGTGTTCCCGGCGTTGACGATCGAGGAAAATATAAAGCTGGGTAGCTACACCCGAAATGATCGCAAAGCCATTGCCGACGATATCGAGGATATGTACCAGCTGTTTCCGATACTGAAGGAAAGGCGCAAGCAACAGGCGGGCACCATGTCGGGCGGCGAGCAACAAATGCTATCCATTGCTCGGGCGATGATGTCCCGTCCGGAGTTATTGATTCTGGATGAGCCGACGATGGGGCTTTCGCCAAAAATGATTGAGGTTGTACTGGAAACAATTCAAGAGATTCGCTCACGCAAAACGCCAATCCTGCTAGTTGAGCAGAACACAGTGGAAGCCATTCAGATGGCGACCAGGGTGTATGCCCTTCGTGTCGGCGAGATTGTTTCCGTGTTGGAAGGGAAAAACGTGACGGAAGAATCGTTGAAAGACTTCTATCTAAGCTAGTTCAGGAATTTGGAAAGACACTGATTTCTCTATGCAACACCGGATTTCGTGTTTTTTCTTGTTCAAGTGGGGTGGGCTGCTCGTTAGAGTGGCCCTCAGCCTTATTGGTCTGGTTTGCAGTGAATGTAACTGAAGATCGACAAGCCTCAGCCCACTGCCTGCAACCAATTAAGTAAATCCATTTCCAAGCTGCCTGGCTTAGGGGCTGTGGGAGATAACAGGCAGTAGCGTGAGCCGTCTTCAACAAATCCTAATGGCGCGGCTAACACGCCGCTCTGGATATCGTCACGCACTAAGTGCCATGGGCCAATGGCCACCCCGAGGCCTGCGACAGCCGCCTGGATGCTGAAATAAAAGTGCTCAAAAGATTTCATCTCCATGGCAGGAGCGGGCAGTCCTTTTGCAGTAGCCCACTCCTGCCAAGCCGTAGGTCGGCTATTAGTCTGAAGCAGCGGGGCCGAGGAACGCAGACATTTCCTGTTTTTGCCAAACCATTGATCTGTCTTTTCTGGCCGGCATACAGGGCCGACCTTCTCTGAGAATAGGGTTTCAGCATGATAGCCGGGGGGGCGAGGAAAATCGTCCCGCCGAATGGCCAAATCGATGCCATGGTCGAATGAAAAGATGCCGCCGCCGGCCACTAAATGAATGTCTAGCCCCCGATGCTGTGTTTGGAAGTCGCTCCAACGAGGGATTAACCATCGCATTAACAGCGTTGGTTCGCAGGACAGGACAAGCTGACGAGTACGACGGACGTCGGTGCGTATCTCGCGAACTGCCTGGTTCATCAATCCAAGCCCTTCACTAACTGCTTTCGCCAGGCGTCTTCCGACGTCAGTTAAAAAAACCCTTCGGTTACGCCGCTCAAACAGGTCAACGCCCAGATCCTCTTCAAGCAAGCGCACTGCTCGGCTTATGGCACCTGGTGTCAGATGCAGTTCGTCAGCCGCGCGTGCGAAGTTTTCGAACCGTCCGGCGGATTCGAAGCAACGCAACGCGAGCAGAGAAGGCATGCGAGCTTCAGAGATCAGTGAGTTGTAGTCACTATTTCCATCAAAAATCATCGTTATTACCAAAGAGCAGGATCTGTAAACATCGGTTTCTACTACCAACAATTCGAAGGGTACCGCATGAGCGAATGGATAGCAGTAATCACCATTACAATACTCGCATGCATCAGTCCTGGGCCGGATTTCGCCATGGTTTCTCGCAACGGATTGCTACTGTCTCGACGGGCGGGCGTCCTCACAGCTGTAGGAATTGGTATGGGGGTGCTTGTCCACGTCTGCTATACGCTGCTCGGACTAGGGTTAGTGCTTCAACAAACGCCTTGGTTGTTCAATGCGCTGAAGCTGGCTGGAGCTGCGTATCTCGTCTATCTAGGCATCAAAATGCTTCGTTCCAAGCCAGCTATCGAACAGCTAGACGCACCGCCACCCGCCATGTCAGATCTGGCAGCTCTGCGTACGGGATTTCTCACGAACGCGTTGAATCCGAAAACATCGATCTTCATCGTCAGTCTGTTCATGGGTGTAATACAGCCGGACACCACCCTGACAGTGCAAATTGCATATGGGCTGTTCATCGCTGGGGCGCACGCGGTGTGGTTCAGCCTCGTCGCGTTTTGCTTCTCGGCGGGGATGGTGCGCGAGAAATTGGTGGCTGCACGACAATGGATTGACCGAATTTTTGGCGGCCTACTCGTGAGCTTCGGGATATTACTGACAATCGCTCAGCGTTCAGTCTGAGTTGAATTAGCCCTTGCGCAGGGCCTTTCAAGCACGCCGCATGTTCGAGTTGTTTCTCGACCTGACTCTTTTATGTATGAGTCTTTACTTGGGCCGTTTGAATGACTGTATATGGACTCCTCCTCGTTGCAAGCCCCCTTCGCTTTGGCGCCCGTGCCGACTGCACACGTATATTCGGCCTCTGATTTCAGCATCGATTCGATGCAGGGCCATGATGG
>Ga0075432_10000281_pt1 | contig 14146 bp, 15 predicted proteins | sample RhiMethybrSRZTD1_FD_72781 | JGI IMG/M metagenome (GOLD analysis project Ga0075432, IMG submission 72781) | Populus rhizosphere microbial communities from Tennessee, USA - Rhizosphere MetaG P. TD hybrid SRZTD1 | ecosystem: Host-associated > Plants > Roots > Rhizosphere > Soil | place: USA... | reverse complement strand
GCCTCGCACGCAGCGAAGGGATCCGCGCCGGCGATTTCATCGTGGCCCTCAACGAGACGCGGCTCGATCGTGTCGATCAGTTCAGGCAAGCCCTGTCGCGCATGCCGGCCGGCCGGCCGGTCGCGCTGCTGGTACTGCGCGACCGGCGGCTCGCGTATGTCGCAGTCCCCATGCCGGAACAACGGCCCGCAGCACGCACTCCAACCGACCGAACGCCGATTTCAACGAGAACGCAATGAAACATCTGAACGCAACCGACCGCGACGCGCTGGCCCGGCAACTCGAACTCATGAAGAGCCAGGCCCTGGAGGAGCTGCGCGATACCACCCCGGGCATCGATGGAAGCTCGACCGACGACGCGCACGACGTCCGAAGCCATGCCGACGAGGCCGAGACCATGCGGCAGAACGATGTGCACCTCGCGGAAATCGAGGTCGATCGCAAGCGCTTGAGCGAGATCGAGCAGGCGCAGCAACGCATGGCCGAAGGCCGCTACGGCATCTGTATCGACTGCGGCGAGGACATTCCGCGCGAACGCCTGCTGGCACAGCCTGCGGCCATTCGCTGCGCCGCCTGCCAAGCCGCGGGGGAGCGGGCTCAGCGCCGCTGACCGTCTACCTGCATCTCCGCCGCCCCGCGGCCGGGATGGCGACGCTGCTCAGGCTGTCGTGATGTCAACGCGCGCCGGGCCAGAGGCGCCGCAGGCCTCTTCCTCGCCCGACGGGGCCCGCACGAGCAGCACCGGAACCGGCGCCAGGCGCAGGATCTGCTCGGCACCGCTGCCCAGCAGCGCCCGCCCGACGCCGCGGCGCCCGTGGGTGCCGATCACGATCAGATCGGCGTTCCAGGCCTTGGCCTGCTCGGCAACGAGATCGCACAGGCGGCCCGCCAGCGAGGTGAACAGCAGGGTCTCGGCCTGGACGCCGGCCTGCTCCGCGCGCTCCCTGCCCTGTTGAAGGATCTGCTCGCCGGCCTCCTCCATCAGCGGCAGCAGGTCGGGGGAGGCAATGCCCTCGAAGCCTGTCACGTATTTCAATTCGTCCACGACGTGGATGAGCCGCAGGACGGAGCCCATGAGCCCGGCCACGCGAATCGCTTCGTCAAGGCCTCGCAGGGAGGTAGGGCTGCCGTCGATGGGGACAAGAATGCGGTGATACATGCTGAATCCATCAATGAAGTGGCGTGTGAATTGCAGTCTCCGTGCAGTTTGCCGCCGCTGGCTTGACATGGCGCAAGTCCGCCCCCGCTGCACGGCCGAAAAATCGAAGTGTTCGCCGATTGGCCGGTGGCGAACCTCCCTGCAGCCCGGCCCCTAGGAAGACAACGCCATGTACCACCACATTCTTGTCCCCATCGACGGCAGCCCCACCGCGGAACGCGGATTGCGCGAGGCGATCCGCCTGGCAGCCGAGCAGAAGGGAAAACTGCGCCTTCTGCACGTCATCGACGACTTTTCGACGCTGATGGAAATGTCGACCATCTCCAGCTTCGAAGCCGGCCTGCAGAAGATGCGGGCCTACGGGGAATCCGTGCTGGCCGCCGGCAAGGCCGCCGCGGCACACTCGCAAGTGGAAGCCGACACCATCCTGCGCGAAGTCACACGAGGGCGTATTGCCGACATCGTGATCGACGAGGCCAAGACCGCGGCATGCGACCTGGTCGTGATGGGCACCCACGGCCGGCGCGGCTTCAGCCGCCTTGCGCTCGGAAGCGACGCCGACCTCGTCGTGCGCGGCAGCCCGGCACCCGTGCTGCTGGTGCGCCAGGAATCCGGAGGCTGACCGGTGAAGTCCGATACACAGCTCAGGGCGGACGTCCAGGCCGAACTGGAATGGGACCCGGCCGTGGCCTCCGCGGGCGTGGGCGTCATCGTCGATCACGGCGTGGTCACGCTGACCGGCCATCTGGGCAGCTATGCCGAGAAGCTCGCGGCGGAACGCGCCGTGCTGCGCGTCCGCGGCGTGAAAGCGCTGGCGGTCGAGATCTCGGTCAAGCTGGCCGCCGGGTTTGAACGCACCGATGCCGACATCGCGCAGGCCGTCGAGCATGCACTCGCATGGAACGTGCAGGTGCCGTGCGACGCGGTCAGGCCGATGGTCGAAGGCGGATGGGTCACGCTGGCCGGTGAGGTCGAGTGGGACTACCAGCGCCAGGCCGCCGAATCCACGGTGCGCAATCTGCTGGGCATCACCGGCATCACGAACCTCGTGAAGATCAAGCCGCAGACGTGTTCGGCCGACGTGGAACGGCAGGTGCAGGACGCGCTCATCCGGGTGTTCCGCGGCGAGCCGCGGCAGGTTGCAGTCGATGTGGCCGGTTCGCAGATCGTGCTGCGCGGCAAGGTGCGCTCCTGGGCAGAGCTCGAGGCTGTCTGCGGCGCGGTGTGGTCCGCGCCGGGCGTCGTTTCAGTGGTCAACGAATTGGCCGTGGAAGCCTGAGCCGACGACCTCACAGCTCCCGGGATTCGCGGTACTCGGGCACGGTGCACGGCCAGCCGTAGCGCTCCTCGATGGCCAGCCTCAGCGCATCGGCGGCCACCGGTTCGCCGTGGGTCACGAACACGCGGCGCGGCGCCTTCTGGGACGCGAGCCAGCCAAGCAACTGCTCCCGGTCGGCATGGGCGGACAGGGTTTCGAGGTTGGCCACCTCGGCGCGCACGGGCACGTAGGTGCCATGGATCTTGACCGACTCCGCGCCACCCACCAGGGCCGCACCGCGCGTGCCCGCGGCCTGGAAGCCCGCGAACAGAATCGTGTTCCGTGGGTCGGGCGCATAGGCCTTCAGGTGATGCAGCACGCGGCCGCCCGTGGCCATGCCGCTGGCCGATACGATGATCGACGGATAGCTCAGCGTGTTGAGGCGCTTGGACTCCTCCAGCGTGTTGACGATGATCGTCTTTCCGCTCATGTCGGCGCATTGCCCGGCGCTCATGCGGTGCTCGTCGAGATGGGACTTGTACAGGCGCGTGGTATCCGCGGCCATCGGGCTGTTGAGGTACACCGGCATGTCGGGTATGCGGCCTTCGCGCTTGAGCATCTGGATGCAATGCAGCAGGGTTTGCGCGCGCCCCACAGCAAAGGCCGGCACGACCAGCACACCGCCACGCGCAGCCGTTCGGTTGATCACGGCCGCCAGTTCGCCGAGCGTGTCCGCTTGAAGGTGCAGGCGGTTGCCATAGGTGGATTCCACCACCACGTAGTCTGCCGGCGCAGCCTCTTGCGGTGGCCGCATCACCAGGTCGTCGCTGCGGCCCAGGTCGCCCGAGAACAGGATGCTGCCCTCCTCCCACCCCACGCGCAGGCTGCCCGCACCCAGGATGTGGCCGGCCCGGACCAGCCGCCAGGACCAGGCGGGCCATGGCGAGCATTCTTCGTCGAAGGACACGCATTCGAATCGCTTCAACGCGGCGCGCGCCTCCTGCTCGGTGTAGAGCGGCAACGCGGGCTTGTGCTTCGAATGCCCGTGCCTGTTCGCGAAGTCGGCCTCCTCCTCCTGCAGCCGCCCCGAATCGGGCAGCAGCAGCTCGCACAGTTCGCGCGTGGCAGCCGTGCAATAGACCTTCCCCTTGAAGCCGAGCTTCACCAGCCGCGGCACGAAGCCGCTGTGGTCCATGTGGGCATGCGTCAGCAGCACGGCATCGATGGCCGAGGCGTCGAAGGGCAGTGCGTCCCAATTGCGCAGCCGAAGCTGCTTCAACCCCTGGAACAGGCCGCAGTCCACCAGCAGCCGGCGGCCCTCGTGCGTCAGCAGGTACTTGGAACCGGTCACCGTGCCGGTGCCGCCGAGAAAATCGATGCGCATGGCTGCTGCTCCTGGGCGTGGGTGGACGATTCGTCGTCAGTGCGACATCAGGACCGGCAGCGTCATCGACTCGAGGATGGTTCGCGTGGCGCCACCCAGGATCCATTCGCGCGCCCGGCTATGGCCGTAGCAGCCCATCACGAGCAGGTCGGCGCCCACGTCGGCGGCGATTGACAGCAGCCTGTCGCCGGCGTCGCCCTCTTCGCTTCCGCCGTCATGCAGCGAGATGCTTGCGATGCCCTGTGCGGCAAGATAGCCCTGCAGCTTCTTCAGCGACGCATCGGCTTGCTCGCCGTAGCCGACCGCGTGCACGCGCGAGGCCTTGCGGAGCCAGGGCAGCGCGGCCGATACGGCGCGCGCGGCCTCGGGGGTTTCCTTCCACGCCAGCAGCACGGTGTCGCCCAACGGCTCCAGCGGCCCCGCATACGGAAGCACCAGCGCGGGCCGCCCGCTCTCCACCAGCAAGCTCGGCAAAAAGTCGCCCGGAAGTTCGGAGGCCATGGGGTCTTCGCGGTCGCGCTGGCCCAAGATCACCAGGTCGGCGTACAGCGCGCGGCGGGCAAAACCCCACGGCGCATCGCTCTCCGGTTCGGTCCAGTGCATGCGGTGCGAACCGGCCGCATGGGCGGTGAAGCTGGCGTACATCCTGTCGCGCGCGGCCTTGTCGCTCTCGCGCATGATCGCGATGGCTTCCGCCGCACCTTCGAGCGCAAAGGGGTAGCGCATCAGCGCGGAGATGGTGCACGGCATGCCGGTCACCTGGGCATCGAACGCATCGGCCAGGCGGCGCGCGAGCTCGACGCGTTCTGCCGTGCGGGCGGAGCCGTCGAGATGCAAGAGGATCGATTTCGGGGTTGGCATGGAAGCTCCTTCCAGAAAATGGTGTGCGTGGGCAGACCTTAGGCCCGCCGGGCGCCGCGGACCTTGCGCAACATCAATCCCGATGACTCGCCGGAACTAGGGGTGCCACGTGGACACGACCGCGGGTGTCTCCGCCGTTGGACGCCCGGCAAGCGCATAGGACAGCTCGTTTGCGGCCTTCATGATCGTCTTGGCATGGCCGAGCAACTTTGCCTTGGGCAACCGGTCCGCGGGGCCCGAGATGCACACGGACCCCAGCAGCACCCAACGCAAGCCGAAGACAGGGGCCGACACGGTCGCCACGTTCTTCTCGCGCTCGCCAATCGAGAAGTGATAGCCCTTCTTGCGAATGTCCTCATACAGCTTGCCGGGCTCGCCCGAGAACGCGAGGATCACCCGCCCCGGGGATCCCTGGTCCAACGGCAGCATTGCCCCCATGCGCGCGTGGTGGCGAATGGGTTGCGGCCCTTCGACGCGGGCGAGACAGGTCCTGGCATTGCCCTCGCGCACATAGAACGCGGCACTTTCACCGGTCGCGTGCGACAGCGCCAGCAGCATCGGCTCGACCACGTTGTTTGCATCGAAGCTCGATTGATAGCGTGCGCCCAGCCAGCCCGCAGCGGGCCCCAGTCTCCATTCGCCGTCGTCGCGCTGCACCACGTAGCCGGCCAGCGCGAGCGTGCGCAGCAGTCGCAGCGCAGTGGTCTTGTGCATCTGGCTTCGGCGGGTCAGTTCGGCCAGCGAGAGCCGCTCGTCGCGCATGCCGAACGCATCGAGCAAGTGAAGGGCGCGTGTGACCGCAGTGACGCCGCCGCTCGCGTCGCCGTCAATCTCTCGCGGCTGCTCGACGACCTCGGTTGAACGCTTGGCTTTGGCTGCAGGCATGTTGTTTCACAGAGTGGACCATGGTCCGTTTGGTGGACCACCATTGTACGAGGCGAAACGCAAATCTAAAGTTGCGGCACTCCTGGGAGCACCGCTCCGCAGGCCCATCGAACGATCCGGAGACAAACCAATGCATCCCGCGAACCACGCATCCATTCCTCGCCGCGCCGTGCTCGGCCTTGCCCTCGTCCTGGCCGGCGGCACTGCGCTGGCACAGGGTTATCCGACACGCCCCATCCGCCTCGTCGTGCCGTTCCCGCCGGGCGGCGGCACGGACATCATTGCCCGCGAAGTGGCGAACAAGGTCGCGACCTCGGAGGGCTGGACCATCGTCATCGACAACAAGCCCGGCTCCGGCGGCAACATCGGTGTCGACGCGGCGGTCAAGGCCAGTCCCGACGGCTACACGCTGGTGCTGGGGCAGACCAGCAACCTCGCGATCAATCCGTCGCTCTACGCCAAGCTGCCCTACGACCCGGTGAAGGATCTCGCCCCGGTCGGCCTCGTCGCCTCCGCGCCGCTGGTCGTGGTGGTGTCGGGCACATCGCCCTACAAGACGCTCGCGGACGTGGTGGCTGCTGCCAAGGCCAAGCCCACCGCCCTCAACTACGCCAGCTCGGGCAACGGCACGGTCGCCCACCTCGCGACAGAGCAGTTCCAGAAGGCCGCCGGGGTGCAGTTCACCCACGTGCCCTACAAGGGGGCCTCGCAGGGCCTGACCGATCTCGTGGGCGGGCAGATCCAGATGTACGTCTCGTCGGTGCCGACGTTGATCGCCCAGATCAAGAGCGGCCAACTGCGCGCCCTGGCGGTGACCTCGCTGCAGCGCAATCGCGACCTGCCCGATGTGCCGACCATGGCCGAGTCGGGCTACAAGGATTTCGAGGCCGTCACCTGGTTCGGCGTGGCAGGCCCCGCGGCCATGCCGAAGGACGCGATCGCCAAGCTCAATGCGGCCTTCAACAAGGCGCTCGCCACCCCCGAAGTGCAAAAGAAGCTCGCCGCACAGGGCGCGGAGGTGATGACCGGACCGCCCGAGAAATTCGCCTCGCTGATCCGCACCGACGGCGTGCGCTGGGGCGCCATCGTCAAGGCCTCGGGCGTCAGGCTGGACTGATTCCGATGACTGCCATTGCCGCAGGGTGCGCCGAGGCGCCGGTCGCACCGTTTTCGGCGGGGCACGGCCGCACCGATGTCGACGTACCCGACAACGCTTGCGATTGCCATGTGCACCTGTACGACGCGCGTTATCCCGCGGTGGCCGGCGCGAAGCTGACGCCGCCGGACGCCGGCCCCGAGGCCTACCGCCAGCTTCAGCAACGCACAGGAACGCAACGGGTCGTGTTCGTGACGCCCTCGACGTATGGCACCGACAACCGGGCGCTTTGCGGTGCGCTCACGGCCTTCGGCGCGCAGGCGCGCGGCGTGGCGGTCATCGACGAACAGGTCAGCGACGCCGAACTGCAAGCGCTGCACGACTGCGGCGTGCGTGGCATTCGCCTGAATCTTTCACTGGGTGTCGTGAACTCTGCGTCGCAGATAGCGCCGCTGGCAAGGCGCATCGCTCCGCTGGGATGGCACCTGCAGTTGCTCGCGCCAGCCACCATGTGGGAAGACCTCGCCGACGTACTGGGCGACTTGCCCGTGCCCGTGGTGTTCGATCATTTCGGCCGGCTGGCGCCGCCCATGGCTGGAACGCATCCGTCGCACGCGCTGATGCTGCGCCTGCTCGAGTCAGGTCGCGCGTGGGTCAAGCTTTCCGGCGCATACATCGTCAGCGAAGAGGGCGCACCGCACTACGCCGACGTGGCTGCACTGGCGTGCAGCTTCCTCCAGGCCGCACCGGAACGCGTGCTCTGGGGTAGCGACTGGCCCCACGCATCCGCCTCGGCCGGCCATCAGCCGATGCCGGACGACGCGCACCAGATGACGCTGCTCGCGCGCTGGACCTGCACCGCGCGGACGCTGCACCGCGTCCTCGTCGACAACCCGGCCGAACTCTATGGGTTCGGGCGTTCACACAACAGCATTCAGGAGACATCATGATTCGCATGCACAGGCGCCGCTTCAGCGCGCTGGGCCTGGCCGTGCTCACCGCCGCGCCGGGCCTCGCTTTCGCACAGGGCCAATGGCCCACCGGCAAGCCCATCACCTGGGTCGTGCCCTATCCCCCGGGGGGCACCACGGACATCCTCGGTCGCGCCATTGCGCTGCGGCTGGGTGCGTCGCTCGGCGCGACGGTGATCGTCGACAACAAGGCAGGCGCCACCGGCACCATCGGGTCCGCCTTCGTCGCAAGGTCGGCACCCGACGGCTACACCTTGCTCGGTACGTCGATCGGGCCCCAGGCCATCGTGCCGAACCTGCTGCCGAAGATGCAGTACGACCCGGTCAAGGCCTTCGCGCCGGTGTCGTTGATCGGGACCATCCCGCACGTGCTCGTCGTCAGCGCCAGCCAGCCGTTTCGCACCGTCGCCGACCTCGTGGCCCAGGCGAAATCCCGCCCCGACGAGCTTTCGTTCGCGTCCGGCGGCAACGGCACCGTGCTTCAGATGCAGGGCGAGCTCCTGCGCCTGCAGACGGGTGCGCGGATGACGCACGTGCCCTACAAGGGCGACACGCCGGCCATCCAGGACGTGCTGGCGGGCCACGCAACCTTCATGTTCGCCCCGGTGGCCGCGGCATTGCCGCACATCCAGAGCGGACAGCTGAGGGCGCTGGCCGTCACCTCGGCGGCGCGGCTGAAGGCTTTGCCTGAGGTTTCGACCATGGGCCAGGCGGGCTTCAAGGATTTCGTGGTGGAACAGTGGCAGGCCGTCTATGCACCGGCCGGCACGCCCGCCTCCGTGGTCCAGCGGCTCCATGGCGAGGTGGTGCGCAACCTCAAGGACCCGGAGGTCGTCGCGATGGCCGACAAGCTCGGCGTCACCCTGGTTGGCAGCACGCCGCAAGAACTCGCCGATACCCAGAAGGCCGACCTGGCCAAGTGGGCCAAGGTCATCAAGGACGCCGGCATCAAGCCGGACTGAGCCGCCCCCCCTGTTTCAACACTCCTGACTTCCGAAAGCAAACCCATGTCATCGACCCTTCCCGACATCATCCGCAACTTCGAACGCGTGCCCGCGCACGTCGTGGCCCAGGCAGCCGAATTCCAGCCCGCGATCCTGGCCGACGTGGCCGGGCGCCGCGGCGCCGTGCATGGCCGTATCAAGGCGCTGCGTCCGCGCATGAAGCTCGCCGGCAGCGCGATCACGGTCGAAGTGCGCCCCGGCGACAACCTGATGATCCATGCCGCCATTGCCATGGCCAAACCCGGCGACGTGCTCGTCATCGACGGCAAAGGCGACCAGGGCTCGGCGCTCATGGGCACGATCATGATGACCGCCTGCAAGCAGCTCGGCATCGCCGGCGTCGTGATGGACGGCGCGTGCCGCGACAGCCTGGAGATCGACGAAATGGATTTCCCGGTCTTCTCGGTCGGCACCAACCCGAACGGCCCGACCAAGAACATCGGCGGCCGCATCGGCCATCCGGTGTCGATCGGCGGCGTGACCGTGAACCCGGGCGACTTCGTCATCGGCGATTGCGATGGCGTGGTCGTGGTGGAGCGCGAGAAGATCGAGTCGCTGCTGCCGCTGGCCGCGAAGAAGGTCGAGGACGAGGCCGCGCGCATCGCGGCCATCAAGGAGGGCGACACGGCCGCCAAATGGCTCGTGTCGGCGCTGCGCACGGCCGGCGTGCTGAAGGAAGGCGAAACGCTGTGACCGCCATCCTGGTGACCGGCGCGGACCTTGCGCCACAGGCAGTCGACCTCCTCGAGGGATACGAAGTCATCTACGCGGGAAAGACGCCGACCGAGGAAGACCTCGTCACCCTGTGCCGCACGCACGATCCGGTAGCCATCATCGTGCGCTACGGCAAGGTGGGTGCGGCCGTCATGGACGCGGCCCCGTCTCTGAAAGTGATCTCGAAGCACGGCAGCGGCACCGACACCATCGACAAGGCGGCAGCGAGCGAGCGCGGCATCGAGGTTGTCGCGGCTGTCGGCGCCAACGCCGCGGCCGTCGCCGAGCAGGCGCTCGCCTTGCTGCTTGCCTGCGCCAAGTCGGTGGTGGCGCTGGACGCGCGCATGCACGCCGGCCACTGGGACAAGGCCACGCACAAGAGCCTCGAACTCGGCGGCCGCACCATCGGCCTGGTCGGGCTTGGCGCCATCGGCCTGCGCTTCGCACGCATGGCCGATGCGCTCGGCATGCGCGTGCTGGGATTCGACCCGTTCGCCAAAGACCTGCCGGCCCATGTCGAAGCGGTGGACCTCGCCACGCTCTGGCGCGAATCCGACGCCATCTCGCTGCACTGCCCGCTGACGGAGGACAACCGGGGCCTGCTCGACGCGCAGACTCTGGCGCAATGCAAACGCGGAGTGATCGTCGTCAACACGGCGCGTGGCGGCCTGATCGACGAGCATGCACTGCTCGCAGCCGTGCGCTCGGGCCAGGTCGCCATGGCCGGACTCGACAGCTTCGCGGTCGAACCGATGGCACCCGGCCATCCCTTCCAGGGCGAAAAGAACATCGTGCTGAGCCCGCACATCGGCGGCGTGACCGGCGATGCCTATGTGAACATGGGCGTCGGTGCCGCGAAGAACTTGCTGCAGGTGCTGGCGCGCCAGGCCGCCGCGACGACCTGAATTTGCCGGGCCGCACCATGCAGAAAAGATCAAGGAGACATTCATGAAGATCGGTGGAAAACTCCGCTGGCCCATCGCTGCCGTTGGCATGACGGCAGCGATGGTGGCGCACGCGCAGGCCCCGGCCTGGCCCGCAAAGCCCGTGCGGGTGCTCGTCGGCTTCTCCGCGGGCGGCCCCACGGACGTGGTCGCACGCGCCTTTGCCGACCACGCATCGCGCGCGCTGGGCCAGCCCTTCGTCGTCGACAACAAGCCCGGCGCCAACACCATCCTTGCGGCGGAAGCTGCCGTCGCCGCGCCGGCCGATGGCTACACGCTGCTGCTGGGCGCGACGAACCACACGATGATCCCCGCGCTGTATAGCCAGCGGGTCAAGTTCGATGCCGTGCGCTCGTTCGCGCCGGTGTGTTCGCTGGCCGCAAGCCCGACGGTGCTGGTCGTCGGTCCGTCGATGCCGGTCAAGTCGGTGGACGCATTCCTGCAAGCGGTGAAGGCCGAGCCTGGCAAGCGCACGTACGCCACGCCGGGCTCGGGCAGCTCGGGGCACTTCGCGAGCGCGCAGTTCACGCGGTTGACAGGCACCTCGATGAACCACATTCCCTACAAGGGCGCGGCACAGGCGATCACCGACCTCATGGGCGGGCAGGTCGACAGCTCCTTCGCGACGCTGGGCTCCGTGCTGCCGCAGGTCCAGTCCGGCAAGCTCGCCGCGCTGGCGGTGGCGGCACCGAAGCGCTCGGCCTTGCTGCCGAACGTGCCGACGTTCGAGGAGGCGGGCGTCAAGGGCTACGCGGCGGACGCATGGTACGGACTGCTGGCGCCTGCCGGCACCCCGCCCGCCGTGCTGGCCACGCTGCGCCAGATCGCCACCGAGTTCACGCAGGCCCCCGCCACGCGGGACAAGCTGCGCTCGCTCGGCATGGAAGCGCAGAACACCTGCGCGGATGCCTTCGGCGCCCAGATGGCGCGCGAAGTCAAGCTTTACGGAGAGCTCGCGCGCGCGCTCGATCTGAAGTCCGAATGAATGCGCACCGCCGCCACCCTTTGAACACCGCGAGGAACCCATGATCCACACCATCCGATGCCTGCTCGCCGCGTGCCTTCTGGCCGCCGCCGCTTCTGCGCAGGCCGCCTTTCCGGAGCGCCCCATCACCCTCGTGGTGCCGTATGCGCCCGGCGGCTCCGCCGATGCGCTCGCCCGCGTGCTCGCGGTGCACCTCGGCGCGAAGCTTGGCACCAGCGTGATCGTCGACAACAGGCCGGGCGCCAGCGGCACCATCGGTGCGAGCTTTGCCGCCAAGGCCGCACCCGATGGCTACACGGTGCTGTACGACGCAACGCCGTACTCGATCAACCCGCACCTTTTCCCTCGCATGCCATTCGCCGCCAACGCCTTGCAGCCATTGGCACTGGTCTCGCTGGCGCCCAACATCGTGATCGTGCGCACGGAGTCGCCGGTGAAGAGCATCAAGGACCTCGCGGACAGAGCGAAAGCCGAACCCGGAAAGCTCAACTTCGCATCGGGCGGCAGTGGCACCGTGCAGCGGCTCGCGGCGGAACTGCTGCGCCAGCGGCTCGGGCTCGACATGGTGCATGTCGCCTACAAGAGCGGCGGCCCCGCCATCTCCGATGTCATGGGCGGCCAGGTCGACTTCATGTTCAGCACCATCGCAGCGTCGTATCCGCTCGTGTCTTCCGGCAAGCTGCGCGCGCTGGCGGTGTCGTCGCCGCAGCGCTCCGCGCGCCTGCCCGATGTGCCGACCATCGCCGAAACCGTTGCGCCCGGCTACGAAGCCTACGAGTGGAACGGCCTGCTCCTGCCGGCCGGCACGCCCGCGCCCATCGCCGACAAGCTCCACAAGGCGGTGGCCGGTGTCCTGAAGAATGACGAGGTGAAGCGGCGCTTCGTGGACGTGGGCGTGCAGCCGGTCGGTTCGACACCGTCCGAATTCGCCGACTTCCTGAAGAAGGAAGATGCGAAGTGGGCGGACGTGATCCGCAAGGGCAACATCAAGCTCGACTGAAGGCGTCGATGACCGCCAAGCCGCTCCCGCAGCCGGTCCCTCATTCGGTGGGACTGAACCGGCCCGCGCTCGCGCTTCCGCCGAACGCCTGCGACAGCCACATGCACATCTTCGACCCGCGATTCGCCGCGTCGAAGCACTGGAAGCGCCAGCCGCCGCGGGCCGAAGTGCGCGACTACCGCCTGCTGCAACAGCGGCTTGGCACCACGCGCACAGTGGTCGTCAACCCCTCGACCTACGGCACCGACAACGCCTGCACGCTCGACGCGCTGGCGCAGCTAGGCGAGCATGCGCGAGGCATCGCCGTCGTCGGCCAGGACGTTTCCGACGAAGAGCTCGACCGGCTTGCCGCGCGCCGCATCTGCGGACTGCGGGTGAACTTCGTCACGCCGCAATCCTGGGGCACGACCACCGCGCAGATGCTCGTCACGCTCGCACGCAAGGTGGCTCGGCTGGGTTGGCACATCCAGGTCTTCGTGCAGCCGGAGCAACTGGTCGAACTCGCACCCGTCCTTGCAGCGCTTCCGGTGCCATTGGTGATCGATCACATCGGACGGATCGACCCGGCCGATGGCGTCGGCGGCGAGGCCTACGGGGCGATGAGACGGCTGCTCGATGCCGGCAACACCTGGGTCAAGCTGTCTGGCGTGTACATGCGCTCGCACGACGGTGCACCGGCCTACCGCGACTGCGCTGCAGTGGGCCGAGCGCTGGTCGAAGCGGCGCCCGAGCGCCTGGTCTGGGGGAGCGACTGGCCCCACACCACGGAACATCCGGACACCGTGAACGACGCCGACCTGGTCGACGTGCTGGCGGCCTGGTGCAAGAGCGTGGCCACGCGCGACCGCATCCTGGTCGACAACCCGGCGAAGCTCTATGGCTTCGCGGCCGATTGAATCGCACGGCCAACCAAATACCATCCGAACCGTGGCGCGCCGGCGCCCAAGGAGATCGACTTGTACCTTTTGCAAGCGCCCCAGGTGCTGGAGCTCCAGGCCTTCACCACCATGCCCCAGGCCTTCCGTCGCCGCACGGCGAGCGTCTGGGCCGACGCCAACCGCGGAGGCCAACCCACCGATTCCTTTCTCGAAGGCCCCGTGTTCGACGATGCCGGCAATCTCTACGTCTCGGACATTCCCTTTGGCCGGATTTTTCGCATCAACGCCGCGGGCGAATGGACGCAGGTTGCGGAGTACGACGGCGAGCCGAACGGCATGAAATTCATCGACGCGCACACGCTGCTCGTCACCGACTACAAGAACGGGCTGATGCGTGTCGACGTGCGCACCGGCCACGTCACGCCCCACCTGCAGCGGCGCAACACGGAGAGCTTCAAGGGCGTCAACGACCTCGTGCTCGACGCCCAGGGCAACATCTATTTCACCGACCAAGGCCAGAGCGGATTGCACGATCCGTCGGGCCGGCTCTATCGACTGCGCCCGAGCGGCCAGCTCGACCTTCTGCTCTCGAACGTGCCGAGTCCGAACGGCGTGGCGTTGTCCCCGGATGGCAAGCTGCTGTACCTCGCGGTGACGCGTGGCAACTGCATCTGGCGCGTCCCGTTGCTGGCGGACGGCAGCGTGGCCAAGGTGAGCCAGTTCTTCACTTCCTACGGCCCCAGCGGCCCCGACGGACTCGCAGTCGACACGCAAGGACGCCTGCTGGTCGCCAATCCCGGCCTTGGCTATGTGTGGGTGCTCAACCAACGCGCGGAACCCGTGATGGTGCTGCGCGGCCCGACCGGTGCATCGACGACCAACATCGCGTTCGGCGGGCCTGACAGAGCCACGCTCTGCGTCACCGACTCCACCCACGGCACCGTGTTGAAGCTGGTGCTGGATACGCCCGGCGTCGCACTGCATCGCTTGCCGTCGGATTCCACACG
>Ga0075432_10000280_pt1 | contig 14149 bp, 11 predicted proteins | sample RhiMethybrSRZTD1_FD_72781 | JGI IMG/M metagenome (GOLD analysis project Ga0075432, IMG submission 72781) | Populus rhizosphere microbial communities from Tennessee, USA - Rhizosphere MetaG P. TD hybrid SRZTD1 | ecosystem: Host-associated > Plants > Roots > Rhizosphere > Soil | place: USA... | reverse complement strand
CTTCAGCCCGGACTGGATCAGCCGGCCAATCTTGTGCGTGATCACCCGCGTCTTGCCGGAACCGGCACCGGCCAGCACCAGACAGGGGCCGTGCAGGTAGTTGACGGCTTCCTGCTGGGCGAGGTTGAGGCCGTGGGCGATGGGGGAAGGAGAGGACATGCAGGGAAAAGTCAGGAGATGGCTGCAAAAAGGCAGAAAAATTCGGAATTTGGCGGGAAAAGCCGGAAATTGAGCGTGGGCGGCGCCCAAGCAGGGGCGGCCCGTCGGGGCCTTGCGCGCAAGGCCAGCTGCCATCATAGCCACTCGCCCGGGCCCCAGGCGGGCCCGGTGACAATAGGCATTGTGTTAAGCATCCTCCTCGTCACCTTCCCTTTTTTTGCCCTGGTGCTGTGCGGCTATGTCGCCGCCCGCCGCGCCTGGCTGCCGCAGGCGGCGATTCCGGGGCTCAACACCTTTGTGCTGTATTTCGCGCTGCCCTGCATGCTGTACCGCTTTGGCGTCAGCACGCCGATCACGCAACTGCTGGACGGCAGCCTGGTGGCGGTCTACCTGCTGTGTGCGCTGCTGATGGTGGCGTTGACGATTGCCGTGACACGCCGCGGCTTTGCGCACCGCATGGGCTGGAACGACGCCTCTTTCGGGGCGCTGGTGGCGGCCTTTCCCAACACCGGTTTTATGGGCGTGCCGCTGCTGGTGGCCCTGCTCGGCGCTCAGGCGGCGGGCCCCATCATCGTCACCATCGCGGTGGACATGCTGGTCACCTCCTCGCTGTGCATTGCGCTGTCCCGGCTCGATGGCGCCGACCAACATGGCGCGGCCAGGGCGGCGCGGCTGGCGCTCAAGGGCGTGCTGGCCAATCCGCTGCCCTGGGCCATTGCCCTGGGCGCGCTGGCCTCCGCGCTCGGCCTGGCCTTGCCCAAACCCATCATGGGCACCGTCAGCCTGCTCGCCGATGCGGCCTCGCCGGTGGCCCTGTTCACGATAGGGGCGGTGCTGGCGCGCTCTCAAATCAATAGCGGGGCAGGCACGCCACTGGCCGACTATGTGCCGGTCGCGCTGATAAAACTGGTGCTTCACCCGCTCTTGGTGGGCGCCGTCGGGCTGGGCGCCATCGCGCTGGGCCTGCCGCTGGACCGCTTTACCCTGACCGTGGTGGTGCTGGTGGCGGCGCTGCCCAGCGCCAGCAACGTGGCCATGCTGGCCGAGCGCTTTGGCGCCGACAACGGGCGCATCGCCCGCATCATCCTGCTGTCCACGGTGCTGGCGTTTTTCAGCTTTTCGGCGGCGGTGACTTTGTTGACCTGAGCCTGGGCCAAAAGCTCTTTGTTACAAATAAGTTGGCCCTGGTTTGACTGCCTGCGCGGTGAGCGCAAAAATTTTCATGAAGTTTGTCGATTTGGTCTATTCGCGTTCGTCGTGGGTATAGAGCGAGGCTTTTTTGATCCAGCCGCTTAGGATGGATACCCTTTGCTCCCAACCTGAAACGAAATGGAGTCCGAAATGAAATTCATGGTCATGGTGAAAGCCGACAAAAACAGCGAAGCCGGCGTGATGCCCAGCGAACAGTTGCTGACCGAGATGGGCAAGTTCAATGAAGAGCTGGTCAAGGCCGGCGTGCTGCTCGCGGGCGAGGGCCTGCATCCCAGCTCCAAAGGGGCGCGCGTCAAATTCTCGGGCAGCCAGCGCACGGTGGTGGACGGGCCCTTTGCCGAAACCAAGGAACTGGTGGCCGGTTTCTGGATACTGCAGGTGAAATCGAAGGAGGAAGCGATTGAGTGGATCAAGCGCTGCCCCAACCCGATGGAGGGCGAGTCCGAAATCGAGATCCGCCAGGTGTTTGAGGCCGAGGACTTTGGCGCCGAGTTCACGCCCGAACTTCGCGAGGCCGAGGAACGCCTGCGCCGCCAGGTGGAGGCGCAGGCCGCCGCCCGGACCTGAGCCCCGCTTTCGTGGCCCGAAAAGTTCGTGGCTTATTGACCAACACCAAGCCGAAGGGATTCATATGTTCAAAATCAGTGCCATTGTGGTGGCCATCGCCGTCTTTGTTTTCGTTGTGGTGGTGCTGATTCTGGCCTCGGCCAAGCCTGACACCTTCCGCGTGCAGCGGCAGGTCGCCATCAAGGCGCCACCCGAGAAAATCTTTCCGCTGCTCAATGACTACCGGAACTGGGGCGCCTGGTCGCCCTACGAGAACAAGGACCCGACGATGAAGCGCAGCTACAGCGGCCCGGCCAGCGGCAAGGGCGCTGTGTATGCGTGGGAAGGCGACGGCGCGGTCGGCGTGGGGCGCATGGAGATCACCGAGTCGTCGCCACCGTCACAAGTCCAGATCAAGCTGGATTTCAGCAAACCCTTTGAAGCGCACAACAGGGTGGAATTCACGATCCGGCCGCAGGGTGATGCAAGCACCGTGACCTGGGACATGCAGGGCCCGGCACCGCTGATCTCAAGAGTCATGCAGGTTTTTTTCAGCATGGACAAGATGGTGGGCCAGGACTTTGAGGCTGGCCTGGCCAACTTGAAGACGGCGGCTGAAAAGTAGGCAAGCGCGCCGGCCACCTGGCTTCCCAGCCCCACACTCAAGGAGCAAGACCATGCGATTCATGATGCTGATGATCCCCAAGGGCTACGAAACCGCGTCCCCCGGCACGGTGCCCGACGACACCCAGGCCGTGGCGGCCATGATGGCCTACAACAAATCCCTGCAGAAGGCCGGCGTGCTGATCGGCTGCGACGGCCTGCATCCGCCCTCCATGGGCGCGCGGGTCAGCTTTCCGGGCGGCAAGCCCAAGGTCGTCGACGGTCCCTTTGCCGAGGCCAAGGAAGTGCTGGGCGGCTACTGGATGATCGACGTGGCCTCGCGCGCCGAAGCCATAGCATGGGCCTCGCGTTGCCCGGCCGGCGAGAACGAGGTGATCGAGGTGCGCCAGGTGCAGGAACTGGCCGACTACCCGGCCGACGTGCAGGCCGTGGCGGCCGACTTTCCGGCCATGCAGTCGCACCTGGGCGGCAAGAAGCCGGCGTGAGCGGCAACAGCGAGCGCGCCATCCAGCGCGCCATCGACACGGTCTGGCGCATGGAATCGGCCAAGATCATCGCCAAGGTCGCGCGTATGGTGCGCGATGTCGGCCTGGCCGAAGAGCTGGCGCAGGATGCCCTGGTCACCGCGCTCGAGCGCTGGCCGCAGTCGGGCGTTCCGGACAAGCCGGGCGCCTGGCTCATGGCCGTCGCCAAGAACAGCGCGCTCGACCAGCTGCGCCGCGGCAAGCTGCTGGCGCGCAAGCACGAGGAGCTGGGCCACGAACTGGCGCTGGAACAGGAGATGGCGCTGGCCGACGCCGACCTTGTTGCCAGCGATGACGACGACTACGGCGACGATCTGCTGCGCCTGATCTTCACCGCCTGCCACCCGGTGCTTTCCACCGAGGCCCGCATCGCGCTCACCTTGCGCCTGCTGGGCGGTTTGACCACCGATGAAATTGCCCGTGCCTTCCTGGTGCCCGAACCCACGGTGGCGCAGCGCATCGTGCGGGCCAAGCGCACCCTGACCGAGGCGCGTGTTCCCTTTGAAGTGCCCGATGCCGATCAGCGTGAAGCCCGTCTGGCCTCGGTGCTGGAGGTGCTGTACCTGGTGTTCAACGAGGGTTACTCGGCCACCTCGGGCGGGGACTGGATGCGCCCCGCGCTCTGCGAGGAAGCGCTGCGCCTGGGGCGTATCCTGGCCGAACTCGCGCCGCGGGAGCCGGAAGTTCACGGCCTCGTTGCCCTGATGGAAATCCAGACCTCGCGCGCCAAGGCGCGCACCGGTCCGTCGGGCGAGCCCATATTGCTGTTGGAGCAGAATCGTGCCCGCTGGGACCATTTGCTGATACGGCGCGGTCTCACCGCGCTTGAGCGGGCCCAGGCGCTGGGTGGCGCGCTGGGGCCTTACGCGCTGCAGGCCGCCATCGCCGCCTGCCATGCGCGTGCGCCCAGCGCGGCCGAAACCGACTGGCCGCGCATTGCGGCGCTCTATGACGCGCTGGCCCAGCTCGCGCCTTCGCCGGTGGTGGAGCTCAACCGCGCGGTGGCGCTGGCCATGGCCTTTGGCCCGGCGGCGGGGCTGGAGCTGGCCGATGCGCTGCTGTCGGAGCCCTTGATGAAAAACTACCACCTGCTGCCCAGCGTGCGCGCTGATTTTCTGGTCAAACTGGGCCGCCTCGATGAAGCTCGTGCGGAGTTCGAACGGGCCGCTTCGCTGACGCGCAATCTGCGCGAACGCGAGTTGCTGCTGGCGCGTGCCGCCGCCTGCGAACCGGGATCCGCGCCGCCGCAACTGCCGTAAGCTGAATTGAACCTGGAAACAGCAGTTGACGCTCGCAAGCTTCAGGAAAGCCGCATGCGCATTGACTTTTTTCTCTTCGATCATGTTCACCGTCTGGTTGGCAGCGCTATGCACCCGATTGCACCGCGCTCAACGCGCCATGCGGCGTTGCTTCGCCTTGTGGGCCAGAGCCCACTGCGTTGTCACCCTTGCAGGGCGCGGCTCAGTCGCAGCCTGAGCCCGTTCGCGCTGTCCACTGGCACGCAGGTGCCAGCGGAGCCGCAGCGCTCACCCTTGCCTGGCACGCCGATCACGGCACACTCGGGCGCGTTCAACTGCCGTTTCCAGGTTAAATCGCAATCGGGTCCACATCCACCGCCCAGCGCACCAGGCTTTTGAATTCGCCTTGGGCGCGTGTTTCAAACAGCAGCGGCTGCCAGGCCACCAGAAAGCGTTGCAGCGCGGCGCGTGAGCGGCTCTCTACCAGCATCTGGGCGCGCTCGATGTTGGCCACGCGCTGTATCGTCATGGGCACCGCCGGGTAGGGCGTGACATGTTCATGCCCTTCGATCTGCAAAATCTGGGCGGCCTCGGCGGCGGCGTTTAAAAAGCCCTGCGCCACTTCCTGCGTGCGCGCCTCGGCCCGCACCAGCGCGGAAAAACCGAAGGGCGACATGCCGGCGGCCTGCCGCTCTTGCAGCTGCTGGTCGGCAAAGGCCGGGTAGTCGTGCTGCCGCAGGGCGGCAAACAGCGGGTGCTCCGGGTGAAAGGTTTGCACCCACATCTCGCTGGCCGCGCTGTGCCGTGCATCGCGCCCGGCCCGGCCCGCCGCCTGCATCAGCAGGCTGAACAGGCGCTCGGGCGCCCGGAAGTCGCTGGAGAACAGCGCGCCGTCGGGATTCACGGCCGCCACCAGCGTGATGTGGCGAAAGTCATGGCCCTTGGCAATCATTTGCGTGCCGACCAGCACATCGACCTCGCCGGCGTGCACGCTGGCCAGCTGCGATTCCAGCGCACCCTTGAGCCGCGTCGTGTCGGCGTCGATGCGGGCAATGCGCACGGCCCCGCCATCGGGGCGCAAGACGCCGGACAGCAGTTCGGCCAGGTGTTCTTCCAGCCGCTCGGTGCCGCGCCCGACCGGCGCGATGTCGATGTTGCCGCAGCCGGGGCAGGCGCGCGGCACGCGTTCGGTGAAGCCGCAGTGGTGGCAGCGCAGCGTGCGGTCTATCTTGTGGAACACCCGGTAGGCGCTGCAGTGCGGGCATTCGCTTTTCCAACTGCAGTCGTGGCAGGCCAGCACCGGGGCGTAGCCGCGCCGGTTCAAGAAGATCAGCGACTGCTCGCCGCGCGCCACGCGCTGGGCGATCGCCTGCAGCAGCGGCGGCGCGATGACGCTGTGCTTGGGCTGGTGGTTCATGTCCACGCGTCGGACTGTAGGTAGGCCCCCACGTTCGCCCACTTCGTGTGGCTCTCTGCCCCCCGAGGGGGCTGTGCTTGCTTGGGGCGGCCCTGCGCTGCGCACGGTGGGCAAACCACCTGCGGAATTCGGCGTGCCAGAATTTTCCGACGGGCCGCCCCTAGGAAAATTAGCTCCCTCGGGGGGCAGCGAAGCACACGTAGTGGCGAGCGTGGGGGCCACATTCCCAATGCGCTCGCTCATGTTCAGGCGCTGGTAGCGGCCCGCAATCGTCGCCTGCCAGCTTTCCAGCGAGGGCGTGGCCGAACCCAGCATGACGCGGCAAGCCCCGTTGGCCGGGCTGGCGCTTTCGCTTTCCAGCTTGGCGCGGTAGATCGCCAGGTCGCGCGCCGAGTAGCGCGCGCCTTCCTGCTGCTTGTAGCTCGGGTCGTGCTCCTCGTCGACGACGATCAGCCGCAAATGGGGCAGCGAGGCCAGCACCGCCATGCGCGTGCCCAGCACCAGCCGGGCCTGGCCGGCGTGCGCGGCGAGCCAGCTCTTCAGGCGCTGCGCCGGTGTCAGCCCGCTGTGCAGCGCCACCACCTTTTCCTTGCCCAGATGGGCAAAGCGTTCCTCAAAGCGGGCCTGCAGCTGCGGCGTCAGGTTGATCTCGGGCACCATCACCAGCACCTGGGCGGCCGGGTCGGCTGACAGCACGCGCGCGGCGGCGCGCAGGTAGACCTCGGTTTTGCCGCTGCCGGTGGCGCCAAACAGCAGGGCCGGCCGCGTATCGGCATCAAATTCGGCCAGGGCCCCTATCTGCTGTGCTGTAAGTGCTATTAAATCGCTAGCATTTTCGGCGTGGCTGGTATCCTGCACCGGGCGCTTGAGGCGGCGCGCCAGCTGCACACCAGTCAGGTCGCGCAGCTGCGGCGGCAGGGCGGCCAGCGCCACCTCGCCCAGCGAGCGCTGGTAGTAGGCGGCGGTGAAGGCCACCAGCCGCCGCCAGCTGGCGGGCAGCGGGGCCAGCCCCTCCAGCACGCTGGCGATGCTTTTGGCTTGCGCGGGCGGCAGATCACCGCTGTCCGGCAGTGCGGCCCACACCACGCCCAGCACCTCGCGCCGGCCCAGGGGCACACGCACCAGGCTGCCCGGGCTTAGCGTTGACTCACTTCGGTAGGTCAGCGGCCCGGCGATGGCGCTGTGGGCGGGCGTGGCCACGACCACCTGCAGCCAGTAGCTCATTGGCTATCCCCAGTTCTGGGTATTTCTTCAAAGTTACATCCACACAATGCGCTAAGTCCTTGATTTGACATTGTTTTGAAGATTTCCCATTTTTCTGTGGATAACTTTGTTGACAGCTTGCCTGCGATCGTCGCCAGGCCTTGTAAATCAAGGCTTTCCTTAAAATGCCCGGAAAAAAAGCAGCTAGAACTTTCTATATAAATCAACAACTTAGCGGCGCTATGGCTTTGATAGCAGGGTGCGGGGCAGATCAGGGTGAATGGCGCACCGCAACAAAAAATTTGTGCATAAGTCGGGCGGGCAGGGCTTGATTCTGTGTTAGCGGTACCTCGGGTAAACCCTTGATTCCCTCTTTTTTCGGGGCCGACAGACGGTTTTAAGCCCGCGCCGCGCGCATGCTGCGAGAGTGAGTGTGTACTGCGTTGACCAGCACTTCGACGCTTTCCGGCGGGGTGTGCTGGCTGATGCCGTGGCCCAGGTTGAAAATATGGGTGGGGCCGCTGCTCTGGATGTCGGTATGCGGCGCGCCAAAGCTGTCCAGCACGGCGGCCACTTCGGCCTCGATTTGCGCCGGCTGGGCAAACAGCACATTCGGGTCCAGATTGCCTTGCAGGGCCTTGGCATGCGGTCCGTTCTCGCCGACGCGGGCGCGCGCCTGGGCCAGGTTGACGGTCCAGTCCAGCCCCAGCACCTCGCAATCGAGCTGGCCCATGGCCTCCAGCCACTGGCCGCCGCCCTTGGTGAACACCAGCCGCGGGATTTTCACGCCGCCCTGCTCGCGCTTGAGCTGGGCCAGCACGCGCGCGGTGTAGGCCAGGCTGAAGCGCTGGAAGGCCGCATCGGCCAGCACGCCGCCCCAGCTGTCAAAAATCATCACGGCCTGGGCGCCGGCGTCGATTTGCGCATTCAGGTAGGCCGCCACCGCATCGGCGTTGATGGCCAGCATCTTGTGCATCAGGTCGGGGCGCTGGTACAGCATGGTTTTGACCAGCCGGTAGTCGTCCGAGCCCGCACCCTCGACCATGTAGCAGGCCAGCGTCCAGGGGCTGCCCGAAAAGCCGATCAGCGGCACCCGGCCATTGAGCGCCTTGCGGATAGAGGTGACGGCGTCAAACACGTAACGCAGCTTGTTCATGTCGGGCACTTGCAGCCTGTTGACCGCGGCTTCGTCGCGCACCGGCGTGGCAAATTTCGGGCCTTCGCCCAGCGCAAACGACAGGCCCAGGCCCATGGCGTCGGGCACGGTCAGGATGTCGCTGAACAGGATGGCGGCATCCAGCGGGTAGCGCTCCAGCGGCTGCAAGGTGACTTCCGTGGCGTAGTCGGTGTTGGTGGCCAGACCCATGAAGCTGCCGGCCTGGGCGCGCGTGGCGCGGTACTCGGGCAAATAGCGGCCGGCCTGGCGCATCAGCCAGACGGGGGTATGGGGCGTCGCCTGGCGCAGACAGGCGCGCAGGAAGCTGTCGTTTTGGAGGGGAGCAAACATGGCTAGATTGTCTCAGGTGTGAAAGCCTGGCTGTGAGTGGCCCTGTTTACCGGGTTGCTATCCTGTCGTCAAGCAGGCTTCGCCGTACTAGGCGCAGCCCGGATTCAGACTTACCATGGTGCGCACATGTTTGCTTAACTTGAAAAGGGTTCTGCCATGCACATGAACGACCAGGAGTACTTTCGCAGCTGCATCGCCAAGGAGAGGCATCTGGCGCAGTTGTTGGGCCACCGCCATATTGAAGAGTGCTATGAAAGTGCTGGTACGCTCTGGGACAACGCCAAGGCCCTGCCGCAATGGACGCGTGACTGGCGCGCCTGCGGGCCGCTCATGACCAAGTACCGGATTGAGCTTGCCTACGCGCAGGAAACCGAAGGCGCTCCCAATGGCGTCGTGACCGCTGGCAGCACCACGGTCACGCTCTCGGATCACCCCAATCCCGACCGGGCCGTGATGTATGCCATCGTCAAGGAAGTCATTCGCCGGCTGGAGCACCACCATGCGGCCAAACCGGAGCAGGCCGCGCCACTTCACCCCTATCCATAGCCTCAGCCTCGGGTGGGGTCGTCGCTTCAAGCCGCTTTAGCGTCGGCCTGGGGATGGCGCAACAGCAGGCGCTCCAGCGCGTTCAAGGCCTCGAAGGAGGCGGCAAAGTCGGCAAACAGGACCTCGTTGTCGGGCGCTGCGGCCTGGCCCCGCCAGTCGGCGCGAAACAGCTCAAAAATCTCGCCAAAACTGCGCTGGCCATCGATCAGGCGCAGGATTTGCGGCCCGTATTTGCCGGGGTTGACCATGACGGACACGCCGGAATGCTGGTGCCTGAGCATGAAGGGCTGGCCGCGGTTGCTGCCAAAGACCTGCGCCGCCAGCTCGCCCGTCAGGGGCTCGTGGAAGAAAAACGGGATGTAGTCGGCATTGCCATAGGGCGCGGTGCAAGCGGCATCCCGGGTCACATAGAGCGAGTGGGTGATGATGTCGCCAATCATCAGTTCGGCCATTTCGTGCTGCTGGCGCTGCGGCATACTGCGCAGGGCCGCGGCCATGGCCGGCGGCTTGCTGCCCAGCACCATGTGCGGCAAATAGGGCGAGCGGCCGCGCTGCACATCGCTGAACGCCAGATGCAGGCCGTGGCCGCCCGAGCCCGTGCTGGGGCCATCGCCCAGCCAGTCATACAGCTCCCCCACCGAATAGGAGCGGTCCTGCGAATGCAGCAGCAGGTCGTAAATGCCGGCGTCGCCCATCTTGTGGTCGTGGTGCAGGTGTTCGCTGCGCTTGAACCAGTTGCTGGCGGGCAGGCTGTCCAGCAGGTCGCGGGTGTTGGCAATCTTGCGCTGCGTGTCGTTCTGGTACACGTTCACCAGCCGCATCAGCGCCTGCATCTGGTACACGCCGGTGCGGCCCGTCGTGGCATACACCATCAGCCCGATGGCGCCAGGCATGTCCCCGCCCTGCCTGAGCACGCTGCGCAGCGCCTTGAAGCCCAGGTCCGGGTCGGCCAGGTGGTGCAGCACGCCGCTGCAGTTGATGTAGTCAAACAGGCCCAGGCCCAGCCTGGGCAGGTTGAGCAGCGAGTCGTGCACCCAGCGGATGTTGCCGAGGCCGCGCAGCCGGGCACGCTCCTGCGCCAGCGCGATGCTGGCTGCGCTCATGTCCAGATGCACCACCTCGGCGTTGCTGTGCTTGAGCTGCTCGGCCAGAAAAATCGTGGCGTCGCCGGTGCCGCCGCCGGCCACCAGCGCCCTGAAACCCTGTTGAAACGACTGCTTTCCGGCAAAGCAGTAGTGGTTGATCATGGGCAGGTCTTCCAGCCAGGTCCGCACCAGGCGCTGGCGTTCATCCTGCGGATTGCAGGGCGGGTAGGGCAGGGCCTCGTACTGGTCTCTGACCTCGGGCAAATAGTTGTCAGGCATGGGGGGTCTCAAAAGGAAAAGTGAGTCAGGGCAAGGGCCGTATTGTCTCTTGGCGGCCGGACGTGACCGGGCTGCTATTGATTCAATAGCTGTTTGCGCCCGTATTTATTGGGCTGCAGCTTGATTTGGCCATGTCTTGCGAAAAATCGCCGGCCAGGCCGGCTTGCCGGCCGCGGGCCCTACAGCAGTCCGCGCGACAACAGCACGCGGTGGTCGATCTTGACGCAGTGGTCCTGCACCACCAGCAGGCCCGCGGCCTCGGCCTTGGCGGCGGCGGCCGGGTGGCTGATGCCCAGTTGCATCCACACCGCCCTGGCGCCTATGGCGATGGCCTCGTCCACGATGGGCGGAATGTCTGCGCTGTTGCGAAAGCAGTTCACCAGCTCTATGGTTTCGTGCTGCGCCGCTTCGCTGAGCGTGGCATAGGCTTTCTCGCCCAGCACCTCGGTGGCATTCGGGTTGACCGGAATGATGCGGTAGCCGTTGGCCTGCATGTAGCGCGCCACATCAAAACTGGCGCGGTACGGTTTCGGCGACAGGCCCACCACCGCAATGGTGCGGCAGTGCTTGAGGATGTGCGGCATGCGCTCGGCGGCGGACGTGGGCATCATGAGGCTCCAATGTTGGCGCGGGATCGGCTTGGGCGGAGTGCGCAGGACGAGTTACAGGCGCGCCAGTTCGGCCCGCACATCATCGACCGACAACACCTCGGACAGCACCCGGGGGGCGCTGCCGGGCTTGTAAATCACATACACCGGCACGCCGCTGCGGCCGAGCTGGCTCAGCGCGGCGGTGACGGCCGGGTCGCGGCGCGTCCAGTCGGCGCGCAGCAGGGCGACGTTTTTGGCCTCGATGTCGGCCAGCACGGCGGCATTTGAAAGCGTGGTTTTCTTGTTGTACTGGCAGGTCACGCACCAGGCGGCGGTGAAATCGACAAACACGGCCTGGCCTTTGGCGGTGAGCTGCTCGACCCGGCCCGGTTGCCAGGCCTGCCAGCGTTCGGACGCCGCGATGCCAGGTGCCGCCGCCCCTGCCTTGGTGATGTTGGGGCCGATCGCCCACAAGCCCAGGATGCCGAGTGCGATGGAAAAAGTTGCCAGCAGGGTGCGGGCCGCGCCGCGCAGGGTGAAGGCCCAGATCACCAGCGCCATCAGCACCAGCAGCGCCAGCAGCGCGCCCGCGCCGTCGATGCCGCTTTGCTGGCCCAGCACCCAGACCAGCCAGGCCACGGTGGCAAACATCGGAAACGCCATCAGCTGCTTGAAGGTCACCATCCAGGCGCCGGGGCGCGGCAGGGCGCGCGCCACGGCCGGAATGGCGCTGGCGGCCAGATAGGGCAGGGCCATGCCGACGCCAATCGCCGCAAACACCGCCAGCGCCTGCACGGCCGGCAGGCCCAGCGCATAGCCCAGGGAAGCGCCCATGAAGGGCGCGGTGCAGGGCGAAGCAATGGCGGTGGCCAGCACGCCCGACAAAAAGGCGTTGAGCGTCGGGTTTTTCGCCTGGAAACCGGCGAGGCGGCCCGGCAGAATGCTGCCAAACTCAAACAGGCCCGCCAGGTTCAGGCCCAGCAGCGTGAACAGCGCCGCCAGCGTGGCCACCACCGCCGGGCTTTGCAGCTGAAAGCCCCAGCCCAGTTGCTCGCCCGCCGCGCGCAGGCCCAGCAGCAGGGCGCCCAGCGCCAAAAACGACAGCAGCACACCGGCGCTGTAGGCCAGGCCGTTGCTCACGCGTGCGGCCTGGCTTTTGTGCTGCACAAAGCCCACCACCTTGATGGCCAGCACTGGAAACACGCAGGGCATCAGGTTCAAAACCAGGCCGCCCAGCAGCGCACCGAGCAAGGCGGCCAGCAGGCCCACCGGTGGTGCGCTGGTCTGCACCGGCGCGGCACCCAGCGCGGCATTGGCCTTGAGCGCCGCTTCCAGCGCGGGCGGCAGCGCGGCGGCCGCGGCCACCGGCGGCCAGTCGCCCTTGACCGGCGCCTCAATCCGGTAGGCGGCGTCATTGAGGGCCACCACCAGCGGCATCAGCGTGGGGCTTGCGCTGCGCTGGGCCGACAGCGGCAACTGCGCCGTCCACACCGCACCCTGCCAGGCCTGCTGCCAGGCCCCGGCGGGCTCGATCACGCTGCCGGTTTCCGGGAAAAACGCCAGCGTCTTGCCCTGCAAGGCGGCCGGCAGGCCATGCAGCGCCACCTTGATGGCTTTCTCGCCGACCTCGACCTGGCTGGCGCCGGTGGGCAGGGCCTTGGGGGCGGCTGCAAAGGCCGCCTGAAACGCCTGGCTACTGATGGCGGTGGAGCTTTTGACCGGAATGCGCAGCGTGAACTCGCCCTCTTGCGGAATGCATTCCTTGCGGCAGACCAGCCAGCTGGCCTTGAGTCCTATGTCGAGCTGCGTGCCGCTGAAGCCGGGCGAAAAATCCGGTGATATGGTCAGCGGCACCGGCAGCAGTACGGTGTCTTCGTAACCGTAGTTGGCCAGCGTGCCCACCGCTATCTTCTTCGGCGCGGGCCAGGCGATTTCGCCCGCCGTGACGCCGGCCGGCAGCTGCCATTCCAGCACCGTCGGCAGGCCGGAATCGCCGGAATTCTTCCAGTAGGTATGCCACTCGGGCTGGTGCGCCAGCTGCAGGCCCAGCCAGACCGGCTTGCCGGCCGCCACGCCCTCGGGCGCCCAGGCCAGCAGCTCGGCGCGTACCTGCTCGGTGCTGACGACGGCGCCCCTGGCGGGGCTGCCGACGCCGGCAGGACCCGTGCCGAGCAGCTTGTTTTGAATGTTTTGGGCGTAAGCCCCCGTGTGCAGGGCGCAGATGGCTATAAAAAACGTAGCAAATAGGGATGCGATCAGGGGGCGCTTGAAATTCATGGTCAGAGTGTGAGCGGGGGCGGGGGGCAATAGTTCCGGATTGCCCCAAGGGTGCCATAAGGGCGGAGGCAACTCCGATAATAGGGCCATGCCGCGCATCGTCATCACCACCCTCAACGCCAAATACATCCACGCCTCGCTGGGCCTGCGTTATCTGCTGGCCAATATGGATGTGCATGGCGGCGCCGGCCTGCGCCAGCAGACGCAGCTGCGCGAATTCGTCATCCAGCAGCGGCCCACGCAGATCGTCGAGGAACTGCTGGCGCTGGCGCCCGAGGTGATAGGCCTGGGCATCTATATCTGGAACGTGGTCGAAACCACCCAGGTGGTGCGGCTGCTCAAAACTTTGCGACCCGACATCAAGATCGTGCTGGGCGGACCCGAAGTCAGCTTTGAAACCGGTGAGCAGGAGATCTGCCGCCTGGCCGACCATGTGATCACCGGCTGGGGCGATGTGAGCTTTCCCAGGCTGTGCCGGGCCCTGCTCGATGGCCCCAAGCCCTTGATGAAGGTGATTGCCGGCGAGCAGCCCGCGCTGGCAACCCTGGCCCTGCCCTACCAGGAATACACCGACCAAGACCTGGCCAAGCGCCTGCTCTATGTCGAGGCCTCGCGCGGCTGCCCCTTCAAGTGCGAGTTTTGCCTGAGCTCGCTTGACAAGACCGCTTGGGCCTTTGACCTTGAGCTGTTCATGGCCGAGATGGACGCGCTGTACCAGCGCGGCGCGCGCAACTTCAAATTTGTCGACCGCACCTTTAATTTGAAGGTGGATTTTTCGGTGCGCATTCTGCAGTTTTTCCTCGATCGCATCCAGACCACGCCAGACATTTTTGTGCATTTTGAAGTCGTGCCCGACAGCCTGCCCGATCGCCTGAAAGCGCTGATTGCCCAGTTTCCGGCCGGTTCGCTGCAGTTTGAGGTCGGCATCCAGAGTTTTAACCC
>Ga0075432_10000278_pt1 | contig 14230 bp, 13 predicted proteins | sample RhiMethybrSRZTD1_FD_72781 | JGI IMG/M metagenome (GOLD analysis project Ga0075432, IMG submission 72781) | Populus rhizosphere microbial communities from Tennessee, USA - Rhizosphere MetaG P. TD hybrid SRZTD1 | ecosystem: Host-associated > Plants > Roots > Rhizosphere > Soil | place: USA... | reverse complement strand
GACGTCAACGAACGGTGACTTAGCCGGCGGAGTGTAGGCGGGGCTCCCCGCGAGCCGGTACATGAAGGCAGCCATGGCCTCGCGGCTGATTGCCTGGTACGGCCGGTAGGTTCCGTCGCCCCAGCCGGTGCTCAATCCGGTGTCGTACATCCAGATGATGTCCGAACGGAAGCCGGATCCGCTGATGTCGGTGAAGGGCTCGGGGGCCGTGATGGTGACACCTGCCGCGTCCCCGGACACGTAATCGATCCTGACCCTGGTGCCGGCGTGGGTCACGAACGTGCTTCCGGCCTGCCAGGCGTGGTTCGTCGCGTAGTAGCCGTCGAAGGGAATCGTGGACGGCATGAGCAGCAATGAGGAGACTGCTGTGGCGCCGCCGCGCTGGACGATCTTGACGCCCTTGTTGCCGTTCACGGCCAGCCGGGCGTCATAGCCCACGGGCAGCCGGAGCTCCATGAAATAGACCTCCCCGCTTTTGGGGTCCGTGAATTTCAACGCGCGATTGGCTTCGGTTCCGGCCCAGGCCTTGAGGGTGTAGCTCTTGCTTCCGGCGGCAATCCCCGTGTTGCGTATTTCGTCACCGCGGCCGAACCCTCCGGCCTCCCAGTGGCTGGAGCTGATGGTAGGCAGCTCGAACCAGCGCGAGGCGCCCATGAGGTCCATGGTGTCGCCGTACTCCCGCACGGAGCAGGAGCTGTCCATGTAGTTTCCGTTGATATCGGATCCTACGTCCGCCTTGCCGCTCAGGCACTGCAGGCTGTCAGCGTGCATCAGGCCCAGGACGTGTCCGAACTCGTGGGCCACCACGTTGTTGGTGAAGTTGCTCGGCAGGGGCATCAGTATGCGCCCGCCCTGGTTTCCGGCGCTCCATCCCGCTCCCAGTGCCCCCCACGACAGTTCCGTCATGGGCACGAACACTACGAGCGCTTTGTAGGGCGCATTGACCCAGCCCAGCTCGCGCGTCACGGTGTCCATGATCTCGTAATAGGTCTGGGTGGACTTTGCCGCCGATGGAACACCGGTCCGGGTGGTCGCCACGGACATCGAGAGCCGGTTGTTGGACATGGTCTTCCAGAAAGCACTGGATGCACTGATTCCGGCTTTTGCGGCATTCAAGTCAATGGCCGCCGTCTGCTCCGCCGATTTGTCAGCAAGCTTTACGGTCACCAGGGTCACCTGGATGTCTCCGGCCCGGGTCAGGCTGCTGGCGGCCCCCTGCGGGGTCTCCGCCTCCCGGATGGCCCTGAGGGCTTCGGGCTCGAAGGTGTGGTCCGAGTGCGGTGTCCCCTCCGCAGTCGACGAGACGGGAGGCACTGCCGGGTCGGACGGGGCCGCCTGCGCCGGAACGGCAAGGACGTTGATCGAGGCCATCGAAAGAAGCAGGGCCGATAGGACGGCGGCCGTCCGGTGAATGAGCTGCATCGGGCGTCAGTGCTTCTTTCAGTGTTCAGAAATCAGGTGCAGTAAGCCGCCACGGGGCGAGCCCTCCCAGAATATGGTTCGCTTGCGTACTTTCCCGGTGCACTCGCCAAAAACTGACGGAATCCTGCGCCGAACCTGCGCTAACGCCGGGTTAACCGGCGGCGACGAGGAAGTCCTTGAGCAAAGGACCGGATGTCGTCGCTCCCAGGCCGCCTTCTTCGACGAAGACCGCCACGGCCAGATCGCCGTGCACCGCCACGATCCAGGCGTGCGTCTTGGGCGGGTTCTCATTTCCGAATTCCGCCGTGCCCGTTTTGGCTCCCACGGGTTCCCCCGGCACGGAGGCCAGGAATCCGGCGTGGCCCGAGGTGACCACGGCGCGCATCATGTCGGCCAGCGCGGCCGCTTCCGCCGCCGTGACCGGCTTCTCGGCGGCCTTGGCCGGAGCAGGAGCCGTGGAGGACGACGACGATGTCCCGTCCGCCGTCGGCGTTCCGGACCCTTCGGGGGCTGCTGTGCCGGAGCCGGCTTCCGCGTTCAGGACGAGGACGGGTGACACGGGGGAGCCCTTGGCCACAGAGCCGGCCATGACGGCAGCAGCCAGCGGCGAAAGCAGCACCTTGCCCTGGCCGATCATGGAAGCGGCATGCTCGGTGCCCTCCGCCTCGCCGGGGACCGAGCCGAGGAAGGCTGCTGCCCCCAGCCCGGGCGCCTCAACGGCAACACCAAGCGAGGTGGCCGCGGATTCAAGCTGCGCCTGGCTGACGGAGTCGCGGGCCGCAATGAAGGCCGTGTTGCAGGAGTGCGCGAACGCGTCCCGCAGGGTGACGGATCCCAGGGAGCTTTCCGGATAGCCCTCCGCGTTCTTGAACGTCCGGCCGTCCACCGTGAGCGTCGGCGTGCATTCAACTTTGGAGTCCGGGGTCAGGCCGTTGCGGATCATTGCCAGGGAATCAACCATCTTGAACGTTGAGCCGGGGGCGTACTGGCCGAGCAGGGCCGTGTTGTAGCCGTTGCTGCCGGGTCCCGAAGCTGCTGCCAGGACAGCGCCGCTGGAGGGGCGCAGGGCCACGATGGCGGACGCCGGCCCGACCTCGGCCAGGACGTCCTCGGCGAGCTGCTGCAGGCGCGGGTCCAAGGTGGTTTTCACCGGCGTTCCCTGTTTCATGTCAACCTGGAACAGGGTCCTGCGGCCATTGTTGGGCAGCGCTTGTTTCTCCTCGGCCGAGAGCCCTGCCTTTTCGGCATAGACCTGGATTCCGTCAGTGCCGCGGAGCTGTGCATCATATTGCTGCTGGAGCCCGCCCGTTCCGGTGGTGTCCCCGGCCTTGAGCGTCCCGCCGGATTTTTCGATCTGTTCGGCATTCGCCTCGGCGGCCGTCCCCAGGAGGGCGCGGGCGAAGGTGCGGGTCGGCGCCAGGGGCAGGAGGCCGGCGATGGACCGGGCGCCGGGGATCTGGCCAATTTGTTCGTCGGTAATGGTCCGGCCGTCCTGGCGCAGGGTGATGGCGGTGACGAATGCCTCGGGACCGGCTGCCTGTACCTGCTGCGTGTACGCGGCCGGGTCCACGCCCACCAGCTGGGCGAGTTTGGCGGCGGATGCGGCGGGGTCGGCTGAACCCAGCTTGGGCTTGTCGATGCCAACGTTCACCACCGGCCGGTAAGTGACAAGCTTGGCGTCGCCGGCGCCCAGGATATCCGCACGCTGGGGCGCCTGGGCGCCCGCGCCAATGACTTCGCCTTCTGCCAGTTCGGGCACCAACAGGGCAGGCTTCCACACTGTCAGCCATTTGTCGCCGGACTTCTTCAGTTCGGCTGCCGCGGTGTACTTCCACTCTCCGGAGCCGATCTTCCAGGTGTAATTCAGCGGGACCGTCGCGGTGTCCTTCTCCAACGTCAGCTCTCCGGATTCCACGGCCGGTTTGGCGGGATCCAGAGCCTGGAAGACTTCTTTCAGCTGTTCGTTGGCGGCTGCGGACTCCTTGCCCTCAAAGGCGACGGAGCCGACGTCCAGCGCAGCCATTGCAGAAGCGAGCTTTTTCGCTGCGTCCTGCGCACCGGCACGGCCGTCGTCACAAGCCACCAGCGATCCGCCAATTATGAGTCCCACAAGGGCAAGCGAAAGTTTCTGAAAGTTCCCCATCGCGCCATTATGCCCGCAAGCCCGGACAATGTTCTTGTCACATGGCGCCGGCCCGCAATCAGGGGCGGATGATCCGGCGCTGCGTGGCCACGGAAATCGCCGCGGTGCGGTTGTCCACGCCGAGTTTTCCGTAAATGTGCACCAGGTGGGTCTTGACGGTGGCCTCGGAGATGAAAAGCTGCCGGGCGATGGCACGGTTCGGCAGTCCGGTGGCGAGCAGCTGCAGCAGTTGGATCTCCCTGGCGGACAGTGCGGGTTCAGGGTTCCGGATCCTGCCCATCAGCCGGGCGGCCACCTCGGGAGCCAGCGCGGTCCCGCCGGCCGCCGCGGAGAGGACTGCCTGGCGGATGTGCTCGGGCGGGGCATCCTTCAGCATGTAACCGCTGGCGCCGGCTTCGACGGCGGCCAGGATATCGGCGTCGGAATCATAGGTGGTGAGGATCAGCACCGGCGGTGCAGGCGTGCCGGCCTCGCCGGCCTTGATCTTTTGCGTGGCCGTGACGCCGTCCATGCCCGCGCCCATTTGCAGGTCCATCAGGACAACGTCCACTGGCTCGCCCAGGGCGCGGAGCCTGGCCAGCTGGGCGAGGGCGGCAGCACCGTCGCCTGCTTCGGCGGCCACTGTGATGCCTTCGAAGTCGCTCAGCATGGCTCGGAGCCCGGCGCGCACCACCGGATGGTCGTCCACCAGCAGGATCCGGATACCGCTCATGGCCGATCCCCGCCGGCTGGTTTCCCGTGTGCCGGTTCCGCCGTTGCCGATGTGTCCACGAGCGGGAGCCGGATGGCCACCACTGTTCCCTCGCCCGGGGCGGACTCGATGTCGAGGGTGCCGGCCAGCGCCGCCACCCTCTCCCGGAGGGACCGCAGGCCGTATCCGGAACCGTCCTGCGGCTGTGGTTTGTCCGGCCCGACCCCGGATCCAGCCGCTTCCGGGCGGAACCCGACGCCGTCGTCGTAAACGTCCATGGCCACTTCGGCACCCAGAAAGGACAGGGTCACGACGGCGGTGCTTGCCTTTGCGTGGACCCACACGTTCGCAAGGCTCGCCTGCGCCGCACGGAGAAGGGTGGTGGAGTACGGGTTGGGCAGCTCCACGGGCGTGCCTTCGAGGTCGAAGCGGCACCTAAGGCCCGCCCCGCGTGCCGCCGCCTCGGCCTCGGTCTTTTCGCAGAGCCGGCGCAGGCTCCCCGCCAGGGACATCTGCTCAAGCGCCGGTGACTGCAGGCCGCGGACAAAGTTGCGCGCCTCGGCGAGGTTGGCGGACGCAGTCTCCTGCACCGTGCGGAGCCGTTCGCGGGCTGTGGCGGTGTCGCCGTCGTCGAGCGCCTTTTCAGCCGATCGGCCCATCAGCACAATGCTCGAGAAGCCCTGGGCCAGGGTGTCGTGTATTTCGCGGGCCAGCCGTGCGCGCTCGGTGAGGGTACCGGCGTCGTGCTGGCTGCGGGCCAGTTCGCCACGCGTCCGTCGCAACTCCTCGGCCGCGAGTCGCTGGTTCTCCGCTTCAAGGTACAGCGCCCGGTACGCGAGGCCGGTGATCACGGCGAATGCGGCACCGAACACGGGCCCCAGCACCATCGGCAGCTCCAGGGCAGGCCCGGCTGCGCCCCTGTTGTGGAACCAGAGCGCCACCACCACCAGCACCGTGGACACCGCAATGACCGGGAGGGCCACGCGCCGCCGCAGTACGTGGAGCTGCAGGAAGAAGAGTGGAAAGGCCAGCCAGACGAAATCCGCGCTGGACCAGATGAGCACCAGCCACAGGGCGGAGACTGCCCCGAGCCACCACGGTGCATACCGCCGCGGATCAAAGCGGTTCGCATCCGTGGAGTGGCGTTTCTCCAGGACCGTGCCGACGAGGTAGACGGCGGCGAGGACCACGGCAAGGACCAGGGTAAACCAGCCGGACAGCTCCGGACCGGACATCAGCACGCGCGCCATGGCCACCAGAAGCAGGACGGCGAAGCCCACGTGGAGGCTGATTCTCAGGAGCCGCAGGATTATCGCGGAACCGCTGGGTTCGCCCTGGATCACCACGTGCCTCGCATCAATCCAGCGTATCCTCCGCGACTCCCGTTTCACGGTGAAATCGGGCCCGGCTCCCGGAGATCAACCATTTGGTTGAGCCGCTGCTCCACCCGCTGCCTCCTGATGGCCAACCGGGAGGCCGATGTGCGCTGCCTCCCGTGGCGGAAGAGTGGAAAGCAACACCACACCACCACGAAAGGAACCACGTGTTTCTCGCCATTCGCGATCTCCGCTTTGCCAAAGGACGCTTCGCCCTGATGGCAGCGGTCATCGCCCTGATCACCTTGCTGCTTGTGATGCTCTCGGGACTGACCGCCGGCCTGGGCAACCAGTCAACGTCGGCGATCGCCGGGCTGCGGACCGACCAGATCGTCTTCGGCGCCCCGGCCGGCACTCCGGCCAAGGCGTCGTTCACCGAGTCGGAAGTGACCCGGGAGCAGCTGGCTGCCTGGTCCGCGCGGGACGGCGTCGCCGGGGTGGAGGCGCTGGGCATCAGCCAGGTCCGGGCGCAGGCCGTTGGCTCAGCCGGTGCGCCGGGCGGCACCGCAAACGTGGCCGTTTTCGGCGGCAGCAACGGTTTGTCCGCGGGCCCGGGCAGTCTCCTGCCACATCCCGCGGGTGACGGAACGGTTGTGGTTGGCGAAACCCTCGCAGCGGACCTGCACCTCAGCCCTGGCAGTCTTCTGGCAGTGGGCGGCCTTGAACTTGCCGTTGCGGGCATCGTCCCGGACCAGTGGTATTCACACACCGGCGTGGTCTGGACGTCCTTGAATGACTGGCGTCAACTGGCCCGCATTGGCAGCGGACCGGTGGGCACCGTACTGGCGGTGACGTTCGACGCCGGCGCCAAGGTTGACGTGGACGCCGCCAATGCTGCGGCCGGGACGGTCAGTGCCACCCGTGACGGTTCGTTCCAGGCCCTCGGATCCTTCAAGAGCGAGAACGGCTCCCTGATGATGATGCAGGCGTTCCTGTACGGCATCTCCGCCCTCGTGATCGTGGCGTTCCTGACCGTGTGGACCGTTCAACGGACCCGGGACATCGCCGTGGTCAAGGCCATGGGCGGCTCGCCCGGCTACGTACTCCGGGATGCCATGGGACAGGCCGTGATGGTGCTGGCCGCAGGGACACTTGCCGGCGGCGGAACGGGCCTGCTCGGCGGCTTCCTGGCGGCGCAGGCGGCGCCGTTCCTGCTCACCCCGGCCACCACGCTGGCGCCCGTCGCCGGCATCCTGCTCCTGGGCCTGTGCGGCGCCGCAGTGGCCGTCCGCGGCGTCACGAGGGTTGACCCCCTCCTTGCCCTCGGCGGCAACTGACTCTCCCCCGTGGTCCCCTCCACACGTATATTCCTTGAAAGGCATACTCCATTGGATACCCCGCTCAACCTGGTCAACGTAACGCTCGAGTACCCGGACGGAGACACCACCCTCAAGGCGCTGGACTCCGTGAACCTCGCACTCGGCGCAGGGGAGTTTCTCGCCCTCGTAGGACCCTCCGGATCCGGCAAGTCCTCCATGCTTGCGGTCTCGGCGGCGCTCATCCGTCCCACGTCGGGCGTGGTGACCATCGACGGGCAGGAGGCCACCGGCCTGCGGGACGCTGAGCTGACAGCACTGCGCAGGGAGCGGATCGGCATCATCTTCCAACAGCCGAACCTTCTACCGTCCCTGACTGCGGCCGAACAACTCCTCCTGGCCGATCATCTGCGCGGGAAACCCCTGGCTGCGGCCCGCACGCGGGCCGCGGAACTTCTGGACGTCGTCGGACTCGGTGCCGTTCGGGACAAGCGCCCGCATCAGCTTTCCGGCGGACAGCGTCAACGCGTCAACATAGCCCGCGCCCTGATGGGCCGCCCCAAGGTCCTCCTGGTGGACGAACCCACCGCGGCCCTGGACCACGAGCGGAGCGGAGCGATTGTCCGGCTCCTGCGCGAGGTCACGGACGAATTCAACGTGGCCACCGTGATGGTCACCCACGACACCGAATTTGTGCCGATGACGGACCTGGTTGCGAGCATGCGGGATGGGCGGATTTCTGCCCTTCAGCCTGCCAAGGCCCCTTCACGGGCGTCATCGTAGGCGTCCCTGGCGTCCAGAATGCTGGGGACATTTGACTCGGCCCATTCCCTGAGCACGGTGAGCGGGCCCAGAAGGGACACCCCCAGGTCCGTCAACTGGTAATCGACGCGGGGCGGGACCTGGGCGAACACCGTTCTGGTGATCAGCCCGTCCCGTTCCAGCGTCCTGAGCGTCTGGGTGAGGACCTTGGGGGTGATGACGTGGACGTGCTTGCGCAATTCGGAGAAACGGACCGGTCCGTTGGCCAGGACCTGCACCACCAGGGAGGCCCACTTGTCACCGACCCGCTGAAAGACAACCCGTGAGGGGCACTTCGGATCCATGATGTCTCCGCCCGGCCAGGCGTCAAGCTGGTTGGTATCGATGAGGCATCCTCGTTTCTTTCGCGCCCCTAGGTATCCTAGAGATACTGTGAATTTCTACGATACCCAGTGCGAGGAGCGGCATGAAAATCGCGGTGTACGGCGCCACCGGCATGGTGGGCGGCCAAATCGTCAAGGAATCGCTGCGGCGGGGCCACGAAGTCACCGCTATTTCGCGGACCGGCGCCGCACTCCCCGGCGCCACGGCCTGCAGCGCAGAACTGGCGGACACACGTATGTTCGCCAGCATTGCCAGCGATCACGACGCCGTGGTGCTGGCCACGGTGCCCAGCCGCACGGGCGGTGATCATGGCGAATGGCTGGCTGCCATGAAGGCAGCCTTCGGCAGTGCCGGTGCGACGCGCCTGCTGGTGGTAGGGGGCGCGGGCGCTCTGCAGATTAACGGTGTGCGCCTTTGTGATTCCCCCGAGTTCCCTGAGCCCTACCGCCCCGAAGCCCGCACCATGGCCGCCGCCTACGATGAAATTCGATCTGCTCCGGAGTCCCTTGACTGGACCATGCTGGCGCCCGCTCCCGTCATGCAGCCGGGCATCCGCAGCGGCAAGTATGTGACGGCGGACGACTCACCCGCCGGCCGGTCCATCACCACCCAGGACTTTGCCGTGGCAATGCTGGACGAGCTGGAAAATCCGTCCCACCATCGGGCACGCTTCACGGTTGCGAACACGGATGCCAATGCTGTTGGCGAGCCGGGGTACCCCGTTTCCTGATCCGGAGGTGCCCCGACACTCGGCCACGCGCCACCGCCTAGGGCCCTGGGCGCCTGGAGCCCTGGGGCTAAAGACCGAGCCGGGGAAGCGGCAGACCGAATATGTCTTTGAGGGCATATTTAGCGGCGTGGAAGCCCGGCATGCCGGTAACGCCGGGGCCAGGCGGGGTGGAGGAGGAACACAAGTACACACCCGGCAGGGGAGTTCGCCACGGGACGGGACTGACCACGGGCCGCTGTACCAGTCCGCGGAGATCCATCAGCCCCGCCGCGAAGTCGCCGCCCACGTAGTTCTGGTTGTAGTCCGCCAGTCCGGCCGCCGTCGTCACCTGCACCTGCACCACAAGGTCACGGAAACCAGGGGCAAAACGTTCCAGCTGCGCCGTCACCGCCTCCGCCATATCCACGGTTGACCCGGCAGGGACATGGCAGTACGTCCACAGGATTTGCCGTCCTTGCGGGGCGCGGGAATCGTCAAACCGCGAAGGCTGGGAGACCAGGACGTAGGGACGATCCGGGTGCTTTCCGGCGGCCACCTGGTTTTCGGCTTCGGCCATCTCTGCGCGCGTGCCGCCCACATGGACCGTGCCGGCATCGGCCAATTCTGCCGCCTGCCACGGAACCGGTCCGGCGAGGATGAAATCGACCTTGCAGGCGGCGTTGCCGAACCGATAGGAGGCCAGGGAGCGGCGGTACCCGGCGGGCAGGCTGTCCCCGGCCAGCCTGAGCAGTGCCGGGGGAGCGATATCCAGGAGTGTCGCCCTGACGGCCGGCAGTTCCGCCAGGGAATCGATCCGCCGGCCGGTTTCCACCGTCCCGCCATGCGCTTCAATGTCCCGGACCATGGCACTGGCGATGGAAGCGGACCCGCCCACCGGAATGGGCCAGCCTTGCGCATGCGCCAGCGTCCCCAGCATGAGCCCCGCACCGGCGGGCGCCAGCGACGGCAGGGCGCCCACGGAGTGCGCGGCAACACCCGTCAGGAGGGCCGGTGCCAGATCGTCCCTGAATCTGGCGTTCCACGCCGCTGAGCCCTGCTCAAGGGTCCGCAGCCCGAACAAAACGGCGGCAACGGGGTCGTGCGGAATCCGCAGGAGCTGGTTCAGGGTGAAGTCGGCAACGCCGGCGGCCCGGGCGACGAGGGGTGCCATCAGGCGGCGGTACGCGGGGCCGTCCCGTCCTAGCCCCGCAGCAGTGCGGTCCAGGGAGCGGTACGCCAGCGCGGCCCTGCCCCCGTCCAGGGGCGACGCGAAGGAAAGCTCCGGCGTGATGAGGTCGATGCGCCGCGCCAGCTCGAAGTCTTGAAAGAACGGGGAGGCAAGCGCCATGGGCTGGACTGCCGAGCAGATGTCGTGCAGGTGGCCGGGCTGCATCAGTTCGGAGGTCCGAAGGCCGCCGCCTGGAGTGGCAGCCTCCTCAAACACCTGCACCTTGAGGCCGGCGCGGGCCATGGTCACCGCTGCCGCCAGGCCGTTGGGACCGGAGCCGACGACGGCGACGTCAGGCATCGCTGGCCGCCCGCCGCCAGGGGAGCACCGATGCGGCCGGGTTCGCCGGATCCCATCGCAACCAGTCGGGTGCGCCGTCGAACGGCCCTCCTTGGGGATCGTCCAATGAGTGGCGCCGGATGATGTCGTAGCCGGGGTCCCAGATATCCCAGGCGACCCGGACCATCAGGTACGCGGTGGCAATCATGTGCAGGCCCACCGCCAGCACGTAGTAGGGCATGTCGATGTTGTGCTGCGTCGGGCCGCCGCTTGTCACCTGCCCCAGGTACATCCAGACCGCCGCCCAGTGCAGGCCTTCGATGCCCTGCCAGATCAGGAAATCGCGCCAGCGCGGGCGGGCCAGGGCCAGGAGGGGGATCAGCCAGATGACGAACTGGGGTGAGTACACCTTGTTGGTCAGGATGAACGCCGCAACGATCAGAAAAGCCAGCTGGGCGAGCCTGGGGCGTCGCGGTGAGGTCAGCGCCAGCAAGGCAATGAGCACGCAGCTGATGAGGAACAGGTTGAGGGCGAGGGTGTTGATCGCCTCGGGCCCGAGGGGCGTCCATTGCAGCCGCCCGGCCACCAGGTTGTAGGCGAACCAGGGGGAGCTGTAGCCGGCCGGGCGGTCCTCGGTGAACTGGTAGAAGTACTTCCAGCCGGAGGGGTTCATTGCGGCGATGGGAAGGTTGATGGCTAGCCACGCGGCGGCGGCCGCGGCGGCGGTGACCAGCAGGGGCCGGATCTTTCCGGTCCGCAGCGCCAGCAGCAGGATCGCTCCGAAGACCAGGACCGGATACAGCTTGGTGGCCGTGCCCAGGCCGATCAGCACGCCGGCCAGCACCAGCCGGTCACGGGCGAAGAAGTACATCCCGACGGCCAGCAGGCACACGGCCCACATGTCCCAGTTGATCACCCCGGCAAGGATGATGCCGGGGGCCACTGCCACCATGGCGGCGTCCCACGGCCGGCGCCGGCTCATGCGCGCGGTTGCCAGGACCGTGACGATCCAAACGGCGGCGATGAGAGTGGCATTGACGTCGAAGTAGCCGAGAATGCGCGCATCGGTGGCGCCCTGCCCCGGGACCAGCATGGCAGTCAGGCCGGCAATGATTCCCATCAGGACGGGATATTCGAAGAAGCTGCCTTCACTGAAGAAGGGAAAGGTGCCGTCGCCCAGTCCGCGGTTGCGGAAGAGTTCCGGGAAATCCGAATAACAGGTGGAGTAGAACTGGCCTGGCGACTCCCAGCCGTTCGCGCGGCAGTAGTTCTTGACCATGATGCTTGCCAGGGCGGCCAGAACCGTAAGGATGATCAGGACGCGTTCAACGGTGAATATACCCGGCGAGACGACTCCGGGTTCAGCCCGGCGCCCCATGGGCCCGCCGATCAGCTCGGTGAAGTTCCTGAGCAGGAGGTCACTTCGGCTCGGGATAACCAGGCGGGACCGTTTCCGGTGCGCCGGCGGCATTGTCTCCTGCATTCCTCGAGCTTACCGTCGCAGTTGCGCACCAGCCGTCCCGGCTTGGCGGTGTACCGGCAACAAAAAGCCCACGCGTCGCCGCGTGGGCTTTTTGTGCATGAATCTTGCTCGCCGCCATTGGTTCTCCTGGATTTTTCCGTTACCGGCTGCAGCTCGGTACTGAAGGGAACGACGATCGTTTGCTCAGCGAAGGACGCCGCCCATCTGGTGCAGGACGACGTACACGTCTTCACGGTTCTGGTCGAGGAGCTGGCCGTTGAACAGCGTCTTCTCCTTCAACGCCGGCTGCCAGCCAAAGCGCAGAACGCTCCGGAGCCATTTCATCATGGGTACCTCCTTCCGGGGTGTTGTCAGGCGTCGTCGGCCACGGTCGACTTGTTGCATGGTGCTGGCGGTGCTGCTCACGTGTGGTCCTTTGATGAGTGGTTGTGCCCGGAATTGGGCATGACAAATAAAGCCAATTAATTAACGGAATTAATGGCACTAAATTAGGCATGGAAATGCCCGGTGAATTAGCTCCGGCATAAAGACCGAAGCAGATGATGGATTTCGCTACGCGAAGAGTGGCCCCAGAGGCAGCTACGCCGCAGACCCCAACAAGAAGCGGGGTTCTGAACTATGGGGTGTTGCGTAACCGCATGGGGCCCGCCTACGGATGACTGCCGGGAGCTTCCTGAATCGGGAAGCCGTTACCAGGATTCGGCCGGGAGGCCGGAATCGCTAGGTTAGGAGGCGGTCACTCCGTGAAAAGGGCGCGTGGCAGCAACTGAGGCCGGGGTGGCGGTGATGGTCATCTTCCATCCGCTAGTCAAAGTAATCATTTTTCCCAACCTCCTTTTCTGTTCTGCCGCTGTTCGGTTGACTAACCGGACAGCACGCGCCGATGACCCTGGCAAAACGCACTGGAGTCAGGAATAAAATTACACCAGCAATGGAGCATTTGACTAGTGAATTTAAGCAATTCCCGGAAATATTTGATAAATCGTCTTTATAGTCCCCAGCGGACCACGGCCGGGGTCCTCTTGTCCCATCCCAGCGTGCAGACTTTCGCCGTCCCCAGGATGAAATGCCGGCCCTCGTGCGGGTCCAGTCCCAACCAGCGTGCGGTCAGGATCCTGGAGAAGTGTCCGTGGGCCACAATCAGTACGTTGTCCAGTCCGGATTCGAGCACGCGGGCCACGATCTTGTCCGCCCGGGCAGCCACTTCCTCAAGGGCCTCGCCGTTGGGCACGCCGTGGGTCCAGATCAGGTATTCCGGGTTGTCCTTGCGGATCAGGTCGGAACTGATGCCTTCGTAGTCGCCGTAATTCCATTCCACTGCAAGGGGTTCCTGTTCAGCGTCGGGGAATCCCGCAAGTTCCGCCGTCCGGCGTGCCCGCCGCAGGGGGGAGGTCAGCACCAGGTCGAAGTCAACGCCGTCGAGAATCTTCCGCGCCTCCACGGACTGCTGCTCGCCCTCCACCGTCAAGGGCAGATCGGTGAGTCCGGTGTACTGGCCACTCTTGGACCATTCAGTCTCACCGTGGCGCAGGATCCAAAGCTGGGGGCGTGCGGTGCTGTTAGCTGAAATCACTTATGACTCCTCAGTAGTGGAAAGTTCGACGCCGGCGGCCGGCTGCTGTTCTGCGGCCTCGGGCTGGCCTGCCCACCACTCCCGCAGCCTGGCCTCTGCCACTGCGGGATCGAGCGGGCCGTGCTCCATGCGCTCGTCAAGCAGGAATTTGTAGGCCTTGCCCACCACCGGCCCGGGCTTTAGCCCGAGCAGGGCCATGATCTGGCCGCCGTCAAGGTCAGGCCGCACAGCTTCCAGCGATTCCTGCTCGCGCAGCGCAGCAATGCGCGCCTCGAGGTCGTCATAGGCGAAGGACAGCCTGTCGGCCTTGCGCTGGTTGCGTGTGGTCACATCAGACCGCGTCAGCCGGTGCAGGCGCTCCAGGAGGGGTCCGGCGTCCGTCACGTAGCGGCGGACCGCGGAGTCGCTCCACCCGGCCTCGCCGTAGCCGTAGAAGCGCATGTGCAGCTCGACCAGCCGCGCCACGGCCTTGATGGTGTCGTTGTCGAAGCGGAGGGCCTTCATCCGCTTCTTGGTCAGTTTGGAACCCACCATGTCGTGGTGGCGGAAGCTCACGGCACCGCCCGGTTCAAAACGGCGCGTCGCCGGCTTGCCGACGTCGTGCATGAGGGCAGCAAACCGCAGTACAAAATCGGGGCCGGGCACGGCGCCGTCGGAATCCGTTTCCAGGGATGCGGCCTGCTCCAGCACTTGCAGGGAATGCTGGTAAACGTCCTTGTGGCGGTGGTGTTCGTCGGCTTCGAGCCGCAGCGCGGAAACTTCCGGCAGGACGAATTCGGCCAGGCCGGTGTCCACCAGGAGGTCGATGCCCACGCGGGGGTGGGATCCGCAGATGAGCTTCACCAGTTCCTCGCGGATACGCTCCGCGGAAATGATGGTGATCCGTTCCGCCATCCGGGTCATGGCCTCCTTCACGTCCGCACG
>Ga0075432_10000277_pt1 | contig 14248 bp, 10 predicted proteins | sample RhiMethybrSRZTD1_FD_72781 | JGI IMG/M metagenome (GOLD analysis project Ga0075432, IMG submission 72781) | Populus rhizosphere microbial communities from Tennessee, USA - Rhizosphere MetaG P. TD hybrid SRZTD1 | ecosystem: Host-associated > Plants > Roots > Rhizosphere > Soil | place: USA... | reverse complement strand
GCCATGAGCCGATTCCAACTACGACCAGCGCAGCGCAGCGCACTCCCGCTGTTCCTGGGCCTCTGCGGTCCAAGCGGCAGCGGCAAGACCTACAGTGCGCTACGCCTGGCGACAGGCATGCAGAAGGTTGTGGGCGGCAAGATCGCCGTGGTCGACACAGAGGCCGCACGCGCGCTGCACTACGCCGATACGTTCAGCTTCGAGCACGTGCCGTTCGTGCCGCCGTTCTCCCCCGACGACTACTGGGAAGCCATCTCTACGTGCGTCGAGGCGGGCGCCAAGACGATCGTGATCGACTCGATGAGTCACGAGCATGAGGGCCCCGGCGGCGTGCTCGAGTGGCACGAGGCTGAGGTCCGGCGGCTCGCTGCGCAGTGGCGCACGAGCGAGGCCAACGTGCAGTTCCCCGCGTGGGCTGAGCCGAAGGCGGCGCGGCGACGGTTGCTGAACAACATCCTCCAGGTGCAGGTCAACCTCATCATGTGCTTCCGGGCAAAGCGCAAGGTGGCGATGCCGACTGCGGAGCAGAAGGCGCAGGGTCAGCGCCAGCCGATCGACCTCGGGTGGATGCCGGTGGCTGGCGCCGAATATGCCTACGAGCTCACCGCGCTAGCTGTGCTCACGCCGGGCAGCAAGGGCGTGCCCGACTGGGACGTAAAAGACCCGGGCACCGAGATGGTGGTGAAGCGCCCCGCCCAGTTCGAACAGATCCTCGGCGGCGGTCAGCAGCTCACCGAGCGCATGGGTGAGGCGATGGCGCGCTGGGCGCAGGGCACTCCCGTTGCCGAGCCGACGCTCGGAGCGCAGGCGCAGCAGCTACTCGAACTCATCGGGCAGGCGCAGACCGAGACGCTGCTAGGCCCGATCGTGGAGTCGCTGAACCAGGCCCGCGAAGCCAAGACGCTGAACAAGGCCGAGCAAGCCGCGCTGCGCAAGGCGCTCGATGCAGCGCGCGCTCGACTGAAGATGGCGGTGACGGCGGGAGACACCTTGCAAGACCTGGCCGGGGCGGGAGGTGGGAAGTGACCGTGAAACTGACGGATGAGGAGCGCGAGGCGCTCAACGAAACGGCAGAGGGTGAACAAGCCCTGCGCATCATCGACGCCCAGGCCGCGGTGATTGAACGGGTGCGAGCTGTGTGCCATCAGGGCGCCGAGAAGTACGCGCTTAACCCCGACGTTGCGGCAACGTACCGAGAGATTCTGGCAGACCTGAGTGGTGGTGAAGCCCTCGCCGCCGCGCCTGAGCACACGATGCGCGCCCATTGCACGGAACATGCGGGGTGGCGCTCAGACTGCGAGCGTTGCGCCGCGCCCGAGCACACGGCGCCGGACGACTGCGATACCGTGCATGAGCGCTTCTCATCTGAAGCACATCGCCAGGCCGTGGCAGCCGTCGACTCGCTGCGTCCACGCCTCTCCGCTTCCAACGCCAAGGTAGCTGAGCTGGAGCGCATGCTGGATACGGCTAGCGATGTGAGGATTGAACTTGCTGGTCCGGTGGTCGCCGCCAACGCCCGGGTGGCGGAGTTGGAGACGCTGTTGAAGCGATGCCAGAACGAGGCGGCAGACACCTGGAGTGTGTTGGTGAGAGCCGCCAACGCCCGCGCTGATGCGGCGGGGCAGCTTGCCGAGTCATTCAAGCAAACAGCCGCGCGGCACCATGCGGAGGCCGAGCGCGCCGAATCCGAAGCCGCGGCCATGCGCGCGGAGGTGGAGCGGTTGAAACGGCACGTGCAGGCCATCGACGATGGGCAACCCGCGCCAATTCGAGAGCGCCTCTCCACCGCGACCGAGTTGCTGCGGCGCGCGATACCGGTCATGTCCGACCAAGTGTTGCGAGAGGTGGACGACTTCCTCTCCACCGCCCCAGCCCCGACCGAGCGCGAGGCCGCGGAGCGGAAAGTGTTGGAGGCGATGAGGGGTGCCGACCTGAAACTGCTGCGCGAGCTGCTGGCATCACCGGACAGGTCGCGGCGTGACATCGCGTCTGCCGAGTTCGCGCGCCGGGAGGCTGCGCAGCACGCCACGCCAGTGGCACCGGGAGGTGACGGTGGCGGGATCTGAAGACTTGCGCAGTGCACCCGATGTGGTAGACGGTGACCATGTTGGAAGAGACGTACCTGTTGACGCTTCGGCACCTGCATCTGGAAACGACCCTGAACGGGATGCCGCCGACGATGAGCGCGTTGGCGGCACGGAGGGAGCTGAGCGCGAGCGCGATCGCAAAGCACTACGCGGTGCTCGTCGAGGCGGGACTTATCACGCATGTACGAAGATCTCCGCGGAGCGCCGTGCTTACGTCAGCCGGCCGCGCCCTGGCCCGAGCAAGTCAGCGCGGTGTCCGACGTACAATCGCATCCGCGCCCGTCTCGTCCTCCTGAGGGGGATGGGCGTGCCGTACGCAGAGGCAACGCGCGCATCGCGGCAGGCTGAGCGGTTCCAAGCTACGCTCGAGCGGCTCGGCGTGGACCCCGCCCAGCACCACGAGCTGATCGTCAGTAGGAGGCCGAAGCGTGGCTGAGAAGATTCTCATCGTCGGAGCGCCCGGCGTGGGCAAGACGACGCTCGCCGAAGAGGAGCGCCGGCGCCTCGGTCTCGGGCACTTCATGTGCACGGACACGGAGCAGCAGGCGCGGCAGGCACGCGGCGGTCACCCTAATGCGCTCTACGCCCCGAGTGTCTACAACTTCAGCCAGCACTGGAGCGACCTAAGCCAATGGGTCGCCGACACTTGGCTGAACAACGCTGGACCGTGGGTCATCGAGGGCGTCGCCGTGTACCGCGCGCTCCGCAAGTGGCATGACGCGCACCCGGGCGAGGAGGCTCCGTGCACGGCTCTGCTCTGGCCGACGGAGCCGCGCATCCAGCTCTCCGAGCGCGCGCAGCAGATGGGGCGAACGCACGACGAGAAGCTGTCTGACCTGCTGCTTGAGTGGCCCGAGCTGAAGGCTGTCACGAGGCTGCTGTGACGCCCTACTACGAGCACGGCGGGGTAACGATATTCAACGCGGATTGTCGCGAGGTGTTGACGACGCTCGGCACGTTCGACCTCGTGCTCACCGATCCGCCCTATGGCGTAGCAGCGAAGACTACGAATGCGTCGAGCAAACGCGGTAATCGCCCCTACGATCGTGATTGTCGCGCGGTCGACCTACCACCAGTTGCGGGCGACGACTCGCCGTTCGACCCAGCGCCGCTGCTGTTGGCAGCACCGCGTGCGATCCTTTGGGGAGCCAACAACTACGCGAGCCGGCTACCAGACTCACCGTGCTGGTTAGCCTGGGATCGGAAGACCACTCGCGGCGCGGATAGCGATATCACCGATGTCGAATTGGCAGCTGTAATCGGTCATCGTTTTAAGACAGTTCGGATCTTCCGCCACATGTGGGCTGGTTTCCAGCGCGACTCTGAGGTTGGAGACCGAGTCCTTCACCCGACGCAAAAGCCCGTCGCGCTCATGCGGTGGTGTCTCGGCTTTTTTCCCGACGCGCAGTCCGTCGTCGACCCCTACATGGGATCGGGTCCGGTGGCGCGCGCGTGCAAAGACGCCGGCAAGCGATACGTCGGCATCGAGATCGATGAACGCTACTGCGAGATAGCCGCGCGCCGCCTCGCGCAAGAGGTGTTGTTCTGAGTGCCCCCCAGCTCGACCTGTTCAAACGCTACTGGTGGTGCCAGTCGGCACACGACCAGCGCTGGATGTGTGTCGAGGCGGAGAGTCGGCGCGAAGCCGGAGAACGCTTCACCAAGCTGACGCGCGGCGTGATTGCAGCGCACGTGCTGACAGAGGAGGAGTTCGATGCCGAATGGGAGCGACTGGTCTCACCCGGAGATGCAGCGGAGGCTGGTGCAGCACGCGCTGTTCCGCGCGAACGGAAGCCACGCCGGCGCAGCAAAACTACTCGGGATGAGCGAGACTGACCTGCGCGCTGCGATGAGAATCCTGTTCCCGTTGCGCAAGTGCGTCACGCCACCCGTCGCACCCGAGCCAACCGAGCCGGCGCTACGTGACGCGCGGGCTCGGTTGTTCAGTGCCCAGGCAGAGACATCGTGGGAGCTGTGCGACGAGTGGGAATGCCTGCGCAAGCAAGAGCACTGCTGGACAAGATGGGATCGTTCGACAGGTGCCAGCATGTCTGAACCATGCCAGGCTACGCCGCTCGTCGCACCCGAGCCAGCCGGGCCGCGCGCCGCAAACGTCGTGCGCGGTCCTTGGAAGTCTCGTGAATGACCCGAGACTCGATGGCCTGCTGCCGAGCCTGCCATTCGCGCGAACCCGGGATCGGCGGGAGTTCAATGGTTACCTCGTGTTGGCGAGCGGCGACGAGTGCGTAGTGCAATGCGTCGAGTGAGTGGTCGGGGTAGCCTGCCATGTGGTCGATTCGTCCGTTCGACTTGCGCTCGATGGGAACGGAACCCAGCTGCTCAATGAGCGTCTCGCATCGGTCGTAGACGTGCATCGTCCGGTTGCGCAGCATCGAGTCGAGCATCCAGATGCGGTCCTCCTTCATGCCCGACTTGACCACCGGCTTGATGGGCACGCCCATGACCTCACCGATCGTCTGGATGGTCATCGCTCCGCCGCCAGCCGAGTCACCGACGGTGAGCCCGACCGAGTAGTTCTTCTGCAGCGTGGCGATGATGGCGCGCACGTCGTGGACGGATAGGCCACTCTCCTCGTACGTCTCGAGCACGTGGGCGTGGTGCGTGGTGTGTAGGCGCTCCTTGCCCGGCGGTCCCATGATGGTCTCGTGCACAGTGAAGCGCACGATGACGAAGGCGCAGGGGTGGTCGGTTCCGAGGTCGACGCCGAGCACCGTGTAGCCCACGATCGGCATCTGCACCATGGGCAGGATGCTGCCGTCCCAATGCGGGTAGGCGAGACCCTCGGTGTTCATGCAGAAGCGCCCATACCATTCCCGCTGAACCTCGGGGTCGCTCGGCTCGAGGCCGTTCTCGTCGCAGTAGGCGTCGACGACGGCCTGCTCGCGGCCGGTGTAGAATGGGTTGTCCCAGATGGTCAGGTGGTGAACGGTGGCGTTGAACTCCGACTGGTGTGCGTTGCCGCCGCAGAGCCGGGACCAGTAGCTGAGCGGCCTGTAGTCGGGCGTGCCCCCGAGCGCGATTCCGCGGCCCCCCATGCCGTAGTAGTCTTTCACCGCGGGTCCGTACGTCTCGAGCACAGCCGGGCGCAGTCGATCGTCAGGGATGGCACCACACTCGTCGATGTAGAGCGCCGGGTACGATCCGCCGCGCCCCTTCTCGACCTCGGCCTTGGTGGCGAGCCCGGCCAGCTGCACGCACCCGCCGTTGGGCGTGTAGATCTTGAACTCTCCTCGGTTGAAGCGGAGCGGGATGCCGTGCTCGGAGACGAACCGATCCATGTGCGGCATCATGATGTCGCGAGCTCGCCCGATGGTGTTGGCGAGGTACGGCACGGTGGTTCCGGGGAACTGGTCGGCGACCTCGATCGCCTCGCCGCCGAAGACGAGCGACTTGCCCGAGCGCCGGCCGCCGATGACTACCCGGAACAGGCTCGGGTCGAGCGTGAACGCGGTTTGCTTGGCGTGGTAGAAGTCGCGCAGGCTGACGCCGCCGTCAGTGGCGGAGAACAGCGACTCGTCGTCGTCCCAATCCCACTTCAACGGTCACCCGTCGTCCCCGTGCGGCTTCGCGGGCTTCTCGGCGCGCACCCAGCCAGTCTCCTCGAGCAGCGCTTTCCAGACGGCCCCGGGCTTCTTCAGCGTCTTGCGGAACAGCGCGCAGAGCGCGGGACTCGGGTTCGCGATACGTGCCTCTAGCCCGGTGGTGCGCTTGGCGCCGGCCAGGATCGACATGATGTCGCCGGTGCTTGGCCAGCGCGCGTTGATGATGTCACGAAGTGCCTTCGCTGCGCCGGGCTGCCCCGCCGCCAGGCACTGCGCCTCCAGCGCGGAATGCTGCTTGGCGTTATGGGCGTCGGCAAAGGCCATCGCTTTGCTGAATTCGCGCAGGCTCGGGGGCGCGCCGCTCTGGGTGCCACGCTGGAGCATGCTGCGGACTGACGCTTCCGATACGCCGCACAGCGCGCAGGCCGTAGCGAACGACGGGCATTGCACGATGGCGATGATGAGCGCCGCGCTGAGCTCGGGCGAGATGCCACCGTCGCCCTGCGCGATCGGCACGAGGTCAGTCGACATCTTCCACGGCCTGCTCGACGTCGTCCCAGCGCACGAACGCGCGCTGCCCATGCCCGGGCAGGTTGATGGTCACGGCGTCGAGCGGGTTGTAGATGCCGTACCACTCGTGGAGCTTCCAGTCGATCTTGCGCATCGTCCGGTGAACGACGAGTCCAGCAGCCAGAAACTTGCCGACGGTCGTGCGCACCTTGCTCTTCTGGTTGCTGTTCGTGGCGACGGCGCCGCGGAGCCCGCCGGGCAGAGTCAGCGTGCCGTCAGAGCCGATGAGCCATCGAGCCGTGCGCACCTCGTCGGGCTCAAACATCAGCCAGTCGCCGCATGGGTACGGCGCGCCACCATTCGCATCGTACTTGCTGAACCGGCAGAGAGCGTGCGTCCACGGCAGCGTGTAGAACGTCCGCCGGTCCGGGTAGAAAGCGCCTGCGTCGAGCTCGTGCCCGATCTGCCAAAGGTCGAAACCGATGATGTCGCCGGTCAGGACGGGCGGGTCCTGCTCGCCGGTGCTGGCGGGCGTGCCGGTGGCGAGCACCTCGCCGAACGCGAACGAGTCGCGCTTGGCTGGGGTCCGGTACTGGATGGGTGACTCGACACGGATGCTGCCCCAGATGGCGGTGTCGATCATGCCACCCTCGACCTTGATGCCGTGGAGAGCGTTGGCGATGTCCGGCCGCGGCAGGACGTTCAGGCGCGAGTGCAGGGGAGTGAGGTGTCTCATCGGAACTCCGTGAGTATGTAGATGAGCACCAGGAGAAACAGCGGCACCATGATGGCCAGAGAGAGGATCTCAAAGGCTAGCCAGGTCACGGTCTCCCCCTCTCGAACGCCCGCTGCGCCCGAGCTTGCCGCTCGGCGAGCGACGATCCCCTGGTCTTCTGCCCGTCGGCGTCTGCGCCTGGGGTCTTCTCGGCGGGGAACTCGCGCCGCGCACGCGGCTTTGCCGCCGGCTCGGGCGTGATGGCTTCCTGTTTCGCCGGCTCGGATGAGGGCTTGGCGAGCCCGAGCGCCTGTGCGTTCTCCAGGAACTCGGCTAGCACCTGGTCGGCGGCCTGCCGGTAGCCGATGCCGATGACGCCCGTGGTCGGGTTGAAGTGCTGCTCGAGCACGGCCTTGATGAGGCGGTCTCCGCCGCGGAGCTTCAGCGCGTCGTGCCCGGCGCACTTGGCAGAGACGGCCTTCAGGGCCCGCCCGTCGCGCTCGGCCTGGGTGACCTCGGCCTGCTGCTTCTTCTCGCGAGCCTCGAGTGCAGCCTCCCGCTGCTTCAGCTCGCGCTCCTTCTGGAACTTCTTCAGCTCGGTCTCGTTCATCCCCTTGGTGGCGTTGGCCACGTTCCGGGTGATGGTCGCGAAGTCGTCTCCGAGCGCCTGGCTGATCCACTGGGCGGCCTCGTGGAAATCGCCCTTGTCGTAGGCCTCCCGCGCCTTGTGGGGGGCGCCGTACTCACGGCGGGCGGCGTCGCGCATCTCAGTGGCTTCGGCCATCTTGGCGTCGGCCTCGGACTCGCGCTTGCGCCCGAGCCGCAGCTTGGCGCTCGAGATATCGACGACCTTCGGGTCCTTGCCGACCTTCTTCGCGATCTCGCCCAGGTCGCCCTTTTCAAGCAGTGCTCCGATCGCGGACTTCAGGTCAGCGTCGGTGGCGGAGTCATCCTTGGCACTCTCCGCACCCGTGGACGGGGCAGTAGATGGGGCTTCCGCAGTCGGGGCAGTCTTGCCCGAAGACGGCGAAGTCGACGCAGATTTGGCTTTTGGGTCCGCCCGCTCGGGCTCACGCTCCTTCCCGACGGCGCGATCCGCCGCCGCTGAGCGATCTGCCCGCGACATCTTCGCGCGCGGCTCGCGCTTGCCCGGCGCCTTATCCTGGTCCGGCTGCGCCTGCGCTGGCTCCGGGGGGCTCTCCGCCGCCGCCGGCTGGGACTGCTGTTGCTCCTGCTGCTCCGCCACTTGGTGCTCCCTGCTTCTGTTGGACGTTCGCTTGCGCCTGTGCCATCAGCTCGGCCTCCTCGAGTCGGAGGGTGCGGATGAGCGCCACGCACTGGTTCATGTAGTTTTCCCACAGGACCAGGCGTTCCTGGGGAACTTTGCTGTCGCGTGCGTACTCGTAGTCCGAGACCACGGTACGGAGCGCGCTCTGGAGCCCCTCGATGGTCATCCACTTCGCGGGACTCAGGTAGCTCGCCTTGGCCTCGTTCAGCGGAAGCGAGCGCCACTTGGCGATCTGGCGCCGCACGCCCGCCGTAATCGCGGAGAGCTCGTCGCTGAAGTGGTCGACGTCGTACGTCTTCCAGAATTGAGCCATGTCGGCGCCGGTGAATTGGATGGTGGGGTCCTGCAGCCACTGCTCGGCCTTGGCCAGGCGCGTCGCGACCGAGTCTTTGCGATCGCTCGACGGCTTGATCTGAACGACGTACTTAGACATGTCTAGGTCGAGCTCATTGCCCTTGATGCGCCGCTTTACGTTCTCGTCGCCAGCCCACAGCTCGTACGACTCGCCATCGGCGCCGATGTCCTGGATGGCCCAGACGAACAACTCGGCGCAGTCGACCGCGCGGAACCGATTGAAGCGCATGACGAAGTCGGCATGCCGTTCGGGGAACAGGCTCGCTTCGAGCGAAGCCTGGATGCCGCTCGAGATGTGGTTCGGCTGGGCGCTGTCGACGTGGCCGCGGGCGATGCCGGGGATCTCGTGCTGGGCAGCCGCGTAGAACTGCATGAGTTCTGTGGTCTTTCGCGGCACGCCATCGAGATCGATCTCTCGCACGCAGGTGTTGGGGTCGCCCGGCACCTCGATGACCTTGATGCCCTGCGCGTCGGCGAGCTGCTTCTTCACGTCGCTCGCGTCGCCGGTGCCCTTTTGCACGCCGATGACCTTCATGGGCGTATTGCGCTCGAGGTTGTCCCAGTCGTGGATCATCTCTTGTTCGCGCACGAACATGCGGTAGATGGTGTGAGTCAGCGATGTGCCACCCTCCCCGCTCAGCTCCTCATCGAAGTCGATATACGCGCCCGGGGGCTTCCGCCGGTCCCACACGTTGTCGCATCCCTTCGGGACTGTCCCGTCCTTCAGGCAGAACATCTCGCGGCCAGGGTCCTTCTCACCCTGGGAGCAATGCCAGCCCTGGATCAGACGCACCACCCGCTTCGTCGGAAGACCCCGCGAGCTAATCGAGTAGGGCACGACGCCCGAGCCGCTGTTCAGCTCGGGCTGAACGAACTCGATGTTCCTCATGATCGCCTCGCGATCGTCTGGATACTGCGCCGCCAGCCACTCCGGGTCCCGCCATGTCGAGCGGCACAGCCGGACGATGCGCCCGTGCTGCATCTCGCGAATGACGCCGACAGTCAGCCCGTCATCGAGTTCGGCCTCGGGCTTCCACCGGCCATTGACGCAGCGGGGGAAAACGAAGACCCAGCCCCGGCCGAGGCACGAGTCGACCATCAGCTGGAGCTTGCGACAGAGCGCGTGGAAGTCGGGGAAGCAGCCGTGCTCCTGGTCGTACTCACAGGTGACCACGTGCCCCATGGTCTCGGCAGCGAGCGCCTGGTCATACTCGGCGCCGTTGGTGACGAACTGCGGGACTGGATTGTCGTTGGCACCGGTCTTGGCCACGTGCGTTTGCGTGAGCGCGCGGATGCGGTTCACATAGACGGGCACCTCGAGGCTGTCGAGCACGAGGTCGTTGCGCACATCGACACCGAAGCCCGACATGTTCGTGAGGGTGTAGCCCTCGTATGCCGAGCCGTAGAAGTAGACCAGCGACGCGCGCGGACCGTTGCCGAGGATGCATTCGTCCGACCACTCCACGAGCTTCTTCGCCGCCTCCTCCTTCGAGGGCGCGAGATGCCAGATGCTCGGTACGTTCTGATTGGGACCCGGTTCCGGATGCACGCGGCGCGGTTTCTTCGGCATCAGGAGACCCCTCGATTCGTCACACCGGTTCGCACTGCTCGCACTCCAGAGGGCTCGACGGTATCAGCGGTCACACCGGACGGCAAGACACCAGGAGCCTTGGGCTTCTCGGTCATGGCCCGCTTGTTCGCGCCGGCCACGTATCGCGCAGCTTCGCTGGTGGTGAAGAGCCCGCCCGCGCCGTCGCTGCCGAACATGATGTCGATGCTCAGCTTGGTTTGCGAGTCCAACTGCTGGAATGTCGAGGGGGCCATCGAGATGATGGTCTGTTGCACGTCCTGATACACGTCCGGGTGCAGGTCTTTTAGCGTCTGTATCTGGATGGGTGACGCCTCGCGCCGTGCGATCGAGTCGAGCGCCGTGGCGGGGTCGAACGCAGTGTTCCACAGATCGGCGACGTCGCGGAGCTCCTGGTCCGACAGTGGGATGCCGTTCGGGTGGGCAAGCGAGATGCCGACCGTGGCTGGCAGGTTCCGCGCGACATACTGGACGGACTCTGTCAAGCGCCGAGAGAGCGCAACGAAGTTGGCTGGGCTCTCTCGCGCGAGACCCTGAAGCGATTCCGCGATCGCCCCGCCGACGAGCTGCGGGCTAGCAACCGCCTGGGTTAGCAACTCCCGGCGCGACTCGAATGCCGAGCGAGCGTCGGGAGAATCACCCTTGAAGCGCTCGAGCGCGGTCATCGCAGTGACGGCGCGCGCGGTCCCCCATCGGCCCTGGCTGGTGAGCGGAGACAGGAGCGTGCGCGCGGTGCGCATGACCTGCGCCCGGCCCTGCTCGTCGAGCAGGCGCCAGACGGTCTTGGCGGCGAGCCCGAGCCCCGGGACGGCGTGGCCCACGGCGCGCTCGACCAGGTACTCCGCGGCTTCCCCGGCGAGCTGGCGCCCGAACGAGCCTTTGCCCTTGCCAGCCGCCTTGCCCTTGGCTTCTGCCCGATCGGTGTCGGAGCGGAGCTCGTCCGCACTCCGGAGCTGGCGAGCGGCTTCGGCGGCTTCGGCCCGGGTCTTGGGGTCACCGACCTGCCAGCGCTCGGCGGCGGCGACCTGGTCCTCGAGCGCGTCGGCGGCGCTCGCCCGACCTGGCCCGGGAGCAGACGCGCGGTTCAGGTCGGCGGCGGCTTCACCAGCGCGGCCCCACACGCCAACGTCGGCCTGCCCCGCGGAGAGCACCTCGTCGGCGGCCTGGAGCGGGTGCGGAGCTGCCGCAGCCGGCGGCGCCCCGCCAGCGCCGGCGATGGGAGTGTCCGGCGTCTCGGGCACGGCCGGGCGAGGCCCGCGGCCCACCCGGATCTGCCCCTCGAATAACACCTCGGGGTTCTTGGCCGGGCCCTGCACCACCTTGCCGTAGATGGTGTCGCGACCGAGCTCGCGCGCGGCGGTCATCCGGAGCCGGCCGTGCGTGATCTTGATCGACCCGTCCTTCTGGACGTGGAAGGTCGGCTCGCTGCCGAGCTTGCCTGCGTCGCCCTGCACGCGTCCGTTCTCGCGGAAGCCGGCGTTTTTCTTCAGGCCATCGACGATACCGCGCTGATACTGCGACAGAGTCTGCCCACCCGAGTAGTCAGGGGCGCCTTTGCCGGCGGCGGTCGAACCGCCCCGCCCTTTGCCGAAGTCGGAGGGGTCCCACTCGCTGAAGTCCGGCGCAGTGCCGCGCTCGGGAATGGCATCGAGCAGCCGCGCGCCCTTGGCAGAGCGCTTGATGGCGGCAGGAGCAACGTCATTGGCGACATCGCCTCCCAGGTTGACCATGCCGCGCTCACCTGCCCGCCCGAGCATGCCGAGGCGTCGCGCTGCCCCGCGCGAACCGCGCCCGCCGAGCAGTAGCGAGACCAGCAGGCCTGCGCCTGCGCCGACGGCAACACCCTCCTTCGTGCCGCTGACCTGACCGCCCACGTATCCACCTGCGCCCGCGCCGATGACGTTGCCGAGCGGCCCGCCCGCGATCGCCCTTGCAGCCTCACCGGCGCGCCCCATCACTGTCTTGGCCGTCTCGCCAGCGCGACCGAACGACACGAATCCGAGCGATCCCAGGTCGCGCAGATTGGCCTTTGTTGCCTTTCCCACCTGGTCGACCTCAACCATGAGAGTGCCGTCAGGCAAGCGCTTCCGCGCATTAACGCGAAACTTCAGCCCGCTCGGGATGAGCACCTCCTGCTCGCGGGCCCCCATGCGGCCAAATAAGGGGGCTCCCCGGTCAACACTATTGAACTTGAAGATGACGCGGTTGCGACTGGGATAGGAGTCGTACCCCGCCCCGGCGAACACATCGGCCATGCGCGGGTCATACGATGTCGATGTGCGCGCCGATGTGACGAAGTCGTCGTGCAGCATCAGCTCTTCGATCACCTGCGGGTTGGCCTCTATCCCCCGGTACAATGGCCCGTGACGGGTGGGCGTTGGTATGTCGATCTTCTTCAGTGTCTGCTCTAGGGCGGCCGTCTGCCGCTCGACGCGCTTCACGTAGGCCTCGGCCTTCGGGGTCCCATCACCATAGGTGAGCGGCTCCCCCTTCATGATCTTTCGCATCTCCTGGTATAGATTGCCCGTGTAAGCGTTCAGAGACTCCTGCTGTTCATCAGGCAGTTCGTCCCACAGGCGCATGGACTCAGCGTCAAGTTCGTCTAGCCGCTCGCGCGGCAAACCACTCAGCCCTGTCAGATCCTCTGCCGGGAGTTCGTCTATGTCGTCTTGGATCGCGCGGAACTCGATCTCGCGCTCAGCCGGGTCGGTCGAGAACTCCGTCGCCCGTTTGCCCAGCCAGGCATGCCCCCCTGCCTGCGCCCGCGCCTTGCTCCGCTCGAGCGCGGCCTGCACTCGGACGTCGGTGAGCGGAGCCTTGAATGCGGCCGCCTGCTCGGCGGCGACCTCCCGCACACGGACGACGCGCCGCATCTGGCGATTAGGGAGCCTCTTCAATTTATCCGATACCACCTCGAATTTGGTGCCGCCGCGCAGTAGCACTTCCTGCTCGGCGTTGATATTGCGCCAGCGCTTGCGAAAGATCGGGACGCCAGATGACTGTTCGATCTCGATAATCGCGCCGCCGCCGAAGTTCTGCGCCTGACGCAGGTCGCGCGTGGCGCTCAGGATGCCTGGGTCGCTCCAGGCGTCTCCCGGTCGCAACTTCTCCGGCAGCACCCCCTCCTTCACGCCGCGGTAGACCACACCCGGCGTTGCATTGCCAGCTTCGGCCTGGCTTGCCAGGTAGCGGTCGACCTTGCCGGCCTGGGTACGCCAGTAATCCGCGTTGCGCATGCTGCGGGACGTGTCGCCGCGAAGAAGCCTGTTGATCGGGTCGTGGCCAGACTCCACATACTCCTTCAGCGCCGCGCGAGTGTCATCGTCGAGACCCTGCTGGGCACGCTTGCCAGAGTAGATCCAAGCCCGCTCGGACACGTCATCGGTCGTCTTGGCAGGCCCACCACGGAGATGCGCAAAACCACCCGCTCCCGCGCGCGCCCTGCTCCGCTCGAGCGCAGCCTGCCCTTTCTCGCTGAGCCCCGTGATCTCGTTGAACTGACGGCTCAACTCATCGAGCGTCTGGGGCGACTTGGCCGCTGTCTCATTGATGGCCTTTCGCGCGTCGCTGGCGGCACGCCAGATGGCCTTGCCGTTGCGGGCCTCCAAGATCGCGTCAGCGCTCTCACGAAGGACGGCCGCTTCCTCGGGCGCGGCGTCAGCCGCCAGGTCCTTCAGGCGGCCCGCGGTGTCGGCTGCCCACTGGATGTGCCCCGGGGTCGTGCCCTCGACCTCGCGCTCGAGCGCCGCGCCGGCCTCGTCGTCGAGCTTGTCGAGTAGGTCGCCCGCCTTCTCGGCAGCAGCGACCGACTCCTCGTCGGCGCGCGCCCGCTGCTGTGGCGCCGTGGCCGCCAGCGCCTCGTCGCGCTCGGGCCCCGCCGGCATGTCCGGTGCCTCCTCCGCCAGCTTGGTCTCGGCCTTCTTCGCGGCTCCCTCGCTCAGGTCCTCGATGGTCTCGCCCGCGACCGCGGCGGCAGCCGTCGGCTTTGCCCTGAGCCGGCCAACGCCCGCCTTGATCGCGGCTGGGATGGCTCGCCCCACGACCTCACCCCCAATGCCGACGAGCATCGCTCGCCCGGCGTCGACGGGACGGTCGTCGGCCTTGGCCTGCTCGACCTCGTCGGCGAGCCCACCGAGCGCGCCC
>Ga0075432_10000271_pt1 | contig 14297 bp, 14 predicted proteins | sample RhiMethybrSRZTD1_FD_72781 | JGI IMG/M metagenome (GOLD analysis project Ga0075432, IMG submission 72781) | Populus rhizosphere microbial communities from Tennessee, USA - Rhizosphere MetaG P. TD hybrid SRZTD1 | ecosystem: Host-associated > Plants > Roots > Rhizosphere > Soil | place: USA... | reverse complement strand
ATGTCCAACTAGTTCCGTATCCAGCCAGGCCTGACCATCCGGGCCCGAGCACCCCGCAGGCAATCCGGCGGCCGTCCCCACAGGGGGCGGCCGCCGTTTTGCTAGTGCTGGCGCAGGTAGGTCAGCACGGCGAGGACCCGTCGGTGGTCCTCGGGTTCCGGCCGCAGCCCCAGCTTCAGGAAGATGCTCCGGATGTGCGCCTCCACCGTCCGCTCCCCCAGGAACAGGCTCTTGCCGATCGCCTGGTTGGTGCGCCCCTGGGCCATCAGTTCCAGGACGTCCCGCTCGCGGCTGCTGAGCTCGTCCTCCCCCTGGTGGCCGTTGTGCGGCCGGGCCACCATCCGGGCCACCAGTTCAGGATCGACGGCGGTCCCGCCGGCCGCCACCCGGTGCAGGGCGTCGATGAAGTCGTCGATGTCGGACACACGTTCCTTCAGGAGGTAGCCCAGCCCTTTCGCCCCGTTCCCCAGGAGCTGCATGGCGTTCTCCGTCTCCACATACTGGGACAGCAGCAGGACCCCCGTCCCCGGCTGGTCGCGGCGGATCGCCGTGGCGGCCTGGATGCCTTCGGTGGTGAAGGTGGGCGGCATGCGGATGTCCACGATGGCAACGTCAGGCTGCTGCGCTGCGATGCATCCCAGCAGCTCCTGGGCGTCCGCGGCCTCGCAGACCACCTCCAGCCCTTCGGAGCTGAGCAGCGCGGCAAGGCCGCGGCGGAGCAGCGCCGAGTCGTCCGCGATGGCGACGCGCAGTGTCATGGGAGGTCCTCCGTCGGGTCGGCCGAGAACGGCAGGGTTGCGGCCACGGTTGTTCCGCGGCCGGCCGGGCTGGTGACCGTCAGGGAGCCGCCCAGGGCCGCGGCCCGGTCGGCCAGCCCCAGCAGGCCGCCGTCGGCACCGGGACTTGCCCCGCCGATCCCGTTATCCGTCACGTGCAGGCTGAGTCCCTCCGCCGTGCCTTTGACGCCGATCTGCAGGTTCGAGGCCCGGGCGTGCTTGGCGGCATTGGTGACGGCCTCGGCGCAGATGAAATAGGCGGCGAGTTCCACTGGCGGCGGAGGCCTTAGCGGCAGGTCAACGTCCAGCTCGATGGGCAGCGCGGACCGCTCCGCCAATGCCGTGAGCGAACCGCCCAGCCCTCTTTCCCGCAGCGACGGCGGGTAGACGCCCCTGGCCAGCTCACGCAGTTCCGCCAGTGCAACGGCGAGCTCGTCGCTGGCCTGCGCCACCAGGACCTTCATCTCCTCGGGGCTCGCGGCACGCCGTGCCCTGGCAAGGTCCATGGATACGCCCACCAGCCGCTGCTGCGCACCGTCGTGGAGGTCCCGTTCGAGTTCACGACGCCGGGCGTCCCCGGCGGTGACTATCCGTTCCCGGGAGCGGCGGACCTCGATCAGCTGGTCCCGCAGCTGCTGCTCCATGTTCTGGTTGTCCAGGGCCAGGGACGTGGCGCTCTGCACGGCCGCCAGCAGCTGGGGCTGGTCCCGGAGCGCTTCGTCGAAAACCAGGGCCCCGACCGGCGTGCCGTTGCGCTCCAGCACCATCGCCGCCCGCCCGGATCCGTCCTCCGGGACGGCGCGGGGCACGCCGTCGTCGTCCACGAATCCGGCCAGCGCCGGCGACCACCGCCACAGGCTGAGCGTGGGGTCCCGGACCGACCTGCGGAGGGCGCGGATCAGCCGGTCGCTCACCGGCGCCGCACCGATCTCCACCAGCAGCTCGCTGAGCGCGCCGCGGGCGAACCGGTAGCGCCACAGCCCCAGCAACACAGCGAGCGGGACGATCGCCGTCGCCGGGTACTGCCACAGCAGTGCCTCGTTGGACAGTGATCCGGTCAGCTGGACCACGGCAAGGGACACCCAGACGGTGGACGCTGTCTTGATGATCACTGCCAGCCACAACGGCAGGAAGGCCGCCCGGTAGGCGGCTGAGCCGGACTGCCAGCGGGCCACGAGCACGGCCACAATTGCCAGGCCGATGCCCACCTGGAGAATGCGGGCAACGTCGCCGATGGCACTGGTGAGCTCCGGGCTGTCCCGCAGGAGGAACAGGTTCTTGGACGTGGACGCCCCCGCGGTGACGTGCAGCCGGGGATCGAAGAACGCCCAGCTCGCCACCGCAATCACCGCCCAGGCGGCGAAGAAGAAGACAACGGCCGCCCGTTCCGCCCGCGAGCGCAGGACCCCGGAGGGGAAGCTGAGGGCCAGCTGCAGCAGCGGAGGCTGGTACATCAGGGTCAGCCCCACTCCCACCGTAAAGAGGACCGGATCACTGGACCGCCGCACGCCGGCCGCCAGCCACAGCAGTCCGGCCACCACCAGCAGCAGGCCGGGATTCCGGTTGGGCCGGGTCTGCCAGGCGGTCACGCCGGCCAGGACGAAGGCCAGCCCGACGGCGACGAAGAGGGAAAGTTCAAAGACCGAGAATGGAGCCCGGCCCGGGTTCTCGCCCCAGCGGATGACCCCCTGGGCGTTGAGGACACCCAGCGTCCGGGCAGGATCCTGCAGGGCCGCCGGCTGCCAGTCGATCGAGATCAGCACCAGGGCCAGGACGCCCACGGTGGCAGCCACTACGAACACCAGTTGCTTGGGGGTCACGGTGCTTCCCTCCGCCAAGCTTAAGGATAGGCGCCCGTCAGCTCATTCGGCAGCCACCGGCGGCGCCAGCCGGTAGCCAATTCCCCGCACGGTTTCGACCCACCGGGGCGCGCGCGAGTCGTCTCCCAGCCGTTTCCGCAGGTTTCCCATGTGGACTTCCACCGTGCGCTCCTCGGCGGTGCTCACGTAGGAGCCGGTGTCATAGGGTTCGTTCCTCAGCCGGCGGACCAGATCGGCCTTGGACTGCACCAGGCGTCCGTTTTCCAGCAGCACCAGGAGAAGGTCGAACTGGGTCCGGGTCAGCTCAATCCGCAGCCCCTCGAACTCGGCGGTCCTGGTTCCCTCGCTGAGCGTGAGGCCGTTGTGCTCGAAATCGGCGAGGTCCGCATCGGCAGGGTCACCCTGCCGGAGTGCCGCCACAGCCGGGACGGAAGAGGGCACGGCCTCGGCCGGAGCGTTCTGCGCTCGCCGCCCGTCACCGGCCGGTCCCGCCGGCGGGTGCGCGGCCCGCCGCGGCCGTCGCAGCATGGCCGCGATCCTGGCCCGAAGCTCGCGCGGACGGAAGGGCTTGGTCAGGAAGTCATCCGCCCCTGCTTCGAAGCCCATGATCGCGTCGGCTTCATCCACCCGGCCCGTCACAATGACAAGGTAGGCGTCGCTGAACGTGCGGATGCGGCGGGAGGCTTCGAGGCCGTCAAAGTCCGGAAGCCCGAGGTCCATGGTGACCACCACCGGGTTGTACCGGCGGACCGCCTCAACACCTTCGAGTCCGGAGGCTGTCGCGTGGACGGCGAACCCTGATTGCGACAGCACTTCCCGCAGGGAATTCCTGACGTCGTCGTCGTCCTCTACCACAACGGCAATGCCGCGTTCTTCCATCTATGCCCCCATAGTGTTCAGCCAGTCACCCCCATATTCGTCGGCAGGGAGCCCGCGGATGGGTATTTCCACTAACTGGACATATGGGGTTGATGATGAGCCTACACACGGCGGGACAGCACGTATTGCCGTCGAATCAAATCTTGCGCATCTCTTGAGTTCGCCTCCGGAATCTCCGGGAACTTGAGCCAAAATTGCGTCAAAGTCGCGTCATTCATGATTCCGCCGGTCCACCCTTGAGTCATACATCCAGGCGGGAACCCAGCACCCGTGAGAAGGAAGCGTCACAGGCTGCAAGGAAGCAGGAACGGCCATGAAAAAGGCTCAAGCTGCCAATGAGGTCGCCGCGATCCACGGCGTCATCACCGATCAGGCACCGGTGGATTTTCACGCCCTGGGGCTCGCCGGCTGCATCGACCGGCTCGCCGCCCCGTTGCGGGAACAGGGAACCACGGTCCGGTGGGAGACACCGCACCACGGCGTCGAGATACCGTCCGGCACTGCCGGGTTGCTGTACCACGCCGCCCAGGAGGCCCTGAGCAATGCGCTCAAATTCGCCGGCGCCACCGAACTGACCGTCCGGCTCGCGGCCGTGCATCACGGCATCCGGCTGACGGTGGCTGACAACGGGGCAGGCTTCGACCGCAATGACCGCACGGGCAACCGCCCGCAGGGATTCGGACTGTTCCTGATGTCCATCGCAGTCCATGAGGCCGGCGGAACCGCAACAGTAGACAGTGCTCCCGGCGAGGGCACCTGCGTCACGGTCACGCTTCCGCTGGACTGACCACACGTTTTACGGGGGGATTACCATGCATATCAGCCCGGGCCGCTGTGCCCACGGATCCGGCAACCGTCTCCAGTATTATTTTGCCCATGACCAGGCCTGCGGTGAGGGCTCCCGTCGCGGGCGTTGCCCGCACGGCACTCGATACGGCATGGGACAGGATCTTCTTCCTGGTCGGTGGTGTCGCCGCCGCCTGGTTGACCTATCTTCTCCTTGAGCTCAGCTTCCAGTGGGGCTGGGGCCAGCTCTGGTTCACGTTCGTCTTCTGGGCCATGCTCGCCTACCTCGTCCTGCCCAGGCTCCACTCGATCCTGACCCGCGTCTATGTGCCCGACTACTTCATCGGGCGCGCCCGCACCAGCGACGGCCTGCTCGGCGATCCGGTGAACGTGGCCCTGCTCGGTTCCGAAGCCCAGCTCCACCACGTGATGCGCCGGGCCGGCTGGACCATAGCGGACGACGTAACCCTGGCCAGCAGTTGGAGGATCATCACCTCCACCCTCCTGCGCCGCAGCTACCTTGAGGCGCCGGTCAGTCCGCTGTTCCTCTTCGGCCGGCAGCAGGACTTCGCCTACCAGCAGGAAGTGGACGGAACCCCGGGCAAGCGCCACCACGTCCGCTTCTGGCGGTGCCCGCCCGGCTGGCTGCTTCCCGGCGGCGTGGCTGCGGACTGGCTGGCCGCGGGCACCTACGACCGCAGCGTCGGCTTCTCGCTGTTCACCCTCCAGATCACGCACAAGATCGACGAACACACGGACGATGAGCGGGACCACATTGTCGCGTCCATTTCCGCCGCCGAGCCCTCGGCCGACGTCCGGGTGATCCGGGACTTCTCCACCGGCTACCACACCCGCAACGGCGGAGGCGATGAAATTGCCACCGACGGCGACCTTCCCATCGTTGACCTGCGGGCAACGCCGGTGCCAGGCGTTGCCGTTCCGCGGCTCCCGAGCGACAGCCGGAACAGGCGCCCTGCGCCCACCATCATCGGAGCCGCCCTCGTGGCCGGCCGGGCACTCGCCGCGGCGGCACTGGCCCTGTCCGTGCTGCTCTTCCCCGCCGAGCACCTGAGCGAGGGCCAATCTCAGCTGGTGCTCTACGCCGGGGTGGCAGTGCTTGTCCTCTCTGCCCTCGCGGAACTGCTGCTGGCCGGGTTCGTGTTCCTGGGGCGGAACTGGGCCCGCACGCTCGCCATGGCCGTGAGCACCGCCGCGATCGGCCTGCAGGTCATTGACGTTGCTCACGGGGGCCCGGGCATCACGCTGCAGACCAACCTCCCCGGCCTCACCCTGGACATCCTGCTGATCCTCGCCCTGTCCAGCGAGCGGTCCCGCGTCTATGCCCGCCGCGACCGCAAGGAGCCGAAACGGATCGCCGCCCGGCCCGGCGGCCGCGCAGCGATCTGACCGCCAGGCCGTCAGAGCGTGGACGGGTCCGTGTTCGCGCCGCACAGGATCACGGCCACGCGCTCGCCTTCAGCCGGGACGTAGGCCCCGGAGGTCAGTGCGGCAAACGCCGCCGCCGCACCATGCTCCACCACCATCCGGTAGTCGGCCCACAGCCGCGAGCGCGCGGCGACAATCTCGTCGTCGGACACCAGCACGCACGCCACGCCGGTCCGCACCGCGACGTCAAAACCGATCCGGCCGATCCGGCGCGCTCCCAGCGAATCCGCGGCAATCCCGGAAACCGCAACATCCACCGGCTCACCTGCCGTCAGCGCGGCGTGCAGGGTGGGGGCGGTTGCGGGTTCCACTCCCACCACCCTGGCCAGGCCTTCGACGGCGGCTGCAATCCCGGCCATCAGGCCTCCGCCGCCCACGGCCACCAGTACGGTGTCCACTCCGCCCAGCTGTTCCAGCAGCTCCGAACCGACCGTGCCGGCACCGGCAGCGATTTCCGGCTGGTCGTAGGCGTGGCAGTATACGGCTCCGGTCTCGGCCGCGTAGGCGATGGCGGCGTCGTAGGCCACGGCATATTCGGCGCCGCGCTGGATCACCGTGGCGCCGGATTCCCGGAGTTTCTTCACCTTCATGGCGGGGGCGGTCTCCGGGACAAACACGGCGGCGGGCACTCCCGCCTGGGCTGCGGCGTAGGCGTTGGCCAGGCCGGCGTTGCCGCCCGAAGCCACCACAATGCCGACGTCCTCCTTGAGTTCGCCACGCTCGCGACAGGCCAGCACGCGGTTGAATGCGCCCCGGGCCTTGAAGGTGCCGGTGTGCTGCATGAACTCGCACTTCAGCCAGACCGTCCCGGGAAAGCTTTCCGGATCCGCTTCGATGACGGGTGTGCGGCGCACCAGCCCGGCAATCCTGGCGGCGGCTTCGTCGACGTCGGACCGGGTAATCACCGCACTCCCCCGGCTGCAGCGCCGGATGGTGCGGTGGTGGTCGGAGCCGTGGCGCGTGGAGCTGTGCCAGATGGTGCCGTGGCGCGCCCGCCGTAGTCATGGCCGATCTGTTGTGCGGCGTCCTGCAGGAACGGGACCACGGTCTTTTCGATGGCTTCCGCCGGAGCCCGGTGGGTCTGCAGTGACACGTTGACCGCGGCAACGACCTCGTGGCCGCGCCAGACCGGGACGGCCACACCGCGCAGGCCTTCCTCCAGTTCCTGGGAGACCATGGACCACCCCCTGGTCCTGGCTTGTTCCACTTCGGCCTGGAGCTGTTCGAGCGTGCCGATCGAGCGCTCGGTGAACCGCTGCAGCTGGACGGAGTCGTAGTAGGTCTTCAGCTCGGTCTCGGACAACGCCCCCAGCAGCACGCGCCCCATGGACGTGGCCCAGGCCGGGAACCTGGTGCCCACGCTGATGGAGACGCTCAGGAGGCGGGGCGACGGAACGCACGCGACATACACCACGTCGGTGCCGTCGAGGATGCACAGGGACGTTGTCTCATTCAGCTCCGCGGCCAGCGACTTCAAGTGCGGCTCGGCGATTCTGGGGAGTGCAAGGTTGGCCAGGAAGGACTGCCCGATGTCCAGCGAGCGGGGGGTCAGTTCGAAGTGGGACCCCTCGGCGCGAAGATAGCCAAGGTCGGTGAGCGTCATCAGGAACCTCCGGGCCGAGGCCCTGGTCATGTCCGATTTCGCGGCAACCTGGGACACCGTCAGGCGGGGTTCGTCCGGAGCGAAGGCACGCAGTACGTCGAAGGCCTTCTCCACCGACTTCACGAAGTATGCGGGTTGTTCCGCCATGGAATCGTTTGCCCTTCCTGAAGCTCACATCCGGCGCCCGCAGACGCATGGCCGCAGGCTTGTTTCGATCATATCCGGCCCCTAACCGCTGCACGACCGCGCAAACAGCAGGGTCCAACCCCCGGCCAGCTCCGTCATTTCCCCGGATCGGTCAGCCGTCCGCCCGGATATGCGTCAGTGTCCGGCCAAGGAGCCGTCCGGTCTCCGGCGCCAGGCCAAGAATGGGGATCATGGCCGCCGCCTGCGCCCGAAGGTGGTCCCACCCGTCGGCGTACGCCAGCCCCTGCGCCTTGGCGCTGGCGATGGTTGCGGTGGTGTGGCCCGCGTAGACGAAGTCATAGACAAAGGCGTCCGGGGAGAGCTGGGCCTGCCCCCAGGCCGGTTCATCATCAGCGCCCTTGCCGAGGGGCGTCGCGTTGACGATCAGGGATGCTCCGGGCGCGTGGTCCCGGAATTCGACCCAGGACACGGCGGTGGCTTTTATGCCCAGGCTGGTGGCAAGGTCCACCAGCTGCTGCGATGCCCCCGGGTCCTTGTCCGTCACTGTGACCCGGTCAGCCAGCCCCGCGAGTGCCACCAGCGTTGCGCGTGCGGCGCCGCCGGCCCCGAGCATCAGGGCGTGCCGCTGGTGCCGGCCGCCCAGGAGTTCGACGACGGCGGTGATGTCAGTATTGTGCGCATTCAGCCTCCGGCCGTCCCGGACCAGGAGGTTGGAGGCTCCGCTGAGCCGGACCGGTTCGGTGACGGAGTCAGCAGTTCCGGCGGCCCACTGCTTGTGGGGCATCGTCACATTGGCGGCCACGACGTCGGCCTCCAGCATCGCGGCACGGACGCCGGACATGTCCTGTCCGGCAGGCACGTCCCATGCCTCGTACGTCCAGCTGCTCCCGAGCTCCTCGAAGACCGGGCCCCACAGCCCGGGCGACATGGCGCTTGAAGCAGCCGAGCCGATAAGGAACAAACGGTGTGCGGGCGTTCGGTTCTCCATAGTGACCCTCTCATGTGAAAGACGCAGTCGGGTTGCCCGGTCAGGAAAGTGTTGTGAGGCACCTCACTCTGCGGTACTCTATTCCATAATCGCATACCGCACAGCTGTTCGGAATGCGCACAAATAAGAAATTCAAACAGTCTTTCAACGCGGAGGGACCAGCATCATGACCAACACAGCCACAGGCGCCGGCATCGGAGCCGAGCAGCGCCAGCTCAAGAGGGCCAAGAAGGCAGCCCTGGCCGCGTTCCTCGGCGGCGCCCTTGAGTACTACGACTTCTTCATCTACGCCACTGCGGCGTCGCTGGTCTTTTCCAAGATCTTCTTCCCGTCGGGCGACCCCACGGTCGCCCTGATCGCCTCGTTCGCCACCTTCGGCGTGGCGTATGTGGCACGGCCTTTCGGCGCCGTGGTCTTCGGGCACCTGGGTGACAAGATCGGCCGCAAGAACACCCTGGTGCTGACGCTGGTCCTGATGGGTTCTGCCACGTTCCTCATCGGCGTGCTGCCCGATTTCAACACCGCTGGCTACTGGGCTCCCGCCCTGCTGGTTCTCCTGCGCCTGATGCAGGGCCTCTCCGCCGGGGCCGAAACCGCGGGCGCCTCGGCACTGTCCACCGAGGAAGCCCCCGAAGGACGCCGCGGCTTCTTCGCCAGCTTCGCCATGAGCGGCATCTCCGCCGGCATTGTCCTGGCCTCGCTGGCGTTCCTCCCCGTGGCGGCCATGAGCGAAGCGGACCGCCTGGCCTGGGGCTGGCGCATCCCGTTCTGGCTCTCGCTGGTGGTGCTGATCGTTGCGTACCTTGTCCGCCGCTCGCTGGAGGAACCAGAGGTCTTCGAGGAAAAGCACGATCACGGCGAACTGGTGAAGCTGCCCTTCGCCAAGATGTTCAAGACCCACCCGGCACAGTTCTTCCAGGTGGCCCTGATGTCCTTTGAAACCGTCACGAACACGTTCATGCAGTCCTTCGGCCTGGCCTACGCCGTCTCCGTGGGCGTGCCGGCCTCCACCATGCTCTGGGTCAGCATCACGGGCAACATCATCGCCGTCGTATCCCAGCCGTTCATGGCCTGGCTCTCCGACAGGTACGGCCGCCGCCCGATCTTCATCACCGGGGTCCTGGGTTCAGGCGTGATGATCTTCGTGTACTTCTCCGTGATTTCCACGGGCAACATCCCCATGATCTTCCTGACCAGCACCCTGATCACCGCGGGCACCTACGCCATGTCCAACGCCGTCTACCCGGCCTGGTTCTCGGAACTGTTCAACGTCAAGGTCCGCTATTCCGGCATGGCCATCGGCCTGCAGGTCGGCATCCTGTGCGCCGGCTTCACCCCGCTGCTCGGCACCGCCCTCGTCGGCGCAGACAAGGCGAACTGGGGCCCCGCCGCCTGGATCGTGGCCGCCTCCTCGCTCCTGGCCGTGGCCGGTGCCTACTGGGCCCGCGAGACCAGCAGGACCCCGCTGCGCGAACTGGGAAACTCGGTCCGCTAGCGGAGGACCGCCAACGGCCCGCCTCCGGCGCCTTACGGGCGCCGGAGGCGGGCCAGCAGCGTCGCGGCGAGCAGCGCCGTCGTAAGTTCCAGGGCAAGGACGGCGAGCAGCCCGCCGGCGGACGAGCCAGCATCAGCCGGCACCCCGGAGACTCCGTGGCCGTGGGCGTGTGACCCGGCGCCGGACGGCGTCCCCAGCAACAGGTAAGCGTGCAGCGCCGTCATGGCCAGCGCGCACGCCATGACCTGGCGCAGTGACCCAACCCGGCCCTCGCGCCAGATGTGCACGGCGCACGGCAGGCAGACCCCCACCATGGCCAGCATCAGCAGGTTCAGCCACAGGCCGTGCTGGTTTCCCATCACGAGCCAGAGGTGCACCAGGCTGGACGCGGCCGTCGCCGCGGCCACGATGCGCACGTGTGCACCGGGGCGGGGGTGGAGGATGGGGCCGGCGGTCCGGCCCCATCCCCGGAGGGCGGTCATGGCTCCTGCCTAGCCGTGGCAGTGTCCGCCGGCGGCGGGCCCGGCGTTCGGGTTGGCCGGTACGTCCAGCACGGGGCTGCGGTCAAAGAACCCTTCCGGACGCAGCTTGAAGCCGACCGTGTCCACCGGCATGATGGGCCAGTCCTCGATCCGGGGGAAGTGGGTCAGGCCGAAGGTGTGCCACACCACGATGTCCTGGCCGTCAATCTCGCGGTCCTGGGCGACGTAGGCCGGAAGGCCCGCTCCCCCGGAGTGCTGGTTCACGAAATCGCCGGTGGGGTACCGCTCGTCCTCCGCGAACCGGGTGACCCACAGGTCCTTGGTGGCGAACGCCGCCCGGCGGGCAATGGAGGACTCCGGATCGGCCAGGAGCGTGGGCTGGCCCTGGGCATGCAGTTTGTAGCCGACCGGTTCGCCCAGGCGGTTGCGGGACTCCGGGTTGGAGATGATCCATGTCCGGCCGCTGCGGGCGTCGGCTTCCCGGACGGCTTCGGACTCCCGGCCCAGGACGGTCCGTTTCCGGGAGAAGGCGTTGCCGCGTTCGTTGCCTTCGCCCATGGGCTGGCGGACCACGTCTTCCTCCTCCACCCGGTTGGTGAAGCCGTCGATCGCCATGTCCAGGCGGGCGCTGAAGAGGTGCTGGTGGAATGGCGCGCCGAGCCCTGGGGCCAGCTGGGAGATGTTGGCCGAGCCGCCTTCGGGGAACGCGCTGGTGAAGACGACGCCGGTGGCCTTGGCCTCGAATTCGATGGTGCCGTCGAGGTACAGGTACCAGTAGAAGCCGTAGTCGTAGTTGCCGATGGTGGTGAAGAAGGAGATGACCAGGCGGCGGTTGCGCCGGGTGTAGTTGATGCCCGTCCAGAGGTCGGAGTGCTTGGCCAGGATGCCCCAGTCCTCCTCATGCATGCAGATGCCGTTGCGGATTTCGCGCGGATTGCCGAACGCGTCGCTGATCACCGGGCTGAGGTAGGTGATCTCCCCGAGGCAGTCGCAGCCCAGTTCGAGCGAGTTGGCGTATTGGCCCACCAGGTATTCGCCGGTGTCGAAGTAGTTCTGCCAGGACCGGATGGGCGACGGGTCGCCGTAGGGAACCACCATCTCGGCGATGGACGCGCGGTTGATGATGGGCCGCAGGCGGTCGCCGTCCTGGAAGGCCAGGTTGTGCAGCACCACACCCTCGCGGACATCGAAGCCGACGTCCACGCTCCACTTTTCCCACTCCACGTGGTTGCCGCCGGTGACCGTGAAGCTGGGACCCTCGGGCTGGGTGATGTGGAGCGGCTTCTGGGTGGTGCGGAGCGGGCCGGTGAGCTCGGGATCGGTGTAGTTGCCGTGCTCGGCGGGAACCGGGACGACGCCGGTATCCAGGACCTGCGTGACTTCCTTGCTGACCACGTCGACGTACGCCACGAGTCCGTCCACGGGATGCGCCCAGGCGCTGTCTTCGGGAAAGTCCTGCACAAAGGCCAGGCCACGGAGGATGCGGCGGCCTTTCTCCTCCGGGTACTCGAAGACTCCGGCGGACAGCGGGGCAACGCGGACTTTGCTGACGTCCAGGTTTCGGTCCGCCAGGGCCTTCAGCCACCGCTCATCGGAGGCCAGGAGTTCCTCGACCACCTCGAACTCCTCTTCCAGCACGGGCAGTTCGCCGGCGACGGCGGTGTCCAGTTCGACGGCGGAGGTCACCTCGCCGCGGGTGGCGGAGACCGTCACATCGAGGGGACGGCCCCCGGAAACGTCGTGGATGAACACCCGGAAGCGCCGGTCCTCCGAACCCGGGGTTTCCGGCGGTGCCGGGCGCCGCGCCGGGTCCAGCAGGCCGAGGTAGGCGATCCGCTTTTCCGGGCCGAGGAGTCCTCCGGCACGCAGGATGCCCCGGACTTCGGTGATCTCCCCGCCCGTTGCCAGGCGGTACGGGGCGGCTGTGTCAGTTGGTGCAAGTGTCATGAGCGCTGCCTTTGTCCGGGACCGTGTTGGGGTCGGGATTTTTATTTTCTATAGTTGTAGAGAATAAACGGTCCGTAAGATGGATCACAAGGGTTCGATACAAAAAAGTTCCGGGGGATCACCAGAGTGCCAAAGATTGTTGACCATGATGAACGGCGCCTGGAACTGGTGGATGCGACCTGGCGGATCATTGCCAGGCTGGGCATCGAAGGCGCCACGATGCGGGAAATCGCCCTCGAGGCCGGCTTTGCCAACGGCGCACTGAAGCCCTACTTCCCCACCAAGGACACGCTGCTGACGTTCGCGTTCCGGCACGTCTTCAACAGGACCAACGAGCGCATCCGGGAGGTCACGGCAGGCAAGGCCGGGATTGAAGCACTCCGGGCGTTTTGCGTGGAGGTGCTGCCGCTGGACGCCGAGCGGGTCAATGAAGCGCGGATTGTGGTCCCGTTCTGGCAGAAGGCCATCAATGACCCGGAAAAAGCCGCCATCCACCGCGAGTCCATGGACCAGTGGCACGCCGCGATCCTCGGGCACCTGGCGGAGGCGAGGACGCAAGGGGACGTGGGTGCCGCCGTCGACGATTCAGCCGTTGCCGGCCACCTCCTGAACATGCTGTTGGGCGCGCAGATAGCAGCCGCCCTCGCCCCGGACAACGAGGCGGACCTGGGCCTGGGCGACCAGCTGGAAGCATTCCTGACCCTCCTTCGGTCGGGTTCATAATTCTTTTTTCGACGATGGGCGAAAAAAGATGACAACGCCCGCCGTGGCCGCTAACCTGAAATGACTGTGTCGCAGGACACAGCCTGGGGGACCCACTTTCAGATGGCTATCCGGCGTCAGGAACATCCATGTCTGCAACCACAGCCCGCCCGGCGGGCCAGGAACTCACCTCCAGCGTGGCCACCTCATTCGACCACTGGCGGCACCTCGTGGCGGAGTCTTTCGTGCCGCTGGCCGCCGACACGGATCAGCCGGACACCTTCCGCGGCCGGATGCGGTCCAGGGTGTTGGACCGGCTGTGCATCGTGGAGGTGTCCGCCTCGGGCCACAATGTCCACCGCACACCCGCTCTGGTGGCCCGGCCCGGCCAGCGCTATTTCAAACTCAATCTCCAGCTGGAGGGCACCGGACTCCTCATCCAGGACAACCGCGAGGCAGTGCTGCGCCCCGGCGACCTCGCCATTTACGACACCAACCGCCCCTACACGCTGGCGTTCGAAGAGCAGGCGCGGGTCATGGTGGTCATGTTCCCCCACGATTCGCTGACCCTGCCCCCGGACTACGTCGGGCAGCTCGCGGCCGTCCGGCTGGCAGGCGGGCACGGGCTGGCGGGCATCGTAGGCCCCTTCATTGCCCGGCTGGCAGAGAACCTTGAAGCCCTCAGCGGCCCCAGCGGATCACGGCTGGCCGCCAACGCCCTGGACCTCGTGTCCACCATGCTGCACTCGGAGCTGGACATGGCGCGGGAGAGCATGAAGCCTCAGGTGCTGCTGGCGTCGTCCGTGCGCGAATACATCGAGGCCAACCTCGCCGATCCCCAGCTCTCGCCCGCCAGCATTGCGGCGGCACACTTCATCTCCACCCGGCACCTGCACAACATCTTCCACGAATCGGGCGCCACCGTTGCCAGCTGGATCCGGAGCCAGCGGCTGGAGCGCATCCGCCGCGACCTGAGGGATCCGCTGCTCCACAGCACCTCCGTGGGGGCAGTCGCCGCCCGCTGGGGGTTCCTGGATGCGGCGCATTTCAGCCGCACGTTCCGGGATGCCTACGGCGAATCCCCCAGCGACTGGCGCCGCGGCGCCTAGATCAGCCCCCTGCTAGATCAGCCCCTGGGCCAGCATGGCGTCGGCCACCTTGACGAAGCCGGCGATGTTCGCGCCTTCCACGTAGTTGATATAGCCACCCGCCTTCTGGCCGTGGTG
>Ga0075432_10000268_pt1 | contig 14347 bp, 16 predicted proteins | sample RhiMethybrSRZTD1_FD_72781 | JGI IMG/M metagenome (GOLD analysis project Ga0075432, IMG submission 72781) | Populus rhizosphere microbial communities from Tennessee, USA - Rhizosphere MetaG P. TD hybrid SRZTD1 | ecosystem: Host-associated > Plants > Roots > Rhizosphere > Soil | place: USA... | reverse complement strand
CGGGCTTCATTAGCGACATCGAGAACTGGTTGAGGTGGTAACCCTTGCGGGCCATCTCAGCATCGAAAATGATGGTGCCGGGTACGTCTTTGTACGGTTTGTCGAGCGTCATGTCATACTCCTTCGGGCCAGTAGAGGCGGGCGGGATTGTCTACGAGCAGCTTGTGCTGCAGTTCGGGGGTCGGTGCGATGTGCGGGATGAAGTCGACCAGGAGCCCGTCGTCGGGCATGTGATCCTTCAGGTTCGGGTGCGGCCAATCGGTGCCCCAGAGCACGCGATCGGGGAACTCCTCGACGACGCGACGCGCGAAGGGCACGACATCGGTGTACGCATTTTGCTCGCCGTCGAGCGCGCGCGGGCCGCTGCTCGAGAGTCGCTCGGGGCAGGAAACCTTGGTCCAGACGTTCGGGTTTTCCCGCATGAAGCGCAGGAACAGCTCGAACTCGGGACCGTTCGGGTCTTTGGTCACGTCGGGGCGACCCATGTGGTCGACGACGAGGTCGGTGGGGATCGCCGAGAAGAAGTTGTACAGCTCGGGCAGATCCTCGGCCTCGAAGTAGATGACCACGTGCCAGCCGAGCGGGGCGATCTTCGCGACAATCGCGTCGAGCGACTCGGTCGGCACCCGGTCGACCAGACGCTTTACGAAGTTGAAGCGCACGCCCCGGACGCCGGCGGCGTGCAACTCGGCGAGCTCCTCATCGGTCACGTCGCGGCGAACCGTGGCGACACCGCGTGCGCGACCCTCGCTGCGCTGCAGCGCGTCGACGAGGGCGCGGTTGTCGGCACCGTGGCAGGTGGCCTGCACGATCACGTTGCGCTCGAAGCCGAGGTGGTCGCGCAGCGCAAACAGCTGCTCAGCCGAGGCGTCGCACGGAGTGTACTTGCGCTCCGGCGCGTACGGGAACTGCTCACCCGGTCCGAAGACGTGGCAGTGCGCGTCCACCGCGCCTGCGGGCACGCGGAACGTCGGAGTCGAGGGCCCGTCGTACCAGTCGAGCCATCCGGGCGACTTCTCGAAGCCGCCGCTGGTGTCCCCGTGCGCCATGGTGCTCATGCCTCCACGTACTCGAGGCCGGCCTTGGCCAGCGGCTCGCGCATGTTGTAGATATCGAGGCCCAGCACGCCGTCGCGGAACTGCTGACGCTTGGCCTCCTCGTTATCTTCGCGCTTCTGGCTGGCGTCTGCCACCGCTCCGACAAGCTCGCGCGGGACAACCACGACGCCGTCGACATCGGCCACGACCACGTCGCCAGGGTTCACCACGGCGTTCGCGACCACTACGGGGATATTCACCGATCCGAGGGTCGCCTTGACGGTGCCCTTCGAGTTGATCGCGCGAGAGAATACCGGGAAGTCCAGCTTCTCGAGGTCGGCGACGTCGCGCACGCCGCCGTCGATGACGAGGCCCTTGCAGCCGCGTGCGATGAGCGAAGTCGCGAGCAGCTCACCGAAGAAGCCGTCTTCACTCTCGGTGGTGCAGCCGGCGACGATCACGTCGCCTTCCTGCACCTGCTCGGCGGCGACGTGGAACATCCAGTTGTCACCAGGCTGCAGCAGCACCGTCACGGCCGGGCCGCAGAGCTTAGCGCCGGTGTAGGCCGGCCTGATGTAGGGGCGCAGGAGCCCGACTCGCCCCATCGCCTCGTGGATAGTGGCGACGCCGAACTGGGAAAGCCGTTTGACGTCCGCGGGATCCGGACGTTCGATGTTGGTGCGGACGATGCCGAGGTTGTTCAGTCGCATTTGATGGTCCTTTCAGAGTCCGCGCGCAGTAAGGGCGCGGTCAAGCCGTGGGTAGACACGGCGGGCGTTGGCTTCGAACACCTGCGCGCGCTGCGCGTCGTTCAGGTTCGTGGTGGCGTCGACGTACCGCTTGGTGTCGTCGAAGTAGTGTCCGCTGCGCGGGTCGACGTCGCGGACGGCGCCGATCATCTCGCTCGCGAAGAGGATGTTCTCGGTCGGGACGACCTTGGTGAGAAGATCGATGCCCGGCTGGTGGTACACGCAGGTGTCGAAGAACACGTTGTTCAGCAGGTGCTCCTCGATTTCGGGCTTGCCCAGCGCCATTGCGAGCCCACGGAAGCGCCCCCAGTGGTAGGGAACGGCGCCGCCGCCGTGAGGGATCACGAGCTTCAAATCGGGGAAGTCGCGGAACAGGTCGCCCTGGAGCAGTTGCATGAACGCGGTGGTGTCGGCGTTGAGGTAGTGCGCTCCGGTCGTGTGGAAGGCCGGGTTGCACGACGTGCTGACGTGCACCATCGCCGGGATCTCGTATTCGACGAGTTTCTCGTATATCGGGTACCACGAGCGATCGGTCAGCGGCGGGGACGTCCAGTTGCCGCCGGACGGGTCGGGGTTCAGGTTCACGGTGACAGCGCCGAGTTCCTCGACGGCGCGAGTAAGCTCGGCAACGCTCGTCGCGGGATCAGCACCGGGGGACTGAGGGAGCATCGCCCCCACCAGGAAGCGTTCGGGGTAGAGCTCGCTGACGCGGGCGCACAAGTCGTTGCAGATCCGGGCCCAGGTCTCGCTCACAGCGAGGTCTCCGATGTGGTGCGCCATGAACGAGGCACGAGGGCTGAAGACGGTGACGTCGCTGCCGCGCTCGTTCATGAGCTTGAGCTGGTTGGCCTCGATGGTCTCACGGACATCGTCATCGCTGATGCGCAGGGTCGCAGGGTCAGGAGCGTCCGCGCGTCCTTCAGTGAATGCGATCTGCAGATCACGCCAGGCTCCGAGCTGTGTTGGAGCTGTGGTGTAGTGGCCGTGGATGTCGATAATCACGCGTGTCGTCCTTGTCACTAAGTGTTAGCGGTGCGAGTAGCTGCACTTCGTTGGATCAGTGCTGCCCCAAATCGACTCTAGGGGTGTTCGCCACTGTGGTCCAATAGATATGCAAAGACAAAGCCATTGATATCATCTATGGCATGACGTTCGCCGACCTCAACCAGCTCCGGACATTCGTCACGCTCTACGAGCTGCGCAGCGTCACGGGCGCCGCCAGGCGCCTACACGTGACACAGCCCACGGTCAGCTATTCCCTGAAGCGGCTCAGGGAGCGGTTCGGCGACGAGCTGTTCCGTCGCGAAGGGAACGACATGGTGCCGACCGCGAAGGCGACGCAGTTGTTTGGGCCCCTGCACAACGCCCTGGCACAGATAGACGCGACCGTCATGGGATCGGACGTGTTCGAACCGACCGGATTCAGCGGCGAACTCGTCCTCGGACTCACCTCGATCGGTGAACAGACGTTCCTCCCACCGATCATGACCGCCCTCGGGCGGGTCGGCGCCGATCCGCGGATACAGGTAGAACGGCTCGATTCGGACGAGGTTGAGAGCGCGCTAATCCGCGGCACCATCGATCTGGCACTTACCGTGACGCGGATCGCCACACCCCGGCTGTGGAGGACGCACGTGCGTTCGGTCGAATACGTGGCGCTGTCGTCCGGGGCGCATCCGCTGCCCCCGACCGGGCCTGACATGTTCGCGGGAAGGCGCTTTGTGCGGGTCTCCGCCCGTGGCGGGCACGTGTATCCCGTGCAGGCGCTGACTGAACACGACTTGATGTCCCAGGTCGTGCTGACCATGGAGGAATACGGCACCGTGCCTGCCGTGCTCGAGGCGACAGATCTGGTCGTCCTGCTGCCCCGACATGTAGCGGGGGTGTTCTGCGGCTGGTTCCCCCGCCTTCGCATCGCCGAGCTGCCCTGGCCCGCGCAGAGCACACCGGTGGAGTTGTATACGCGGCGCGAGGCCAGCCTCTCGCAGGCGCAGCGATGGTTCCGCTCACTGGTGCTTGATGCGGTTGCGGCGGATGAATACAGATCGTAGTCGTTACAGGCTGCGGGCGCATAGGCTCGGACGGCCCCGTCATGCCGCATCGGTTCGGCCGTAGAGGTCGGTGGGGACGGTGCGACCCGGCGTCGCCACTCGCTCTTGAGAATCGGTTGGATCTTAGGCCAACTCATCGACGCTGCACGGGCAGAGCAAGTCAGGGCTCCCAATGCCGAGAGCTCAAGCGGAGACTAGCGTTTCGTCCTGTTCCAGCTGGCCTTACCCGGAGCGAACGGGCTACGCACGTGGATCGACCACGACGAGTGCGGGTGGATCGTCAGAATCGCGTGCTCCCACCAGGCGCGGGCTTCGTCTGATAGCTCCGGTAGCACCGCATCCTTGTCGGCGTCGTCTTCCGGGCGGGGACGCAGCGCCTTCCAGACCAGTTGCACCTCGGGCGCCCCGGTCGGGATCCCGTCGACGTCGATCACGGCACGATCCCACGGCAGCTGCAGGCGTGGGTCTCGACGGTAGACCCAGACGCGATCCGTGCCGTCCTCGACGTTGATCTGCAGTACCCATGCGCCCGTCGCGTCGTCGTGGATACGGACCGGCTGCAGATCGGCATCCATATCGGCCTTTGCCCAGGGGATCACGCCGTCGCCGGACGGAACCCAAGCGCTAAACGGCGCCGGAATGTCGTGCACTAGCCGGGGCAGGTCGGCAGCTGTCGTGCTGACATCGGTATTGTGGTGCTCGCGAATGCTCGTGCCGAGCCAGTGGTCGAGTGCCACCCCTCCGGACAGCCACCAACGCGCCGAAGAGGGTCCAAGCAGCTTCGCCACGACTCGTGGGGGCAGGGGTTCCCAGCGCGTCGCGAGGGTGGGTGCGGATGATGCCATGAACCAAGGCTACCCGTGGGCGGCGGTGGTTTGTCGAAATGGCAATGGGATCGACCCCCCGGTGGTACGTCTTCCACTGGCCCAATAACACCCCGGCCGAACGGGCCAAGCTCACCGAAGTGGAGATCAAGGGCCCGAGTTCAGATCCTGTGATGTACTGGTTCGCGGCGAGTCGAGTATTCGGACGTTGGAGCCTAGCGGGGAGCCAAAACCCGAAATGGCACCACTGACCGCAACCACGAACCCATGCACATGCAGTAGATGCAGGAAAATCGACGCAGATCCATGCGCGGTCCCGCCGCCGGCCGACAGAAACCTCCTCGGAAGTTAAAGAATGCCCTTCAGGCCCTCCCCCTGCCATCTTCAAACGCCGATAACCGGGCATATTTTCGACGGCCAGTTGAGGGATACGCCGGTAGTGTCAGGGTTGAATCCGAGACTACTCCAGCCATTGTCAGAACAGCAGAATCGGGCCCAATTCTGACGCCTAGTACACCCCAACCTGACGTCAGTTAGGTGTGTATTCCAACTTTGTTTGATCTTCCGGCGGGCAACGCCTCCGAGGGAGGCTGATCGTTGGGTGAGGAGGGCAGCCAGCCCTGATTCTTCAGTCTTCTCGAGACTGAATGACGGTCGGTGGCGTGGCTCGCTCGCACCTCTCGGCGCCCATCTTAGTGCTGGGCATCAATTGCCTCCCCAGGCAGCGATGGCGCGCTCGACATAAGTCGAGACGCTGGAGCGTATGTCGGTTCCGGGGTTGAGGAGCCACTGTAGACCGATGCCGTCCATCATGGCGGTGAGTAGCCGTACCTCGACCTCGATCTGCGCAGGGGAGAGGGGGGCGATATCCCCGGCCTCGACGGCTTCGCGCAAATGCGCGGCGAGGGTAGCCAGATTCGTGGCGTAGCGCTGGGTGATGAATGCGTGACCGGGGTGGGCCGGGTTGGAGGCCTCGGCTGCGATGGTCGTGAATAGCTCGAGCAGCCCGCGGTAGTTCTGGTGGGCGGCCATGACATCTGGCAGCCGCCGGAAGTAGTCCAGTCCGCTGACGTCGGTGAGACCGTTCTCTACGGTCCGCCGGTCCCATTCCTCCAGCACGGCTGTAAGCAGGCCTTCCTTGCTGCCGAAGTGCTGGATCAGCGTTGCGTGGTTGACCCCTGCCTGCTCGGCGATGGTGCGGATGGAGCCGCCGGCGAAACCGTATTCGCCGAAGACGTCCATGGCGATGCCGACGAGCTGCTCGCGCCGGCGGATCCCTGTCCGGTAGGGGCCCCGTGTTCTGGTCTGCGCGCTTTCTTGCATGTCACTACTTTCTCATGACCATTGCCGAAATATAACCATTCGGTTAGTGTTTAAGTTCGAACACGCCCGTAGCCGCACGGGACGTCCCGACTGACCGCTGCACGTGTCAGCCCAGTCGCGAAGACTCGCAGATGGGAATCCTTGAGATGAAGTACTCCGTTCTCGGCCCGACCGGCGTGCGTGTGTCCCGCATCTGCGTGGGCACTGCGACCTTCGGCGTGGCACCGAGCGCACACGAAGCTGATGGAGTCGTGGGAGCAGCCCTGGATCTGGGCATCAACTTCTTCGACACCGCTGACGTGTACGGTTCGACCCCGACGTTCGACCGGCCCGGGGCCCCGCCCGCCTCAGAGCGCGAGTCCGCCGAGGAGATCCTCGGCCGTTCCCTAGCCGGCCGGCGGGATGAGGTGGTGCTGGCCACGAAGTCGGGGGAGCGGAGGTTCGATCCGGATGCCGGTCTTTCGCGCCGGTACATCATTCAGCAGGTCGAGCAGAGCCTGCGTCGGCTGCGTACTGACCGTATCGACCTCTATTACGCGCATTTCCCGGATCCGAACACGCCGCTGGAGCAGACACTTGCCGTCTACGACGATCTGATCCGTCAGGGGAAGCTGCGTTACGTCTCGCTGTCCAACTATCCGGCGTGGCAGGTGACCGAGTCGCTGTGGATCGCCGATGACCGTCGGCTGGTGTCCGCTCCCGTGGCCGCGCAGGTGATGTACAGCCTCCTGGACCGAAGCGCCGAGAAAGAGTTGACCGCCGCGTGCGTGCGGTTCGGTCTGTCGATCATTCCGTATGCGCCGCTGCACGGTGGCCTGTTGGCCGACCTGTCGGTCCTGGACCGTGAGATCGCCGGGGGCAAGCGCTACGGCGGCCCCGGCTTTACTGCGTCCGAGATCGCGGTCGCCCGCAAGCTCGACCGGCTGGCCCGCGAGTGGGGACTGGGGATGCAGCAGGTCTCGCTGGCCTGGCTGCTGTCCCGTCCGGCTGTGGCATCGGTGATCGTTGGAGCCGAGACCGTCGAGGAACTCCGCGCCAACGCCGCCGCAGCAGATGTCGAGCTCACCCAGGAACAGCTGGATGCGGTCTCGGCGCTGACTGCCGGGACCAGGCCCTGACCGGAAGATACGCGGAACTCTGATGAAGTACTCACTCCTTGGCCAGACCGGTGTCAGGGTCTCGCGGATTGCGCTGGGCACCGCCACCTTCGGGGTCGCCCCGAGCGCGGACGACGCCGACCGGGTCGTCGGTGCTGCGCTGGATCTTGGCATCAACTTCGTCGATACGGCCGACGTGTACGGCAACATGCCCGTATTCGACCGGCCTGGAGCCAAACCTGCCGCGGAGCGCGAACCTGCCGAGCAGATCCTCGGGCGTGCCCTGCGCGGACGCCGTGACAAGGTGGTGATCGCCACCAAGTCCAACGGCATCGTCGGGCTCGGGGTCAATGACCGGGGGCTGTCACGCCGGCACATCATCACCCAGGTCGAGGAGAGTCTGCGTCGCATGCAGACCGACTACATCGATCTCTACTACGCCCACGACATCGACCCGGACACCCAGCCGGAGCAGACGCTGGCGGTCTACGACGACCTGGTCCGGCAAGGCAAGATCCGGTACGTCGGGCTATGCAACCATCCGGCTTGGCAGGTCACCCGCGCGCTGTGGATCGCTGATGACCGCCGTCTGCAGGCTCCCGTCGCCACACAGGTGAAGTACAACCTCATCGACCGGGCCGCCGAGCGGGAGCTCGCACCGGCGTGCGAGCAGTTCGGCCTGTCGATCATTCCCTACGCCCCGCTGCATGGCGGACTTCTCGCCGACCTGGCGGTCCTGGACCGTGAAGTCTCCGGCGACGAACGATTCGGCGCACCGGGGTTCACCGCGGCGGAGATCTCCTTGGCCCGCGAGGTGGATCGACTCAGCCGCGAATGGAGCTTGCGCCCGTACCATGTAGCCCTGGCCTGGCTGCTGTCCCGCCCCGCCGTCGCCTCGGTGATCGTGGGGCCGGAGACTGTCGATGAGCTTCGCGCGAACGCCACCGCCGCGGACCTCGTGCTCGCGCCGGCCCAGTTGGATGCCCTGACGGCTTTGGCTATCGAACCACCGGCCTTCCACCATCGCGCCGGGGACGGGCCGCTCAAGCCGACCACCGCAGATTCGATCGTCTAATCCGACATTTCTTCGAACCTTTCATGACCACCAAACAGTAAGGAACCAACCATGTCCCGCGCCGATCAGAGCACCGCCGACTTCCTCACCGAATACTTCGCAGTCATGGAGAAGAAGGATTACGCACGTCTCGCCGGCAACTACGCCGACGACATCACCCTCACCTTCGCCAACGCACCGACCGTCAAGGGCAAGGATGTCGTGCTGGCGCAGATGGCTGCGATCGGCGGCAAGGTTGAATCTCTTGCCCACCCGTTGATCAACGTCTGGCAGGAAGAAAACGGCGTGGTCGTATTTGAGATCGACAGCGCCTGGCGGTTCCTGGACGGCGTCGAAGTAACAATCAGGGCATGCTCGATCTTCACCATGAATAACGGGAAGTTCACCGATCAGCGCATCTACGTCGACAACAGCCCCATCAACTCCTACCTGGGGGACACCGGGAGTCACTGACATGAAACACGGTCAGGAAGCAGTCCTCGAGTACGTCCGTGCGCAGGTTTCGGGTGTGGTCTTGGAATCTGGCCCCTGATCCGTTCCTGGGCGTTGTTGTCACGGAGAAGGTCACACTGCTTGGCATCATTATTGATGGTCCACAATGGCGCCAGCCCCGGGGACGTTTCCCGCCTTCTGTGACAGGTTATCTGCTGCATTCATCTGCCGTAAGTCTTACCGAGGTGTAGGTTGAGCAATCTATGAATTCTGTAACTTGGTCGGGCTGCTTTTCTCGCTTCCGTATCGTGACGGGCGCGAGCCCGGGGCGTATGATTCGGTTCTCGGAACGCCGCAAGCAGTCAGAAGGTGGAAACAATGGAGCTTGACGAGGTCGTCGGCCGGTTTCATCAAACGATGAATGCGTTCGCTAAAGGAGACCCGGAACCCGCGAAGGCCATTTTCTCCCACGGCGAGGATGGGTCGCTTGCGAATCCCTGGGGTCCTCCGGTCGTGGGCTGGGATCGGGTGTCCAAGGCCCTCGATTCAGCCGCTGCCCGGTTCGAGGATGGACGTGTAACTGCTGTGGATTCCCTCACGAGGCACGTCACTTCCGATCTCGCCGTCTTCCTCGATATAGAACATTGGCAAGCCAAGCTTGGAGGAGGCGACGAAGTATCGCAGTTTGATTTGCGTGTAACGAGCGTTTATCGCCCCGAGGGTGACACGTGGGCACTGGTGCATCGCCATGCCGACCCTGTCATCACAGCGCGCCCCCCGGACGCTGTCCTATAGCGCACCGGACTCATGCCGTCCGTTCCAGTCGGGGGCTCAAAAGGGGATCAGACTTGCTGGCACCGTATTCTGGAGGTCAAGCCATCGGCGCATGATGCCGTGACTCCATGGACTGAACGACTTTTATCTGGGCAGCTGATTTGTTCGTCGAAGTGTTGTTTCGATTCCTTGAATCCACCTCTCGCGGGGGTAGGGGTGCGTCCGCAGCGAACGCGGACTCTGATGCCTCTGGTTGTTGGCTGCTCAACCGGACGACTGGCTTGGTGATTCGCGATCTGGGACCGGCCGCGACGGATACCATGCGAGTCTCCCTCCGCACAGGACGAACCACACGGCGAGGAGTGCCTGGCAAATCAGGACAATGGCCGGGCTGACCAGCCAGGGATAGGCTACGACAAGCTGAGCCGCGCCCGCGATGAATCCGACGACTCCGGCGCCGGGCCCGAACACGGTCCGCCTCATGGCGAGACCCAGCATAACGGCAGCCCCAGCGAGCAGGAGGCTGACAGCGTGCGTGCCACCTGCATAGAGGGAGACCACTAGAGCGGCGAGAGCCGGATCCTCCAAAGCGATGCCGAAGACGGGAAAGACCAATCTCCCGTGCACTATAAGCAGGACGAAGTTGACCGGAATAACAGCCGCGAATACGCCGCAGCCGAAGTCCACCCACGGCCTGTCGGGTCCTCTGAGGCCGCGATACAACGCAATCACAGCCGGGACCAGCAGGACAGTGGCCGCGAAAAACGTCTCATCGACCCAGACCAGCGTCAACTCGTGCGAGGAGCGCCAGACTTGAATTTCCTGGCCTGTGGAGGGAGGGTCGCCGGCGATCGATGCAAGGACTGACTTGGCTAGGAACATTGCTCCGGCGAGCAAGAGGGAGAAGCCGCCGAACCGGTGGTCTGTCAGGCCCCGTTTGTCATGCATGCTAAACCTGACTATCGGGTATCCATGACGCGGACGCCGCGCGGTCAGGCTGCAGGCGGGTGTCATGCTCCGGTGCACACTGAACGCGGCCCAATGTTCCCTGCCTCTCAGGGAGTCTTCCCGTCGGCGCGAAATTTACTGGCCCATCTTTCAGCGTAGCGAGGGCCGCTGGACGCCTGAAGGGACATAAGTCCTGACCTGGGTGGCGACCGGCAAATGTCTCTGTTCCTCAAGCGTTGCACTTCGGCTAGAAGAATTTGTCGAGCACGGTCCTGATGCCAGGAGCAGCTCCATTTTCGGCCCCCAGACGGGCTATTGCGCTAAAGAACCCAGCCATGGTTGCGCGCCGAAAAGCGCGGGCCTTGTCGCCCTCGACTTCGGCCGGGATGAAGGCCCTGACCTTGACAAAGCCGGCGTCGCCCTGCAAACGCCATCTGTGTAACGCAGGCAGTCAGCCCCTGCCCAACGGGTCCTGCTCAAGAAACACGGAACTCCGCTTTAGGCTGTCCTTGGCCGTGCGAAAATATCCACCGTGACGCCTGGCTGGCAGGCAAGTCGCAGGACTGTAAGGAAGCATGATGACTCAAGCAAAGGGGCGTCGGGCCAGGGCGGGATCTATGCCGGTTGACCCGAGCAAATTCGTCCTCATCGACCGGCCAAGTAACTCATCGCTCCGGCGAGCGGTAATCGTGGGATGGCTCCTCTCGATAGGAGCGGGAGCCACCATTGCATCCTGTGCCGTGCTCCCGTTCAACCCGGAGGTGCAGAGCCTCTACCTGATTGCTGCCATCATCGGCGCTGCCGTGGGCAGCGTTATTTATGTACGGACGAACCTGCGCGACGGGAGGCGCCGGCGCGAAGACTTTGTCCGGTCAGGCGGCGACCCGACCGATATGAGCGACATGATGTTCGGCATGATGCGCGGGAAACGGTCCGAGGAAGGCAAATGGGTAGTCCCCGAGCAAGGTTCCGGCGACTATCAGGGCATCTAACTTCCACGCAGGGGAGGCCTTTTGGGACGGGGACTTACCGGGACCGAGAATCGAAGTCGAGGTAACCATGGATATGAAACCGGAAGTCGGCCAACCCGATGCGGGACCCTGGCAAGCCCAGTCATTGAAAGGCTTGGTGCGGCGGTTACTGCCGGCAGCAGGACAACGTCCGGACCGCCCCTGGATTGTAGCGGTAGATGGAAGGAGCGGGTCAGGCAAGACGACCCTGGTCGATCGTCTACTGGCTCAAGTGCCCGACTCAGCTGCTGTGCACACGGACGATGTAGCGTGGCATCTCTCCTTTTTTGACTGGGCCGATGAACTCCGTGCCGGTGTCCTCGAACCCCTTCTCAAAGGCAAGGCAATTTATTACCGTCCGCCGGGCTGGGTGGCCCGGGAACGTCCAGGTGCCATAGCTCTACCCGCCGGGCGTCCCGTGGTGTGGGTGGAAGGGAGCGGGTCATCACGCCAAGCGCTCTCCGACCTCATTGACCGTTCCATCTGGGTGCAGTGCGACAACCTTGAAGCCCGACGTCGCCTCCTGGCACGTGATGGCCAGGAAGAAGGAGACCTGCACAGGGAGTGGGAAGAACAGGAAATTCCCTTCCTTCTCGAAGACCGGCCCTGGGAGCGCGCTACAGTGATCGTGGCCGGAAGGCCGACCCTGCAGCACGATCCGAAAACCCAAGTAGTAACCGCTCAGCCGACACCAGCATGCACGGAGATCACCTAACCCACTGCCAACTCCGCCCTCCACTCAAGTGGCCAGGGGCCCGCGCATTAGGCAGGGCAGTGGCGTGACCTCGGAGGTGCAGTGCGTAGAGGGGAACGATGAGCGCACCCTCGTGCTCGAACTGTCTGGCGGGAACGCGCAGGTGGTCGTCGCCGAACCGGCGGCGTGAAAGGACGGTGCGCGCCGGATCGCAGGACAAGTGCTGACGGAGCAGGAACGGGTGGATCTGTTAGGAGCTCGGCCGTACTCCCCGGCATGCCGCGATTAGCCGCAGGGTCATTGGCCTTTCGGGGCACCCCGAAGACTCCGAGACCGCCCTCGTCGACGAAGGCCTAGACGTGGCAGAGCCGGACCGATGGGCCATCGCCAGATGGCTTAAGAAGATGTCCCCCCAGCCCGGCCTTGGGGGCGGCCGGGTTTGGCGGGACGGTTCACCCCTTATCAGAGCACACTCTCGATTTGTGCGGGACCCGGGCCGGCGCTAAGCAGCTGGGGAACGGTTAGCAGGCAACGAATACGGCAGCTTCCGGACACTAAGGGCATGCCGAACAGATCGTCTATGCCGGCGGCGCGGTATTGACCTGCAGCTTGGTCAGGCCGGGCTGTGAGCATGACGAGAGGGCAGCGCTGGATTCCTGATACGGCGGCCCACTTCCCGCCCATCAAAATCGGGCGACTCGTAATCAAATGATCACGTCGGGACGGTGGTCGCCCACTGGCACCAGCTGGTGGGCCAGCGTTCACCGTGTACCGGAGGCCAGCAATGGGCACTGCTACACTCTGCTCATGATCGGGCTTCCCTTCGCGGGAGACGGGGTGGTGCACGCCGCCGTGTTAGGGCTGGGAATCCGTGCAGCCCTGCTGTTCCATGCATATGAGAAGCTCCGGCGCGGCTTGTCCGACCCGCGGCTGCGGCCCATTGCCGGTTTCGCTGTCGCCTTTGGGGCCATCCGCTCCAGGGTCCTCAAGTGGGATGTTTCCCGGCAGGTCTCATTGGCGGACTGGTGGGGCAACGGCGACCGCAGCATCCTCACGGGCCTGGTGGGTGCGTGCGGTGTCCATTTGGGTAAACGGCTGACAGGCTACCGTGAATCCATAGGGGATTTGCTTCCTCCGGCGGTCGCCTTGGCGCTGGTCATCGGGCCGGTAGGCTGTCTCCTCACGGAACTGCCTGGCACTCCCATCGGGGGAGCATGGGGGATAGCGCGCACTCCCGGGCAGGCTGCGACGGTGGGCGGACCGCCCGGGGTAGGATTCCAGCCGTCCATTGCCTATGAAATTGTGTTCCACATGGCCGCATTCGAGCTGATGTGGCGATTTCGTGACCGCCTGCCCCGTCCTGGCGACCTCTTCATCTGCTACGTGACTTCCTACGCCTTCTTCCGGTTCGGTGTCGAATTCGTCCGCGGCAACGAGGTGCTCTGGCTGGGGATGAGCCGTCCGCAGTGGTTCCTTCTGGGGATTTTCCTCCTGCTGTTCTGGCGGATGCCGCGGGTCTTCGGGAAATCACTCCGCCCCAAGTTGGAAGGAAGAGTGGCATGAGCGATGACAACCCCGAAGAGGCTTGGAGCCCACTGCCACCGCCCCGAGAAGAGGAACCGCCCCCGGAACCGAGACGTGGCTCCATACTGCTCGGAATCTTGTTGGGGACTACTGCCCTTTATGCCCTATATTTCGGGACAACCAGGGGTATCGCTCCGGATGAGGGCTATAAGACCTTCCTCGCCGGGCCTGCAGCGTTAATACCAATCGGCGCCTATCTGGCGATAGCCGGTGCCCTAGCAATCCGGCCACGCACCTCCCGATGGGGTGCGGGGCTGTTGATTGGTCTGGGAGTCTTCATTCTGCTCGGCGGCGGCATCTGTGTCATGGCCCTCTCGCAGATGAGTAGGAGGATATGAATCCGTCACCGTACTTTTCCCGGTAGGCGCTGCCCGGCACCGGCCAGCCGCTGCGCGGTGACCGCATCCACAGGTCTGTCACTGCGTTCTGCCCCCGCTGCCACGAGACCAACCCGCCGCTCGCCCAGGCGCGGCGCCTGTCCGGGGTACTGCTCATCCGGGATGATCGCGTGTGGCTCGAACGCGGCTGCCCCGACCACGGCCTGGTGCGCACCCTGTACGACGAATCCCCCGAAATCCTCAGGTATCTGGAGAAGTGGCAGGCACCCACCAAACAGCACATCCCCGACCAGGCGGACAACTACCGGCCGGTACCGGAGGCGTACGCCTATGGCCTTCCGGCCATGCAGACACAGCACACCTGCATCCTGCTGCAGGACATCATCGAGCACTGCAATCTGCGCTGCCCCA
>Ga0075432_10000259_pt1 | contig 14519 bp, 12 predicted proteins | sample RhiMethybrSRZTD1_FD_72781 | JGI IMG/M metagenome (GOLD analysis project Ga0075432, IMG submission 72781) | Populus rhizosphere microbial communities from Tennessee, USA - Rhizosphere MetaG P. TD hybrid SRZTD1 | ecosystem: Host-associated > Plants > Roots > Rhizosphere > Soil | place: USA... | reverse complement strand
CTCCGTGCCGAAGGCCTATATGGAGTTCGACGATAACGGCCGGATGAAACCTTCTCCGTTCTACGACCGTGTCGTTGATGTGATGGAAGAGTTGGTGAAATTCACGCTGCTGCTTCGCGACCGCCAGGACTACCTGGTGGATCGTTATTCCGAACGCAAAGAGTCAGCGGAAGAACTCATGAGACGTGTCAATCAGCGCTCCATTTGAGGATTTTTCACCGTGCAACAACACCCTTATTCCGTACTGCCGCTGGCTCAGTTCAATGGCCAATTGATCTTCACCCCGTGCCCAGGCACGAAGGGCACCAGGCCTTTCGAGGCGTTGCAAACACTTAAGGATGCGGGCGCATCGGCGTTGCTGACGCTGATGCCGACCGAGGAGTTGCTTCAGAACGAGATCGACCTGCTGCCCGAAGAGTGCCAAATGCTCGGCATCGAGTGGTTTCACCTGCCAGTAGAAGATGATCAAGCGCCTGGCGAAGCATTTAAAGCCGCATGGGAACAACACCATCCACGACTTAAGCAGCTGCTGGCCGAAGGAAAAACCATTGCCATCCATTGCAAGGGCGGATCGGGTCGTACCGGTTTGATCGCGGCTCAACTGTTGATCGAGAGCGGTGTGCCATTCAGCGATGCCATCCGCGATGTTCAGTCGTTGCGTCCGCGGGCCATCCAGCATCCTGCCCATATCGAATACATCGGCCAGTTCGACACTCAGTCGAACTCCCACTGACAACAGATACAGAGCACAACAACATGACTATCAAAGTTGGCATCAATGGTTTCGGTCGGATCGGTCGCCTCGCGCTGCGAGCAGCCTGGGGCTGGCCAGAATTCGAATTCGTGCAGATCAACGATCCAGCGGGTGACGCGGCGACCCATGCGCACCTGCTGAACTTCGACTCGGTGCATGGCCGTTGGCACCACGAAGCCAGCGCAGAAGGCGATCAGGTGGTGATTGGCGGCAAGCGCATCAAGGTGACCGCTAACAAAGCGATTGCCGACACCGACTGGTCAGGTTGCGATCTGGTGATCGAGGCCAGCGGCAAGATGAAAACCGTGGCGGTGTTGCAAGCCTACCTGGATCAGGGCGTTAAGCGTGTGGTGGTTTGCGCGCCGGTGAAGGAAAAAGGGGCGTTGAACGTCGTCATGGGCGTCAACCATCAGTTGTTCAAACCGGCTGAACATCGCATCGTTACCGCCGCTTCGTGCACCACTAACTGTCTAGCGCCCGTGGTGAAAGTCATCCACGAGAAACTGGGCATTCGTCATGGCTCGATCACCACTATCCACGACCTGACGAACACCCAAAGCATTCTCGATCAACCGCACAAGGATCTGCGTCGTGCGCGTGCTTCGGGCATGAGCCTGATCCCGACCAGCACCGGCTCGGCCACCGCGATTGCCGAAATCTTCCCAGAGCTGCGTGGGCGCCTGAACGGCCACGCCGTACGCGTGCCGCTGGCCAACGCTTCACTGACTGACTGCGTCTTTGAAGTCGAGCGTGCCACCACTGTTGAGGAGGTGAATCAACTCCTCAAGGACGCCTCCGAGAACGAGCTGAAAGACATCCTCGGTTTTGAGGAGCGTCCGTTGGTGTCCATCGACTACCGCACCGACCCGCGCTCATCGATCATCGATGCACTGTCGACGATGGTGATCAATGGCACTCAAGTGAAGATCTATGCCTGGTACGACAACGAATGGGGCTATGCCAATCGCGCCGTCGAACTGGCCAAACTGGTCAGTCTGGCGGACTAAGGAGCGGTCATGAAAGCGTTGTCAGCCCTCGCTCCGGAAGTGCGGCAGTACTTGCTCGTCACGGGCAACTATTGGGCCTTCACCCTCACCGACGGTGCCTTGCGCATGTTGGTGGTGTTGCACTTTCACGCGTTGGGCTACAGCCCACTGCAAATCGCGGCGTTGTTTCTGTTCTACGAAATCTTTGGCGTGATCACCAACCTGGTGGGTGGCTACCTCGGCGCCCGGCTGGGCCTGAACCGAACCATGAACATCGGGCTGGGCATCCAAGTCGCGGCGCTGCTGATGCTGACGGTTCCTGTCGCTTGGCTAACCATCCCATGGGTGATGGGCGCACAGGCGCTGTCGGGGATTGCCAAAGACCTGAACAAGATGAGCGCCAAAAGCTCCATCAAGCTTCTTGTTCCGGATGGGCAACAGGGAAAGCTCTACAAGTGGGTGGCAATCCTCACCGGCTCGAAGAACGCGCTCAAGGGTGTCGGCTTCTTTCTTGGCGGGGCCTTGCTGGCACTGATCGGCTTCAAAGGCGCCTTGTTGGCCATGGCGGGTGTCCTGGCGCTGATCTGGATCAGCAGCTTGATTCTGTTGAAGAAGGACCTGGGCAAGGCCAAAGCCAAGCCCAAATTTCGCGACATCCTGTCCAAGAGCCGGGCAATCAATATCCTCTCAGCGGCGCGGATGTTCCTGTTCGGTGCCCGCGATGTCTGGTTTGTGGTGGCCTTGCCGGTGTACCTGAGCAGCGTGTTCGGCTGGGACTTCTGGGAGGTTGGCGGCTTCCTTGCGGCCTGGGTGATTGGCTACGGCATCGTGCAGTCCTTCGCGCCCAACATCACCGGTAAGAAACGTGGACACGTACCGGATGGTCGTGCGGCATTTTTGTGGGCACTAGCACTGGCAGGCTTGCCTGCGGCAATCGCTCTCGGGCTGAACACTGGTTTGTCGCAGCAGATGGTGCTGCTCGGCGGTTTGATGGTCTTTGGCGCGCTGTTCGCGGTGAACTCGTCGCTGCACAGCTACCTGATCGTGTCCTACGCCAAGGAGGATGGAGTGTCGCTTGATGTGGGTTTTTATTACATGTCGAACGCCCTGGGGCGACTTATCGGCACAGTGCTCTCTGGCTGGGTTTATCAGTTGTATGGGCTGGGTGCGTGTTTAAGGATATCGAGTGCATTTGTGCTGCTTGCAGCTTTGATTTCGATTGCATTGCCTCGTCACGCAGGTGAATGACTGCTTTTGGCCGTTTTCTACCCGTCGCGAGAGGCAGAAGTCGACCCAAAGCGGTCAATCGGCTTGGCATAACCGCTATGCCACGGCAACGGACAAAAACATCAAAGAGGTAAAAACCGCGGGTCAACCCATGCTGAACAACTGGCGGATCAGGTTCGGTGTGCTGCCGGTCCAGCGTTTGAATGAGCGACGAAAGTTGGCTGCATCGCTGAAGCTCAGGTAGTCGGCCACTTCTTCGTTGCTGAGTCCTTTGACTTGATAGAGATAGAGCGCCACCTGTTTGCGCACGCGATCCACTTGCTGCTGAAACCCGGTGTCGTGTTTTTGCAGTTTGCGCTTGAGGGTGGCGGGGCTCATGGCGAAGGACTGGGCGGCTTGTTCCAGGCTCGGCGGTTGGCGCACCTTTTCCAGCAAGTAGTTGTAGAGGCAGTCGGTGAAGCTCTGCGCAAAACCAAGCTGTTCGATTTGCCCCATGGCTTCCAGGCGGGCGACCTGGCCGGCGGTGGCTGAGGCATTGGGCCAGGGTTGGGCGAGGTATTCCCTCGGGATGCGCATCAGGTCCAGCGGCCGTTTGAACTGGGTGTCTTCGCCCAGGTGCACCCAATACTGTTCGACGTATCGCGGCTCGGCATGGCTGAGGCTGCACACCCACGGCAGGCGGCGGCCGCTGAGCCACTGACTCATGGCCACCAGCGAGGTCATGCTCGCTTCCAGCAGGAATCGCCATTGCTCGCCCGCGCCGCAACTGTCCAGCCAATAGACATAGGCGAACTGTTCATCGAGCAACAGGCGCGGCGTGGCCAACGGGCTGAGCAACGCCTGTTGCTGCACTAGCGAGTCGAGGGCCTGGTGCAGGTTTTGCGCGTGGCGCAAGGCGTGGCTGACGGCGCCATAGTGCCCAGGCAATAACCGTTGGCCGAACAGGAAGCTGCTGTCGTCGGCATCCAGCAGGCGCCGGCTGTTGCCGATCAGTTGCAGAAACTGCTGCGGGCTGAGGCGAGTCTGGCCCGCCAGAATATCGACATGGAACAACCCTGTGCCGCGTAGCAGGCGATGGCTGTCGATATCCCGGGACAACGCCAGATCGATCAGGGTGGCGGGTTGGTAATGCCCGGGAATGAAACGGCTGTCGGCTTCGTACCAGGTGGTTTTGACGGTCATCGCCGGGCCTCAGGCGCTTTTTTTGGCGAGCGGTTGCCTGGCCCGCGACAGTGCCAGGTTCAGGCGTTTAAGCAGGGTTTCGGGCGTCTCGTCGAGGGCCATCACCACCGCCGTACTGGCCGCGAGTTGCAGGCGTTCGCCATGTTGGCGGGTCTTGTGCGCCAGGCGGTGCACGGCGTGTTGCAGCTCCTGCGCCAGGAGCTGCGCCTGACGCTCGCCGGTGTTGGGCAGCAGCACCACAAAACGGTCGCCGGCCAGACGGCAGAGCAGGTCCTGACGGCGCAGATTGAGCAGCAGCAAATGACTCAGGGCCTGCAGCACGGCGTCGCCCTCGGCGTGTCCGAAGTTCTGGTTGATTGAGGCAAAGTTGTCCAGATCCAGTACCAGCAGCGACAGCGGTTGTTGTTGCCTGATGCTTTCGCCAAGGCTGTCGACCAGTTGCCGTTTGAGGTAGTCGGCACTGCCCAGCGGCGTGAGTTTGTCGAACAGTCGGTGTTCGCGAAACAGCCGCTCGCGTTTCTCCATCTGTGCGCTGATCGCCAGTTGTTCGCGATGCCAGTGATAGATGCCGATGGTCAACAGAATCATGCCCACCGGCATCGGTCCGGACTCCAGCCAGTGGTCCCAGGTGATGCTGTCGGGCAGGCGGATGAACTCGTCGAGGCTGTCGATCCACCAGGAGAAAAAGATGCAACTGAGCCCGAGCGCCAGGTAGTTGGTGACCCGTCCAGCGGGGCGACTTTTGAGCACCAGCCCCAGCCAGACCAAGGCCAGCAGCGCCGAGCCGCCTTCGCCAATGATGTCCAGCCAGACCCACTCACTGACGGCTTTCAGATCGCCGCATGCCAGGTGCAGCAGCAACCCGAGGTTGGCCGCCAGCAGCAGGACGGTGAGTTTCCAACGGTGGGGCTTGAGCACTGAGAACATGACGGCGGTCCTTGGATGAGGAAGCGATGCGCGCCAGCACAGCAGATGTTTATGACAGTCGGGTGACGAGGTACGAAAGTAAGGGGGAGGTCGAATCAGCTCACCGTGAATTGTGTTTTCAGCGCTGCGCCGCGCGTTCCCATGAGCGCTTGCGTGTTTCGAACGGCGTTCCTGCAAGGGTGTGGGCACATCCAACAGCAGGTCAGGCTGACTCACTGTATTGCCAGCAGGTCATTTCAGCTCATTCCCACCCCCGATTCCCGGCAAACAGGCGGTTTAAAGGGCTTGTCGCCCGGTGCTGTCACAGAACCGTCACGCCCCGTGCCTAGCTTGCCCTCCCACTTGCCGGGCCACTTGCCTGGCGTTAAGGGACTCTTTGGGGAAGGGCATTCATGTACCAGCGCAGCAGTCATCCGCGCCGCGGCACCGGCGCAATCTTCAGTTTCACGCTCACGGCGTTGACCATGGCGTTGGTCAGTGAACGGTTGAGCGCGGCAGACGCCACGGCCAATGTCGAGCATGTCGAAGTGATCGGTCAGGCGGCGAGCATCGATTCGGCGCTCAAGGAGCAGCGCCGCTCGGATAACATCGAAAGTGTGGTGCATGCCGATGGCATGGCGCAGTTGCCCGACGAGAACGTCGCCGAAGCGGCGCAGCGCCTGCCGGGGGTCAGTGTCGAGCGTGATCAGGGCGAAGGGCGGTTTGTCAGCGTGCGTGGTTTGGGCCCGGACCTGAACAGCGTCACCATCAACGGCACGCTGGTGCCTTCGCCGGAAAGTGAACGCCGCGCCGTGGCCCTCGATGTGTTGCCGTCGGAACTGGTGCAATCGCTGTCGGTGATCAAGACCCTGACGCCGGACATGGATGCCAACTCCCTGGGCGGTACGGTCGATGTCCGCAGCCTGTCGGCCTTCGATCACCCGGGTCTGTTTTACACCGGTAGCAGTGAAGCCAGTTACGACAAGAACACCCACCAGACCAGCCCGAAATTCTCCGGCGCGGCCAGCGACCGTTTCAGCCTGGGCGACGGTATCGATAACTTCGGCGTGGCGGCAGCCCTGAGCTGGCAGAAGCGTGACTTCGGTTCGGACAACGTCGAAACCGGCGGTGCCTGGGATTTCCAGCGCGGTGCCCGCCTGGAAGAGTTCGAACAACGCGACTACGACATCAGCCGGGAACGCACCGGCGGCGGCCTGAACTTTGACTACAAGCCCGATGACCTGAGCAGCTATTACCTGCGCACCTTGTACAGCCGTTACAAGGACAGCGAGACCCGCAACGCCACCAGCATCGAGTTCGCCGACCCGCAGGCGGCCGGTGAATTGGGCGAAGCGCAAGGCAAGCGCAAGCTCAAGCAGCGTGAAGAGACCCAGCAAATCCAGTCCTACGTGTTGGGCGGTGAACGCCTGTTCGGTCTCTGGACCCTCAGCGGCCAGGCTGGTTACAGCCGCTCCAGTGAAGACAGCCCCGGCCACATCGCCAACGCGGCGTTCGATGCCAATGACGATTTCACCGATAGCGGCTTTTATAGCAACGGCGAGCCACGGCCGATCATTGGGCAAGGTTTCTACGACCCGAACAATTTCACCCTCGATAAAGTCGACTGGGAAAAACAGAACACCACCGACACCGAGAAAAACCTGCGCCTGGACCTGGCCCGGGATTACGACCTCAACGGGTACGCCGCGCAGGTCAAGTTCGGCGGCAAGGTCAGCCGACGCAACAAGGACAACGACCTCGACGCCTGGGTCTACGAAGACTTCGACGACCTGGGGTTCAACGATGAACAGCTCAACCTCAGCCAGTTCCGCAAAGGCTCGGTGGATTACCGCCTCGGCGAGTTCGGGCCGGGCATCAGTGGCAGTGCGATCAAGCAGTTGATCGGCGGGCTGGACCGGGACGACTTCTACGATCCAGTCGAATCGGCGGTCAACGACTTCAAGATGAGCGAGGACATCAACGCCGGTTACCTGATGAACACCTTCGACATCGACGACTGGCGGTTCATTGCCGGTTTGCGCTACGAGGGCACCGATTTCGATGCCAAAGGCACCGGCGTCAACGATGGCGAGTTCGAGGCCACCGACACCAAGCGTAAATATCACCACTGGTTGCCGGGCTTGCATGCGCGTTACCAACTGGACAGGAACACTCAGGTGCGTGCGGCCTGGACCAAGACCGTGGTGCGCCCGACCTTCGGTCAATTGGCGCCGGGCTTTGTCATCGACGGCGACGAGGCGACGTTTGGCAATCCTGATCTCAATCCGCTGGAGGCGAGCAACCTCGACCTCGGTATCGAGCACTTCATGGGACGTGCGGGCACGGTCTCGGCCTTCGTGTTCTACAAGGACATCAAGAACTTCGTCTACAACACCGATCTGGCAGGCACCGGCGCCTGGGTGGACTTTGCCGAAGCCCACACCTTTGCCAACGGTGACAGCGCAAAACTGTACGGGCTGGAACTGGCTTATTCGCAGCAGTTCGACTGGCTGCCGGCGCCCTGGAACGGCTTGCTGGTCGGGGCTAACGCCACCTTCAGTCGTTCCGACGCCGAGATCAAGGGCTTCGACGCCGCCAGTGGTACGAACCTCAAGCGCAGCATCGATCTGCCGAATCAGTCGGACACGGTCGGCAACCTGATGCTCGGTTGGGAAAACGACACAATCAGCCTGCGCCTGTCGGCCAACTACAAGTCGGACTACCTCTACGAGTTGGCCCCTATCAACGACAAGGCCCACGACCTGCACGTCGATTCCCAGACCTTCGTGGATTTCAGTGCGCGCTACTCGCTGACGAAAAACCTGCAAGTGAGCTTCGAGGCGCAAAACCTCACCGACGAGTCGTACTTCGTCTACACCGGCCACCGCTCCTACAACGGCCAATACGAAGAGTACGGCCCGACCTACAAGCTCGGCCTGACTTTCACCCATTTCTAAACGCCGGGACGGCAGCCCGGTGCTGCCGTCGCGATGGACGCACGACAAGGACTTTGCCTGTTCATGACTATTTCTTTGCGACACACACATTGGCTGCTGGCTGCAATGATAAGCCTGGCCGCTGACCAGGCCCTGGCGGCGACGCCTGGCCTGACGCTCACGCCTTGGGCGCCGAACCTCAAGGTCGAGGAACTGGCGTTCCTGTCCGCCGATCAACGCCTGGCGGTCAGCCCTCGTGATGGCTTGCTGCTGCTGGATGCCAAAGGCGCCGAACTGGCACGCATGAAGGGTTCATTCAGCAGCCTCGACAGCCGCGCCACCGCGCAGCAGGCGTTTGTCGCCAGCCTCGACACCCGTCGCCAGCAAGCATTGGTGGTCGGCCTCGATACGGCCAGGCGCACGTGGGGCACGCCGCTGTACTTGCCGACGCGAGACTTCGGGGTGAATGGCCTGTGCCTGTACCGCGACGACGCCAGCAACCTGTTTGTATTTTTGGTGGGTGAGGAGGGCAAGGGTGAGCAATGGCTGCTGGGCAACGGCAACGTTCTGAACGCCGGGGCACAAAAGGTCCGCACCGTGCCGCTGCCGCCGTCGGCACAGTTTTGTCAGGTCGATGACGCTGCGCACCAACTGGTCGTCAACGAAGAAAACGTCGGTTGGTGGGCGTACCCGGCTCACGCAGAAGCCGATGTGACCCGCACGCCCGTGGCGATGCGTGACCCCTTCGGCGATATCAAAGGCGCTGCCGGTGCGTTGGCGTTGGTCCCCGGTGGCGTTGTCGGGCTCGACCCGGAAGCGACGCAACTGAAACTGTACCAGCAGCAGGGCGAGCGCTGGACGGCCCAGGCAACCTTGCCATTGTCCGGACTCAAGGAACCGGAAGGCCTCGCCCTGCGTAACACCGACAAAGGTTTGCAGGTGTTGATTCGCGACGATGCCGACGGGCATGTGTACCAGGGCCAGATCGACTGGCAAGCCAGACCGGTTCCGCTGGCGCCGGTGTTGCCGAGCGTGGCAGCGCGTGTCCAGACCGATCCGGTGGCCCGTCAGGGTGATGCTGCGGACGATCCGGCGATCTGGATTCATCCGCAACAACCGTCCCTGAGCCGTGTGCTTGGCACCAATAAAAAACAGGGCCTGTTGGCGTATGACCTGCAAGGCAAACTGCTCCAGGAGTTGCCCGTCGGGCGTTTGAACAACGTCGATGTACGACCGAACTTCAAGCTTGGCGAGCAAACCGTGGACCTGGCGGTGGCCAGTCACCGCGATCACAACAGCCTCAGCCTGTTCACCATCGACCGTAGCACCGGCGAGCTGGGCGATATCGGCGAAGTGGCCACGCCGCTCAAAGACATCTACGGCATCTGCCTGTTTCAACCGGCCAGCGGTGAGATCTACGCGATTGCCAACGACAAGGACGGCACCTTCCTGCAATACCGACTCAGTGCGGTCAATGGCCGGGCCCAGGGAGAGTTGGTGCGCCAGTTCAAGGTCGACAGCCAGCCGGAAGGCTGTGTCGCCGACGACCAGCGCCAACGACTGTTTCTCGGTGAAGAGGATGTCGGGGTCTGGGCCGTGGACGCGCGCGCCGATCAACCGGCGACTTTGACCAGCGTGATCAAGGTCGGCGCGCAGTTGCAGGCGGATGTCGAAGGCCTGGCGCTGTATCAAAGCGCGGGGCGGGACTATCTGGTGGTGTCCAGCCAGGGCAACGACAGCTACCTGGTGCTCGACGCTGAGCCGCCGTTCGCCAGTCACGGCGCGTTCCGGGTCGGTTTGAACGCGGCGGCGGGCATCGACGGCGCGTCGGAAACCGATGGTCTGGAGGTGACCTCGGTCAACCTCGGTGGCCCCTGGAGTCACGGCATGTTGGTGGTTCAGGACGGCCGCAAACGCATGCCCGAGCAAGCCCAGAACTTTAAATTCGTGCCCTGGGCCGAGGTCGCCCAAGCCCTGAAGCTGCCCTGATCCGGACCGTCATCACTCGGTCATCAAATTTCCATCGAATAGCCTCGCGACCGTTGCGCATCAACGGTCGCGCCGCAACCCACAAGGAGTTTCACCATGCAGGCCACGCTCGAACACATGACGATCTGGGGGCTGATCAGCGACGCCAGTCTATTGGTCAAAGCCGTGATGCTCACGCTGTTGCTGGCCTCGTTGCTCAGCTGGTACCTGATCATCCAGCGTAGCCGTGTGCTGCGCCGCCGCGAGCGCGGGTTGAACAGCTTCATGCAGCGCTTTCGCAGTGCACCGGAGTTGCTGCCGTTGCTGCGTGGAACTGCACAGGTCAAGGATGTGGAGGCCGGGATCGAAGCTGTTTTTCGCGCAGGTTTTCAAGAATTTTGCCACCTGAAACAGCAAGCCGGTCACCACGCCGACGCGGTGCAGGAAGGCGTCGAGCGGGCGCTGTACGTCGCCATCAGCGAAGAAGAAGTGCGCCTGGAAAAGGGTCTGCAGTTCCTCGCCACGGTCGGCTCGGTGAGTCCTTACATCGGCCTGTTCGGCACGGTGTGGGGGATCATGAATTCGTTCATCGGCCTGTCGCAGGTGCAGCAGGCGACGCTCTCGACAGTCGCGCCCGGTATCGCCGAGGCATTGATCGCCACGGCGATTGGCCTGTTCGCGGCGATCCCGGCAGTGATCGCCTACAACCGCTTCGCGGCGCGCAGCCAGACACTGCTTACGCGTTATTACGCCTTCGGCAATGAGCTGCAAGTGCGCCTGCACCGCACGTTGCACGGCGCGCCGTTGAACCTGGCCACAGCGGCCTGAACGGACTTCAAGGAGAGGCAAGATGCTAGTCAGGCCGCAACGCAAGCATGGGCCGAAGGCCGAGATGAACGTAGTGCCTTACATCGACGTGATGCTGGTGCTGTTGGTGATCTTCATGGTGACCGCGCCGATGTTGACCCAAGGCGTGAAAATCGAGCTGCCCAAGGTCGCCAGTGAGGCCTTGGCCAACGATACGCGCCAGCAGATCCTCACGCTGTCGGTGAAAGCCGAGGGCGGTTATTACTGGAACCTCGGCGGTGAACTCGACACCGAGCACCAGACCGACAGTGCCGTGGGTCTTGATGAACTGCGCGCCAAGGTCGAGCAGATCATCGCCCGGCGACAGGACACGCAGGTGTATATCCGAGCGGACAACGACGCAGGTTACGGCAGTGTCGTGGCCGCCATGGCGGCGTTGCAACAGGGCGGCGTCAGCAACCTCGGGCTGGTGACCGAGGCTGCGCAATGACCACGATGATCCTGCACGACACTGCACCGCTGGCGACCGGGAGATGGACCTCGATGAAGCGCAGCGACTTATGGCAGCACAGCTTTGCGGGGGGGCTGGCGGTGGCGCTGCATGGCGTCGTTGTGCTGTTGTTGATCAACAACTGGACCCCCGAAGTGCCAGCGGTAAAACCAGCGAAAGTCATGACCACGCAGTGGGTGATGTTGGCGCCGACGGTCCCGCCGCCTGCGCCAGAACCAGCACCCATGCCAGTGGCCGAGCCTGTGGTCGCGGCTGCAGCAGCCGTGACACCGAGTGTTCCGGTCGAGCCGACCAAACCGCTGATCGACCCGCAGATTCAGGCACGCAAGATCGAACAGGCTGCCCTGGCGCGTAAACGGGTCGAAGAACGCCAGCGCGAACAACAGGCCGAACAGCAACGCCAGCAACAGGCCTCTCGAGCGCGCGAGCAAGCCGCAGAACGACAGCGCCAGGCGCAACAACAAGCGCAACAGGCAGAGCAGTCCCGACTGAGCACCGAGCGCGCCCGCCAACAAGCCGCAGCGGACAGCCGTCAGTACCTGCCACTGAGCAAGGAAGCGCCAGAGTATCCGGCACGGGCTCTGGATAAAAATATCGAGGGCGACTGTTCCGTCGAATACACCGTCAACACGAAGGGCCAGATCGAAAACCCTAAAGTGCTGGACGGGTGTCACCCCTTGTTCATTCGTCCGTCGCTGGCGGCCGCGCAAACCTTCCGATACCAGCCGCGCATCGTCGATGGTGTGGCCGTCGCAGTGCCGTCGGTGCGCAACACCTTTCACTTCAGAATCAAGTGAGACCTGTCGGGCGCGGTGGGGAAGGGGGGGAGATAGACGGGATCATCAGGACTGGGCGGTTTCCGCCCATCACGTAGGGGCCGGCGTATTGGCTATTGCAGGCATGCGCCCTGCGGTACTAGCGATGGTTGTGATAGCGTTCGGTCAAGGATTGCACGAGGGTGACGTAGGATTGCGTCTCGGCGTAGGGCGGCACCCCGTTGTACTCGTCCACGGACGCTTCGCCGGCGTTGTAACCTGCCAGCGCCAGCATCTGGTTGCCGTTGAAGCGCTTGAGCAGCCAGGCCAGGTAACGCACGCCGCCACGAATGTTCTGTCGTGCGTCGAACGGGTCGTCCACGGCGAAGCGCTCGGCGGTGGCGGGCATCAACTGCATCAGTCCCTGGGCGCCGGCTTCGGAAATGGCGTTGGGGTGAAACGCCGATTCGGCATGGATCACCGCGCGCACCAGCGCCCTGTCGACACCATACTGACCCGAAGCGGCTTCGATCTCGCGCTGATAGGAGCGGGTGTCCAGGCGCAGCGAGGCGACCTTGAAATCCTTCGGCGCCGTGCACAGGTAGCAGCCCTTGATGTAATACACCTCAAGCACATCGACCCGTGCGGAGATCCCGACGGGGCGCCGGCTCACGTATTGACGAACACCCTTGTGCATGAAGGTGAAGACCCGAATCCGCATCGCGCCCGAGTCGTCGCGCTGCACAAGCCGTGGCAGGGCCGTAACCTTGGCACCGGCACCGGCACCGGCACCGGTGCTCGCCATGCCATTCACGCGAGCGCAGCGGGCACTGGCGATGGCCTGGCTGTGGTAGCTGATGGCGCCGTCCCTGTCCTGGCATCTGAACAGGGCGCTGGCGCACAGTGGCGCGACCAGCAAGGTCAACCCGATGCCGCCATGAAGGCTCTTGCGAGCCCATCGCCATGCTCTGCAACTCATCACATCGCTCCGCGTCGCGGGCGCCTGGCCCGGGCGCTGTATCTGGAGGGCCTGTCCTGTGTGACCAGGCTGTTGTACTGACAGTTATACCCCTTGTAGCCAGCCTTGGAACTTGCGTTGACGTACGGGCTGCCGGCGTTCCCGCAGCGAACTCAATGCTGTGATTCAACCGCTCGTAAATAGTCAATTTGCGTCTGTAACGCTTGCGGGTTTCTATCCGCAGCCTGGATAACCAGCGAGGAAATTTATCTATAGAGTGGTTTCGCTGTCCTCATTGCGGTCAGCCATGCGTCGTCTAAATAGGGAGACTCCAATGACCACTGCACATGTTTTCATCGCCACCAGTCTGGATGGCTTCATTGCCCGGTCCGATGGTGACATCGACTGGCTATTGCAGCGCGATGATCAGAGCGAGGATCACGGCTACCAGGCCTTCATCGCCGACAAGGATGCGATCGTGATGGGGCGGGGGAGCTATGAGAAAGTGCAGACCTTCGACACCTGGTTCTACGACCGGCCAGTAGTGGTGTTGTCTCAACAGTTGGCCGATTCGCAGGTGCCTGAGGCGCTGGAGGGCAAGGTGCGTTTTTCCAGCCTCACGCCATCAGACCTGTTGGCGGAACTGGCGAGGCAAGGCGTGCGTCGAGTCTATGTCGATGGCGGGCAGTTGGTGCAATCATTCCTGCGTGAAGGGTTAGTCGCCGATATGGTGATCACCACTGTTCCCGTGCTGATCGGGTCGGGCAGACCATTGTTCGGGGCCCTTGCGCAGGACATTGAATTAAGGCTGGTAACCAGCCGGAGCTTTCCTTCGGGTCTGGTGCAGTCTACCTATCAGTTGACTCCTTGACCTTGCGGAGGGGAGGCCCGATCCAGGGCGAGGGTGAAAGGGCATTTCGTCCACGGTGCTGTCGTGTGACCGTTTCTGGCCGATTACTGTCTGTCACGATGGGCAGAAATCGACCCATAGCGGACCGTCGGCACAAGGTAGAACCTCACTGATTTCCCGCCACAATCAGAGAGCGCCCGTGGGTTTTAAAGTGTCCGAATGGATACCTCACTCTTCACGCCTGCGGCATTCATCGCTTCGGACGGGGCTCGATTCACAAGCCCCTGGCACCCCAGAATGGTTGTGCCTGTGACTTGGCGATGATTTGAAATATTAATGACTGAAACATCAATATTGAAATATGTCTCAATATTGAATACCTTGGTGATGCCTAACGATGAGACCTGTGCGCCTCACGACTTCAATCACCCAAGGGCTCAAGATGAACAACAATAAAAATGTTTCTGAATTACCTTCCTCCGCCGTCGATGTGCTGGTCGTCGGTAACGGCCCAGTAGGTGCGACAATCGCGGCACTGCTCGGCCGCTACGGTTAGGACCCTGGTACTGGATAAGCTCCATGACATCGTACTGATGCCTCGTGCCATTGCTCTGGACAACGAGGCCTTGCGCATCCTGCAACTGGCCGGATTGTCGGAGGACGCTTTCGAGAAGATCGT
>Ga0075432_10000258_pt1 | contig 14533 bp, 16 predicted proteins | sample RhiMethybrSRZTD1_FD_72781 | JGI IMG/M metagenome (GOLD analysis project Ga0075432, IMG submission 72781) | Populus rhizosphere microbial communities from Tennessee, USA - Rhizosphere MetaG P. TD hybrid SRZTD1 | ecosystem: Host-associated > Plants > Roots > Rhizosphere > Soil | place: USA... | reverse complement strand
TGCTGCCGGTGGGCGAGGCCTTTCTGGGCCGCGCGGTGGACGGCGAGGGCCATCCGATTGACGGGCTGGGGCCGGTCCATTTCCGCGATGAATGGCCGGCAGGCGGCATCCGCACCGGGGCGCTTGACCGTTCGCCGGTGCGCGAGCCGTTCGATACCGGCATTCGTGCGCTCAACGGGCTGACCACGTTTGGCGTAGGGCAGCGGATCGGGATCATGGCCGGATCGGGGGTGGGCAAGTCGGTCCTGCTCGACATGATCGCCTGCGGGGCCGATGCCGAGGTAATCGTCGTTGGCCTGATCGGCGAGCGCGCGCGTGAGGTTTCGGACTTTGTCGAACGGCACATGGCGGGCGCCAAGCGCGAACGAACCGCGATTGTGGCGGTGCCGGCGGACCATGCGCCGAATTTGCGCATCAGGGGCGCCTTGCTGGCGACCAGCCTGGCCGAACATTTTCGCGCGGCTGGCAAGCGCGTCCTGCTTATCATGGACAGCCTGACCCGCGTGGCGCACGCCGGGCGCGAGATTGCGCTGCTGCTGGGCGAGCCAGGCGCGGCGCGGGGCTATCCGCCGTCCGCTCTGGCGACAATCACCAAGCTGATCGAGCGGGCGGGCAATTCCGCGGCCAGTGGGGGCTCGATCACCGGGCTCTACACGGTGCTGGCCGACGGCGACAACCAGGACGATCCGGTGGTCGACACTGCGCGCTCGATATTGGACGGCCATGTCGTGCTGTCGCGCGATCTGGCGCAGCGCGGACAATATCCGGCGATCGACATCGCCGCCTCCTTGAGCCGGGTGATGAGCGACGTGGCCGAGCCCGCGCACAGCCGCGCGGCGCGGACGTTCCGGGCGCTGGTGGCGTCTTATGAAGCGAACCGCGACCTCGTGCTGATGGGGGCTTACCGCGCCGGGGCAGACCCGCTGCTCGACCGGGCGATCACCATGCAGGAGCCGCTGCGCAACTTCCTGATGCAGGCCCACGGCGAAATCGTGCCGCTGGATGACAGCGTAGCGGCGCTGACCGAATTGCTGGGCGATGCCGCCGCCTGACCGCAAACGTCTTGCCCGCTTGCAGCGGCTGGAGAAAGTGCGCGCCATCGCCCGCCAGAGCGCTGCGGCAGAATCTGCGGCGGCCGAAGGCACGCTGGCGCAGTTGATCGCGCTGGCCGAGCGGACCGGGCGCATGGCACAGGACTATGGCGCGCGCCGCGACGTGGCGGACGGCGCGGCCTTGCGGCAAATGACGCAGTTTCGCGCCGGGCTTGAGGGCGTGTCCGAGGGCACGCGCAATGATGCCGCCAAGGCGCGGACGCTGGCCGACGCCAAGATGCGCGAACTGTCCGAGGCCGAACGCCGCCGTCAGGCGGCCGAAGACCGGGCACGGGCCGAGGCCAAGGCCATCGCACTGTCCGGCCAGCAAACGCCGCTCGGCGCACGCGCCAATGGCAAGAACGGGCACTTGGCACGGGGCTTGAATAGGGACGGGTAGAACCACTTTTCCGGGGTATACCGCGATGATCCAGCTTGCCGCCCTGCCGGCCTCGACTGCACCAACACCCCCGCCCGGACTGATTGCCCCGCAAAGCGCCAATGGCTCTGCCAACGGGGGCTTTTCGCGGGTCCTCGCGCTGCTTCAGGGCGGCGGCGCCGCGCCGGAGGGCAGCGCAGAGGCACCGGGCGAAGGCGCGGCGGCTCCGGTGCAGGCCCTTGCCGGACGGCAGGCGATTGCCGGTGTCGATGCGGCAGGCGGCAAGATCTTGCCGCTGGGCGAACTGACCCTGCCGGGCATGGTGCCTGCGGTTCCTGTCACCGTGACAGGCGCAGCCGACGAAGCTCCGGTCGAAGCTGCCGGGACGACTGCCGCCCTGCGCCTGAAACCGGCGGCGTCCACCCTGCCCGCGCTGCTGGTGGCGGTACGCGCGATCCGGGTGCCGGTGGCGCTCTCTCCCGCGCGCGATGAGCAGCCTTCCGAAGACAAGGCAGCACCAGCGACGGAGGCGCAGGACGCGCCGGTCCTGACTGCCGCGATGGCCGCGATCACCCCTGCCCCGGCGCCCGAGGCTGCGCGCGGCGAGGCGGCGGCCTTTGTCGCAAGCGCGCCAGTCTCTGCGCCCGTCCTTCCGGCGCTGATCGAGGCGCAAATGCGCGGTCTTCCGCTGGCCGAGGGCAAGGCAAAAGCCGCGCCCGTTACGGCCGAAGCCAAGGTCGAAGGCGCCGAAGCGATACGAATGTTGCCGGTTTCGGCAATGCGTCCCGATGCAGCGCCGGCCGCCTTCACGCTCGGCGAGGCCGGGGCCCAGGTGGCCGGCAAGGCGTTGCGGCTGCGCGCCGAACTGGGTGAGCCGGCAAAAGCCGCGGTTTTCGTAACCGGCGCAGACCTTGCCGGGCCGGCTTTTGCCACGCCGGCACAGCAAGGGCCGCTGGATACGTCTGCCAGCGCCATCGGCGCAGCTTCGCTTCCGGGCGCGGTGAGCGCGCCGCAGGATTTCGGAACGCTGGTCGACCGGCTGATCGAGGCACGCGATGCAGCGGCGCCCGTCGGGGTCGACGTGGCGGTCAACCATGCCGAGTTCGGCAAGGTTTCGCTCCATTTCCGCCAGGAGGACGGCGGCCTTTCGGTTTCGGTTGCCAGCGCCGATCCGGACTTTGCCCGCGCGGTCCAGGCCGCCGTACCGCCGCCGGGCGCGGGGGCCGGAGCCGAGAACATGGGGCAGAACGCGCAAGGGTCATCGCCGCAGGCCTTTATCCGGCAGGACGGAGCGAGCGGGCAGAACACCGGGCCGGGCAATGGCCAGAATAGCGGCCAGAACAATGGACAGGCTTTGGGCCGGAATGGCCAGCCTGCCGCCAATCGCCGTGCCGAACGCGCGGCTGACGAAACCACTGCAAGCGACGGGGCCAATGGCCGCGGCCGCTTCGCCTGAACCGACGGAAAACGATCATGAGCGACAAGGAAGCCAAGCCGGCCAAGAAGAAGAAGGGCGGCGGCATGTTGATGAAAGTGGCAATCCCGGTGCTGCTGCTCGGCGTGGGCGGCGGCGGGGCCTACGGCCTCGTGGCGGCAGGGGTGATTGGCGGAAGCCATGAAAAAGCCAAGGAAGACAACAACCCCAAGCTGGTCCGCAAGGGTGAGGAAGACCCCTACGCGCCCAAGAAGGAGGGTGAGGCAGAAGGCGAAGGCGCGGCCGAGGTCGAAGGTGACGGCGGCACCGAGTACAAGACCAGCTACTTCGTGTTCAGCGACGAGTTCACCTCGAACCTCAAGAACTCCGACGGGCTGGTGCAGTTGAGCCTGGCCTGTTCGACCCGCCGCGACGGGCGGGTGCTGATGTGGCTCAAGAAGCATGAACTGGCGGTGCGTTCCGCCATGCTGACCGTGCTGGCCGACACGCCGGAAGAGGACATTGGCACGGTCGAGGGCAAGGAAAAGCTGCAGAAGCGCCTGACCGCCGCGATCAACCAGGTGCTGACCAAGGAAGAGGGCTTTGGCGGGGTCGACGAGGTCTACTTCAAATCCTTCATCGTGCAGTGAGGGGGCCGCAGTGAAGCCCGAGGGCAAATTGAAGGCCGCCCGCACGGTGGCGCAACACAGCCCCACGCTGATGCGCACGCCGATGGGGCCAGACGAACTGGTGGCCCTGCTGGGCAAGGCGGGCGAGCGGCTGGCCCGCGTTCTCGCCCCGGCGCTGGCTCCGATGGCCGGCGGCAAGGGCGTGTCGGTCAAGGCCAAGCCGGCGCGCCGCAGCGATCTTGACGAGCTGACGATGTTCAGCCCGGACCTTGCGGCCAATATCCTGCTTGGCATGGGGCCGGAACGGGCCCCGCTGCTGGCCATGCTCGATGCCGCGGCGGTGCTGCGGATGGTCGACCGGACCTTTGGCGGCCGGGGCGAAGCGCCCTCGCCGCTGCCAGGCGAATTTCCCGCATCCGCCGGACTGTTCATCCGCCGGCTGGAGACGATGCTGGTCCAGCAACTGGGCGGCGTGCTGTTTGCCGGACAGGACGGCGCGGTCGAAGGGCTGGCGCGCGGCGGCAGCCTGGCTGCGCTGGAGCCGTTCGGGCGGACCGAACCGGTGGCCGGAATGGAACTGGAAGTAACCGAACCTGCTGGAGACAGCTGGCTGCTGACTGTGGCGGTGCCGCTGGCGACGCTTTCGGCCGTGTTCGGGGAAGGCCCCCGCCCGGCCCCGGCGCCGCGCGCCGAGGCCGACCCTCTGGACGAACCCTTTGCCGGATTGCCGCTCCAACTGGCGGCGGTGCTGGTCGACATGAAGATGCCGATGTCGGCACTGGCCGGGCTGGAGCCGGGGATGGTGCTGCCGGTTGCGGTGGCGCGCAACGTGCCCCTGAAGCTGGGGCGGCTAACCGTGGCGACCGGGACCGTGGGCGCCGCAGATGATCGGGTGGCGCTTCAGATAACTTCCGCATTTTAGATTTTTCACAGGGATAACAAGACAATGACCCTTCCTTCTCGCGGTTACGACCTGCTCAGGGATGTTGACGTGCGGGTCTCGGTCGAACTCGGCCGGACCGAAATGAAGCTCAAGGACGTGCTGTCGCTGGGCGAGGAAAGCGTGGTCATGCTCGACCGGCTGACCGACGAGCTGCTTGACGTCATGGTCAACGGCAAGCTGATCGCCAAGGGCGAGATCGTGGCGGAAAACGGCCGGTTCGGCCTGCGCATCGTCGAATTGACGGGCGGCGGGGAGAGCCGCTGATGCTATGGTACATCCTCAAGCTGCTGGTGGTCCTGCCGCTGATCGGCGCGATGATCTGGGGTTCGATGAAGCTGCTGCAGAAGATGCAGGCACGCTACGGCGCCACTGCAACGGGGGTGAAAGCGGTGCGCATCGTCGAGACGACCATGCTTTCGCCGACACTCAAGCTGGCGGTGCTGGAATTCCACGGACGGGAGATTCTCGTCTCGGTTTCGCGCGGAGGACTGACGCGGCTCGCAGAGGCTCCCGCGCGGGAGATCGCGCCGTGAGGCTGCGCCTTTCCGCCCTTGCCGTTGCGTCTTTCGCGCTGCCCGGTGCGGCCCAGGCGCAGTCGGCCATTCCCGGCGCGCTGGACCGGGCGTTTCAGCAGGTCAACGGCGGGCCGGGCGGGGGGATGACGATGTCGCTCCAGCTGCTCGTCATCATGGGGCTGCTGACGATCCTGCCCAGCCTTGTCCTGATGATGACCAGCTTTACCCGCATTCTCGTGGTGCTGGCGATCGTCCGGCAGGCGCTGGGGCTGCAGCAGAGCCCGCCCAATCAGGTGTTGATCGGGTTGTCGCTGTTCCTTTCGCTGTTCGTAATGAGCCCGACGCTGGAGCGGGTGAACCAGACCGCGATTGCCCCCTATGCGGCCGGCACGATCAATTCGGAGGTGGCCATCGCCAATGCCGGGAGGGAGTTCCATGCCTTCATGATCCGCCAGACGCGCCAGCATGACCTGGCGATGTTTGCCGGCATGGCCAAGGCGCCGCCCTTTGCAAAGGCGGAAGACGTGCCGTTCTCGATCCTGCTGCCGGCCTTCGTGACGAGCGAGCTGAAGACCGCGTTCCAGATCGGCTTCATGCTGTTCCTGCCATTCCTGGTGATCGACCTTGTGGTCTCGTCGGTGCTGATGAGCCTTGGCATGATGATGATGAGCCCGACGATCGTGTCCTTGCCCTTCAAGCTGCTGCTGTTCGTGCTGGTCGATGGATGGGCGCTGCTGATGGGCAGCTTGGCGGCGAGTTTCGGGTGATGGAAGACACCGCATCCCTCCTCCATCTGGCTGACCGGATGCTTTACGTGACCGCGCTGGTGGCGGCCCCGGTGCTGTTTGCCAGCCTCGCGGTTGGGCTGGTCGTGGGGATCGTCCAGGCGGCGACCTCGGTTAACGAGCAGACGCTGACTTTCGTGCCGAAGCTGGCCGTCATCGCGCTGGTGCTGGTGCTGATGGGCGGGGCGATGCTGGGCCTTGTCGGCGATTTCACGGTCGAGATCTTTGACCAGATCGCGGCCTTGGGGCGCGCGTGAACACCCTGACTTTCGGGTTTGGGCCGGTCGAGGCCGAGTTCTGGCGCTGGGTCTTCGTGATGACCCGCGTGGGCGCAGCGCTGTTTGCCGCGCCGTTCTTTGGCGCTGCGGCGATCCCGGCGCAGGCGCGGGTGATTGTCAGCGGGGCGATTGCCGTGCTGGTCTGCGGATGGACCGGGGTGCAGCCGCCCGCAAACGTGCTGAGCCTGCCGGGGATGCTGGCCGTGGCGGGCGAAGTGCTGGTGGGCCTTGCGCTCGGCTTCGTTCTGCAGATGGCATTTGCCGCGCCGACCATTGCCGCCGAAGTGATCGGCGCGGGCATGGGGATGTCGATCGCCACCGCCTCCGATCCGCAGACCGGTGCCCATTCGCCCGCGCTGGGGCAGTATTTCGGGATCGTGCTGACGCTGGTTTTCCTGGGCGCGGGAGGGCATCTGGTGTTCATCGACCTGCTGCTCAAAAGCTATGTCAGCTTTCCGCCGGGGCACACCTGGCTGGGGCCGGAGCGGCTTTCGGAAATTGTCGGATTTGCCGGGCAGATGTTTGCCAGCGCGGTGGCGATTGCCCTGCCGGTGACGCTGATCCTGCTGCTGGTGCAGTTGGCGGCGGGCGTGCTGAGCCGGTCGGCGCCGTCGCTCAACCTGTTCGCGCTGGGCCTTCCGGCCGGGGTTTTGGCGGGGATTGCCGCGCTGATCATTTCCGCGCCGCTGACCAGTGACATGATGGCCGACCTTGCCGCAAGCGGGCTGGCGCAGGCGGAAAGCGTGATCGCGCGATGAGCGGGGACGCGCAATGAGCGGAGATTCTGGCGAAAAGAACCTTGCGCCAACCGAAAAGCGCAAACGCGACGCGGCGAAGCAGGGCGACGTCCTGCGTTCGCGCGAACTGGCGACGGCGACGGCGATGCTGGCGGGCGTGGTCTGGCTCAAGCTGGCCGGGCCGTGGATGTTGAAGGCGGTGGGCGGTGTGCTGGAGGGAGGACTTCAATTCGACCGGGGAGCGATCAACGATTTTGCGCCGGGGGCGATGCTGATCGGGGCGTTGATTGCCGTGCTGCCGCCGATCCTCGTGCTGGGGGCAGCGGTGGGCGGGGCCTCGATCGTCTCGCAGCTGGGCTTTTGCGAGGGGCGCTGGCTGCCCGGAAACCTTGCCCCCAAGGCCAGCCGGATCAACCCGATGTCGGGGCTGAAGCGGATGTTCGGGATGCAGGGGCTGACCGAACTGGGCAAGAGCCTGGCCAAGGCCGCCCTGCTGGGGGTGATCGCCTGGGTCTGGGCACGCGGGCACATTGCCGGGCTGTTTGCGCTGGGCTCCGTGCCGCTGCCGGGGCAACTGGCGGCAGCGTGGGAAGCGGTGACATCCTTGCTGCTGGCGCTGACCGTGGGCCTGATCGGCATCGCGGCCATCGACTTTCCGGTGCAGTGGGTGCGGCGGTTCCTGCGCCTCAGGATGAGCCAGCAGGAAATGCGCGACGAGCACAAGGAGGCCGAGGGCGCGCCTGAAAAGAAGGCGGCAATCCGCCAGCGGCAGCGGCAACTGGCGATGGGAGGCCTGCAGCGCGCGATGCGCGAGGCGCAGTTCGTGATTACCAACCCGACGCACTTTTCGGTGGCGCTGCTCTATGATCCCGACCGCGCCGGAGCGCCGATCGTGTTGGCCAAGGGCCGGGGCGAAAAGGCGCTGGCGATGCGCGAGCTGGCGCGCGAGCTGGAGGTGCCGCTGCTCGAATACCCGGCGCTGGCGCGTTCGGTCTATTTCACCACCCGCGAGAACCAGGTGATCCGCGAGGAATTGTATGCGGCGGTGGCAGGCGTGCTGGGCTTTGTGATGGCGCTGAAGCGCGGCGAAAACAGGGCCTTGCCGCCGGTCCACGTGCCGATCGAACTGCGTTATGATCCGGAGGGGCGGCCCGATGCGGCAGCCTGAACCGGGGGAGCGTAATTTTGCTTAACTTGGCCCGCCGTTTGCCGTCCTGATTGCTATGGCGACCACCAGCTCCACCTCGGCTTCGGCTTCGAGCACGATCCTCAACTCGCTCAACAGCGGCGGGATTGACTGGACCACGCTGGCGACCAACCTTGCGGCCGCGCAATTTGCCAACCGGACCGACCGGCTGACCAGCAAGTCCGACACGCTCGACAAGCAGATCAGCACGGCAGCCTCTTTGAAATCGACCCTGCTCACCTTCGCGACCTCGCTTGGCGACCGGGTGCGCAGCGGCGATCTTTCTCCCCAGCCGAGCCTGTCGAACAGCGCAGTGGCGAAGCCGGCGCTGTCCGGCTCGACCGCGCCCAAGGGTTCCTATTCGCTCGAAGTGACGCAGCTGGCCAAGGGGCAGACGCTGGCCGGCCCTGCGCTCGCTTCGGCCGCAACGCCGACCGGATCGGGCACGTTGACGCTGCGCTTCGGAACCATTGCGGGCAGCGCCTTTACCGAGGACACCGCCCATGCCGCGGTGCCGATCACCATTGCCGCAGGCGCCACGCTGGCGGATGTGGCCACCGCGATCAACGCGGCCAATGCGGGGGTTTCGGCCTATGTTGCCAATACCGCCACCGGCCCGCGGCTGGTGATGAAGGGCACGGAAGGCGCGGCCAACGGCTTCGTGCTCGACGCGGCCAATGATCCGGGCGATTCCAGCGTTCCGGGGCTGGCGCAGTTGGCCTGGACCCCGGCAACGGGCGCGCCGGGGCAATTGCTCCAGCAATCGGGCGATGCCGCTTGGAAGCTCGATGGACTGGCGATGTCGGGCAAGAGCAATACCATCAAGGAAGCGATCCCCGGGCTCGACCTGACCTTGACCGCGACCAACATCGGCAGCCCGGCGACGCTGAGCTTTGCCGACAATTCCGGCGCGATATTGACCGCGATGCAGGATCTGACCAGCGCGCTCAACGAGATCGCCGCGCAGGTCAGGGAGGCGACCGATCCGGTGGCCGGCGACCTTGCCCGCGACGGAGCGGCCCTCGCCTTCAAGCGCGCCTTGTCCGGCCTGTCGGGCAGCATCATCATGCCCAATGCGCCTGCCGGGGCACCGCGCACCCTGGCGGACCTTGGCGTTTCGATCCAGCGCGACGGCACCTTCGCCCTTGACGGGGCCAAGCTCAACGCCGCTCTCAAGGCCGATCCGACGGCGGTGGGGGCGATGTTCACCAACGGGCTGTACGGCGTTTATGGCACGATCGACGCGCTGAACCGCAAGATGGCCAGCAGCGGCGACGCCTATTCGCTCGCCGCTTCGATCACGCGCTATACCGCGCAGAAGACCAAGGCGAAGACCGACCTCTCCACCCTTGCCGACAAGCAGGAAACGCTGCGCCAGCAGCTGGTCTCGCGCTTTGCATCGACCCAGACCGCCGTTTCGGCATCCACCTCGACGCTGACGTTCATCAAGAACCAGATCGATGCGTGGAATACCAAGAACTGAGGCCCCTGATCCATGACCATGCTTGCCCGCCATACGCCCCTGGATGCCTACCGCCGCGTGGATTTTGACGCGCGGGTGAACGGGTGCGATCCGATGGAACTGGTCGGCCTGTGTTATGAGCAGCTGATCGCTTCGCTTGGCTCGGCGCTGTTCGCCCATGCCCGCGGCGACAACGACGGAAAGAGCAAGGCGCTGACCCGCGGGCTTTCGGCGCTGACCGCGCTGCAGCTGGGCATTGCCGGAAACGAGGGCGTGGCGCTGGCGCTGCGCCAGTTTTACCAGGCCGCGCGGGCGGCTGTGCTCGACTGCGTGCTGAACTTCGACCCGAACCGGATTGATCAGGTGCGCGCGGACTTCATCGAGATTGCCGCTGCGCTGAACTCTTCCCGGCCGGCCAGCTGAGCGGGGCAAGCAAGGATTTTCGATTCAATTGAGAATCTTGCGGACGGCGCGACGCCCTTACGTGGTCGGCGCTGACCCTGGATAACTACGTAGTAAAGCGCGGCCATTCTGGAAGGTGCGCTTGGTATCGTCCCGTTGTTCATAAAATGCAGCAATAGTCCGAAACGGAGTTTTCTCCGTCTTATCCCCTAAGCATAGTTCTGTATTACTTTAATGATGAAACAGCGCACCAACCTCCTTCTCGTTGACGGCGACTTTCGCCGCCGGGCCGCCATCTCGCACTGCCTTGCCGGCAGCGATCTTCACGTCGAACCGTTCGAGGATACGGCAGAGCTGTTTTCCCGATGGCCGCGCGACGGAATGCTGCTGGTCCATGATACCGGCGATGCCATTTCGGTGCTGCTCGAACATATGGGGCAGACGGGGGACTGGCTGCCGATCATCGCTTTTGCGGAAGCCCCGTCGATCCGCCGGATCGTTGAGGCGGTGCTGCAGGGGGCGGTCGATTATCTCGTATGGCCGTTCAGCGTTCCGGATCTTGAAGACAGCATGCAGGTGGCCGAAGACCGGGCCCGTTCGGTATCCAGTTCCAAACTGCGCGAAGCCGTAGCGCGCAGCCGGGTTGACCGGCTGACCAAGCGCGAGCGCGAAGTGCTGACCGGGGTGGCGGGCGGCTTGTCGAACCGCCTGATCGGCGAGAAACTGTCGATCAGCCCGCGCACGGTCGAAATCCACCGTGCCAACATGCTCAGCAAGATGGGCGCCAACCACACTTCGGAAGCGATCCGCATTGCGATCGAAGCTTCGCTGGTGAACTGAGCGGCGCTGCGTCCCGGGGCGGGACGCGCCTTAGTGGGGCGTGCCACGCGGCTGGGCTCTGCGTTCTGCGGTAAGGCTGGCGGCGGCGCCCGCCTGATCGGCCAGGGCGAGGGCGAGCGCTCCGACGAGGGCTAGCGCCGCGGTGTCACCGCTCGCGGTCGTTTCCTCGGTCGCGCCGGGCAGGACGACCGAAGCCATGTGCTGGCCGCTGCCGCCGCATGAGAGCAGGTAGCCGGCATCGGCAGAACGCGCGGGCCCGCTCCGGATGGCGTCCTTTCCGGACGATCCGCCGCCGATCAATTCCAGTGCGGCCGATGTTCCGGCGCCGGCATCGAGCAGCACTTCGAGGCGGACGAGATCGGGGCGCGGGAGCATGGCAATCTGGCCCGCAGGCGCGGCCAAGAGCAGGGCGGCAAGGTCCCGCAGGCGGGCGGCTTCATCCGCCGCGTAGGACCCGGCGCAGGCAAGCGCGAGTTCGCCAAGGCTGTGGCGCCATGCGGCAAGGGCAGCGGCAAGGCCGGGCTGCGGGCCGGAAAAGACGTGATCGCGGGGCACGGCGGCCTCCTCAATGGGATCGGGCTATTGTCAATTCCGCCGGGGGACGGGCCTGTCAATCCGTGGAACTTACGGGAAAGGCGGGTGCGTCTCGAATTGCGACGGCCGGAGCCGGCGGGGTAAACGCGCTGGCCAGATTACGCCGAGCGGCGCGGGCGGGCAGCAAACCACGGGACGAGGCGGCGGATCGCTTCTTCGACCAGCGGGGTCGAAACCGCAAAGCTGAAGCGGATGAAGCGGTGGCCAAGGACGGGGTCGAAATCCAGGCCGGGCGCGGTGGCCACCCCGGTTTCGCGCAGGAGCTGTTCACAGAAGGCGAGGCTGTTGTCCGTCAGGTGGCCGACATCGGCATAGACGTAGAAAGCGCCGTCGGGCGGGGCAATCCGCTCCAGCCCCATCGCGGGCAGCGCAGCGAGCATCGCCTCGCGGTTGGCGGCATAGGTTGCGACGTAGCGCTCAAGGACATCGTCGCAGTCGAAGGCGACGAGCCCGGCGCGCTGGGCCACGACCGGCGGGGTGAGGAACAGGTTGCCCATCCGCGCGCGGGCCGCCGGGATGCTTTCGGGCGGGACGACGAGCCAGCCGAGCCGCCAGCCCGGCATCGAGAAGTATTTGGAGAAGCTGTTGACGATGAACGCGTCGGGCAGGAATTCGAGGAGGCAGGCGGCCGGTTCGGTGAACGAGAGGCGGTGGTAGATTTCATCCGAGATGACGCGGATCCCGCGCTGACGGCAAACCTCGGCGATAGCGGCGAGTTCTTCGCGGGGGATGATCGTGCCGGTGGGATTGGCCGGGCTGGCGATGATCAGGCCGTCGGGCGCCGGATCAAGCGCGGCAAGCGCAGCGGCGGTGACCTGGAAGCGCTCGGCCGGGCCGCAGGGCAGCTCGACCGGTTCGAGGTATAGCGCGCTCAGCGTGTTGCGGTAGGCGACATAGCCCGGGCGGGCGAGCGCGATGCGGGCGCCGGGGGCGAACAGGCAGGACAGCGCCAGCACGAAGGCGGGCGAAGCGCCGCAGGTGAGGATGACCTGTTCGCGGTCCACCGCCACGCCGTGGGCCTCGGCATAATAGCGGGCTATCCGGTCCTTGAGCGGGTTACTTTCCCAATAGCCCATTGCCTCGGTGTCGAGCACGCGGTGTGCTTCGGCGATGGCGGCGGGGGGCGCACCGGTGGATGGCTGGCCGAATTCCATGTGAATAACGCTGGCGCCCTCGGCCGCGAGTTCGTGGGCGATGCGGCTGACCGCGATGGCGTGGAACGGTTCGACCGAGGCGATGTGGGGCACGGATTTCATGGCTCTATCGAGTAAGACGGGCGGGCCGTGGTGGCAACCGGGCGAAACGGCGCAGGGACTGGCGCGTTGCGTGGGCGGGGCAACTGGTTGATGCTGGGCGACCACAAGGGAGAGGCGGCATGGTAGATGGGCTGATTGGCGCGGTCGAGGCGGGCGGGACCAAGTTCGTGGTGGCGCTGGCCGACCCGCAGGGCGCGATCCTGGTGCAGGAACGGCTGCCCACGCTGACTGCGGATGCGACCATGCCGCAGGTGGTGGACTTTTTCCGGCGGGCGGCGGCGGCGCATGGGACCATTGCGGGGATCGGGGTGGCGAGCTTCGGGCCGCTGGACATTGACCCGGCCTCGCCCGCCTATGGCACGATAACGACGACGCCCAAGCCGGGTTGGTCCGGGGCCAGCTTTGTCGAGACCCTGGCCGAGTTCGGCGTGCCGCTGAAGATCGATACCGATGTGAACGGAGCAGCATTGGGCGAATGGCGCGCAGGCGCGGGACAAGGCTGCCGAACGCTGGCCTATACCACAGTGGGCACCGGCATCGGCACCGGGGTCACGCAGGACGGCCGGGCACTGATGGGGTTCAGCCACTATGAGGCCGGGCACATCCGGGTGCCGCATGACCGGACGCGCGATCCGTTTGCGGGATCCTGCCCCTTTCATGGCGACTGCGTCGAGGGGCTGGCCAGCGGATCGGCGATTGCCGCGCGGTTCGGCCGGGGGCTGGAGGCGATGGCCGATCCGGCGGAGGCAGTGGCGCTGGTGGCGGGTTATCTGGCCGATATGGCCGCGACGCTGGTGCTGCTCCACGCGCCCGACCGGCTGATTTTCGGTGGGGGCGTGATGAAGGCGCCGGGGATGCTGGCGGCGCTGCGCGCGGCGACGGTGGAGCGGCTGGCTGGCTATATTGCCAACCCCCGACTTGAGGGCGGACTTGAACGTTACATCGTAGCGCCCGCGCTGGGCGATCAGGCGGGGATTACCGGGGCTATTCTGCTGGGCGAACAGGCCATTGCGCTACGCGGCAGTGCAGCGTAAGTCACTGATTCGCAAACAGGGTTGTGCCGCGAGGGGAGAATTCGCAGCACTTCTTGCCCTGAGCGGGAAAGATGGGCGCGAAAATGTCTACCGAAGCAGAGGCGGCGGGAGCCGGCGTCAAGCCGCACCGGGTTCGCAACATTTCGGAACTGGCAAAAATCGCCGGTGTTTCGGCGGGCACGGTCTCGCGTGCGCTGGCCGGCAAGAACCTGGTCAACGCCCAGACCCGCGAACGCATCCAGGCCCTTGCGCGCGAGCATGGCTTCAGCCCCAACCAGATGGCGAGCCGTTTGCGCACCGGGCAGACGGGGGTGATCGGCCTCGTGATTCCGCTGGGCCGCGATCAGAAGCATACGCTGTCAGATCCGTTCAGCATGACCTTGCTGGGCCATATTGCCGAGGCGCTGGCGGAGCGCGGCTATGACCTGATGCTCAGCCGGGTGACGCCGGCGCATGAGGATGAATGGCTGAGCCGGATCGTCGATTCGGGCATGCTCGACGGGGTCCTAATGCTGGGCCAGGCGGACCAGTTCGAGACGATCGAACGGGTGGCGGACGGCTATCTGCCGCTGGTGGTGTGGGGCGCGCACCGCGAGGGGCAGCAACACTGCGTGGTCGGCACCGACGGCGATGCCGGCGGACGACTTGCGGCCCGGCACCTTTTGAGCAGCGGGAAGCGGCGGCTGGCTTTTCTGGGCGAACTGGACTGCGCCGAAAGCGCGCAGCGGCTGGCCGGTGCGGAGGCGGAGGTCCGCGAGAGCGGCACAGGTGCGACGGTGGATATCTGTCCGGTGCGGCCGGGGGACGAGGACATGGCGGGGCAGATCGGCGCCGCGCTGGATACCATGGCCCCGGCGACCGACGGCATTTTCGCGACTTCCGACGTGATCGCCATGGGGGCGATGCGGCTGCTCCACGATCGCGGCAGGCGGATCCCGCTCGACGTGGCGGTGGTGGGCTTTGATGACCTGCCGCTGGTGATGCACAC
>Ga0075432_10000255_pt1 | contig 14565 bp, 13 predicted proteins | sample RhiMethybrSRZTD1_FD_72781 | JGI IMG/M metagenome (GOLD analysis project Ga0075432, IMG submission 72781) | Populus rhizosphere microbial communities from Tennessee, USA - Rhizosphere MetaG P. TD hybrid SRZTD1 | ecosystem: Host-associated > Plants > Roots > Rhizosphere > Soil | place: USA... | reverse complement strand
GGCTTCGAGCGGAACGCCCTGCGAATAGAGCATGCGGAAGACGTAGTGATCGGGCACCAGCAGCAGGTCCGCCGCGTTGCCAAAGCCTTCGTTGCCGGCGAACCAGGCCGGGTCGGTGTGGCCATGCGGGCTGACGATCGGCAGGTCACGGATCGCGGCGTAGAGTTCGCGCGTGAGTGACCGGGTTGCCGGGTCGGCAGGGAAGAGCCGGTCGGGATGAAGTTCAAGCTGCCTGGTCGTGCCGGGAAAGGTCATGCAGTGGCTCTGGAATAGCGGTCGCGTTTGGCCTGCGCGGCCCTGCGCGCTTCGGCGATCTGCCGCTCCTCGGTTGCGAACAGCAGGCTGTCGATCACCTGGGACAAGTGGTTGCGCATCGCCGCGCGGGCGCTCGACGGATCGTGGGCGCGCAGGGCTTCGAGAATGGCGGTGTGTTCATCCACGACCGGCTTGATGTTCGCGGTGCGCGCCTTTTCGTGGAGCAAGGCGGCTTCCGGGGAAGACGAGCGCAGCTCCCACAGGCGTTCGATCGCGTCGTGGATAGCCCCGTTGCGCGTGGCGCGGGCGATGGCGAGGTGGAAGGCGCGGTCGGCCTGCTCAGTGCCTCGCGGATCGTTGTTTTCGTGGGCGATTTCCGTCACCAACCGCTCGATCTCGGCAATTTCTTCTTCAGTGATCTGGGTGGCAGCAAGGGCTGCAGCCTCGCCTTCGAACATCAGGCGCGCTTCGGTCAGTTCGAAGGCGCTGATGTTGAAGCCGGGCAAGTCCTCGCTCCCCGGCAATCTGCGGACATAGGCCCCGGAGCCGACCTTGACCTCGACCAGCCCCTGCACTTCGAGGGCGATGATCGCCTCGCGCACGGTCGGGCGGCTGACGCCGTATTTCAGGGCAAGTTCGCGTTCAGCCGGCAGTCGCGCGCCAATTGGGTAAAGGCCGGCGGCCAGTTCTTCGAGCAGACTGCGGGCGAGGTCCTGATAAAGCCGGTCCTGCGCCTTTTCCGTGTTGCTGCTCATTTCAAATCCCTTTGGCCTTACCAATTATGTTGACAGGATATTCCAATCTGGTCAAGAGGGGACTATCACAGTTTGCCTGTCGAATGCATGGGGATTCGCATGAAAATCACCTCCGCCCGCGTCATCGTGACCTGCCCTGGGCGCAATTTTGTCACGCTCAAGATCGAGACCGACCAAGGGGTTTACGGGATTGGCGATGCCACGCTGAACGGGCGCGAACTCTCGGTCGTTGCCTATCTCGAAGAGCACGTGATCCCGTGCCTGATCGGCATGGATCCGCGCCGGATCGAGGACGTCTGGCAATATCTCTATCGCGGTGCCTACTGGCGGCGTGGGCCGGTGACGATGCGCGCCATTGCGGCGGTGGACATGGCCTTGTGGGACATCAAGGCCAAGATGGCCGGCATGCCGCTTTACCAGTTGCTCGGCGGCCGCAGTCGCGACGGGGTGATGGTTTACGGCCACGCCAACGGCACCGACATTGCCGAAACGGTCGATGCGGTCGGCCAGTATATCGACATGGGCTACAAGGCGATCCGCGCGCAGACCGGTGTGCCCGGGGTCAAGGATGCCTACGGCGTCGGGCGCGGCAAGCTTTTCTATGAGCCGGCCGACGCCGCCCTGCCCTCGGTCACCGGATGGGATACGCGCAAGGCGCTCAACTATGTACCCAAGCTGTTCGAAAAGCTGCGCGAGACCTATGGCTTCGACCATCACCTGCTGCACGATGGCCACCACCGCTACACCCCGCAGGAAGCCGCCAACCTGGGCAAGATGCTGGAGCCTTATCAGTTGTTCTGGCTGGAAGATTGCACTCCGGCCGAAAACCAGGAAGCCTTCAAGCTGGTCCGCCAGCACACGGTCACCCCGCTGGCGGTGGGCGAGATCTTCAACACGATCTGGGACGCCAAGGACCTGATCCAGAACCAGCTGATCGACTATATCCGCTGCACGGTGGTGGGCGCGGGCGGGATCACGCATCTGCGCCGCATTGCCGATCTTGCCGCGATGTACCAGATCCGCACCGGCAGCCACGGCGCGACCGATCTTTCGCCCGTGACCATGGGCTGCGCTCTCCATTTCGACACCTGGGTGCCCAATTTCGGCATCCAGGAATACATGCGCCATTCCGAAGAAACCGACGCGGTGTTCCCGCACGACTACCACTTCGAAAAGGGCGAGCTGTTCTGCGGCGAAACCCCCGGTCACGGCGTCGATATCGACGAGAAACTCGCCGCCAAATACCCCTATAAACCTGCCTATCTTCCCGTCGCACGGCTGGAAGACGGTACGATGTGGAACTGGTGACATGACCTTGCGCACATTACTGATCGCCGGCGGATCACTCATCGGACTAACGGGCGCTGCTGCACCTGCGCACGACCTCAGGCTGGGGCAACTCGCCCGGACCGGCACCGTCAGCGAGCGCTACCAGGGCTACAACGTCGAGATGGTGGAAGTGACCGGCGGTCGCTTCTGGGCGCCGTATGGCGGGCCGGCGGACGAAGTCTACCGCCAGCGTCCTCCGATCGACCTGACCAACCCCAAGCTGGTTGCCCTGGCGCGCAATCTTGGGCCAAGCCTGATGCGGGTCAGCGGGACCTGGGCCAACAACACCTATCTCGAGGCTCCGGGCGAAGAGCTGCGCGCTCCGCCAGCCGGTTTTACGCAGGTTCTTACGCGCGATCAGTGGAAGAACGTGGTTGCCTTCTCCAAGGCAGTCGATGCGCCGATCGTCACTTCATTCGCAGTCAGCGGCGGAACGCGCGGCCCTGACGGTGTGTGGAAGACCGATCAGGCCCAGCGCCTCGTCGACCTGACCCGCGAAGCCGGCGGCAGGCTTTACGCCGCCGAGTTCTTCAACGAGGCCAACATGCCGGGCGCTGCCCAGGGCATGCCGGCGAGCTACAGCGCAGAAAACTATGCGGCCGAATTCCGCATCTTCCGCGATTGGGCGCGCAAGGTGGTGCCCGACATGAAGATCCTTGGCCCCGGCGGCGTCGGCGAGGCGACGCTGAAAATTCCGGTCAACGCGATGGGCGCCGCAGTCAGCAGCGCCGACATGATGAAAGCCAATCCGGGCAGCGTCGATGCGGTGAGCTATCACTTCTACGGCACGGTCTCGCAGCGCTGCGCGAAGTTGGGCATCGGCACCGCAGTCAAGGCCGAGGCACTGAGCCCGGCATGGCTTGACCGGACCTTGCTCGATGCCGATTTCTACGCCGGACTTCGCGACAGCTATGAACCGGGCAAGCCGCTGTGGAACACCGAAACCGCTCAGGCGGCCTGCGGCGGCAGCCCCTGGGCTTCGACGTTCCTCGACAGTTTCCGCTACCTCAACCAGCTCGGCGTCCTGGCGCAGCGCGGCGTGCAGGTGGTGATGCACAACACCCTTGCCGCCTCGGACTATGCCCTGATCGACCGCGATACGCTGGCGCCGCGCCCGAATTACTGGGCGGCCGTGCTGTGGCACCGGACGATGGGCGCGACGGTCCTGGCCGCGCCAAAATCACCTTCGCCGGAACTGCGGCTCTATGCCCATTGCCTGCGCGGACAGCCGGGCGGGGTCGGCCTCCTCGCGCTCAATACGGGGCAATCGCCGCAGACCCTGCCCTTTGGCAGAAAGGCAGTGAGCTGGACCATGGTTGGCCAGCCCGTCGACACCCGTGCGATCACGATCAATGGGCGGGCGCCCGGGCTTGACGGCCACGGCAACCTGACGGGTCTGGCAGGCGTTCCGGTCAAAGCCAGCCTGCGCGTACCGGCCCAGTCCATCGCGTTCGTCGCGGTGCGCGATGCCGGCAATCGGGCCTGCAGGTAAACCTTGGCGCGGATCGTCCTGATCGGCGAGGCCATGCTCGAACTCTCCCGCTCCAAGGGCGCGGAGAGCTGGGCGCTGGGCTATGGCGGCGACACGCTCAACACCGCGGTCCATCTCGCCCGCGCCGGTCAGGATGCGGCTTACCTCACCGCACTGGGCAGCGATCCGCTGAGCGCGGACATCAAGCCGGCATGGGCAGCAGAAGGCCTCGACACGTCGCTGGTGCTGACCCATCCCGATCGCTCCACCGGCCTCTATGCGATCAGCACCGATGCGGCGGGCGAGCGCAGTTTTTCCTATTGGCGCGATACCAGCGCGGCGCGGGACATGTTCGCGCTGCCCGCAATGGCGGCTGCGCTGGACCGGGCCGGGTCGGCGGACCTCCTGTGCTTTTCGCTGATCTCGCTGGCCATCCTGCCGCCCGAGGGACGCGAGCAGGTGCTCGCGCTCGCCCGGGAGGTGCGGGCGCGCGGCGGCAAGGTGGCCTTCGACGGGAATTACCGCCCGCGCCTGTGGAGCAACGCCGGGGACGCACGGAACGCGCGCGACGCGGCGATTGCGACCGCAGATATCGGCCTGCCAACGCTGGAAGATGAAACCTTGCTGTCCGGCGAAGCAGGAGCCGACGCCGTCGCCCGGCACTGGACCGGGCTGGGTTGCGCCGAAACCATCGTGAAGCTGGGCGCCGAGGGTTGCCGGCTGCCGGACGGGGCAATTCTTGCGCCGCCCGAAGTGCTGGCCCCGGTCGATACCAGCGGCGCCGGCGATGCCTTCAACGGCGGCTATCTGGCCGCGCGGTTGGCCGGGGCAAGCGTCGCGGAGGCAGCATCGGCCGGGCATGCACTGGCGGGCTGGTGCGTGATGCGCCGGGGCGCAATCCCCCCGCGCGATGGCAGCGCGCCTTACGCCTGACGCTTGCTGCCGCGCATCAACACCCACAGCACCACGGCCCCGACGACATCGAGCGCGCCCAGCGCCACGAACAGCGGGTTATAGCCATAATGGTCGGCGCTCTGGCCGATGGCCAGGGTGAACAACATGCCGCCGATCCAGGCGATCGTGCCCGCCATGCCGCTGGCGGTGCCCACCGTCCTGCTGTCGAACACATCGGTGCACAGCGTCAACAACGCGCCCGAAAGCATCTGGTGGGCAAAGCCGCCGATGCAGAACAGTGCGATGGCCAGCCCCGGAGAGCCGGCGAGGCCAATGCAGGCCGGTCCCGCCATGCACAGCGCGCCAACCGTCATGGTGATCTTGCGGCTGGCGAGCAGGCCGGTGCCTTGTTTGAAAAGGATGTTCGGCTTCATCAGCCAGGTTGGCAGCAGTCCGGCCGCAAGGCTGCCGAAATCCGCGGCAAGGAAGGGCAGCCAGGCCCATAGCGCGATGCTTTTCAGGTCCATTTTCCACACCGCCACCAGATAGAGCGGGATGAAGAAGTTGAATGTCTGCCACGCCGGTTCGGCCAGAAACCGGGGAACGGCAATCGCCCAGAAACCCCGGGATTTGAGAACTTCTTTGCGGGTTGCCGGCTTGTCGGCCAGATCAACCGCCCGGCCGCTTGCGATATGGGCGCGTTCTTCGGCGCCAAGCCGCGGGTGATCGGCCGGCGTACGATAGCCCCACCACCACAGTGCCGCCCAGAGAAGGCTGAGCGTGCCGGTCACCAGAAACGCCGATTGCCAGCCCCACCACAGGATGCAGAAAGCGACGAGCGGCGGGGCGATCATGTTGCCGACGCTGGTACCCATCTGGAAGGCGCTGGTGGCCAGTGGCCGTTCCTTGGGCGGGAACCATTCCGAGACGGCTTTCGACCCGGCCGGAATGGCCGCGGCTTCGCTTGCGCCAAGTAGGCCGCGAAACAGGGCGAGGCTCCAGGTTCCCGTCGCAAGGGCGTGGGCCATGTTGGCAAGCGCCCAGGCCGCGGCAAAGATCGCAAAGCCAAGCCGCGTGCCCAGCGCGTCGAGCACGCCGCCGGCCACCGACTGCATGACAGTGTAGCTCGCCTGAAACGCCAGAACGACCCAGCTGTAATCCGCCGTGCTCATGCCGAACTCGGTCTTGAGCGTGGGTGCGGCCACCGAAAGGGTGGATCGGGCAAGGTAATTGAGCACCGTGCCCAGCGTTACCAGGCCGATCATCCACCAGCGAAGGTTGCCCTTGCGCATCATCACCTTCTCCCAAGCTGCACTATGACGAAACCGGACATTCCCGTCGATGCCCGGCACAAGCCTTCCATTCACCGAGCGGCCAACGAGGTTCCGGCCTTTGCCCCCTTAACGCTGCGTTTTGCGGGTCAGGAACGAGGTTATCGCTTGGGCCGACGAAGCGGGGGCGCCGGTCGAGGTGCCGGCCAGCGTGCCGGCGTAATGCGTTTTGAAACCCTGCGAGCAGAACGGACTTGCGTGACATTGCGTCGTCCCAAAACCGGATATAATTTCTGGTAAGGCCAATTATATTACCGATATCCCAAGTCAAGGATTATTGGTCTGACGGGCGACTATGGCATCGCGGCCGACAGGTCCTCCCTGCGTGGGCAATCGGCGCATCTGCAGGTGGTGTGGATGTTACCCGGCTGATCCACGAAGGCGCGCGGATTGCGGCAGATTGCGCAACCGGTTGTCGATCTGCTCGTGAAAACCGGGCGGCTCTCCGGGGAGCGGCAACCGTGCAATCCGCGTTCCACGAAGTATCCGCGCCGGGGAACCGGCAAGCCGGTCCTTTGCCGTAGCTATGGCAATTCCCGCACGCTGCAGCTGGCGGGAATGGACGAGTTCATCATCTTTGCGTGCCCTTGAGGAAGCCCTCGGCCGCCAGCCATGCAGTAAATTGGCCGAGCATCAGCGTGGTGGTGGTGCCCGGCACGCCCAGACCAAATCCGTGACCGCCCTTCTGGTAGGCATGGATCTCGACCGGCCGCTTCGCCGCCAGCCAGCCCTGGGCAACCGGGAAACCCATAGAGGGGAACAGCGGATCGTCGAGCGCGATGGCATCGAACATCGGCGGGGCATCGGCGGGAACGTCAATCTTGGCCTGGGGGCCGTAGATATAGCCCAGGAAGGCTGGCCGCTCACCCGGCCTCGCGGCCAGCGTGGTTGAAAGCGCCGTCATCGCCCCTGCCGAGAATCCGATCATCCCGACGCGCTTCGGGTCAATCCCCCATTTCGCCCCACCGCCGCGAACCATGGCCAGCGCGGCAAGGCCGTCCTCGGCCGCGGTCGGGCTGGTCAACGTGGGCGGCTTGGTCGGATCGGTCAGGCCGTCCATCATCTTGTGCATCATGTAGGGACGCGCTTCCGCCTCGTCCCGCGGCGTCGGCAGCAGGCGGTACTTGAGGACAAATGCCGCGATCCCCTGGTCCGCCAGGGCGCGGGCGACCTTCCAGCCTTCATGCTCCATCGCCAGCAACATGAAGGCGCCGCCGGGAGCCACGATGACCGCCGCCCCCGTGGCCTTGGCCGGATCGGGCAGGACCGGAGTCAGCGTGGGGCGGGTAACATTGCGCACCGCAACTGCTGAACCGCCGAACCCTGCCCAGACCTCGGTATTGGCGTTGCCGGGCGTCGCGGCCCCATAAAGCGGCAAGGCGTCCGGTTCTGCCGGAGCCGCCGCCGGCACGGAAGGCGGGGCGCCATCCTGCGCCAAAGCGGGCTGGACCGCAGCAAGGACGGCGGCAAAAACGGCAAAAGCTTTCCTGGGTGTCATGGCTCTATCCTCTGCCCGGCCGCCATCATGGCGCGATCGCCTGGGCGTTTTACGGAATCAACTTTGATCATGTTGCCGGTCGACTTTGCCGAAATGTCGCTGCCAAGGGAATAGCCAGCTTCAGGTTACTTATGAACGGGGCATCAAAGTCCGATGGAGTGCATCGTGCCAGCCGGCAACCAGCGGCGCGCGCTGCGCGGCGGTCATGGCGGGTTCGAAACGGCGCTCGCGCGACCATAGCGCCTCCAGCGCCGGGAGGCCTGACCACAGCCCGGTTGCGAGGCCGGCATGGAAGGCAGCGCCGCGCGCGGTTGTTTCAAGATCGCCAGGACGCTCAACCGCCACTTCCAGCAAATCGGCGAGGAATTGGCAAAGCCAGTCGTTGGCGGCCATGCCGCCGTCCACCCGCATTGTCGCAGGGCGCGCGCTGCCATCCGCTACCATTGCGGCAATCAAGTCCATCGTCTGATAGCCGACCGCTTCGAGCGCCGCGCGGGCCAGGTGTGCCTGGGTCGCACCGAGCGTCAGGCCGAAAATTGCCGCGCGCGCATCGGGATCCCAGTGCGGCGCACCAAGCCCGACGAAGGCGGGCACCATGTACACGCCGTGGCTGTCAGGCACCTGGGTCGCCATATCGTTGGTTTCGCTGGCATGGGTGATGACCCCGATGCCGTCACGCAGCCATTTCACCGCGGCGCCGGCCACGAAAATGGACCCTTCCAGTGCGTAGCTGGTTTCGCCGTTCAGCCGGTAGGCCGGCGTTGTGAGCAGCCGATGCCCGGACGTGATCGCTTCGCTGCCGGTGTTCACCAGCATGAAGCAGCCGGTGCCATAAGTCGATTTCGCCATCCCGCGCGAAAAGCACGCCTGTCCGAAAAGCGCCGCCTGCTGGTCGCCCGCCATGCCGGCGATGGGTATCGCCGCGCCAAACAGGGCGGGGTCGGTCATGCCGTAGATATGCGCGTTGTCATGCACTTGCGGGAGGATGGCGCGCGGCACCCGCAGCAGGCGGCACATCTCCTCGTCCCACCGTCCCTCGCGGATGTTCCACAGCAGCGTACGCGATGCGTTGGTGACGTCGGTCGCGTGGACCTTGCCCCCGGTCAGCCGCCACAGCAGGAAGCTGTCGATGGTGCCGAAGGCCAGTTCGCCGTTTTCGGCCCGCGCCCGCGCCCCGCCGACATGGTCGAGGATCCACGCGAGCTTCGTGCCGGAGAAGTAGGGATCCAGCAGCAGGCCGGTGCGGGCGCGCGTCTCTTCCTCCGCGCCCGCTGCCTTCAGTTCGGCGCAGCGCCCCGACGTGCGGCGGTCCTGCCAGACGATTGCCCGGTGGATCGGCACGCCTGTGGCGCGGTCCCAAACCACCACTGTCTCGCGCTGGTTGGCGATGCCGATGGCGTCGATGCCGGCAATCCCTGCGCCGCTGGTGTCGATCGCTTTAAGCGCGGTGGCCAGCACATCGCGCCAGATATCTTCAGGATCATGCTCGACCCAGCCCGGATCGGGATAATGCTGCACGAATTCGGCCTGGCCGGCAGACACGCGGCGGGCCTGATCGTCGAACACGATACTGCGGGTCGAGGTGGTGCCTTGATCGATGGCAAGGATGTGGCGGGGTGCGGCCATGGATAGGTTCCTTGTAAGGGTTCGCCTCGAAAGGGTTGGCTATGCCGCGGCCGGCGCGGCGTCATCGGCGCACAGCGGCAACTACAGGTTTACCGGGATACCTCGCAGATCAATGCGCCGCAGGCTCGTCCTTGATTGCTCCATTCAAATTGCCCCGTTCTTGTTCCCGCGCCGCTCCTCGCCGGATTTCGAATGATCATCTATATTTTCGTTTAAACGCGCCATGGGGCAATCTAATTCGTTTCCGGGTTTGCTGGGCGAGAGAGTGACGCAATGAACGGACTGGAGGCGAGTGAATTCCACGTTGACCTCCTGATCGTGGGCGGGGGCATCAACGGCGTGGGCATCGCGAGGGACGCGGCCGGCCGCGGGCTTTCGGTCATGCTGGTGGAGCAGCACGATCTGGCCGGTCACACCTCGTCCGCGTCGACCAAGCTCATCCATGGCGGCCTTCGCTATCTGGAGTATGGCGATTTCCGCCTGGTGCGCGAGTCGCTGATCGAGCGCGAAAGGCTCTGGCGCATGGCGCCGCACATCATCTGGCCGCTGCGGTTCGTCCTGCCGCAGACCCATTCACCGCGCCCGGCGTGGCTCGTGCGGGCGGGCCTGTTCATCTATGACCATCTGGGCGGCCGTAAATCGCTGCCCGCAACCGAGACGATCGCGCTTGACCGGTCCGATTTGGGCAACGGCCTCAAGGATCGCTGGGGCCGGGCATTCGTCTATTCGGACTGCTGGGTGGATGACAGCAGACTGGTCGCGCTGAACGCACTCGACGCGGCCGAGCAAGGGGCCACCATCCTGACCCACACGCGGTTGACCGGCTCCCGGCGCGCAGGAAATGTCTGGCTTGCGGCGATCGAGGACGAAAACGGACCTCGGCAGGTGCAGGCACGAGCGCTCGTGAACGCGGCCGGCCCGTGGGTCGCCGACGTGCTCGACCGCATCGCCGGGGCCCGGACCGACCGCAACGTGCGGCTGGTGAAGGGCAGCCATCTTGTCGTTCCGCAGCTCTATCAGGGCGATCACGCCTTCATGCTGCAGAATCCGGATCGGCGGATCGTTTTCGCAATTCCCTATGAGGGCCAGTTCACCCTGCTCGGGACGACGGATCAGCCATGGGCGGGCGCACCGGACAAGCCGGTGATCAGCGAGGGCGAGATCGATTACCTGCTCGACACCGCCAACCGCTATTTCACCCGGCAATTGACGCGCAGCGATATCGCCTGGAGCTATTCCGGCATCCGCCCGCTTTATGACGACAAGGCACGAAGCGCCTCGGCGGTGACGCGCGATTACGTGCTGGACCTTGATGCAGCCGAGGACGAGGCGCCGCTGCTGACCATCTTCGGCGGCAAGATCACGACCTATCGCGAACTTGCCGAGCGCGCGTTACACCAGTTGGCGGACTATTTTCCGCAGGCGTCGGGCCATTGGACCGCTGGCGCGGCCCTTCCGGGCGGCGACATGCCCGGCGGCGATTTCGAACGATTCATCGCCGCATTGACCGCCGCGCGCAGCGGCTTTCCGGCCGCCTTTCTCAGGCGCCTTGCGCGCGCTTATGGAACCCGGACCGAACGGCTGCTGGGGGATGCAAAGGCAATGGCGGACCTTGGCGAGGACTTCGGCGGCGGCCTGACCCGCGCCGAGGTGGACTATCTCGTCCTGAATGAGTGGGCGCACGTGCCGGAGGACATCCTTTATCGCCGCAGCAAGCTGGGCCTCCATGTGCCGCACGGGACGGACGCAAGGCTTGCGGCCTATCTGGCGCGGAGTCCTGCCACATCGCGGAACCCGGCATGACCATCACGGGCGGCGGTGTGGATGCGGCCTGCGCCCTCGCCGCAGAGCGGATGACGAGGTATGCCCCCAAGCACCCCATAGCCATCCGGTGCAGACCCTCTGACATCACCTTGACGAGCATGGCCGTGTTGCCGCAATCGCAAAGCAACCATTGCTTGCAGAAATGGAACAGGAAACGATGACCGCCTCAATGCAGGATGCGCAAGACCACTTTGCCCATTGCGTCCAGGTGCTTGGCGGGGTCACGACTGCTTCGCGGCGCCTCGGCATCGACGAACGGGCCATCCGGCGTTTCATCAATGGCGAACGGCCTGTCAGCCAGGGCCTCTTGGACGACACCGCAAATGCACTGCGCCTCCTCATCGTTGAAGCAGAGGCCGCAGCAGGACGCATCACAGCGACGTTTCGCTCCTAGCCGAACAACCAGCGGTTTCGCTGATCGGAGCTGCCAGTCCGATGCGAACGCGTCTCTACTGGACAGGCCTGCCGCCAGAGCATTGAAGCGTGGACCGATGCGAATTTTCGGCCCGGTTGTTGAGGTGCCAGCCCATCTCGCGACGATCCAGACTGCCCTGTTCCCGCATCGCCGCCGGGCATGACCCCATCCTGCTCAACGCCCGGCCTCATCACCATCCGGTGCGATCTTGCTGACAACGCCGTCTCGCAGAAGCAAGAACGGCTCGAGGTACAGCGCGCGGAGCGAACGGTGCGGGTTGTTCACGCCGATTTCGTCGGGACTCATACCCAGCCGGAACTGTTCGTCACGCGCCGGCAGGTACGCGGTGCCGAAGATCCAGTCGAACAGTGACATGGTGCCGCCGAAGTTCTTGTCACGATGGTGGATCTCGGCGCTGTGATGGATCTGGTGCATTCGCGCCGACATGAAGACGTGGTCGAGCGGGCCGAACGACATCGGCAACTCGGAATGGCTGATCTTGTCCATCACCGCGCCAAACAGGCCGAGCATGACCAGCGCAGTCGGCATGTCCGGGTGGAGCGCGGTTCCCGTCAGGAACAGGAAGGTGCCCATCGTTACCCCGCCAAACACCAGGCCAAAGACCAGGAACACGATATGTTCGAGCGGGTGTCCGCGGCCGCCGACGAGAAAGGTCAGGACCTCTGCCGAATGGTGGGCGCGGTGCGTGTACCACAGGAAGCCCTGAGTATGCAGGAACCGGTGCGCCCAATAGCCTGAAAACTCGAGGCTGAGATAGCTTACGCCGAGTTGGATCGCCAGCAGCGTCCAGCCAGGACCCAACGCCGCTGCCCTTGCCCCCCACACCCCGATCAGCACCTGCTGGATGTCGAACGAAATGATCGTGAGGCCAATGGCATTGATCACCGGAAACCACAGCACGCGCGAGGTGATCAGCATCCACAGGTCGACGTGAAGCTGGTCGCTGGAATAGCGATGGAAGGGGAACACGAACCGGTAGAATTCCTTGAACGATCGCTTCTTGCTGATCGCGAAATAGAAGGCGGCCCCGATCACCGCGAAGATGACCAGCGATGCGGCCAGCAGACCGACCTGCGCGGCAGCATCCTTCCAGACCATTTCAAACATCGAAGCGCTTTCCATCCATGACCTCAATCTTGCCGGATCACGAAAAGTATTCAGATCATCGTGACGAACAGGGCAATCACGACAGCCGGAATAATCCATCGGAGCAGGACCCGGAACGCGACAAGCTTCGCCCCGCCCGTGGGCCAATGCACCTCTTCGGCAAGGAGCGCAGCACGCAGCCCCCAGCCCGCCAGCAAGGCGACGAGAACGCCGCCGAGCGGCATCAGGACATTCGAGGTGGCGTGGTCGAGCAGCTCGAACGGCGACAAGGCCGAAGCGATGCCCAGCCACTCCAGCGGGTGGACCCCGCTCCATGCATTGAACGACAGCGCGGTGACCGCCCCCATCGCCCAGATCGCCGTGGCGCTGGTCCAGACGATCACCTTTTTGCCGCCGGGGACGATGTCCTTCAGCGCCGCCGCAATCGCCTCAAGCATGACCGAGGTCGCCGTGATCGCGGCGAATGTCATGGTCAGGAATAGCGCGACGCCCATGATGTACCCGCCGGGCATGTTGCCCAACGCCACGGGCAGCGCGACGAACAGCAGCCCCGGCCCTTCGGCGGGCGGGATGCCGGCGGAAAAGACGACAGGGAAGATTGCCATGCCGGCCATGACCCCGACCAGGATCTGTCCGGCGCCGACCGCAGCCACCGCCTTGAACAGCGAATAGTCGGCCTTCATGTAGGACGCGACGGTCATCATCACGCCCATGCCGATGCCGAGCGAGAAGAAGGCCTGGCCTACCGCGGCGACCACCGATTGCAGCGTGAAGCGCGCAGGATCGAGGGCGAACAGGAAGCGCGCCGCCGCGCCGGCATCGGCCGAAATGGCCGCGAACACCACGAGCAGCAGCAGCACCGCAAACCGCAGCGGCGTGAGGACCAGCGAAACCCGTTCTATCCCGGCATTGATGCCGGTGGAGACGATCCCGGCGGTGAGGAAGATCAGCACGCCAGAATTGGTCAGCATGCGGACCGGAGAAGCCATGACCTCGCCGAACAACGCCTGCGCGCCTGGCCCGTCGATCCCGGCGAACCGGCCGAGCAGCGCGCTCTGCAGGTAATCCAGCATCCAGCCGCAGACGATGTAGTAATAGCTGAGTGTCAGGACCAGCGTGACGAGGCTGAGATAGCCGAGGCCAACCCAGCCTCGCGCCATCGCCCCATCGCCGGCCAGCTTGCGCAGCGAGCCGATCATGCTGCCGCCACCGCGCCGGCCGATCAGCATTTCGGCCAGCAGGGCCGGGATCGCGATCAAGGTCAGCGCAATCGCATAGCCGAACACGAACAGGCCGCCGCCGTTGGTCCCGGCGAGGTAGGTGAACTTCCAGACGCTGGCGACCCCCGCCTCGGCGCCCACGGCGGCCGTCAGGAACAGCAGGTTGCTTGACCAGGTCTGCCGCGCCGCGCCGCCGGGGGCTCCCGCGCTCACTTGCCCGATCTCACCAGCAGGTCGGTGTCGAGATAGAACGTCAGTTCACTGATCTTGCCGCCCGAGACGCGGTAGATCGCGGCGTATTCGTTGTTGTACTCGCCGCCCCCTGTCATCGTCTCGAAGCCGCGGCTTTCCACGACGACAAGATCGCCTTCACATATGACGTTCCTGATTTCCTCGCGATAGCCGCCCTCGCCGATCGACTTCGACGTTTTGCCGAGCACCTTGTCCCACACCGCCTGACGCCCGACGATCAGTCCCGAATAGGGGGTCGAGCCGATGGTGTAGAAACGGACATCCTCGGCCAGATGGTCGAGATAGTCGGAATAGCGCGCTTCGGTCAGCGCCTTTATCGCCGAGAGTACAATGTCCTTGGGAGCCGCGATGCCTTCGCTCACGAAAGCTGGCTCCGCGCCGAGACATAGGTCGGCGCCATCAGCGCGGGATCGACACCGTCCTGCCCGAAGCCCATCCAGCTTCCCTTGCCGAGCAGCCGCCCGAATTCGGGCGGATTGCGCGCGAGGATCGCCTCGTCCACCTCGGTCGAGACGTAGGGCTGGAGATAACGCCGGCTGAAGCCATGGACCAGCGTGACCCGCAGGC